>ERZ1699254.73-NODE-73-length-51398-cov-5.463127_pt1 | contig 51398 bp, 64 predicted proteins | sample MGYA00581522_ERZ1699254 | MGnify/ENA primary metagenome ERZ1699254 (study PRJEB42319, sample SAMD00040329) | human oral metagenome | material: saliva | host: Homo sapiens | study: EMG produced TPA metagenomics assembly of PRJDB4115 data set (Metgenomic analysis of... | reverse complement strand
TGATTGTTTCTCTCATGTTTTTATCTCTCCTTTGTTTTATCTTTATGTCTATATTATATACCTTGCTTCATTTCTTGTCAAGGGGTTCACGCAACTTTTTTTGTACTTTTTGGAAATCTTTTTCAAAAGGGTATTATTCTAACACCTTTACTTAACTAACGCAAGCCTTACCTCGCTGGGCGGACGATATAAAAAACCCAACCTTGGGGCTGGGGTTAATCTTTATATCCTAATAAATAACGTAATGTGATAATCGCACATAAACCTGCGCTAAAAAAACCTATAACAACGAGCCAAACCAATGAGGAAGTGTTTGGTAGATTTAACACGATAGTTGACTCCACCAGATCGTTTTCTAACTTTTCACCCCCTGCAAATAGCATATATAAAACCACACCCATTACAAGAATACAAATGAAACAAATTATACCTGCTACAATTTTTTGAAGTTTTGTCATGTCTTTACCTCTTTTTTTAACCTATTAGTAACTTACCACTCCTTTTTAGAAAGACCACGGAACCATTCTTTGATACTTCTTGATGGTCTCTGGGTCGTTTGTCCGTATAGGTTTGCTATCAAAATCTGGAGCCATTAGTCTAGGATATAACCTTTTTAAAAGTTCGACTTTTCCCTCTTCATCAGTGGTCAGCCAGTCCTTTTTGGGAACAGATAGAGTAAGAAACTTTCGTCTTGTCCTCTTTATCTCACTTAAAGGAATACGTCTATTAAAGGGCGTTTTGGTGACTAAAGCAATATCTGGCCAAGGAATACTATTTAGGTTAGTCTTGTAAGCTAGAAATTCGACCTTTCTATTTGCATAATCGATCACAAGAGTAAGATAGAACACTTCTTCTTGTGAAATTCTCTTCGGTAAAATGACTCTAGGGTTGATGTATTCTTGTTTTGGCACTCTCTTACTCTTCATGCCCTTTAGCTCTTTGTCTTTTAAGCGCAACTCACGCTCCATTGCCATTTTTACTCTACGGTTTCGGTTATGTGATACTACCATTTTAAGACCTCCGACTTAGACCGTACCTTTTTTCCTTTCTCGTTAGTTTATCATATTCATAAAGAAGTTTTTTGCGCCCTTTTCTCCTTTTTTATCGCTCTCCTTAAAAGCCTGATAGCAATTATAAAAACTATACATAAAACCAACTATCCAAACTCCGACAGTTAAAATTATCTTAGTAATTTGTAGTTCTGCTTCCTGTATCATTCCTAAAGAGACTATGTTCACAAACATTGTAAATATAGGGAAGAAATACCATAGCAATATAGAGAATAACCCCCCTGTTAAACATGATAATAAAACAACAACAGCCCACTTATACCAGTTCAATTTAATCATCTTCTTACCCCTCATAATTTCCCAGCTCATGCTTATACACTGTCGCAAAAATGTTTCTTGATTTGCGAACCTCGCCCATTTCCATGCTACTGAGTTCATCTGCAAAGCCATAGGTCTTAGCGTCAAGATTATCTACATGATGAATGATGACCGCCTCAATGATTGCTGGTTCTACTGGACTACCCCATTCTTTAATACCGTGGTGAGACAAGATAATATGCTGTAGCATTTTAATTTCTTCCGACTCTGCTTCTTCTTGACTGACATAGCGTTTAGGAAGTTCAGCACCAAGGAAGATATGACCAAAGAGAACACCATCGGCAGTGAAATCGCCTGCAATGCCATGATTATAAGTGTATTCTTTGGCTTTCATAATATCGTGGAAAATGATACCTGAAATCAACAATTCTCTGTTAGCGACAGGATACATTTTCTGCATATAGAGCGCTAGATTAAGCATTTCTTGAACGTGTCGCAACAAACCTCCACGTTTGTAGTGGTGGACGTGTTTGGCTGCTGAAATGCTTTTTAGGTCTTCTCCATATTCTTCTAGTAGCCCTAGAGTTGCTTTTTTCAGTAACTCGTTTTTGAAAGACTCTACTTCTGACTTAATACTAGAATAGATACCCTCAACATCAATAGGTTCACTTGGTACTAATTCTGAAATAGGTACTTCTCCACTTGGAAGAGAAACCTCTTTGATTGTAACCTTATAGACACCACCATAATTGTCAGCTTCTCCATCAATATAGAGTACATCGTTATTTTTCAATGTCTCTTTAATGTCTTCTGTAACGTCCCACACTTTGCAAGCTGGAATAGTCGTAGTTTTATCCGATAAGGTCAATTCTGCATATTCTTTATCAGTCTTTGTCTTTTTGAATGTGACTGAACTAATCAAGCAATATTGCGATACTTTTTCTGGTTTTGTACTTAATGTCATTACTTTTTCCTTTTTTTCTACTCTTCGTCAATCTTAATATCCGTTCCTAACCTTTTAAACAAAAGTGGCACTTCATTATAAAATAGAATTGTCCTGTTTCATTTCATTAAGGACTGCTTCAACACCTAGCTTTTCAGCCATGTCTCCTTCTTCAATTTCATCTTGGCTATAATAATAGTCAACAATCGGACACTTTTCCAAGGCTTCGTTATAATCACCACGAACAATAAAGAGGTAATCATCTGTTAAGCCCTCGGCTATGTCAGCTTCAAGGTCTTCTATTAGTCCACTATAATCATAGCTAAAAGTATAATTACCATCATCGATCCATTTCTGAATAGTCATGATGGTTTCAAGGGTTAGGTTTTCAAATTTCCTTTCACCATTCCTAACCCTTGTAATTGTAGAACGGTTTATTCCCAGTTCTTTTTCTAAATAGTTAGCAGGTATAGCCCTGTTCATTAAAACCATTTCTACTCTTGTCGTATTGATTTTCATTTCATCAACTCCTAAATAATATAATCAAAGAACAAAAAGAATCTTGTATAAAACAAAAATTCCTTTTCGCTAATAAATTAATCATTTAATTCCTCCAACATTTCTTCCAAAGTTTCATCCCATCCATCATAGTCTGATGGATTGTTGAAGAAATCGTCGTTCCAATCATTATCCACTACCACCTCAGCTTGAATCGGAACTCTGAATTGTGTGTAGGACAGTTGATTAATCCCACAATACAAGTTATCATCTTCATCTAGGTAGGCGAACAGGCATACTTTATCTATATCGTCTGCCCATTCAACAAGTTCGTCCAAGTGTTCACTGTAATATTTGTTTAATTGCTCTTTAGTTATTCCCATTTCTTTTTACCTCTTTCTTTATCTTACAAGTCTATATTAACATCTTTGTTGCCTTTTGTCAACATAAATTGCAAAAAGTGTCAATTATTTTTACAAAAAATAGCCCAGCAAAGCTAGGCTTGTTTTAATATTATCCGAAAGTATCACGCCATTCAGCCATGCGTTCCTCTCGTTCTTCTAGGCTCTTAATATCCCTAATCTGAGTTGCAGCCTCATAGGCTTCAATCTGTTTCATCAAGTCGTCTTTGATGAATTGTTCTACATTGATTAAGGCGTTGTAGTTAAATTGATTTTCGATGAAATACTTAGTCATACGACTATAAATATCTGTATGCGTCATTTCATCTGTGATAGTTTGTACTTTGTATTGTGTGTATCGTTTTCCTCGGTTACGCCCTACCTGAGACACACCCTCCAGTTGATCCAAATAAATTTCTTCTGCCTTGTGAACAAAACGCCTTACCAAGTCCATATTCGGATAAACTTGTAAGTCTTCATCTGAAACACTGAGACCAAGCCCTCTTATCTCTTTAGCATACTTGTCCAATGGTAAAAAGGGACGATTTTGTTCTTCCATTGTCTTTAGATAAGTCGCTTCTCTTTCGACTTGTTTTTCAGCTCCTACCAATGCACTTTTGGCAACAATGACATCTAACTCCTCATTGATTGCTTTTTCAGTTCTCTTTAAGCGATTTTTAAATGAGCGTGTCCAAGAGTCAAAAGCCTGCGTAGTACCTCCAGCACTAGAGCTTTGTTTAGAACCAGTTGACCTAACGACACTACTTCTTTTAGGTGCTTTAAAGCCTAATTTATGGCGTAGAGCTTTCTTTCTATTCTTTTTCTTAGACATCTAGTAACTCCACCGTTTCTTCTTTTTTGCCATACTTAGCTTTCATTTCTTCCACTTTTGAGTCATAGCGTGATACTGCTTTAGCTAACTCTTTCAAGGTATATTCGTGAGCTAAATTATTTGCTATTACTTCAACCTCTCTATAGAGTTTCCCTAGCTCTTCAACATCATCTGCATAGCCATCTGGCAAGCTAGCTTGTTTAAGAGCCTCTGCCTCTTTTCTTAGGTCTCTTTTTTCTAACATCACTACCTCCAATTATTATAGGCGATACGTTACTTCTTTCATTACCACACCGCCATCAACTTCGGTTTTAAGAAGTTGTGTAAGTGTGTTCCCTGCAACAAATTCTTCTTTTGGAATATCCATGCTGAAACCAGCGTGTTTAGAGTGCCACTTACCGTCCAAGGTTTCTTCACCATAGGTTGAAATCTTGATATATCTTGCTGATTGCCAGATACGTTCAATTTTCCAAGCCCCCGGTTTTACTGGGTCAATTTGAGCGCCAATCGAGTGCATATACTTGATAAGAGTATCAACATCATATTTACCCCTTTTGAGCGCTTTAGGTGGCTGAATGAAGTGTAAGCTATCGGCTGACGCATAACACATGAAATCACGCCCTATTCCGTTGGCTGTCTCGGCTGTGTAGCAACGACCATAGGAATAAATAAAGGTAGCTTTAGCGACATCACTTCTTGTCTCATTTTCCTTGTTTACTCCAAAATATCCAATAGGGCCATTTAACATCAATTTAGACTGGTCATACATGAACAAGTCTCCACGTCTGCGAGCCTCATTCTTTTGTGCTGTCCAGTACAAGCCATGCGCTCTTAGTTTCTTCATCAACTCAAAATCAACGCTGTAAACTTCAAACATCAAGCCCTTGACTTCCTTAATCTCGTAGTGTTTCAAAAGATACTCGTAGTCAGGTTGTGCCAAAGCTGAATTTTCCAAGATGATTGTTTCAGGATAACGTTGGTATTTGTTTAAACGTTGGTTTCGGTCATCGTCCTCACGTGGCTGGAGGATAGGGAATGAATTAGGCTTTACAGTTGCTTCCAAACGCCAAAAAGTAGCAATATACAAGGTCTCTTTGCCATCAAGAAAGCTGAGTGCGTCTTCTCGTTTGGTCACTGTACCAATTAGATCACGTGGCAACTTCTGGGTCATATACATATATGAGTGCAAGCCATTATTATCCACGGTTGCCCCTAATGCTTTCACCTCACCACCCTTAAAGTCTGGGTTTTGATAGAACCAAGGCCCTCTAAACGCCTTTCGTGCGTTCTTATTTGCAATCAATCCACGATGTCTGCGATTGAGATAGCCATAGTAGTCATAGGCACGCTGTACGTCCTTTTCTGACACCTCTGGCATATCATTGACCATCTTAGCGTATTCCAGCGCTTCATCTACCATTTCCTGAGTTGGTTTTCTACGCCCATCTAGTTTTGGAAGTCCTTTAGGGCGTGATACAACCTTATTGTTTTGTGTTTTACGCTTTGTTAGTCGTGGGCTTTGAATTTTATAAGGGTGTTCCTCAAAGCCATGACCTGCATAGTAATTGTGAGGTTTAAAACCCTCAACTCGGTCAATGTTTAACTTGCCATCATAGAGCATGAACTGGATCGCTAGCTGTGAGTATGAAGAAATACCATTCTCATAGTTTGTCACTGTGTTAAACTCACCCATCGCACCTGCTAAAATAGTGAGTTTACGCTTGATATAACGCTTATCAAATTTAGAAACTTGGTGCTTGCTACCCTCTGGAATTTCAGGCACTTTGCCAATCTCTTTTCCAAGGCGTTTCCCAAACTCTTCGATTGAACCAACTGTGAATTTCATTGTATCGATGTAGTTATGGACAATCTTATTATCCCAATCATAATAGACAGTGATATAACTTCCATCATGAGAAACACTCACAAGTTTAGCGTTGTGGCGTGGTTCTGTACTATCCATGTTGATTTGGAAGCCCTCACGTCTCCAATACGCTAACAAGAAAGAGTAATGAATACGTTTCAATTCGTGCATGAAGATATTTGCGTAAGGGTGCTGTTTAGTGCTTTCTACAAAGTCCTCAATACTTTCTGTTAAGACATATTCATCTGGCACATCATAGTCTTTATAGCCAGCAAGCCATACATGGGTTTTATCGTCTTTCCCATTATAGACTGTTGACTCAAAATCTGCTACTAATGCTTTCATGGTTTCCTCCTTGTTAGCTTTTGCCTACATCAGAGATAAGTAAAACGTGGCTTGTTCTAGCCTGTCATATATCTCCTGTCTGCTGTGGTATTTGCTATCAGTAATAATATACTGTGTTAGTTGTTGTTTCTTCTGCTCTGGCATTTCACTTGCTTTTCTTGCTAGCTTTTGCCACTTGTCATATTCTGCCTTACCTCTTTCAACGTAAGGCCCCTCCAGCGCCCCTAAGAAGCTCTTTTCAAATGGCTTCCTTAATCTCAGACGGTAACGTATATCTATTGCATTTGCCTCCATAACGGCTAATAGATAGCTGTAAATAGTCTTTGGTTCGACTGGCTTCTTCGCTCCAACATTTACCCTCTCAATTACTTTTAGAGGTTCAAAATCATCTTTGGTATTTAGATAAGCGAACACCTTGAAGATACGTTCTTCTTTTCCCTCGGCACTCGCACTCCCCATCATAGTTGTGCTACTCATTGTCTTTCTTCCTCCGTTGCTCTAGCAAGTCCGAAACAAATGCAAGATCGTCTTCATCTGCCAGTGTCAGTATGAACTTTTTCGTATGACTCTTAGCAACTGATTTTTTGTTTTTCTCGGCATTATTCGCTCTCCAGACTGCATTTTGAGCATTTCTTGTAGCTGATTGCTTACCTTTCGTTCTTTGGTAATAATCAGCATTTATTTCTTTTCTGGTCTTAGCCATAGTACCCTCACTAGATTGTTATTTCAGTACGCCCTCACTCTTTCTGTTTTATCTATCTATATTATATCTTAATTTATAAATTAAGACAAGTGGTAAATAAAAAAATAAGCGAATAAATCGCCTATTTTTAATAGATTTTATGCTTAATGCTTTTCTCTGCTGATGAAATCTTTGAGAATAGAAATCTTGTTATCCAACAATTTTGTACCGTTATCGGTGTGATATGCCAATTTAACAGGTGTATTATATTCTTTAGCAGTGTCGTATTTATAGATATAAGCTGGCACAGTTTCTACACCATTTTCTTTAGCAAGTTTTTTTCCGTAGTCCTGAGTAGTATCTACGAAAGTGATTTTTTGCGTATAGATTTTTTTATCAATTCCTTTTAGTAGCTCTGGGATTGTGTCCTGACACGTTTGGCAATTAGGATTGAAAAACAGAATATAGTTGTAGCCCTCTGCATCGTTAGAGATGTCCACCTGTTTAACATCTTTTTCGCTTTTTAATACTACAGACCCAGTTCCTAAGTAAGCTCGTTGAGACGGTTGTTTAAGACCTAGCGCCCAAACAAGGCAGAAGAGGAAACCAACAACCACTCCTACCCACTTATACCAATCTTGCCACTTTTTAGCGTCCATAGAACGCTTGGTAATTACATAGATACCGTAACATACCACGATAATAGTTGCTGGCACATATAGGCTGTGCATATAGTGGTTTACTACCACATTTAGGGGGATTGATACAAAAATCAATACAACCCCTAACGCTAAAATCAGATAATCAAGATTATCTTTGTTTAAGTATTTCTTCATAACTTATCCTTTCCCACTTTCAATAATGCTGTTGATCTCTTTTTCGTTAAAGTCAACTTGTTTACCGTCAACCGTGTAGGTTTCTAAAACTCCCTTATCACGCGCAAACTGCTTCACGATATAGGTTTTCTTCTTGTAGTTAAAGAACCCTGTTACTCCAGTTGTTTTGTTTTCGGTAAGATTAGGATACCATTCTGACAAGTCTTTAACAAGTTCATTATAAGTTTTTTTAGACATTCCCTTATCTTCTTCACCTTTTTGTGGCAATTTCTGATAAGTTTTTAAGGCTTGGCTTTCAATCTGTTTGGTCTTGCTGTTGTTGTTATAGTAAATGAAAGCCGAAGCAATCACACCTGCTGTCACTACTAAAGCGCCAATGCAAATACTAGATTTAAAAGTTAGACCCTCTTTTTCTTTATCCTTGTCTTTCTTATCTTTTTTGGCTTTTTTCTCTTTCTTAGATTTCTTACCTTTGGTCTTCTTACTTGGCTTTTCTTCCTCAGTGTCGCTTGACTCTGCTTTCTCTGAGTCTTGTAAGTCATCAAGTGAGAACACCTGCTCCTCTTTTTTTGGAGTTTTTTCGGTCACTTCTTTAAGTTCAATATCTTTTTTGTCTTGCACGTCCTCTATTTTGTCCTTTCCGTCATCGTCATCATACTGTTCCCCTATGGCTTCATAGAAGTTTGCTAGGGCTTTAGAGCCTCTCTCAGACTGACCCTCTACATTGTCAACCTGTTCGGTTTCTTCATCGTCCCAGTTGTCGTCTGGTTCGTCCAATTCAGGAACATCTTGGGTGGTTTCTTTCTCCTCTTCCTCACTATCAGGCTCTACCATTTCTTCTTGTGCTTGTACTTTTGCTTTTTCTGTCGCTTCATTCAATAAAGTCGCAAATTCAAGTGATGATAGCTCCTCTTGTAAGTAAGGTTCGTCCAGCTCATAAGCTAACAACTGTTTGAGTTCTGATACATCAGCTAAGAGCTTATATACTGACTCATAGTTTTGAGAGACTTTTCTTACTGCTTCTACAATTCGCCCTGATACCTTTGTATCTTCCAGAACGCCTTTATCTGGTTCTGTTAAGGCTTTGATTTCATCTTCATAGGCTAGTTTAGAGGCTTGATAAGTGTCATTGAGTTCTTCCCTTTCGCTCTCGTCCTCGATATACAAAAGGTTATCCTCGTACTCTTTCTTTAGCTCCTCTAAGCGTCCATTAAGTTCTTTAATTTTTCCTTGGTTGTGGTCAGCTTTTTCTTCACTACTCTTGCTAGCTTCAATAAAGGCTTCAAGTTCGCTAGCCTCAGATAGTGCTGGTGCAAGCCCCTCTAACAAGTCTTGTCGATACTCTGCAATATCTTCTTGGTGAGTGGTTAGCTCTGCCTCCAGCTCTGCAATCCTATCTTGAAACAAGAGCTGTTCTAACGGTTCTAGCTTAACAACATCATCAGGAATAATATCAAGGCTTAACCCTAGCATTTCTTTGATTGTCAATGGTTTCAAAGTAAATGGCGCTCTGAAAACTTCCACAGTATCAAGATTACCCTTGGTTTCAATATAGGCGTTCTCTCCCTCGTAGCCTACAACCTTATTGATCGTGATAAAGATAGAGTAATCATCAGTCTTGAAAGTTTTGATTACTTTAGCTTTTTGTTCCTCCGCCTTGGCTAAAAAAGTTGCTTCTTCTTGTCTTGGCAGGGTGTATTTTTCTACTAGATACTTCATTCTTCTGCCTCCTGAATACCATACTTGACTTTGGCTTTGTTCTTATCAGCACTATCAATGACTACTTTAAACTGATACATTCCTGATTGTAGTTCTTCCTGTTGCAAAAGTGCCATAGCTAGGTCATTGACAGACAATGGATAGAGTGGTTTTTCTAAGTGAAGCTCCTTATCAGGTTCTAGGTCTAGTTTGAGCGTAACACTCAAATCGACACCTGCTACACTAGCAAGGTTATTGATAACATCTCGAACCTCTTGACTTAACTTCGTGTGCCTCATGTTATTACCGTCAAACATAGTCACATAAGGTTCTAACAAGTCTGGTTCTGCTGGATTGACCAGATAGCCACACCCAAAAATTTTACTTGTTTCCCCTTGAATGATACGGTCTTTGAAAGGAAGTTCTTCTAGTTCTTTAACTCTTTCCAAGAGTTTTTGTTGCTCCACAATAGAGCCAAAACTGCCATTCTCAACCAATTTATTTAACAAGACACCTTTAAGGTCTTTTCTAAGTCCTGTGCGATCTTCCTTATCTGCTTCTTGATAGTATAATTCTAGGAACGCTTGGGCAATACCACGCGCGTGATTTTCTTTAATTGCTTGATAGTAGCGCTTTAGCTTGTTCTTTTCTACCTCTGACGTGATTTCCTCTAGGCGTTCTTCAAAGTTAGGTACAGTCAATGTACTCATTCTTTTTCCCCTTTCATCAACTCGTCTAAACTAACACCTAATACCTCTGATAGCAACAGCAATTTAGCTGGCCTCGGTGTGCGAGTTCCATCTTGCCACTTTTCAACGCTGGAGACTGTCACTCCCAGCACATTAGCTAACTGTCTATTTGTAAGACCTGCTTCTTTCCTATGGCGTTTTATGTTTTCTGACAACAAAAAATACACCTCATTTCTAAGGTGTATTTTACCACACTTTAAGTCTGGTTTCCACACTTTCCGTGTGGTTTTTCTCATTTTTTAAGATATTCCGTAATAGTGAGTGTATTTTCTATAATGAACTTCAAATCTTTCAAGCTCTTTTTATAGCTTTCTACATTCTCTAAAAGGTTAAGCAATAGGCGTTTGACACGTTCAGAACGCCCTTCTTCATCTTCGTCACCCTTTTTAGGGGTATTTTCTTCTATCCACGTAACTAGGTTAGTTAGAGCTGAAAGACTGCCCTCTACATTATCCCTAGCAGACACTAATACTTTAGTGTCCTCTGGTATATTTGCGATTGTTCCTTTTAGAACTGGAGTGTCTGTTACCAGCTTATTGCTGACACTTTTAAGAAGTGCTTTGTCACTATCCTCAATAGCGATCAAATCGACACCCTCATAGATTTTTTCGAGTTCATTAGGTAAACGCCCAATCAAAGCCAAGAGGTTTTCTCTTTCTGACTTAACCATTTTATCGACTTTCTTGTAATGGTCGTAAGCGTCCTCCAACATCACTTCTTGGACTCTTTCTGACATATCCAACATTGTTATCAATCCCCCTTAATCTATCATTTCTGTGATGAAGTACCATATACCCCAAAAAACCAACCCTGTCATAATTTTGGGCAAGATACTATCCAACAATCCTAAACTGGTACTAAACAAGGCATTAAACAACCAGATAGCATGAGTAACTATCCAATCAACAATAAAGTCAATCACTTCTTAAACACCCCAATCTGAATTTGTTCAACCTCTGTTTGCCAGTTTCCAGTAATAGCGACCTCTTGCTTATCCTTTTTAAGCAACACAACAAACTGATAGACATTCTTGCTATCTGAGTAGTAGCAAGTCACATCATTTTCAGAATAAGTGTAGCCATCATTGAGATACCCTTTAATCGTTTTTAGATCTTCCTGCTTACTTAAAAGCGTTTTAGAGTCTCGATTAGGAATGATATTCACTTCCTCGGTCTGACCAATCCAGTTAAACATTGCTGTCAATGCTTGTTTTACTGGAGTAGCTTTATCATCTTCCAATTTCTTGTCAGGCTTTTCAAGGGTATCTTCGGCAGTTTCTAAGGCTGGCTTGTCCTCGGTAGTCGCTTTCGTGTTGTCTTCATCATCTTTTACTTTCTGAGCTGTCTGAAGCGTGATATTTCCCTTGCCACTTGCTCCTTTTGAATGATTGAATAGAATAACACCACCCACGATTAGAACAACTATTAGACCCCCTGCAAGCCCTATAATGAGCTTTTGTTTTTTCATTATCCAAATACCTCTCTAAGAATTTTCTCTTTATCTACGAGCTGGGTGTAATCAGGAACCGTTGTATCGATGTAAGGAATTTTTTCGATTTCCTTTTCTCCCTTTTTAGTTCCGTTTGGCAAAGGAAGATTAACTCGAATACCACGCATACTAACCTCTGCTGTGACACCTTTAACTACGTTATCCAAGGTTGATAGCTCACGTTGAACTGCTTCTGCTAGGCGTTGACTTGCGTCCTTATTGATTTTGGACGTTTCGGCAGAAACGGTAGAACGGTAAACTGCTGAGTGTGTTCCGACTTTAACGGTCACCTCATTAGTTTGGTACCCCTCTGCTTGAATAGCTCTTTTGACTGCCTGTATTTGTGTATGCGCCCATGATTGCCCTAATGTCTTACGCTTTTGATTTTCTTCTGTTGGATCAGATAGTCCAGCATATTCTCCCTCTTTTCGATAAGGGAAACAATGTTCTAGGTCGTAAGCTCTACGCCAATAGTAGTTCTCTTCCCATTCTTTTTCCCAATCGTACTTATCATAAACTGTCTTTGAGTTCTCACCCATTGTAAAGAGAATATGGCGATTTCCTTTATCAGTACGACTGGCAATATTAGCTTCAAAAATCATCTTCTTATCAAAGATATTGAATAGCATAGCTGGGAAAACTTTAAGCTCTTCATCTAAGATTTTGTGAATATCTACATTTTTTGAGTCATCAATATCTAGGTTAAAGTAAGTAGCTACTTCCCTACGTTTTCCAAGACCTTGTGGCTTTTGACGTGTGAAAATATAGAAACGACTTTGACCAATCAATTCAAGTGCCTTGACTCGGTTCTTATCATTGTCCTTTCTAGCCTTTTCTAGCTTTTGAGAATAGTTAAAGTTCTTCAAAATCTTACGCTTACCAGTAAGACCTCTCAGGTCATTCCATAGGACATTACGCTCCCAATACTTGCTGGAACGCTTCACATAAAGCACTAGGTAATAGATTACCAATACTCCAACCATAACATAACAGCCTTGATAGATGTAGTGCAAAGGGTAAGCTGTCATTGTAGGCACTAGACGATTAACAAGCGCTATTGCAAAATGAATAAAGAAACTCATAATTAAGAGCATTATGGAAGTTCCTAAAATACCCTTGCCCTCACGTGCTAGAGGAAAATTGTAACCTACTAGACCATACTTAGTCTCTGCTTCGGCAAAGTTATTGTTATTTAACTCCTTTTCCTCAAAATCTAAGGACACAATCGGTTTATCTTCTTGTTCTTCTTTTGACTTATCCATTAACTAGCCCTCTTTCCTCTTTCTTTTTCAGGATAGAGTCTAACTTTTTTGTCAGCCTCTAAGGTTTCATCATTTACTGGTGTCATGTACTCTCCGTATTTCGCATAAACTATATAGTTAAAGACTGGTTCGTCCTCTTGGGGTGGAAACTCGTTCTTGAAGTAGTTTTTGATACTTTCTGTTTCTACAGGGTTATAGTACCACGACTGTACTCTAACTTTATCTTGACCTTGTAGCTTGATGTAACCATCACCTTTACCATTCAAGTTTTCAGCCCCATCTTCACCAAGAGCAATATTACTTGTGATAGAGTCAGTAACAGTTAGACACCAGCGACTTGGTAAGTTAGAACGCAAAGTGGTACTAATAACATCTGCTGTAGGGCGTTGAGTGGTAACAATTAAGATTACTCCACAAGCACGACCTTTTTGACCTAAACGACCAATGACAGTTTCAATTTCTTCACCCACAACATTGATAAGGTCTGCGTATTCGTCAATAGGGACGATCAAGCGTGGCATATAAGGTAAACCTTTAGCCTCTGCTTCCTCTGGGTTATTTATGACCCAATCATTATATTCTCCAAGGTTCTTACACTCTACCTCTGCCAACATTTTATAGCGACAATCCATTAGGTCTGCCACATATAGCATTAAAGCGTAGGCGTTATCGTGCATATCTCCAGCACTTGGAATTTGTTGGGGTGGTAGTGAGAAATAAGGCGAGCCTATATGTTGTCCATACTCTACAGCTTTAGGGTCAATGGCTAAATACCTAACTTCATCAGGTGTCGCATGAGATTGTACGTTCTTAAAAACTGCACTATCTACAGCTACCGATTTCCCTGAACCTGTCGTCCCTGCAACCAGCAAATGCACCATTTCTTCTAGTGAATACACAAATGGTTCATCATCTTCCGTCATTCCAAAGATAGTCGAGGTAGGTAATTTAGCTTTAGTCTTGATTGTAAGAATATCCTTATAAGAATATTTCCATTTAGACTTATCTTGAAGCAGACAAGGATTGACACCATTCGTCCAGTCCAAATTATCTTTTTCAACTTGTGACTCTGGACGTGTATTCTGAGCTTCATCTGCCCCAATATTCCAATCAATATCTAAGTTAGTGAATTTACCTGACCCTGTACCTCCCCACTTATCGGAGCTATCCACGATATAGTGTTCATCGACTACTACTTCTCCTGTCTTGCTATCGGTAATATAGTAGTGCCAGTCTAGGTAGCGTCCAACTTGTTTGTGAACAGTCTTCGTTTCTGTCTCGCCAGTAAAATTATTTTTATCGTCATAAATAGGGCTTTCTTCCTCTACATATTCGTCATAGTAGAATTTTTGCTCAATAGAGACAAACCAAATCACATCATTTTTCCAGTTACTTGCTTTATCCTCTGCCTTTCTCATAGCTACACGATTGTAAGAGCTGGGAAACATCACCAATAGGCGCGTGTCACTTTCTGAACCGTGATAACCAAAAGGAATGAGGTGGGTTGCGTCCAATCCGTCACCAAAGCGACCAAACTCTTTTGAGTTAGACGAAGCCATTTCTTTACCACTTTTGTCCTCCACAATTAGAGGGGTAATGCGTGAGCGTGATCTAACTGATTTTCTGAGCTTTTGTTCTTTAGCTTCATCATACCGTGCAAATCGCTTGCGACTTCCAGCCGTAAGTTTAGCTACTAATTGATAAGAGGTGTCGTTCTGTGAGTAAAAGACCGTATTATTTGGCAAGTTAGAGACTGCCTTTTTATCAGTTATCAAATCATAAAGGTTGACACTGTTATCGTGTTCCTTATTGATATTCTTGATAGGAATTTTAGGTTTGTCATCTTTAAACCAGTGTTTTGAAATATCTGGTTTTTTGTCGCCAAAAGCATATTCCCAGTTTACTAATGGCGTGCGAACATAATCATCTGGAATAGATGGTCTTTTGTCTGGTAAAACCGGATTTTCTTTCTTAAACTTCCTGAAATCATCAAACTCTGGAGGTTTTACTGAAACCCACGGATAAATTTTGCGTTGTGCCTTTCTAAGAGACGCTTTTGTTGCTTTTAAAGACGCTTTTCTCTTCTTTAGGTACGCTTTTTTTTGCTGTTGGTTATTTGCCATTGATTACTCCCCCTTTTTGTCATTTGACTGTTGAGGAAGTGCTGTTTTTACATCTGTTTCAGTTGTTGTGTTTTTGAGCAAGTCAGATAATTGATTATAGTAAGTGTTGATGTCACCATTATTAACTGGCCCTACATAAGACACAGCAATAATTTTGTTCTTATTATCTGCTTTGACTATGAAATTCAACAAGGCAAATTCACGGTTCATGTTAGTAGCTGGTACCATTACTTGATAGTAACGATTGCTGTTGGTTGTTCCTGTCAAAATGCTTGTAGTAACGTTCCCTGCAAGAGCTGTTTGACTCTTTTGAGATTTCGCCCATGAATTACCATTCCATAGATTATAGAAATTCTGTTGGATCTGATACCCTGTATCTTCTGGGTCTTCTTCTTTGCTGTCGTAAGTCTCTGCTAGATAAGTCTTGATAGCTTGATAGGCTGTGCTTGCTTTATTTGTATAGTCTGCTGACAAGTAAGCCTTAAAGAAATCATTGAAGCTGTTATCAGCATTTACCTGAGACAAGCCTTTAGCTAGATTGTCCTCTTTTTCAGCGTCAGTGTTTTCGTCAGAAGTAATACCTAAGTTAGCAATTTGATTTTCTAACACACTTACTTGACTTTTGGTTAGGTTAGCAATTTGCGTAGGCAAATCTTGTGTCGATAAAATTTCACTAGCTTTTGCCTCTGTGTAAGTTTGAATAGTAGGGCCATTGTCTTTTAGTAGCATATAAGCTAGCCCAAAACCAAGACCAAACGTTATTACAGCAGGTGTAGCAATCTTTAAAAGAACATCTGACCAATCCACCTGTTCCAATTTTTCCTTAATATCATCAGTATTCATCATATAATATCCAAAGTCCCCTCTTTGAAAAATTTATCTTCTCTAGGTAGCCTAGAAAGTAAGATATTACATTCCTTGGTATCTAATTTACCACCCTTTTGTACTTGACCACTTGAAGCGTAAACATCAAGCACTAACCCCTCATATTTCAAGGGATTGAAAACTAATTCAGCTTCAATTTTTCCGAAATCATCAAGGCTTATGTAAATAAAGTAATCTTCTTCCCTACGGTTAAACTTCGAGACAATCTTAATCAAGTTTTTTTCTTCTCTAGGCCCCATATCCTGAGTATTTAATCTCATATATAACAAAGGTCTAGTCGTTTTTCCTTGCGCCTTTTTCATTGATTGCCCCTTTCCTTTCTATCAGTTTTTGCATTTCATCATAGCTAAATCTCTTCATAACGTAGGTATTATTATCCTCTTGAACAGCTCCTATCAATCCACCGTCTTTATCAAGACCAGTTACACGGATAGTTGAACCATCTACCATATCAAAGACACCTCCAATAGTTCCATCTGAGTTCTGATAGAGACCTACCTTTTTGAGTCCAGCTACATATTCGTTATACTTCTTATCGCTTAAATTAGTGTTATTATCGCTGTCTTTTGCGTAGGCAATCCCTGTCAGACCAACTGTAAGTAATAACGCCCCTGTAGATACTTTAAGCAACGTACCCTTTAACTTTGAGCCAGTTATTGAAGTCATTTTTCGCTTGCTCCTTATTCTTGTAATCTTCCAGCCATTTATAGAGGTCGATAATGTTTTCCAACGCTGTCAATTCGCTTCCAATATCATCTTCAATACCATTTAGAATTTTTTCAATCCACAATGAAGTATTGTAGGCTTCTTCTGCTGATGTAATTTTCTTTGTTTTGAGATAGGTGTAATCATAGTCCTTATTCAAAGCGTTTTTCCACCACGAAATTTGAGTGAAATCGTAAGTTTGAACATAGTTTTGGTAACGTTCATAGCTACCATGACGCTTACGGTAATATTCAAATTCTTCTCTCAACTCAAATTCTTCCTGAGTGAGACGTGGAAACTGAACAGATTGAACCGTTTCGATAATGTATTCCAACCCTTTAAGGTCGTCTTTCTTTAAATAACCTTTCCCAACTTCAAGGTTAGTCATCTGATCTAAGTCGTTTGTACCATAGATAGCAGGACGGAAATATTCTCCAATTTCATCTCCGTTTTCATCAGTAATGTTAAACATGAGGACAAGACCTTTTTCCAAGAGGTCACGTACTTTCCCAGACCAAAGACCAAACTCGCCTGACTCTTTACCCCAGCCAAACTCTTCAATCCATTTTCTAAATAGGTTTTGATAGAAACCTCCTGTTTCATTTTCCTTATCCAGATTTACTGCGTAATCAAAAGCACATAGAGACGCTTCTGCAAAGGTTAGATTAGAGAATGCTGTGTTATTCTCAAATTGCTCATATCGTTCAATAAAGTCGTTATAACGCTCTACAACTTCACCTAATTTCTTGTCATTAAGACTGGCTTGAATTGATAGAGCCTCTTTATAATTGATTGCCTCAGTTTTTTTCTTTGCCATGTTTTTTCCTTTCTTTCCAACCATAAAAGTCATTTGGACTAATATGTAACGCTTCGCATATTGCAAATAGGGACTCTGTTTTAATAGAACTCCCAACTTTCATGATATTGTAAATAGAGGGTCTAGGTATTCCAGTTTCTCGTGAGAGTTGTGTCACCGACATTCTCTGGTCATACAATATCTCTTTTAATTTATTTTTCATCAACTTTCCCTTTCATAAGAGATATTAAAATTGTATCACTTTTTTTACAGAATGTCAGTATTTTTTACACAAAAAAAGAGGGGTAAACCCTCTTTTTTCTAGCTATTATCTGCAAGGAATAGAATTGAAGCTAGGATAATCGATAGAACACCACCGAATATCATAAACCCACCTTTTTTCTTATCATGCTTAAAAAACATGAAGTACAATCCTAGTGCAAGAGCTGAAATTCCTCCGTAAAGTAAAATTGATTTTACAAACTTAATATAATCATTCCCACTGTTTTTTCCAAATTCTTCAATATGTGTTTTCTCTTTACCGTCTTTGTAAAGGTTATTGAGATCTAAATTAACTTTTGGGTCTGCCAAATATCGTACTGCGCCTAACATTAAAGTCTCCTTTGCTTTTTAATTTATTATACACTGTTTTTTAAAAGTGCTCAACCCTCTTCTGGAAGTTTTGGTATTGATTGTCGTTCCAATTTTTCAAATTTATTGCCCTCAAACTTCTTCTGTGGTTGAGATTTCGGTGCATTTGTTGGTTTTTTATCTTTTGTCTTAGACTCACTATTTCTTAACTTATCAACTGCTTGCGATGTTTTAGCTCTTACAGTATTAGTAACAGCTCTTGTTGGGTTGGTAATATATTTTGGCCCAGCTCCAACAACATCGTTTTTAAGGTCGGTTAAACCTGTGAAGTTTGAAATAGCCTTAGTTGTTCCAACAGTAGATTTTACTGCTAATTTAGCAGCTGCAACATAAGGGTTGACTGTTTTAAGTTGTTGCATACCATTAACAGCTTTGTCTTTAAGCGCACCAGCTTTTTCAGCAACTTTACCTCTGAAACCAGATGGCGTTGGCGTTGGAACTGGAGTTGGTATAGGCATTGACCCACCTGTTCCACCTGTTCCACCTGCTCCACCTGAGCCATTTGAAGCCATTCCTTTGATACGCTCTTTTGCAGGTTCCTGAGTGCCAACTGATTTTTCAGTTGTGTTTTCAGAACTTTCTCCATTTTCTTTATCTGCTTCATCAGATGAACCATTTTTCTCAGAACCATCTTTTTCGTCTTCGGTTTCTGGCACTGTTTTATTTCCATCTGAGTCAATCGATGTAATAGGAGTAAAGTTGGTTGAACCTCGACCACCTGCTTCACCTCCAAAGAGACCTCCAACTAAGCCTATATCTCTACCATAGAGAAGACTGTCAGGCCCCCATTTACCGAAAAGGAAGCTCTTAATAGCGATACGGAATGCGTCAAAAATATCAATAACAGATGATACTAGGCTGAATGTAACATTACCATTGCCTCCACCAAACTGTTTAGAGAATACCCATGCGATACCTAGTGCTACAATACCTACACCTAGTGCCCCATAATTACCACCAAAGCTATCGCTAGTAGAGGCTTTTTGAGAAGCTGTCTTCATAATACTTGAAGCAAGATCGAATGAACGAGGAATATAATACGTGATTAACGCCCAGAAATATGTCAACACATTATAGTAGATTGCATTAGACCAAGAACCTAGTCCGACACTTCCAAGTGCTTTATAACGCCCACCAATGTAATCAACCACTGTCATTGTTGAAAGTCGTCTGATATAAGCGACAAGCAACATAGTGACTGCAAACGTTTGAAAAGCTCCGTTGATTTGAAGAACAGCTTGTGTTTCTTGTTTCTGTGGACTTATCAAGCGTCTGTATTTGTAGTCGGTTGCAGAACGTGACTTACCTTTAGCACTCTCAGAGTTATTTGTATTAGTAGCGTAGAAGTCTAGTCCTGTCTCAGTCAAGTTACTTTGAAGTAAGAAGACCATAGACTGGTTTGACAACTGCATACTTGAATTAGAAACCGAGTTAGTACCTTGGTACTTGTTCAACAATGCAATATTGTAGGCGTTGGCATATTTCCAATAATGAGGATATTTGTGGTCACTCTCTTTATTAGCTTGAATGTTTTGGTAGCTTACAGCGTCTTCGCTTGTGATTGCGTCTGGTGTATCATCGTCACTGTCGTAAGTAAAGCTATCGCTGACCTCACTTTTCAGATTTTGAAGCAAGAAATTACCATTAGTTCCAAAAGTGTAAGTGCGAGGGTCTTCTGTAACCTTATTATTGTTTGGGTTCGCCCCATACAGATATGTCCAAGGTACATCTAATGAGACCACCTTACTATTCCAATAAGATGAATTATAAGGAATAGAGTATTTCTTATATGCCAATCCACTGTCTAGGTTTTTCTTAGTAGGTGCTAAGTCTGAGAAGTAAGCATATTGTGTTTCGTCCTCATCGCTAGACCCTGAGTCCGAGTCTTTTCCACCCCCACTATAATTCTTAGTGAACATATAAGCGTGTCCGTTAAATTCATAACCGTTTGGCAACAAATTAGCTGATTGTCGAGTATTTTCAACGTTACCTACAAACAACATCGGTGAACCTTTTACATAAAGTGTTCCGTTGTCATTCCAAGAAATTGTTACATCTTTAGGAAGTTGGTTAGCTGGAATAAGTGCTTTGTTTTTAGATTTGCTAGCTAGTTTAATAGCTTCCAAATAATCATTCACATTAAAGGTTGCTGTACTAGCGTCAGAATAAGTATCTAAGTCAGCTTTCAGGTCAGCTCCTAAAACGCTTCTGATATACTCATTAACTTGCGTTATCTGGTCGTTAGTCAGTTGAAAATCATCAATATTGATTTTGTTAGTACCAATGATTTGAGACAAAGTTCCATTATCTGTATAAACTTTTGAAAGGTCACCGTTGGTAGCTAAGAAGAGTTCGAGTACATCAATCTTTGTACTAGATACAACAGCACTATCTCCACCTGCAACTTGACCGTTTTCTCCTACACCTGTAAGAATGTAAGCTCCTAACATCAATGGGATCCAAGCTGTCATTCTAAAGAACGCTGTAGAGAAGACCCTTAGTTTTCCTTTCTTCCTGAAAGCAAAACGCAAGACCAAAACTACAATAGCTGTTATTAAGGTTATCTCAATTATCCTTTTCATGAGACCTATTAGGTCGTCCGCTACCTCTTTAGCTGTGTCGTTAGATAAAAACTGCTCTCTGATTGACCCAACAACTTCGGCTAACCAGTTCGGAGCTTCTACGCTTTGACCTCCGACAAGTCCGAACCAAGCTAGTGGGTTTCCGACCAATTCCCCAATATAGATAATCAAGGATAGTATCATTCTTAATAACTCATTGACGAGATCGAAAAATTCAGCCGCCAAAGCAATTATCGGTGATACCAATAAGATAACTGAATTAGCCCCAATCGTAGCCCAACCAGAACCGAAATTCCATAATTGACCTACCGTATTCAAGTAGGTATTATTTGTGGTTGTGTTAGTGCTGGTAGCTGTAGCGTCCACTTGGAGGAAGCCCCAACCACCCAAAATTCTTAACATATTAGCAAGCGTGTTCCCTGCTGTCGTGTTACTAGAACTCATGGTAAGTTGGTTAGGAATGTACGCCCCTAGTTTTCCGTCAGAATAATAGTTGATACTCTTATTCTCTTTTTCGTAAACCTCACTATCTGTTTGAATGTTCTTAGTTGGTGCTGGGTACTTACGAATATTGTTATACTCTAGTTTTCCATCTTTGATAGCTGTTCCGTCTGAACCACCATAAGTGTACATGATTTCAGCTAACAGAACATTCGTTGTAGGTTCATCACCAAGGTTAGCGTAAGTTGATTTGTTGACATTATCTGTTTTTGCTGGTGTTCCTTTTTTCTCTTTAGAAACATCAGCAAGAATTTTTTCTTGAGGTTTATCTTTCTTCACTACTTTTACTGGAACGAAGTAGATAACCCTGTTTCCTGTTCTTGATATTGTTTTTGTACCATAAGAGTCAGCTACACCAGCTTCTTTCATCTCGTTAGCTTCCCAAGCATAGTAAGCCTGTTGGTCTTTACCTGCTTTCTTATAATAAAAACCATCTGAACCCTTAAACATAGAGGTAGTGTCATCACTAGCGTAAATTTCTTGAATACTATCTAACGTATCAAAACCAACATCTGAAACAGCTCTATTTTCTCCTCCAGAGTAGTTACTAAACTGATACACCTTACCAGATTTACTGTTCTTACTACTTACGCCATAGTAAATTTCACCAACCTTTGGTGATTTCTGAACTACATCTGTTAAGACAGTACCTTTACTGGCAATATATCCTGTCTTGGTAGCGTCTGCTACATCATTTGCACTGATAGTAACCTTGTTTTTCTTAACACTTTTACTATCAGCATAGGCAATATTAGGCTGTCCTTGAACCGTAGCAATCATGTCTAAACTTCCGTTTAGCAATCCTACACTGAGCAAGGCGACTGCTGATGTTTTAGCAAGTTTAACTTGCCACTTTCCGAAGTGCAATTCTGATCGCCTCCTTTGCATAATCTTCTTCCAGTGCTTCTACACTTTTAGTTAGCTCTGGCGCTTCTTCGCTATCTATGTCGTCACCAGTTTCTCGGTCAACAGCTTGAACATAAAATTCAACCTTGTCGCCTGCAACATAACCCTCTTCTTCATCTTCTAGTTCAGACCCTAGACGGTTGATGTTATTTCTAAAGACTTCGTGAACCTGACGAGCACCTTTCTTTTCACTATTAGTCATATCAGCAAATATAGTCGCTAAAGCAACAGTTACAGGATAAACCTCTACTACCCCTGTTTCTTCTTCTTTTGTTTCTAGTTCTTCTGTATTCCCTCCTTTAGTAATCTTTACAGTTGTTCCTTTTTCCAAGCCTGCAATCCGTGAACCCTTATATTGTTGTGTTTTACCAAACCCTACTTCAATCTGGTATTTATTACTCAAAAATTCACTATAAGCGTCTAGCTTACGCTGTACTATTCCTATAGCGTCCAACTCGGTCAACGACTCGTAACAAATTGTGCTGTCAAAACGTCCAATCAATTCTGGCGTAAAACCATAATTTTCTTTGATAACCGTTTCAATTTCTTGGGTCAACGTATTGATCTGATAGCGCATTTTATTCTTGGGAGTATCTTTGGTAATTCGCTTTTTAGCACTATTACTGTCTTTATTTGAATAAACTTCGTAACCAGCGTTAGTTGTAGCGAATACAATGTTTTGTTTTACCGACTTGAACTGTTCAGAACCATAGTCATCAATCCATTGTATTTCACCATCTCCCAGAATTGTCATCATAGCGTCCGCCATAGGCGACTTAACTTCTGGACGTTTCTTGGAAATAAACCCTTTTTCAATTTCGTCCAAAATGATAGGTCTATCAGCATTAACAGTCAATTCTTTGGCAATAAATTTCATCATATTGTTTACGCCATCTGTTTGACTAGCGTAAACGTTGACCCTGACGACAATAGGTTTTAACGCTTCTCCATAGACAGCTTTAGCAATCAGTTTGCCAGCTTCCGTCTTTCCGACCCCTGTAGGGCCAACTAGCAAGGCAGAAAATAGAGTTTTACCCCTATCACCGTCCATTGCTCCAGCACGCCCACGTAGCCCCGCTTCAAACATTTCTTTCGCCATAAACTGACCAAAGAGACCGTTTCTTAGGGTAGTCATGATTTTATTGACATTCAAACGTTTATCTGGAGTGAAACCTTTATCCCTCTTAAATAGGTACTGAACCATTTTTAAGTCTGGTTCTACTCCCTTGTTAAAAGAGTGAGACTCTAACATAGAGATAAAGTCTTTAGATTTTCGAGGTTCTGCGTGCTGTGGATCATACTCAGAAAGTACATTTATGATATAGTTGACTAATTTTTTATCAATCCCACCTTTCAACCCTCGTACTTTTCGCAGATAGTCCCAATGTCCCAAATCAATCTTAAATAAGGTTTCTTTGTCAAACGGTTGTAATGTTGTCTTTCGTGCAAAACGCTCTGTAAAAGGTGCGTTCCTAAAAATATAGCGGTCATACTCCTCGCTAGTGGTAGCACCTATGATAATCATTCCATCAATGTTAGGATAGATTGCTGGTTTAATGACATCAACCCCAACACTTTCACCGTCTGAAAGCTGTACCATTTTAGAAATACCGTGAATTTCATCGATGAATAGAACAAAACGTAAATTAGGTTTGTTTAGCTCTTTTTGAGCTTTTCTTTCCAGCTCTTTGACTGCTGGAATGATATCCCCAAGAATACCAATAAAGTCATTGTTACCATTCTTGTAAGCTGATACCAACGATACCTCAATACCGACAAGTTCAAAGCCCATCTTACAAGTCAACTCGCCCTCATTTACTAATCTTAGAAAGTGGCGTACTAGCGTTGTTTTACCCATACCTGCTTCACCAATGACAATATTAGTAGGGAGGTTTAGGTCTGAAACAGTGTCTAATAGAGCCTCTAGGTTTTCTTCTCGACCCTCAAAAACACCATTGTAGCGAGGTAGAAATTGCATAACTTTCCCACCCCACTTTTTATCAAGACCGTCAAATTCAGCCATAAATTCATCATTTTTTCTTAGAGCTTCAATGTTTTGGTCTTGGTCTTCTTTGTCAAGAAGTTTTTTAAACTCATTTAAACGCTTGACGTGTTGCTTTACGGTCATATCAGACACGTATTCAATAGGTTTAACGACCTGAATATTAGCTTTTAATTTTTTCTTTACTTTGGGCTTAACCCCAATCGCCATAAAATTACCTCCTAATCAATTTTGTACATTTTAGTCGTGTAATTATCAAAATCACTGGCTTTGTACTTCATCTTTCTAACTTCATTTAGTGTAGCGTTAGCGTCCGTTAAATCATCAGTAATGCTCTGAATACTAGAGTTGAGACTTTCCAACTGAGCTTGTGCTTCTTTATCTTCTGGCTCTTTATCCAGAATTTTTTGGACTTGCAACAAGTCTTTATTCTTGTTCTCTAAGTCTGTTTCCAGTTTATCTACAGTTGACTGAGCTTCATTGACTGCAACTTTCCTATAAGCTAACTCATAGAATGTTTTAAAATCAAACGAAACCACATCTCCTTTTTCAATTAAGAGACTATCTACATCGAGTGTAGTGATCTGATAATCTTTTCCTTTGATTTTGCTTTCTAACGTTGCATTAAAACCGATTGTATCTGTTTCTTTTCGTTCAACAAAGTTGCTACTCTTTTCAGGGCTAATATCACTTGTAATATCTGAAATAACTTTTGCTTGAGTTCCTTTATCAACACGGATAGAGGAACTATCGTTGTTCTTGTTTTGGCTTGCTGTTGAGGCTGTGTTATAGATACCAATGTTGTATGTCATTTCCTTATCTGGATAAGGAATAATCAGGAACATATCTCCATCTGTACTCATACGACCAAAGAAACAAGGAATACTCTCGCCAGAAATATCAGAAGTGGTTACAACCCAATAATTTTCTGCACCGTAAGGCAACTTCTGTCCATTCTCGTTTACTTCCAACGTTAAGATAAGAACATCTCTTTTCTTATCAGTCATTTCTCCTTTGATTTTGACATCTACTCCTGAAACTTGGAATGTCTTAACTTCATTGATAGGAGTTTGTGACTCTTGAACTGCCTGTCTATCTGTCATGGCGTGATAAACAACATACCCTGTAGAACCTAATAACATAGCTGAGAAAAGAGCGCCAGTTGTAATATTTCTAATATGTTTTTGAATGTATTTTAAATCTCCAAATACCATTAAATAAACGGTCTCCCTCCTAGCAGTGCTGTATCTCTAGTTCTATCTGAGAAGAAGATAAAGCGACCTGTCGCCTTTCTGCTCTCTATGATAGCTCTAGTCAAAGTGTTTACATCACTTTGTACCAGTTCTACAAAATTACTAATATCATCTACAATACCTTGAAAAACAAAATCTATTTCAGTTGGAAAATCTGTATATAGACTGTCTTTCAAGTCGTAATATGTAGCTTTTTGCAAATTACTTTTACTTCTTCGTACCAGAGTATCTGTCACATCAAAAGAGTAAAGTAATTTGACTCCTTTAGAACGAAACTCTTCAAGTTTCTTTCCAATATATTCTTCATAAAGTCGAGGATCGATATTCTCCATTCCATGAATAACTAACAAATCTCCAGCCTCTAGCTGATACTGGCAATAATCAAGTAAATTGATAAACTCAGCATTAACCAGAGCATCAGCGTTATTTCCTAGCTTTTCAAAATTGAAATAATGTTGCATTTTACTCTTATCTAACCCAAAGTTAGTATTGTTACCCAACATCATTCTACGAGAACCCAAAATACCAGACAAACCAAGTCCTACTGACTCTAACCCATCGGCTGTATCTTTATTACCTGACTTTCTCGCGTTTGCTTCCTGCATTCCAACCATAGTGATATAGCTATCCATTGTAGGGTAGTAATCGTCACCACGGTTCAAATAATTTCTTTTTTCCCAATACTTATCTGTACCAATCATGTTGAAGTCAGCGTTTTTCATAGTTGTATCGAACGCTGTTTTGAGACGCTCTTTCACTGCTGGCGTGACATTAAAACTAGCTGTCAGACTAGATAGGGCTACCAGCTTAGATTTTGCACTTTCATAGGCTAGTGTATGATTTTCCTTTTGAAAGCCTTCTTCGGTTTCAAAGGGTTGAAAGGGATTGATAGAGATACGAGTAACATCTATTTCCTCGCTACTCTCTTTGATTATTCCAATTAGATCTTGGCTTTCATCACCAAACTTAGTCTCTAAATTGAAATAATCGAAGTCATTCAATACCAAGTGGATAACTCTTTTTCCTTTATAGAGAAACTGGTTAGCCACTGCTTGAGCCATACAACTAGATAGCGACTGTGTTTTTCCTTTCTTTTTACCCTCTTTAAAACAATAACTTTTAGCTGACATTGTTTTATCTTGCGCTATAATAGCTTGCGTTCGTAATCTGTTGTAAGCGTCAATGACTACTTTTGGTGACCTTGGAGTTCCATCTTCTCTATACTTACCAATATTCACCACATCAATGCCAAATTCTGTTCCAAATTCATCTTGCAAGGTTGATTTAGGGTAAAAACTAAGTAGCCCATAATTTTCAATGGTCGAGAAGTTTCCTAAGTCCTCGTTATAAGTTGGCCCTAAAAGATTATTTGTTATCCGTCCACTAATACCAATGCTGTCGTCAAACTCAAACCACTGTATAGGACTATTTTTCTTACCATTCATGTCCGAACGCTTTTCAATATATCCATCATTACCATTCCATCTGTCTTGGATAATACGTTTTTGTTTATACAGTAATTCTCTTGTCGGTGCTGAGATATGCGCTATCCATTTATAAGTGATTGCTGGTTTGTTATCATCATTCCTGTCTCCCATGTAATCACCAACATCTTCGGACGTTGCAAATTTAATAGCACCTTGCAAACCCTCAGAGTCCAAATCTTCTGAAACGTTTCGCCTTACCGAAGTCAAACGTGGTATTTGTTTCTGATAGCTTTTCGGACTCACCAAGTCATCGACTGCAATAAATTTGAAGTTGCAATCTATCAAGGTTGGTGGGTTTTTAAGATTATATATATCATCTGCTAACATATGTCTTCCACGACCATAAGGCGTGAAAACTTCCATTTTTAGATGATATACTCCATTCTCATAATACTCATAAATAGTATTTCTCTTGTTGCTTTTCAAAGGTTATCTAACCCCCTTTTCAGTCTATCTCCAGTTAGTTGGATATACTCTGAAATTACCGAACTGTTGATAGCTTGTTCGTAGTAATCAGTTATTCTATATAAGTCTTCTTCTCTATCGACCACTTGAATTTCGATTGTCTTTTTAGCGACTTCTCCGTTTAAATTTTCAACGATATGACGGTTTTGGATCAACGCCATATTCCTAATAAGTGGAGGAACGCTTTTGTCACTCATCTTACTACGATAATCTGCTTTAGCTTCCTCAAAGTCCACGCTTTCGATAGACTCAAACTTCCATGTCTTAACTTTCCCTAGAACTGCTCTCGCCTGAGAATTTGCGTCTGCTGTAATAGCTAAGTGTCTGTTCAATGTTGTCGGACTGATTGTTCCTGATACAAGAAACATCATTCCAACACGACCATCTTTGAAGTAAATTTTATCGTCCTGTATTTCTTTAATCTCACCTGCTTTGATAAACGTTTTAGGAAAGAGAAAGCTCACTAAGGACTTCACACTATCAAAAAGTAAATTTGTATTTCTTGACGGTCTCATTAAAAGAAGTGAAGCAGTGATTATGGTTGAACTAACTAAGAGAGCTGACGTAGCCCCTGTAATTTTAGAAACAGAACTGGTCAACCTGTAAGCTAACACTCCACCAAAAGAACCAAATATAGGCCCTGCAACCACTCCAGCTACAAACGCATATAGTTTTACTGGTTTTTCACCAACGATATACTTCATCCAAGGGTAATAAACGTAAGAGTTTGCGATATTGAATTTTAAGCTACGCCCCTGCCAATTTGCACTGACCTCTTGTTCTTTTGCCATTCATTACCTCCTCTTATTCCTCAATTTCTGAGTGTAATTTCCAATGCTTGTGATTGAACTTACTGTGAATTTCCATATTGCACTACCTACGGAACGGATAGCATAAACAAATGAACCTCGTTCGATACTTCCTCTGTCAACACTTTCCTTAATTTTCTCGTCATCGAAAGTGTCGCTTATGCCTTTTTTTACTCGCTTAATAGGGTGCCACATATCAATCCTCCAAATAATCACTTAATGCTTTACGCATATAAACATCAGTCACTCTAACGTTAGCTTTCTTGAATACTTTCTTAATCCCATTCTTAACCATAGTGTTGTATTCTTTAGCCTTATCTGTGTCAGAGATATTCACTTCACCTAGACCTGCCATAATTTTGTAGTCTTTGATTTGGTCTGACATATCGCTTTTCCATTTACTCATATCATCACCTTTAGCGACATTTTCAACCATTTTGACCACATAATAGTAAGTTGTTGGCTCACCTGTAACTGACGGTGCTTGCTGGGTCATAATCTTAATTTCACCATCTGCCATTCCATAGATAGTATTCAATTCATCGGCAGACCATTGTTTGGTGTCAGAAGAGACCACAACATCTTTACCCTCCAAGCCTGAGTCATCGTATTCTTTAGCAACATCTGAGAAGCTGTCTCCTGATTGAAGACGTGCAACTGCTGAGTTAGCTTTTTCTTCACTGGTCATTTGCATAACTTTGATTGTCACATCTGGGTGATAACTCTTCCACCACTCGTTAAGTTCGCTGTCCTCTACTTTGATATACTCTTTCAATCCATACTGTAGGGCAAGCTGTTGCTTAACAAGTTCTTTCAGGTCTTTTTCATTTGTACCTTTGTTACCAATGATAGATAGACCTGCATTAAGGTAGTTTGGATAGGCTTTTTTTACATCTTCATTGCTAATCTTATCTCCATAGACTTCACCAAAAGACTTGAACAGCAACGTTTTCAATACGAGATTAGAGCCATCAAGGTTGTTTTTGAGTTGATTATACAGTTCTGAGGACTCAATAGAACCACCTTTATAGGTTGCTACCGTACCACCATTGACATTACCACTGAGATAGAAATTACTTGCTGAATATCCAGCAGTCATGCTTAATAGGCTCATACCACCAATAACAATAACTTTCCCATGAATGGTATCAAGGGCAAACAAGCGTTTGTACCATTTTGCTTTAGGATTGTTTTTAATTTGTTCTTGTATCAGCTCTTTTTCTTGTCGTTCTTGTTCTCTTGCTTCTTCTAACTTAGAACGACCAGCACTGATGATCTCTTTTATCTTTCGTTTATTTTTTTTCGCCATTTTTTTCCTTTCTCAGTCAAAGAAAGATGATGGTAGTTACCTACAACTCTTTCTTCAATAAAACCTAGCTTTTTTAGATTACCCACGTATTTTCTAGTGGTCTGAATGTTAGCTATCATTAAGCCCTCATTGATTTCTCTAGTCGTGGTTTCCTCCCCTAAACTTTCCATGTAATGGAGGATTGATTTCTCTGAATTGTTCATTAAACCCCTCTCTCATTTTCTATACCTTAATTATACAAAAAAAATAAAAGGTGTTCAACCTTTTACTGCATTTATAAATATTCTGACACCTTTAAAAACCAATAATATCAACGATTTTAGCAATTTAAGGTACCATTTCAGGATAGGTTTTAGTATTGCGTAAGCGATATATAAATTTATTAACCCTTTTCTCATTTTAAATCTCCTTTTTGATTTTTTCTTTATTATGACTTAAATTATTTATGTTGTCAATAAATATTAAAATAAATATATAAATAAATAAAAAAACAAGTATTTAAACACTTGTTTTTATTTTTCCGTTTCGCTTTCCCAAACAATATCAGAACGAAAATTTTCATCGTTGATAAGATTTTCGAGAAATTCTGACACGGCTGGATAACCATTATCATTAGCAATCTTACGCAACTTGTCTTTTGTTGCTGGTCTCAACGAAAAGGTGACAGTCACTTTTGTACGTCCTTTAGGTCGTCCAACTTTGGCGCTAGCTTTATTTGATTTTTTAGCCCTGTCTTCATCTAATGTCTTTTTTAACGAGTCCGTCAATTTGTTTTTCTTTTCTTCATTTCCGAAATCAAATGCCATTTTCTTCTCCTATGCTTCGTCAATCAATTTTTCTACTTGATCCAATGTATTTCTAAGTGTGTCAAAAAACTTTTTCTGACTTTTCCATTTTCCCATTTTTTCCATCATGTCAATGATGGTGTTATCTTTGTTCATTTCTTCAAACAACATTTTATAAGGAACAACACCTTTAATTGTATTCTCTTCTGTATCGAGAAATTCCAGTAATTTTCTTGATGATTTATTTCTTGCAATCTTACTAGGTAGGAAGTAGTGCTTCGCTGTAACTAAAGTTTCTTTCGTTGTTTTATCTACTGTTTGCTCTTTGAATTTTTCAAAGCGAATTTTAAAACTGGTAACACCCTCTATAGAAAAATCCCCCGGAACTACTGGAGTAATAACTACATGAGAAACTACTATCGCATTGCGTGTTGCTATACCGAAATCTGGGTGGCAATCAATCAATATATAATCATATTTGCCGAAATCGACTTTCCCTGCATTGTTTTGTAGCCATGTATAAAATTTTAAATCTTGTTGCTTGTCGTTTGCTAATTTGCTTTCGTATTCATCTAAAATCATCGACCCTGCAATAAGGTCGATATTTGGTGCAACGTTGATTACCTTGACTTCTCCATTTTTTTCATCTTTGTAAACTTCTGCGACAGTTCCTTCATCTTCGTAAACATCATAAAAATGTGTAAGATTGCATTGTTCATCTTTGTCCCACAATAGGACTTTTTTATTTTGTTTAGCTAAATCCTCTGCAACAGTTATTGTGGCTGAGGTCTTAATAGACCCTCCTTTTGAAGCTGCGAATGTCACTATCTTTGGTTTAACCATATTATTTACCTTTCTTTATTTGCTTTCTTGTACTCTTATTATATATTATATATTTATTTTTGTAAATACTTTTTTCTGTATTATTTTATTTATTTTTATATTTATATAAACACTTGAAGAAAACACAAAAAAAGCTCCTGCATGAGCAAGAGCCTCTGAGTAGTATATTTTTAGCCTGTATAAGATAAAACAAAAAAAGAAAGGTAAAAACATACTTGATGGTTATATCATAAACTAGGTGATGTCATTTTGTCAACACCTTTTATTCATTTCCTAGCTTATAAAGGTCAATCGTCTTTTCAATTAGGTCATCGATAATGCTTGTATCTGTCCCCTGATAAACACTTCTCACGTGTTCCTCGACTGTCTTTTCTAAATCAAATTCACTACTGTTTATTTTTGATAACGATTTTGCTTTTAGAACTCCAGTTTGAATTATCATATCTGATGTTAGAGGTTGTTGCTGGTAATTAGTGTCACTCCACTCTGGAACATTTGTTTTCTTACTTTTACCAAACTGAGGGCCAATACGTTCAATCTCTGGTTTATCATATTGTGTATAGCCATTGTATTTGTCGTTTACTGGTTTCTCTATTCTATCTTTATCGAAGTAAAATTCCAGCGCAACCACTCTAGGTCTTCCCCTGCGTCCTTTTTGGTTTATCTTTTTAACTTCAAAATGATTATAACGAGAACCTAAGTCTTTTTTGATAGGTGCCAAAACCTTTTCATCTATTTTAGACATTGTAGAGTAACTTTTAGGGACAACCATTCGTCTCTTAAACTCTTCAAGACTCACTTTATAATATCCAGTCGCTCTAAATTGACGCAACTTCATGTAAAGTCTTTGAGTATATTCGCTACTAAAATTTGTGTACTCTTCGAGTTCAAACGAAGTGAATTTTCCTTGTCCTACTAAATCATTCAATAGCCAAGCAAAATCTGAGTTTAGGGCGATTTCACACCCAGCAGTTTCTTCGTCAATATCAAAATAACTAAACAAATTAAACGCCCTATCAAATATTTTTCCGTCACGCTTAATCTTTATACCACTAACACCTAACGAGATTACATCTTTCCGTAACTTGTAGATCAGATTACTACCCTCACGAAAATCTTTAGGCTTTATATTAGCCAAACTTATTATCTCGTCATAAGAAAACGTGATTTTATCACTTTGTTTATCTCTGAGTTTATGTAATATTCCCATAAAAATACTCTGCGTAGCTTTGGTAAAACCTACCAATGCTACATCGTTTAAGTCGTTAGCATATTTTACAGCTTCATTGCTCATATTCTTTCACCATTTTTTTACCTTTCACGAAAGATTATAACTTATACCTTTATTTTTTTCAACCCCTCTAGGGTTTTTATTATTAGTTTTATTCTCGGAAAAAGGGGTCTTAATTTTTTCAAAAAAAAGAAAAGCAACTATCGGAAAAAGGGGTCTTTATTCTCGGAAAAAGGGGTTTTTAATATCGGAAAAAGGGGTCTTTATTCTCGGAAAAAGGGGTCTTTATTCTCGGAAAAAGGGGTCTTTATTCTCGGAAAAAGGGGTTTTTAATATCGGTCTAACACTAGAGCTGTAAGGGTTTTCGCCCCCTCTAAAATATATATAAAATATATAATAAAATATAAATAAAACAAACTCCGTTCATTTTACACCTAGCAGGAAATTAAATATTATGATTTTTAAATAATGTTATTCGGAAAAAGGGGTTTTTATTATAGAGACAACTGAACATAAAAAAGACACCTGATAAAAACCAAGTGTCCTTTTCAAATTGTCCAAGCGCACACGCTATTTTTTTGTGTACGCCTTATTATACCAAAAAAACGCCTGCAAAAGCAGACGTTCTGTGTTATAAATTTAGCCTGAAATAGATTAAGTAGGGGCTAAATCACAACGTCATTATTTTATCACGCGCCTAACACTTTCGTCAATAGTGATTGACAAAGCACAATACTTTTTGTTATTATTGCAAAAAAATAGATTAAGTAGGGGGTATTTATTATGGGTCAACCAAATTTTGACGCATTTCTTAACACACCAGCCGAAACTCCAAAGGAGACCAAGAAGAAAGTTCAAGGTGATACACCTAAATTTAGTATCAACAAGAACTGGTTGGTCATCGGAGGAAGTTTGGCACTTGCATTAGTAACCATAGGGACAACAACAGTTGTTACCAACGGTCACAAAGCAAAGGCTCAACAAACTTTGGAGTATGTCAACTCTAGTATGTCTGAGTATCAGTCTAGCGTAGCCAAAGTTGCTGAGAACAGCAATAAACTGAGCGAACGTGACTTCAAGCACAATGTCCAAATTCTTACCAAAAATCTGGACACTCTAAAGGCTGACAAGTCTAAAGGAATTTCAGGATATTTCGTAGCAAACGGAAAATATTATACTGTGATCCGATACGAACGTGAGACTGGACAACTCTTCACGGTTGAGACCACCGAAGCTCCAAATAAGGACAACCTAAAAAATGGAACTCCAGTGACTCTTTCTGACAAGTGGGTTGCCTCTCTTGTTAGTCGTTATAGTGGCGATGGTGGTAGCGCTACGGAAAAAACAGGTGTTTGATGAAGTTCTCTAAGAAGCAATTAGCTATCATTGGAGGCTGTGCTTGTTTAGGTGTCTTGATTGTTGGAGGGGCGTATTATATTGCTACCACACAAAACGCCCCCAGCTTCAAGCTCGAAAAAGCCAAACCAAGCCAAGACACCGATACCCAAACAAGTAAATCGTCATCTAGCGAAGAAGTCTATTATGACGACTCAACAAAACAAGCAAAATCAACACTTGAAAGCAACAAAGAAGTCTCTGAAAAAGACTTCAACATTGCTAAAATCAAGATTGTATATGCTTTAGACGCTATTAAAAATTCCGAGAACACTGAGCCAAGTTATGGCAATTTCTATGGCATTACCACGACCCAGATGATTGAGTCGCTAAAACAGGCGTATTCGTTTGGTTATACTCCTGATGAAACTTCACTGAAAGTTTATCAAAGTAACAGCAATAACGTCCATCAGTTCATCATTGACTTTTTGAACGGTGACAAAAAGGTGACTGTAACAGGTAATCTCAATACAGACACTAACCAAGTTCAGTTTTCAACTGTCCAAGGTAGCTTTGAGGGGGTACAACAGTAATGAAATTGAAACTCAAAAAGGCTCTAGCGATTGCTGGGGTCTTTATTACGTTAAGCCCTGTTCTCATGGACACTGGTGTTTTACCTAGTGCTGTAAATAAAGCCTATGTCCTAGCCGAAACTTATTATTCTTATGCTCCGACAGACGAAGATTGTAAGCCAGTTGTTACCAGTCTATCTGACAAAAAGAAAGACACTTCAACTAGCTCAAAAACCTCTTCAAGTGGTGCAAGTAAAAGCACCAGTAATACTGATTTTACCGAGGGGGCTTTAAAGTGGTATCACGATCATGAGGGAAAAGTTTCCTACTCCCAAGAGGTTCGAGATGGCCCAAGCTCCTATGACTGTTCAAGTTCACTTTACTACGCTTTGCGTGAAGCAGGCGCTACGGATAACGGTTATGCAGTATCAACCGAAACAGAACATAAATGGCTCAAAGATAATGGCTATGACTTGATAGCCGAGGGACGAGACACAGATAAAACCGAGTTCCAAGAGGGAGACATCTTCATCTGGGGAGAAATCGGTAAGTCTTCTGGTTCTGGTGGTCATACTGGAATATTCGTGGACGATGAAACAGTTATTCACTGTAGTAAACGAAACGAGGGGATTGCTGAAAATGAATACCTAGAGTATAAAGCTAGCACACCCCACAAAGACGATTACGTTTACATCTATCGCTCTAAAAATGCTAAACCAAAAGCAAAGAGCAAGAAGTCTAAAAAAGACAAAAAAGATAAAAAGGACAACAAGGATAGCAAAGACAATAAGACTGAAAGCAAGTCTGATAAGTCTTCTAAAAGCGAAAGTTCAGCTTCACCAAAAGAAACTAGCTGTGCGCCTAAGTGTGATGACGGTAAAAACACGTTAGACTCAACTAACACTAACTCTAGCAACAAAACAAGTTCTGCTGGTGCTGGTAGTTTGAGTGAAACGATTGATAAATTTGTCAAAGAACACGAAGAAGCCTATATCCTATCTTGGAAAGCAGGTGGTTTCTTACCTAGTGCGTCTATCGTTCAAACGATTGCTGAAACCAGCTTTAGTGAGAGCGTACCTAGTTTTGGTCAAGCCCACAACATGGGTGGTGTGAAATTCTCTGGACAAGAGTATTCGGCTACTAAGAAACTATACGGTAATGACGCTGTTTCTGGAAGTGGGCCCGGAACAAGCGTTGGAGATAATACAGGTGGTTCTTACGCCTACTTCAAATCTTATGACGCTGGTATCGTTGGTAAGGCTGAGTTCATGGCGAACCAGTCTCTATACGATGGGGCAATCAACAACACGGACGGTAAGAAAACCCTAGACGCTATTGCTGACGGTGGTTGGGCTACTGATCCAAGTTATAAAACAAAACTAAACGAGCTTTATGATACCTACGGAAGTCAGTATAAATGGCTAGACGAGAAAGCTATTTCTAAGTATGGTGACAAACCATTCAGCAAAGAAAAAGCTGGAGGAGATGATAAAGCAGGGTCAAGCTCTAAAGGTGGCGACAAAGACAAGTCTAGCGATGTATCATGTGAAACCGACTACAAGTCTTCTGGTGGAGACGGTTGGCAAAAGGCTGGAGGTAATTCTGGCTATACCTCTGATATGTACTGGAAACGTGGAGACCTGCCTAAAGAGTTGAAGCAGTATGCGATTGACCCTGAAAGTGTGGGTATGGCATGGCATGACTCCAAAGGTTGGGACGGTGCTGGGCCTTATCTTGCTAACGGTATTACCAACCAGTGTACGACACTTGCGGCCGCCTTGTTCGGTGCATTGTGGGAAAAAGACGGAAAACCTCTAGGAAGCGCCCACGGTGCTAACGGTAATGGGGTTGAAATGGTTGGTCAAGTTGTTGCAACGATGGGAACCAAAGATAGCAAAGAACCAACAAGTGGTGATATGGTTTCCATGACACCTAACCACGTAGCGATTGTGAGCCATGTTTTCGAGAACGGTGATATTCTAATGTGCGAACAAAACGTATTAGGATATTCTGGTCAGGGGAATGGTGAGTCTTACTCATGGTCTTACTCTTACATCACGAAAGCAAGCCAAAAAGTAAACAACTATCACTACACAAACCCATCTGAAAAAGGGTACAAAGTGACAAGTAAAGCGAAAGCTCTTGGATAATACAAAAGACACGCGCCAAACGGTACGTGTCTTTTTAATGTTCTTCAATCCAGATAACTATGCTGTCATAGAATTTTCGCTTATTGGTTGCAGGCATGGTCTCGATGACTTCCCACTTCAATCTTGGAAGTAGTGTCTCTCTAAACTCTTCAAGCTCTCCTGTGAAGAGATTGAGTCCACGTTTTCGCCTATATGACTCTGGGTTTTCACCGTAAAGGCGAACGGTTAAGTCTGATATTTCGATGGTGACTTTCTGACCAGTTGTAATCTTGATTAGCTCTATCGGTTTAATAGCTTTAGAAATATAATATGGCATAGTATAATTCAAGATCAATTCAGCTATTTTATTTTGCTCCTCACTATCATTCATGCGTTTGAGGAGTTTTTTTGTTTCCCTGGCTAAAGCCTTACTTTGGAATTTTCGTTGAAAAGCTAAGAAAATAACACTGTCAGGGTTTAATTTTGAGTAATCTTGACGACCTGTATTTACTAGCGAGAAGTAGCAAGCTCTGAAAAAGCGTTGGTAGTATTTATCTGTTTCGAGCATGGCTCTTTCAAGGTTCGATAGACGCATATCATACCTCGTTTAAATCCTTGTCAAAAGAAAGTTCTGTGATTTGGTTATTATCTACGTTGAATTTGCCACTGACTTCAACTACCTGATTATCTGACTGGCGTTTCAACTCAAAGGAGAAGTTAGCTGTATTGCCACTGTAGTTTTCATCTGTTCCAAGGGTATCTGGCACAATTTCAAATTTTTTGGTTGATGTAAAGGCTTTGAGCATTTCTAGGTCACGTTGCTTCATACCTTTAGTTGCCCCTGTATCATTAGGGTTGATATTCAGCATATCGGTACTTGCTACATAGCTACGCAACTTATCAAAAGCGTCCGAGAGGTCACTTTGAATGTGCATATCAATCTTCTCTTCCTTGACCTTGTGTGGTTTTTCAGCTACTACATCGCTGGTGTTGGTGGTGTTGCTCTTACTAGGGCTAGACATAGATGTGACCACAACCACCACCACAACTATAATGGCAAACACAGCAATCCCAAGGACTGTTTTTTCTTTCTGGGTAAGTCTTTTCAAGTCCATAAGTCACTCCTTTAAATTTTAAACGTTTATTTAGACAATCTAATCATAGCATGAAAAAAGGTTACAAACAAGGGAAGCAAAATTAGGGTATTGAACACAAAATGAAAAAGTTGTATAATATTTATTAAACAACGAAGAAGAAAGGTGTATAATGAAAATGTACGAAAAATTGGAATACAGTATGATGATGGACGCGCGTGAGATTGAGGGGTTGAATTTTGTAGAGGGCAAGTATCTGCTTGACCCTAACGACCCAAAGGCTTTTAACTCGATGGAAGAAATTGAGTTATACAAAAAATTAGCTTCAAAACAAGCGCTGGAAGAATTGACAGAGGGGTTGTAAAAGATGATTACACTTAAAGAAAATCAGTCTTACGCTATTACAATGCGTTTCATTAGGAATAAATTGCAATATTATTTGAACGCTGTTGAACAGGAAATTGACGAGCTTGACTTGAAATATCCTCGTCAATGGGGAGAAGCTGCGATTGCAACTTCCAAGCAACACTTAGAAGACCTAATGAGCTGTAACGAGGCATTGCAGGCTGGAATGATTACGGTCAAATATGCAACTGATTATTGCGCTACGATGAAAGATGATATGAATACCATCTTGACCAAGTACGCTAGACGCTTGTTGGCAAAACAAGAAAGTTTGAAACAAAACCCAGAAAAGCTAGAACCACTTGTCTTAGCTGTTGTTGAGTTTAAACGATTTGACCCAGTAGTCTTGATGAAAGAAAATCTTTCAGGACGTGAAGCGAAACTTGAACAACTATCTTCTGGGGTACCGTCTTACTCAGCTATTTCTAATGTCTTGCGTGTTGAAGAAGTAGCTCCAAAAAATCTTTTGGCTATGATCCAAAAAAATATTGCTAAAAAAGCTGATGTGGCGAAAGATGAACAACGAGAATTTCAGTTTGAACGTTGCTACGAGAATGAGGGACAAAACACATTGGAGTTTTCACAAACTCATATCCGTGTACGTTTGGACTTAAACAATCCAGACAATCATTCATTCCTGAAAAGCACTTTGCCACGTACCAACCAAAAATTTATGGATAAGAACCATAACAAGGTACAAGAGCAGGTTAAAGTCTAGGAGGGTTCTATGAACGAAGTATTAGATACGCTTTACAGTCTTTTGAAAGAAGTAGAAGCGGATATTACTATCGTTGAAAGTTATCCTGTTAAAACCAAAAAAGCTAGTGAATTGTACGCTATGAGAGATGAACTGAACAAGTCTATCTCTGACATACACAAAACTATCAAAACACTTCAACGAGTTTTACAAGTAGGAAAAACGAACAACGAACTTTTTAACGGTTACATGGAAAAATTAGAAAGAATGGTAAGCTAGTGGATTACTTAGAAGAGATAAAACTTTATGCCGATAATATTCGTCAGGCGATCAACAAAGAATTAAGTGAGATTGAAGATGGCTTGGAACTTGTTAGGTCAGGTGAAAATTTTAGATACATCGCCAATGACTCTATTTTTAGAAAAATAGAGGAACGTAAAGAATACCTCCAGCAACTTCTTGTAACACTGGATAACAAAGTTAATAGCTATGACCCAACAGTTAAATTCCACGAGGAATACGAATTGTTGCAACCACTTGTTAATGGTGCAAATTATGATGAAATGTTCCAACATTTGGACGATATGCTAGGCAAAAAATAAACAAAGTGAAAATTAGAACAAAATCAATAAGCTCAATATTTGAGCTTATTTTTTATTTTGCATATTTTTTGTAAAAAACCCTTTACAAAGACGTTATTTTGGTGTAATATATTTCTTGTAACAAAGAAAGGAGGGTAAAACCTTGAGGATAGGCGAAAATGATTTTGCGAGACTTGTTTCCGAAGCGTCAAAAGGAGCAATAAGTCCCAAGGAAGCGAAAGCTGTTCAGGGTTTCCAGCAGGAGGTTCTTAAAAGAGAACTTTCAAAAGGAAATACAATAGGTCTGAAAAACTTGGGAGTCCATGAGATTGTCAAAGGAAAACAAGGCTCAAAAATCGATTTTCGCTACTATCGAACTTTTTCGGAAGATGTAGAAAGGAAGTTGAAAAGTAATGAAATTCACACCCAAGACAGCGACTAAGCTGGCTACCGTAGCTCTTGCTACAACACTTATGGCTGGTGCGACAGTCTACGCAGATAGTGTGGACGTCAACACGGTTGAGTCAGGCGTAACAGCTCCATCGACTCCATCGACACCGACACCAAGCACACCATCTACAGACTCGGTGACAACTGGTAATACAACACCAGTCACACCTACAGCACCATCGGTAGATACAGTTGGTTCTTCAACAGTAACTACACCGTCAACAAATGTTCCAACGGATAATGGAACAAATAATGCTGGTACGACAACACCTGTTACACCAGCACCTACAACACCAGTTGAGCCAGTAGCTCCAGCTACTCCAACTGAGCCAACAGTTCCAGAGAAACCAACAACACCAAGTGTTGATACAACGGTTCCTGAAACTCCAGCGACTCCAGTTGAACCAGTAGCACCGACTACTCCAACTACACCAACACCAACGGAGCCTACCACTCCAACACAACCAACTGCCCCTAGTACCGACTCGGTAAATAGTGGTAAAGTTGAAACACCAACAACACCAAGTGTTGATACGGTGAATAGTGGTAATGCTGAAAAGCCATCTGTTCCAAGCACTACACCGAGCGTTGCACCAAGCACTGACTCAGTAAGTAGTGGTAAGACAGATAAGCCAAGCGTTCCAAGTGTTGATACAGTCAGCAGTGGTAACGAAACTAAGCCATCAACAGATGCTAACAAACCAACTGAGCCATCTGTCCCATCAGTAAGTACAACAACTGATAAGGATAAGAAAGATAAGGCAGATACTAACAAGGCAGATAAAGCTGATAAAACTGACAAGACTGATAAAGTTGATAAAGCAGAAGCTAAACCAACTACACCAGTTGAAACACCAGTACAGCCAGCACCTCCAACAGTATCTACAGCCGAAGCTAACCAAAACGGTCAAAGCCAAGTTGGAACTCAATCTGTTACTGGTCAGGTCGTTCGTGATGTTACCCCATCAAACCCAGTTGTAACTGACAAAGGGTACACAATCACAAATGTTCAAAATGGTGTTGCTACACTTTCATCTGGTGAACAAGCTAACCTAGTTGATCTCGGAGCAACAAAAAATAGTGACCGTACATATACTGTCACTAATAACCATGGCGAAAAAGAAACACTCCCTGAAACTGGCGAAGTATCAACAGGAGTTTTGACTGCTATCGGTGCAATCGTTGTCGGTTTTGCCTTGTCATTGTTCGGCAAGAAAAAGACCAATCTTAAATAATGTTAATAAAAAAGCGACCTAAAGCAATAGGTCGGCAATAGGTCGCTAATTGAAAAGTAAAAAAATTTGAACAAGGTTTGAAATTTTAACCTTGCATGGAGTATTATATTAAAATGTTTAAAAATAGTCAAACATTCTCAGTTCGTAAATCTCGTAAATTCCGTAATTTGGTTGGTGCTATCATGGCTGGTGCTGTCCTTGTTGTTCTTGGAGTGGGAAGCGCTTCGGCAGATGAAGTAGCAACTCCAGCCAACAACAATACAGCAAATACCACTCAGGTGTCACCAGTAAACACAACTGAAAAAGTTGAAGTCTCAAAAGACGCTACGTTTAATACGGAAGTTCCTACAACTACAAAACTTAATGAAGCTGTTTCTTACGCCAAAAATGCAGGTGTGACAGTCAATGAAACATCAGCGACAACCGTTGATAGTGACAAAACAGCTCACAGCGATTACGACAAACAGGCAGTAGCTATTGATAAAGCTACACAAGATTATCAAAAAGCAACAGAGGCTTATAACAAAGAAGTTGAAGCCTACAACAAAGCTACAGATGTAGCAACTGAGGGTAAAGGGGAGTCTCAAACTACCCAAGACCAAGGGCAATACAAGACTTGGCAAAAAGTTACTGTCAACAACGATGGTACTTTCACAAGCACACACGATCTAAACGACGGTGTTTCATCATTTGCACAAGGAACACTCTCAGGAAAAATCAACTACACAGTGTCTAATAATGGTGATGGTAGCGAAAAAATCACAGTATCAACTGTAGATTTGAACAGCTACAATCTCAACGTTACAGGGCCAAACACAGCAGTTAATAAGGATATTCGCTATGTAGCGAAATCTCCAGACGGAACAGAATGGTTTGCATGGAGCCACAATGGTCTTGAGTCAAAAGATAACGCTATCAACAAATCATTTGCACTCAACCAAACATTCAATGTCAAAGCAGGTGAATACACTCCTTGGGTCAACTTCTTGAAGATTGATGACACATGGATTGAAGACACATTTGGTCAACTCTATTTCCGTATTCAAAACAAAAACACAGCACCAACAGCGCCAGCAGTTGCCTCTGTATCATGGCACAAAGACAATGTTAAGAAGCCAATTTCAGTTTCTAAACAAGTAGTGGACGCTGATGGTAAAGACATCAACAATGGTACTGTTCAAGTAGGTCAAGAAATTGCCTATGTTCTTAATGGCGCACGCATTGAAAATCAATCAGCAGAAGCTATTAAGAAATGGAAGTTGATTGACTACCTTGATGGCAAGCATGACGAATATCTTGGTTGGGAACCAATCGCAGACTCAATCAAAGGTGTTAAATATGCTGACGGTTCAGCAGTTACCGTTGACGACATTGTGAAAAATGCTAACGTTACCTACAATGCAGAAAATCACAAGTGGGAACTCGACTTGCCACAAACATTCTTTGCTAAACTTGACCGTAAGAGCGCATTTGATCTCGATGTCAAATTGAAAGCAAAACGCATTGCGTCAGGTGACGCTTATAACGATGTGGTGCAAGTTGTCAACGATAAGACTGTTATTTCTAAAACAGTAGTGACACACACACCAGAAAAACCAAAACCAGTAACACCAACTGGAGAAAAAACACCAACTACACCAGTAGTTTACACACCAGAAGCACCAAAACCAGCAAATCAAGCTCCAGCATTGCCAAAGACAGGAGACGCAGAAACTGGACTTACAGTCATCGCAGGTATGCTCATGGCATTCTCAGCTGTAGGCATTGCAGGTGCTAAACGTAAAGAAGACTAATCAACAACTTTCCCTCATTTCCATTTCATAAAAGATAAGACAGTCTAGCGTAATGCTAGACTTTTTTGTAAATAAAAAAATATTTAAAAAAACACATAAAATCTATTGCAAAGAACAAACAAAAGATATATAATATAGACATAAAGATAAAACATAAAGAAAGAGGTAACGATATGAAGTGTATCGCACACATGAAAGATAAAGATGGGAAAGATTTCCCTTACAGCTTAAACGCCAAAGACTTGACTGAGGCGGACGAAAGGGCTAAGAACCTTGCAGAAGCAAGTGGCTGGCTCTATTATGACTTGGAAGTTCCTCTAGTTTAGAGGAGGAGACAATAAGCAAAAAAAGGGGTGTTTATCACCCTTGACAATGCTTATTGATGATAACAAAAAATGATTTATGGATTGAGGGATTGTGAAATGAAAATCGGAAAAATTTTGATGGCGCTATCAGTGCTAATGTACGCCTACGGTGCTGATTTGCTTATTACAGGGCTAGTTGTGCTAGCTACTATTGAGGGAGCTAGTGTTATGTATCACTCTTTAGAAAAAGCAGTGGAGGAGCGTTCTCGTATGAGACACAGCACGCGCCTTATGTAGTTCTTTGACTAATAGAAAGAAATAAGCACTATGTTTCCTAACATAGTGCTATAATAATACAGAGAATAAAACAAAAATAGAAATGGAGAAAAACGATGACCAAGGAAGAAAAAAAGGATAAGTTTGATCGCACAGCTTATATGCGAGGATATATGAGGGAGTACAATCAGACTGATGATGGTAAACAGAAAAGACAGGAAAGCAATGCTAATTACCGAAAATCAGAAAAGGGAAAAGAGACTAGAAAAAAATGGCTAGCTAATAACCCTGAGAGTGTCCAAAAGGCTTCCGAAAACTATCGTAAGACCGACAAGTGGAAAGAGGCGCAAAAGCGTACTACTTCAAAAATCGCTATCTTAACACGAGAAGACTATGCTGGAGCAGTTAAGGCGTTAAGGACTGATTTAGGTCTATCACAAACCCAAGCGTCTGAAAAAACTGGAGTACCAGTGGCAACGATCCGACAAACGGAGCGAGGGGCAGTCTATTTGTCTGAGGAGCGATTGAAAGAGTACGCAAATAAACTAGGCTATGAAGATGAAACAGTGGCTAAAATCGTAGAATTTAAGTACCCTGTTCAAGTTATCCGTAACTACGTTGAAGAAGAGTTGGCAAACCACGGAGTCAATTCAGATGAAGCAGACGAATACCTGCTACGCTCTTTGATTGAAAAAAGTGTAAAAAAAGTTGACTAATTGTTGACTTTTTCTCTCGACTTTGTTATAATATAAACATAAAGATAAAACAAAAAGAGAGGGGTCAATTATATGGAATTGACAAGATTTGATGTTGATAAGCTCTATTCTAAGTGCTTATCAGACTTACTCCGTGAGGGGTACGTGGCGTTATTGAAAAAAGATAACGATAAAGAAATTGTTTTGGTAAAAGATGGCGTAGCCTATCTGTTCTGTAAACAGTGGGACGAAAACGTAACTTATAGCATCGAGTTGCAACCCATTCCAGAAGCATATCAAAGTTCGTCTTTGAAATATAAAGAAGTTCCTTTTCTACGAAGAGAACGTGAACAGGTTATTAAAGTCTTGGGTGTGTATTATGCTGTATATTTTAACTATGGCTCGTACAACGAAAATAATCGTTATCGCTACTACGACAGCAAGGAAGAAGCTGAAACTGTGGCAAATAAACGTAAGGAAAGACATGATTACCATAAATGGCTTGCAGATGGTGTTATCAACGAATTTAAAGTTACTGAAACACCGTGGAAAGGGTTTAGAAAAAATGTGTCAATCCGTTCTTCAAAAAATGGCTGGACGCTTACTAATGTCAATGGGAAAACAACCTATGTCAGCAAGGGGTCAAGCTGGCACGATTTAAAAAGAGCGTGAGGAATAGAAAAATGACTGAGAATAAAGAATATCAACTAACAGAAGAAAATTATTATCAAGATACGTTGTTTTTGTCTAAATCACGCTTTAGTGAGTACATGAAGTGTGAAGCTAGACAGCTAGCTATTGACCACGGATTGTGGGAAGATAACAAAAATGACAATAAGGCGTTGGTTATAGGGAACTATATTCACTCTGCTTTTGAAAGTCAGGAAGCCCATGAGCGTTTTGTAGCAGACAATGAAGATAGCATTTTAACCAAGAATAAAAAAGGAAAGCTAGCTGACTTTAAAACAGCAGATAGCGTGATCGAGTCTCTAAAAAATGATGATGTTTTCCTTACATTGTATGACGGTGAAAAAGGCGACAGCGTTGAAAAAGAATTGATTGTTACAGGAGAGTTGGCAGGTGTACCATTTAAGGGAAAAATCGACACAATCAACCACTCACAAGGTTACTTTGTAGATTTAAAAACTATGAAGTCAGTAAGGGGTAAAGAATGGTCTAACACTTTAGGTCAGTACACTGCGAATGTTATTGCAAACATTTTTGACTATGGCTATGCCTTACAAATGTATATCTATCATGAGTTGTTGCTACAGCAAGAGGGCGACTTCTTCACTCCCTATATTTTTGCTGTAAGCAAGCAAGAATGTCCTGACAAAGAGCTGGTGCTGTTCGATGACAAAACCCTGAAATATGGCGAAGAGTTATTTAACAAACATATTGGGCGTGTAAAAGATGTTATCGCTGGAAAAGTTCTCCCTAGACACTGTGGTAAATGCCCTTATTGTGTCGAGCATAGGGTTATCACTAGGGCGAAAACGATTGATGAAATCATGTCAGAATTTAGCGCCTGAAAGCTAAAAATATACACTTTAAAAATCGCCAAAACCCTTGAAATCATTGACTTTTCCAAGGTTTTGCGATATAATATTTATTGTAAAACAAAAGAAGAAAGGTAGAAACAAATGGCTACTAAAACAGTTAAAATCACCAAAACAAATTATTCAGAATTAACCTTTGATGATGTCTTTGAGGCATTGTCATGGTTGCAGGCAAATGTGAAAGTTGAAAAGGGTGGTCAAAACTCTTTCAATAACTCAAAATACTATCGCACCGAGGATATTCTAAAAGGACTAAAACCTTATATCAGTCGTATCAAGGGGCTAGTGTTGTTACCTCCAAAGATTGAAGCAGGGGCTTTGCCTAATGGTACACCTATCAAAACTGCTATTTATACACTCCGATATAAGGACGAAGATGGAGAGGTAACAACGGTAGATGTAAATGACTTTGTAATGCTTAATAACAACCCTAAAATGACAGAGGAACAAGTTAGTGGTAGTGCTAGTACCTATGCTAAAAAGTACGCTCTACAATCTATGTTCATGCTTGATGATGATGTGGACACTGACTATACAAGTTCTAATTTTGTTGGTGAGGGTGGCGACTATAAAGATGTCGTTGATTTTGAAGCCAAAAGACAAGAACAAATGGAATTGGAAAAACAAACAGCAATCCGTTTGAAAGTCGCAAAAAACATGGTCAAGAAGTGGGGTGCAACAGAAGCACAATATAAAGAGTGGCTACAAATGGAAGTCAACGAAGCTATCGAGTCAATGAGACAATTTGACGAAGCACAAAAGAAACAACAAAAAGGAGCATAAATGATTAACAATGTAGTATTAGTAGGGCGTGTGACACGTGACCCAGAGTTGCGCTATACACCGAGTAATGTTGCAGTAGCAACGTTTAGTCTGGCAGTAAATCGTAGCTTTAAAGGGGCTAACGGTGAGCGTGAAGCTGACTTCATTAACTGTGTTATCTGGAGACAGCAAGCCGAAAATTTAGCAAATTGGGCTAAAAAAGGGGCATTGATCGGAATTACAGGGCGTATTCAAACACGCAACTATGAGAACCAGCAAGGTCAACGTGTCTATGTGACAGAGGTGATTGCTGACAACTTCCAGATGTTGGAAAGTCGTGCCAGTCGTGAGGGTAACAGCTCAGGTGGTTTTGATAACAATTTAGGGAATACGTCTGGAGCGTTTGGAAACAATGGTAATGCTGGTGGTTCGTTTGGTGGTGGTATGACAGGAAACACCCCAAACTTTGGTCGTGATGAAAGTCCTTTCGGTAATGCTAACCCACTAGATATTTCAGATGATGACCTCCCTTTTTAGAATAAATTAAGGCAAGAAAAACTTGCCTTTTTTTGCATTATAAAGTTGACAAAAAACGAAATTAGGTATAATATATAAGTATAAAGAACAAAGAAAGAGCCGTCAAAAACGGTAGGGTAAAAACAATGAAAACTAACAAAGTTATAAGATTTACATGGCACGTAAATAGAAGAACAACAGACCTGCATTTCTATGCTGATAGTTATAAAGACGCTACCAGCGAGATTGAAGGAGCGATCAATAGAAACTCTTATGGAATATCAAGTTATCCTATCTCTGATAGAGTAGAGAATGAACTCTTTGAGGATATGAATATGGATTTCTGGGAAAAGAAATATGAGGACGAACCAGAGAAGTTTGAGGATATGATGGAAAAATTCCATGAGGGTCTCTGGGAGTTATCCACCGAAAAACAATGGCGTGAAGCTGTGTTAGAGGAGGGAGAAAAAGAGTCTCAAACTGATATGTTCTGGTGGACGGTTTATGAAGCTATGACAATGGCTGAGTTTTCAAAGCGTATCAGTCCTGAACGTAATAAAAAAATTATTGAATTGTATGGAAACTATACAATCAGGGAAATCTACAATATCTATCTTGATTATGTGGAACGTTATTACGAAGTCAACTATATTGAGAACCCAGAAGCTAGTTATGTTCAAAATGAAATGATTAAGGACTTTTGGAAAGGTCTTCTCAATAAAGAAATCATTGAATTTAGCAATGGCCCTACGATTGATTTTTCAGAGGGGTTGCCAGATAGTGAAAACTGGTTCGGCTATGATTAAAAGGGGGTAATTATGGTAACAGAAGCTCAAAAACGAGCTAAAGAAAAATACATGAGTAGCGAGAAAGGTAAACAGGGTCAGAAGCGCTGGTCTGAAAAATACCGTTCATCTGGAAAGGGTAAGCATAACCTCCAGAGGCTACGAGAACGCCAAAAAATGGGGCGAGCGTTGACACAACAGCGAGAACTATTTGGGCTAACTAAAGAGGAGCTAGCTTTGAAATTAAAGTTAGATGTTACTCTTGTCGAGAAGTTGGAGGCAGGGACGTATTATCAGATTGATGAAGATACAAAAACTAAAAATAAGATCGAACGCTTTCTTCAAAAGCTACCCTCTAAATTAGAGCTACCAGAAGAATTGTCTGAGTCTATTGTCTTTCTAAGAAAGTCTTTTAGGAAGTCTCAGGCTTGGTTAAGCGAGCAGGTAGGTGTATCACGCCAAACTATCTCTCTTTGGGAAAGTGGGAAAGTTGTACCCAGCGCTGAAAATGTAGAGAAACTAGAGACTCTATTTACTCTTAAAATTGGTCAGTTGCAAAAGAAAGTAGGGAAGTGAAAATGGTAGAATTAGGGAATTTTTTAAACAATACACTACAGGGAAGAATGGTTTGCGTGCTTGCTATCTGTTTGGCTGTATATATTACAGCGACACGAAAAGGCTCTTTAGAAGACCAGATAAAACGCCTGAGTTCAATAGCATTTTATCTCACGAACGTTATAGTCCTAGCGTCACTATTGACCCTGTTAGGGCTGTTAAAGTATGGTTTTGGCTCTATGGTGATTGTTACTGGTTTTATACTTCGAGTAGGAATGGACGTGATTAGCTTTAGACTTAAAGAAGAACTAACAAAACGTAAAGTATGTCAAAAATTGACGGAGGGTAGAGAATGAGACTGCTTAGAAAGTTAGGGGCGCTATCTATTGCTTTTGGCAATATCTGGTCATGGGCGGTCATCTTAACAGGAGTATCGAACAACAACATCGAAACAAGGGAATTTTTGCTATCTGTAAGCGTGATATTTGCTACTTACTTCTTCGGATTGTTCAAGTTGCTTGGAGCGTTAAAGCAATATCGTGGAGAGCTGGTGCTAACTCACGCACCCTCTCTAGGTCGAGCAGTTCTTAAATCAAACAGCGAGCGAAATGTTTACAAAACATACAAGGTTAAAGAGGATAGAGTTTCAGAAGATGATTGGAAAGCCTTTAAAGTAAAGCTGGAAGATTACGCCAAGAGTTTTCTGGAGAAATATTACCCTAGCGTAGTTGTTGATTTTGAGTTTAGATTGCTAGACCAAAAGCTAGACAACAATCTAAATGGACGACATACAGCCTTATACTCGTATTTTGGTGACCATGATAACTATATTTACTTATCCGATTGGCTGGTTCATGCTGGTATCTATTGTGATGATTTTTCAATCGTAGTGCCTACGTTAAGTCACGAATTGGTTCATTATGCCTTGTTTAAGTTGGGTAAAGGACACCGTGACGGACAAAAGGACTTTGAAGAAGAGCTGGAACGAATTGGCTTGCCATCAAACTATAATCGAAAGTTTATGGCTATACACGTTTCTAGGAAAGAAAAAAACGGAAAGATGATAGCTGAGGTCTATGTCGATAAAAACGAGCAGTCAAAACCCAGTCTGGGAATGGATAAGATGAAAGGCGTAACTTATGGATAGAAAAAATAACAATGACAGCTCAGAGAGAGTAATAATTTTAACCCTATCTGTTATGATAGTATTCTATTTGTTCATAGCTGGTATAATTACGGGGTGGACTATGCCGACCAGAAATGAAGAACACAACAATTCTCAAAGGTCAATAAGTTCTATGTATAGCTCTTTTGTTGAACAACCAGAAAAAGAGGTAAGAGAGTAAAGAAGTAGCATAGTAAGGGGATAACAATGGAAAAAATAGGACAGGTGTTAGGTGATAGCTGGTATGGAGCTATAATCTGTGTTGTGGTCACAGTTGTAATCATCTATCTCAATATTCGTCATATTGGAAAGCTGGATATAACATTTGAAGAGCGCCAAAGTCAGGTAAAAGCCTTTGAAAGCAAATTAAGAACCCTAGTTCTGATATTAGGGGTACTAGGGTTAGTAGGTTTGTTAAAACCAGTTTCAGGTTTGGCTATCGTCATGACGCTATCTATATCTGAGGCTCTTATTGGCTTGTCTAGGTTGAAATTTGAAGAATATTATCGAGAATATCAAGATAAGGGGATTGAACATGGCGATCAATAGCGAGAAAGAATTACTAAGTAAGTTTGTCCAACTATATCAGGCTTACCAGCAAGGCGAGTTTCCTAAAGAGGGACTGGCTGAACGCATGGAGGTATTGCTAAATGCTTATACTCCAGAAGAGAAGACCAAGACACCTCCACAAGTCAAAACGTTGCAGGCAGAAAGTTTGGAGGGGTTAGAGATTATGGTCAATGGCCACCTAGAGTATCTAACTGCTACAGGTCAAACATTATTAGGAAGTGTCCAGTATAGCACGCAATCGAATGGTTTTTTTTCAGGGGTAACGTATAGCGCCATGATGACGTATAAGAGAGAAGATTAAGAGAACACCGTTAAAGGTGTTTTTTTGTTGACGGAGGTAGTCACAAGTGTTATAATATAGATATAAAGATAAAACAAAAGGAAAAACATCATGACTAAACTATCTAAAAACAGCACGACCTATAAGGTGCTGGAAGCATACGCTCACTACTTAGAGTATCAAGGATGGGGTAGAGAGAGTATTGAAGAAACTATCAAAGAAAATGAAGATAAGACTGTGCTGGTAATGTATTTTTCAGAAAGAGGAGAATTAGGGGATTGGGGATTGCAACTCAGCTACGACCTTGAAAATGAGATATGGACGGTTGAATACAAGGGATACATAAATTTTATAATCAGGGAAGAGGCAACAAGAAACGAGTTTATCGAGGCAGTTAAAGATTTTGAAGAAGACCCAGAATGTTTGTTATACGAAGTTCAGGACATCATTGATGAAGACCTTAGAAAACTAACAGACCTCTATCAAAAAGAAACGCCTCCTACTAAAGAAGAGTTAGACGAGATATTCAGAAGAAATACTAACTATGAGATATTATCTTAAAATCACCCTTTTGGGTGTTTTTTTATTTGACTAATATGGTTATAAGTGATATGATACAATCATAAAGATAAAACAAAAAAAGAGGAAACATCATGACTAATCTATCAACACTAAAGGTATTGGAATATCGATTTACAGGAAAAGAGTTGCAAAGTCTAAAAGTACCAGCATACTATAAAGGACATCGTTGGTATATTGAGATGAACGAGAAAACTATCAGTGCTATTGATACCACACTAGAGGCTCACGATCCATCACTATATCAAGAGTGGTTGGGGTACAAAGAGGGTGGAATGAGTTCGGAGGGGCTTGCTTTTCAAGAACGCTTAGAAACTCCAGATGGTACGATTGACCTAGAGGACGGAAGCGAATTGGTTTTATCAGAACAAGCGACGACTCCAGAAGTAACAACAATCCGACTCGAAGAACCAACAAAAAAAGAAATTGAAGAAGCACTTGCCCAGCTCTTGAAAGAGGCAAATGGTTATATCCAATCTTTTTTGAACAGCGTAAACGTAAGGGATTTTGACTCAGCGAAAAGCTACCAGAAAGCCTTTAAGGACACAATGAAAACACGATTATTTTGGTTGTTTATAAAAGACCTTGTACCCAAAGAAGAGCGAGAAAAAGAACGCAACACCTATGCACGTGATGAAGAACTAATGTGTATTTTATTATCCAGTGCTGAGTTATTTGAAAAAGATTTCCAAAAAGTACAAAAAAAGTTGCGTGAACCCCTTGACAAGAAATGAAGCAAGGTATATAATATAGACATAAAGATAAAACAAAGGAGAGATAAAAACATGAGAGAAACAATCA
>ERZ1699254.38-NODE-38-length-74628-cov-4.439041_pt1 | contig 74628 bp, 72 predicted proteins | sample MGYA00581522_ERZ1699254 | MGnify/ENA primary metagenome ERZ1699254 (study PRJEB42319, sample SAMD00040329) | human oral metagenome | material: saliva | host: Homo sapiens | study: EMG produced TPA metagenomics assembly of PRJDB4115 data set (Metgenomic analysis of... | reverse complement strand
ACATGATCAGGGTCGCTAACATCCACTGCGACATAAGATGCTCGCAACAATTCTTCTTTTGGAATGAAGATTTCTTTTGAGAAGAAAAGCCCAGGGTAGACATAAATACCTTCAAAGGTGAATTCAAAGGAGACTCTGTGGCTAGTTAGTCTTTTGATGCCTGCAATTGTTGCGTAGATAGCAGCGAAAAAGAGAATGGTTGAAATCACAGTGGGAAGATTTAGTTGAGAAAAGTCGATCAATCCATGAGCGGGAGAAAAGAAAAATTGAAAGGATACACCCGCCGCAAAGATTAGATAACCGACACCAACAAATTTTGAATAATAGATTTTCATTTTGGACTCCTTACATTTCAAATGCATGAAAACTTGGAATTTCAAGTACCCTTATCATAGCGGATTCGGTGAAGAGCTGTCAAATGTTTGGTAGGGTTCTTGTGATTAGATCATTTCAAGTTATGGTATACTAGATGGAAAGTGTGGCTAGGAGTGAAATGAAAAGCTGCTGTAGAAATCATAACCGGGTCAATGCTGGTAAGAAAGGAAGACAAATGGTAACACCCCTGATATTTATTATTTCTCTCGTCTTGCTTTTGCGTCGTTTTACAAGCAAACGTTCACGAAAGATCATTGGATTCTTATATGCTTCATTTGCAGTCTGGTTTGTTTATTCGATCCTTACTTATGGAAGCTACACCCTCCAGCCTGGTCAAAGTGTTCAATTGAGAGTTTATCCCAATACGGATCAGCTAGAATATAGGTCGGAACTCCAGTTTAAAAAATTTGATGATGCTAAGTTAAAATTGTCCGGTCGAAAAGGTTGGGGGATGAAAGATAGTCACATAGTCTATAATGTTGAAAAGCAAACAATAACGGAGCTCATTTTTTTAAAAGACAAAACAGATCGTAAAGACTTACCAAATGATAAAAGTAAGAGTTTCTATTTAGAAAACGATGGAATAGTGATTCAAGGGGAAGTAGAGGAAGTATTTGGGGTGACGGAACGAAAGCCCTACAACATCACCATCACCAATGTAGACGATAAACCAGCCCACTTTGAAGCGCGAGTGGTGGACCGGTGAACTGTGAACTGGACCTCCATCTACTCCAGCCGCTTCAGTCCAAAGAATTGGGACGATGTGACCGTCAAGGATATTTGGAGAGAGGATTTTGGAAAGTGATGTCGGAGCTATTTGTCCGGCATCTTTTTATGAATAATCGTTATTGTTACTTTTGTGCGTGTGATATGATATAATAAAAGCACAGAAGTAACAAAAATAGGAATGCTGAAATGATTCAAAAACAAATACAGGAAATGCTAGATCATCAGTCTATTATTAGAACATCTGATGTAGTTAAAAAAGGGATCCCAAAGCCTTACCTAAATCGAATGGTGGAAAATGGTCAACTCATAAAGGTTGCCAGAGGGATTTATATCACCGATTGGTCTCAGTATGATGAGTATGCCATTTTCCAACTCCAACATCAAAAAGTGATTTATTCTTATCTATCAGCATTGTATCTCCATGGGCTGATAGATGTTATCCCTAAATACAAAGAAGTGACGGTCTATACAGGTTATAATCCTCATCGATTTCCTAAGGAGGTAAAAAGGCATTTCATCCAGAAAGAATTGTATGAAGTCGGTGTGACAAAGCTACAAACGTCCTTCGGAAATGAAGTAAGGGTATATGATTTGGAGAGATCGATATGCGATCTCATTCGCGAGCGACAAAAGATAGATGTGGAAATATTTTCGACTTCTTTAAAGAGATATATTCAATCTTCAAAAAAAGATCTACGAAAACTCTACAAATATGCGCGAGAGTTTCATGTGCTCGAAAACGTCCAATCATTGATGGAGGTCTTATATGAATAAAGATAGATTGATTGCTCTGTGCCATAAAATTTCAAACGAAAAACAGGTAGATTTCAATGTTGTGCTAACTTATTATTTTCTAGAAACGATACTTGCAAAGATAGCATCTAGTCCGTATAGTCATAACTTTGTATTCAAGGGAGGATTTCTTTTATCCAATATTATTGGTGTTGAAAGTCGAACAACTTCTGATATGGATTTTATTTTAGAACAATTTAAGATGGACAAATCTCTACTAGAAAGTACTTTAAAGGAAATCCTAACTGATGATTTGGTTCATTATGAAATTACTAAGATAAGTGAAATTAAAGATGAAGATCCTTATGGTGGTTATCGAATCCATATTTTATGTCGGCTTGATAATATACGTCAGACAATTCCTTTAGATATTGCGACTGGTGATCCTATTACTCCCAAATCCGTTTCCTATCGTTATCATAGTCTCTTTCAAGAGATTGACTATGAGATCGTGGCCTATAATTTGGAGACAATATTGGCTGAAAAATTAGAAACGATTTATCGAAGATCTTTCTTTAACACTCGAAGCAAGGATTTTTATGATGTGTATGTAATTTATAGTATGGAAAAAAGCCGATTGGATAGTAAAAAGCTTCGATCAGCTTGCGAGGCAACATTTTCCTATCGTCAGACAACGTTAGATGTAGTAGATTTTCAAAATATGATTGATGAGATGAAGGATGATATAACATTGGCGCGTCATTGGGAAAATTATCAGTCTCATTACCCTTATGCAACTTCTATTTCTTTCAGGGATGTTTTGGAAGTTGTTCAGCAGCTATTGTTAGAATTATGATACATAATATAGACTTTCATTAACAAACTACCTCCGAGGTGGTTTTGAGATTATAACGATGTGTTAGGTAAAAGCGAGCTTTGTCATGAAGCTCGCTTATTTGTATTCATAAAAAAGTGAGCTAAGTACTCTTAAGAAAAGTAAAAAAGCCTTGGTTTTCAAGGCTTTTTGTGCATAAAAAAATGCCCCCTACATGAATTTGTAAGAACTTTTCATATTGAAAATAAACAAAAATGTTGAAATATAGCTGATTTTAGGGAAATACTTTTAGGTGTTTTCAATGTCAGGATTTAAAAATGGGGCAAAAGTGGGGCAAAAACGAATGACTCGTATTTTGTTTGAAAACCTATAATACCTAATGATTATGCTATTCTAGATATATAGTTTTGTTATAAATAAATGTCAGTGCGAGATCAAATTGGAGGATAAAATGGAAAAACAAATTAATGAAAAAAAAGCCTTGGTTCCCAAAGCTTTTTAATGTTATAAACTCATTAAAATAATCCCCAGTTAGATTTGGAATATTTTTTATTCTGTGTCATATAAAAATAAATAAAATGAATGGCTATAGCTAGAGCTAAAATGGTTGTTATACTCACTACTATTATAGGATTAGAAGCAAAGATTAAAGAGAGAATCAAGGCAGCCAGATAGAGTGTCGCTTGGACACAGTAGTAACTTTTCGAATAGCGAAGATAGTGTTTGTTATAGGGCCCATTTACTAGGACAGCAGCTTGAAAGAGGCCAAATCCGATATAAGAGAAGCTGGTTGCAAAGAGAAGATTAGCTTCAGGATTCAGAAGAAAACTCATCGAAACGGTCATCATAATAAGTCCAATGAAAATAGGATAGTGACTGTAAATTAGAAATAGTCCCTTTTGATTAGATTTTTCATCAATAGCATGGTCGAATTGACCAAAATAAAACAAGAACAGAGAAAGCATAATAATGAAATAAAGAACCGAATAAATCGAGAAATTCTCGATTGTAAAGAAGTTAGCTAGCTCCATAATCATCTCTCCAAACGTAATAATGACAAGAAGGGAGATGCGCTCGATTAAATGGGGGAGATTTACCTGGTAATGCTTATCTTTACTAAGCAAGATAATTGGCATAATAAATGTTAGCAGAATACTAGCAAATAAGACAGAGACTCCAACGTAAATAGGAAGAAGAGCTGCTAGATAGACTCCTAAACTTCCTAGACCTGTTATCCATAGAAAACCTTTGATACTTTCCCGATTAACATCATCGGTTGATTTTCTAAAAAATTCAACCAAATATTGAAAAAATAAGGTAAGGGTTAATGTACCAATAGCCCAACAGAGATAATGAAAATATTGTTGCCAATCAGGTCCAATCATATTGGCTATAAAGAGTAAAAGTCCCATTTTGATAAACATGATTACCATGTTAAATAAAGAGTTCTTTCCATAGCGATTGGTATAAACGGTTTGAATCATCCATGAATCAGTGAGAACCAAGACAGCCATGAAAAAATCAAGGAAAGAATTCCAAGTCAAAATACCGTTATGAAGATGGTCAATTAAAGTAGTTACTTTTGAAATTGCAAAAACAAAAACTAGGTCATAAAAAAGTTCTGAAAATTCTACACGTTTATGTTTAATAAGAGTTGTCATATTAATACCTTTCTACTTTAGAAATACAATTCATTATAACAGAAAATGGTAATGAGAGAAAAAGGTTATGCTTAAATAATTTCATGTGGCGCGAATTGTCAAAATCTTTTTTCTCTCATTTTTTAGTGCTAAGACTACACAAAAAGCCTTAGAAAACCAAGGCTTTTTGCGTATAAAAAAATGCCCCCTACAGGGCTCGAACCTGTGACCCATAGATTAAGAGTCTACTGCTCTACCAACTGAGCTAAGGAGGCATTTGTACTTAAGGTACTTAACCAGTATACTACCATCCCCATGGTAAATCAAGGGAATTTTCTCGAGAAATTCTCCGTTAAAAACAAAAAATGTCCTCTAAATTTTTAGAGGACTGTTTTTATTCTAACCCCAGACTCACTTTGAGTCCTGCATCAATGATTTTCATAAAGTCACTATCGACGGTCGTAATCTTTTCAAGAATACGCACTTTATCAATCGTTCGTAATTGCTCTAGTAAGACGACAGAGTCACGTTCGAAACCGAATTGGTCTTTTTTGATTTCAATATGCGTTGGAATATTAGCCTTTGTATGTTTGGCGGTAATCGCCGCTACAATGACCGTTGTGCTAAAGTGATTTCCTACATCATTTTGCACGATGAGGACAGGGCGTTTTCCCCCTTGCTCACTTCCGACAACTGGCGATAAGTCCGCAAGACACACATCGCCTCTTACAATCTTATCAATCATTTATATACACCCGTTTCACGCGGTCTGAAATGATGCAAAGCACTTCATAGGCAATCGTCTCTGAACGCTTCGCTAATTCAATCGCGGTAATTTCTTCGTCTCCATCTTTACCAAGGAGTGTCACTGTTGTTCCTACTGGAAATTCATTCGGCAAGCGAATCATGCACTGATCCATGCAGATGCGTCCAACGATCGGACAACGCACGCCGTCCACTAAGACATCCCCTTTATTGTAGGCACGGATAAATCCATCCGCATAACCAACTGGAAGTGTCGCTACCCATTGCTCTTCCTCTGCTGTATAGGTCGCACCGTAGCTCACCGTATCTCCTGCTTCCAGCTTCTTCACTTTCACCATTTCCGTTTCCCAACGAAGCGCTGGCGTTAAGAATGACTCGTCTTTCAGCGCTAAGTCTCCATTGGAAGGATTAATTCCGTAAATTCCAATCCCATATCGAACAATGGCACTATCTCCTGCTCCATGCCAAAGCGCATAAGCGGAGTTCGAGTAATGCACATGTGCTGGTTTGACGCTTAATTCATCGACAAGACGGTGGAACTTCTCGATTTGTTTGGTCAACTGTGTCGTATCTGCTTCATCGGCGGTCGCAAAATGCGTAAAAATACCTTCGAATTCAAACGGGCCATCTTGTAGCACCTCTTCGACTGCTGCTAATTCTTCCACGTTCACCACACCGATACGTCCCATCCCAGAGTCCACGGCAATATGGACTTTTAATGGCGTATCGTTTAAATACTGCGCTGCTTCTTTTAACCATGTCACGGAATCGACACTCGCAGTGATGTTATTTTCAGCTAGGAGTCCGGCATCTTCAACGCGGCTTAGCCCTAAAATTAAAATTGGTTGTGTCAATCCAGCCTCGCGTAATCCTAGTCCCTCGTCCACATTCGCCACACAGAATCCTGTAGCTCCAGCTTCAACCGCTGCTTTGGCTACTGGTATCATTCCATGTCCGTATGCATTGGCTTTTACAACAGCATAGAGCTCTTGAGAAGGGCTCAACTTCGCCAGTTGTTTTTTAATATTTTGTTTTACAATCGATAAATCCACTACCACTCGTGTATTTCGATGGATTGCTTCTAACATCATTGGTTCATTCCTTTTATTCGTTGGATTCTAATACGACGACGGCATATGCATCATGATTCGTATGCGTAATGGTGACCCATGTTTTGTGGGCGTACCGTTTGCACACAAGGACTGGTTTTCCAGACGCATCATTTAAGACTTCGATATCTTGGAAAGACACGTATTGTCCAATTCCCGTTCCCAATGCTTTTGCGTAGGCTTCCTTGGCCGCAAAACGTCCTGCGAGAAACTCCACTTTTCGCTTCGTTGGAAGACTATTATATTTCTCTAGTTCTGCTGGTGTCAGTACTTTTTGTAAAAAAGTTTTCGGTTCTGCCACGATTTTTTCAATGCGTGAAAGTTCCACTGCATCCATTCCAAGTCCTGTAATCGCCATTGTCGTCTCCTTTAACGTATTTCATTCCTTCATTTTATCAAAATAATGACCATTTGTCAGAAATTTTATCGTTTCTTATGATTCCCAGAGACCTTTCCATAAAACGACTTCCCCAGATTCAAGAGACGCCTGCACATCGATAATGCGCTGATTACTAGAGCCTCGAAACTGCAAGGTCAAATCTTTCTTGGCGAGTTCAAATCGTCCATCGACTAAAATATCAATCAGGCTGAGCAATTCAAGCTTATCCTCTGTTTCTTGCATCAATTCTTCCCATGTATATCCTGTCCACGACCACACATCCTTGGTGTGCCCGTATGCTTGTCTGAGAGTCTTTACTAGAGAAAGGCAGACACCCGTATTTAAAAATGGCTCGCCTCCAAGAAGTGTTAACCCCTGACAATACGAAGCGCCCACATCTTCAACGATTTGTGCTTCGAGTTCCTTCGTATACGGAATACCGTAATTGAAATTTTGCGCGATGACGTTATAACACCCTTCGCAGGCAAAAAGGCAGCCGCTCACATACAGCGAGCAGCGTACCCCTTCCCCATCGACAAAATTATACGGTTTATAGCTCGCAATCTTCCCTTGGGAATACTGCTGGCTGGTCCATTCTTTTGGCTTCGGGTTATTCATCCTCCGTCACCCCAAGCGCATAGCGTTCCTTAAGTTTTGGCATATGTTTCACACGTGAAGAAATTTCCACGTGACGACCGTGCACCATCGGACGTGCTTGCGGATTACCAAGATAGCCACAAGTTCGTTTCACCACATCACACGTTTGCGGATTATGGTTCTTACATTGTGGGCATTCGAACCCTTTACTTGTAGGAGTAAATTCTCCATCAAACCCACACTCATAGCAGTGGTCGATTGGCGTATTCGTTCCAAGGTATCCAACTTTGTCATAGGCAAAATCCCACACGGCTTCCAGCGCCTTCGGATTTTGACGAAGCACTGGATATTCGCAGTAATGGATGAAACCACCTGAAGAATACACTGGGTAATCTTTCTCGAACTCAATCTTTTCAAATGGTGTTGGATTTTTACGCACATCGTAGTGGAAACTATTCGTGTAATATTCCTTCTCGGTAATATCTGGCACGAGTCCGAATTTTTCGATATCGAGCTTGCAGAAACGGTCGGTCAAACTTTCACTTGGAGTCGCATAGACGCTGAAATGATAGCCATACTCGTCGCCCCATGCATCCGTATGAGCCTTCAACGCCTTCACGATTTCTAAGGTGAACGCTTTGGCTTCAGGATTCGTTTCCCAAGCAGGCCCAAAGAAGGCCGTTGCCGCTTCATAGAGGCCGATATATCCTAGAGAAACCGTCGCACGTTTATTTCTAAAGAGGACGTCGACTTCTTCGCCATCCTTCAATCGTTGGCCAAATGCACCATAATGATATAAGACAGGCGCATTGTCGCGAGTCGCTTCCTTGCAACGTTCCACCCGATAAACAAGTGCATCTTTACAAATCGCGAGTTTCTCCTCAAAAATCTCCCAAAACTTTTGAAGAGATCCGTCTGCTTCAAGCGCAATACGAGGAATATTAAGAGTCACAACCCCTAAGTTCATCCGTCCGTCGTTTACTTCTTTACCGTTTTCGTCTTTCCACCCCTGTAAGAATGAACGGCATCCCATCGGCACTTTGAAACTTCCCGTTAAACGAACGATTTGGTCATAGCTCAACACGTCTGGATACATTCGTTTTGTCGCACATTCCAACGCCAATTGCTTCACGTCATAGTTTGGGTCGTTTTCTTCCAAGTTCACGCCACGTTTCAACGTAAAAACGAGTTTTGGGAAAATTGCAGTCCGTTTTTCTTTGCCAATTCCCTCCATACGCACTTGCAAGATGGCCTTTTGAATACAACGTTCGAAGTGATTTGTTCCGAGTCCAAATCCTAGTGTAGTAAATGGCGTTTGTCCTTGCGATGTATAAAGCGTGTTGATTTCGTATTCTAACGATTGCATCGCATCATAAATATCTTTTTCCGTCTTCTTCATTGCATAGGCTTCTTGACGTTCTGCACCTTCAATCCACTCTTTAGCATCTGCTAAATGCTTTTCATAATTCTTAGCTGCATAAGGTGCCAGTAACTCATCCACACGGTTGGCAGAACAACCACCATACTGACTGCTTGCCACATTCGCAATAATTTGCGCCATTTGTGCCGTTGCGGTTTGAATCGATTTAGGAGATTCCACTTCTGCATTTCCGATTTTAAAACCGAGACCAAGCATGTGCTCGAAGTCAATTAAGCAACAGTTCGTAAGCGGCATATATGGATGATAATCCAAGTCGTGATAATGGATGTCACCCTTCAAATGCGCATTAGCCACGTGCGGCGGAAGCATCTTCAAGCCGATAATCTTCCCAACCGTCCCAGCCGTTAAGTCGCGCTGCGTATTAAATACTTTACTATCTTTATTCGCGTTCTCATTGACGACGCTCGCCTCTTTATTCGTTAATCGTGAGAGCGCCCATTGGAAATCTAACTGATTCTTACGACGCAAATCACGGTCAACACGGTAAGCAATATACTCTTGTGCAAGCTCTGATTCTCCATCTTCAATCAGTAAATGTTCAATGATATTTTGAATTTCATAAATCTCAATCGTGTCGTTAAAGCGTCTTGAAATCTCCGCGAGGACATCCTCTACGATGCGACCAAGCACTTCCATCCGCTCGTCGCTTAATTCACCATTCAATCCGATTTCCGCTTTTTCAATCGCACGTTGAATTTTTTCCTTTTGAAATTCGACTTGTCGGCCATCCCTCTTCGTGACCGATAACGCTGTTAAAGTCTCTACACTCATACGATTCCTCCTTAAACTCTAGTCCTTATTTTAGCACTCAAAAAATAAAAATCAACCCCAAAAACACAATATATTGTGTTTTAGAATTGTTATAATTTACAACATATAGTGTATAAAGGCGCAAAAAAACTCTCTGACAAATCTGCCAGAGAGTCTGAAACTCTTTATTTTTGTGCGTTTTGAACGGCTTCGACCATCTTATCCCACACGTTTTCCATATCTTGTACCAATTTCAATTGCGTACGGGCGCGGTCCAAGTTTTGTCCTGGACGAGTCGTTTGATAGTAAATGTCCCCGTTGATATAGTCCGTCAAGAAACGAATGCCTTGTTCTAGCGTGATGACACGCGCACCCCAAGGTAAGTATTCGAGTTCGGCTTCCGTCAAGATGCCGTTTGTACCTTCGATAAAACCTTTCACGTATGTTTCGTATAAGTCGAAATCGAAGTTCACTTTTGATAGATCTGGTTCGTCTTCGGCACAATCATTAGCACCAAAACGAATCGAATCACCAAAATCAAATAACACCAACCCTGGCATTACGGTATCAAGGTCCACGATGCAAAGCGGTTCTTTCGTTTCGCTGTCGAACATGATGTTGTTTAATTTTGTATCATTATGCGTTACACGAAGCGGCAATACGCCTTCATCGAGTAAATCATAGAGTAAGAAGCAGTCCGCTTTACGGTTTTGGATAAATGCTATCTCTTCTTGCACCTCTTTCACACGGCCAACGCGATCTTCTCTAATCGCTTCTTCCAATTGTCTGTAACGATTACGTGTATCGTGGAATTTCGGAATCACTTCGACCAATTGGCTAGCATCGAAGTCGTTTAAGTCATAAGCAAAAAGACCGAATGCTTTGGCTGTGATATAAAATTGTTCTGGATTTTCTACTTTATCTAATGAATAGCTATTTTTCACTGAATCATAAATACGCCAGTAAGTTCCGTTATCCAAGTTGGCTGTTAAGTGGCCATCTTTAGTGCGGATGACACGGAGCGTTTCACGAGAAGCGTCGCGCCCTTCTGCTTCGTATTTCTCACGAAGGTAAGTTGTTACCTTCTCGATATTTTCCATTAATCCACGTACGTTTGGAAAAATATCATGGTTAATGGCTTGTAATACATATTGTTTTTCTTCATTTTCATGTGTATGTGTAATTTGATAGGTTTTATTAATTAATCCATTTCCTAAAGGTTGAATATCTACCAATTCCCCTGGTAATTCGTAATATTCATATGCCACTCGTGCATTATTTAATGGATTTCCTTCTGTTGTCATAACCTTTTCCCCTTTTACCTTCTAACAAAGTCGTATGTGTCTATTGTACCGCTTTCACGACTAAAAAGGAAGATATACGGCAAAAAAATCGTGCAGCGAACGGGAAAAGTTCAACTGCACGATACATTACTAGCTTATTTACTTCCGACTTCTTTACCGGCAATACGTCCGAATGTGATAATATCCGTAATCGCATTTCCTCCAAGACGGTTCTTACCTTGGATAACCCCTGTTAATTCACCAGCAGCGTATAAGCCTGGAATTGGTTCGCCTTTTTCATTTAACACTTCTGTTTTTTCGTTGATAACAACCCCACCCATTGTATGGTGAACAGAAGGAACGGCTTTTTGAATGTAGTATGGACCTTCTTCAAGAGACACTAGTCCACCACGGTGATGGAAATCTTTGTCATCTTTGTTTTTCGCATATTCATTTACTTTTGCGATTGTTTCTTTCAAGTTATTGATATCGATATCAAAGAATTTCGCAGCTTCTTCAATCGTATCAGCTTTCACTAACAAGCCTTCACGAATCAACTCATCGTACTCTGCTTTATGCGCTTCTTTTGTCTTCGAAATCGCATCAATCTTATCGTTCCAGATTTGGTAAGTATATCCACCTGTTTGCGCTAAAATCGCTTTAGAAATCACGTCACGGCGGTCTAATTCTTCCACGAAACGTTTTCCTTCTTGGTTGACTAGAATCGCTCCATCAAAACGAGTATCGGCTAATAGTGAAATCATACCAGTTTTCGGATTTGCGATTGGGTATGTTTGGATGTATTCCATGTTCTTCAACGCAGCCCCAGCTTTTTGAGCCATTACAATACCGTCCCCAGTTGTACCGACAGTATCTGTTGATTTATAACGTTCGTCATATTCCTTGTTGTATTGTTTACGCATTTCTACGTTCGAACCGAAACCACCTGTTGTTAATACAACCCCATTGTTTGCAAGGAATTTGACTTCTTTTTTAGCCTTGTCAGTTGCTTTCACACCTGTCACACGACCGTTTGCATCTTGGATTAATTCATCTGCTTTTACGTTCAAGAAGATTTTTACGCCAAGTTCTTCTGCTTTCGCTTTTAATTTAGACACTAATTCCGCACCAGTATGGCCCTTAGGAATCAATGCACGTTTAAATGAGTGTCCACCGAATTGGAATAATTGGTCTGATAAGAATTCAACGTGTACGTCATCACGTAACCATTCTGCAGATTCCAATGCTTTTTCTGCCATTAAATGAACGAGTTTAGGATCCCCGATATTGTCTCCGCCCTTCATCGTATCATTATAGTACGCTTCTACAGAGTCTCCAGTAATTCCAAGATTCTTTTGTACCCAGTTGCCAGGAGCATTCATTTCCCCACCGGAAATAAGAGTGTTCCCGCCGACTGTTGGCATTTTTTCAATGATAGCGACTGATTTACCTGCTTCTGCAGCTTCAATCGCGGCACTAAGTCCGGCACCACCAGAACCAACAATCACTACATCAAAGGTTTGTTCCGCAGGAAGCTCGTTCTTATTCGTAGTTGCTTGTTTGGCAGCGACAAGCGTGATTCCTGATTTCTTAATCGCATCTTTGACGGCTTCAAGATATCCTTCACTCGTTGCACTTGCCCCAGAGACAACATCGACATCCGCTGAGTTTTGCGCGATAATCGTTTCCTTCAACTCGTTGTAAACCGGATCGGACAAGCCTTTATTTTCATCTTGCTGAACGACTTCGATGTTGGTAATCTTCGCATCGGTAATCGTAACGGCTACTTTAATCTCGCCGTGCTTCCCATTCCCCACTCCTTCAAATTTTCCACTCTTCTTCGCTGTAGCGCAGCCGAATAAAAGTAGAATGGATAAAATGCTTAGTAAAAGAACTTTCCAATTTCTTTTCATTTTTTATCACCTTTCTTTTTTTGGTTTTTTTCTTTTTACAATTCTTATTATAACGCTTTCACAAACTTTAATAAATAACAAATGAATTATTTCACATAAAAACAATATTTTAAATGTTAAATATTCAGAAACGAACCTAAAAAAAAAGAATACCTCCCAAAACGATTTGTTTTGGAAGGTGTTCTTCAGTTTTCACTCTGTTATTTCATTTCTTTTGAGCTTTCCATGATGGCATCGATTAAGCCGTATTCTAAGGCTTCTTGTGCTGTCATGTAGTTATCACGGTCTGTATCTTTTTCGATACGTGATAATTTTTGGCCTGTTTGTTTTGCCAAGATTTTATTTAAACGTTCACGTGTTTTTAAGATTTGACGTGCTGCAATTTCGATTTCTGTCGCTTGCCCTTGCGCTCCGCCTAAAGGTTGGTGGATTAAGATTTCAGCGTTTGGTAATGCGAAACGTTTGCCTTTTGCACCGGCTGTTAATAGGAATGAACCCATTGACGCTGCTAGCCCCATTGCAATTGTTTGAACGTCTGCTTTAATGAAGTTCATTGTATCGTAGATGGCTAAACCTGCTGTTACACTTCCTCCTGGAGAGTTAATATACATGTAAATATCTTTCTCAGGATCTTGTGCATCTAAGAATAGTAATTGCGCGATAATCGCATTCGCCATATCGTCGTGAACAGGTCCGCTCACCATGATGATACGGTCTTTTAATAAACGTGAGTAAATGTCATAAGCGCGTTCTCCGCGTGAAGACTGCTCGATAACTGTTGGAATTAAATTCATAGCATTTCCTCCATATTCTGCTTTTGTTATAGTCTACTTCAATAGTCAATAAAGGTCAATCTATCTGCTTGTTAGTTAATAAAGTTGAAAATCTTATCCCATACTTCTTTTGAGAAAATATCAAATGGGTTGTGACCTTCACCAAGAACGGCATAACCAACCATTAAGCCAAGTGCAAATAAGATGACTGCGATAATCACGAAGATTAAGACACGGAGTAGTGCCGTCAATAATAAGTGACCACTATTTTTCAATTCTTGCTTCATGATTCTTCTTTCCTTTCATCATCAATCATATTCGCAGTTGGGTTCATTACGACTTTCTTAGAACTGAAGAGTCTTCTGAGTCCTGAGAAAATACCACGATCTGCTTTAATGCGGTTTAATAAGATTCCTGTTCCAATCGCAACACTTTGTAGCGGGTTCTCAGCAATCATCACTGGAACTTGTAGCTTCTCAGAAAGCATACGGTCGATTCCTTGGATGAGCGCTCCGCCCCCCGTTACCATCACGCCGCGTTCGATAATATCGCCTGCGAGTTCTGGTGGAGTCGCTTCGAGTACGAGTCTAGCTTCTTCGCCAATCGTATCGAGCATTTCTTTTAAGCAATGATAAATTTCATTTGTATAAATCGTTACCGTCTTCGGCAACCCAGTCGTCATATCGCGACCTTTAACAATCATATCCGACTCGTTTTCCACCTCAATCGCACTACCAAGATTCATCTTGATGGCTTCAGCGGTACGGTCCCCGATAATGAGTTGATATTTGTCTTTAATATATTCCGAAATCGCAAAATCCATATTGTCGCCAGCTAATTTAATCGAACGGCTTGTGACCGTTGAGCCCATTGAAAGAACGGCAATATCACTTGTTCCGCCACCAATATCGATGACCATGTTTCCAATTGGAGAGAAGATATCCAGTCCAACGCCGACTGCGGCCACTTTTGGTTCTTCCTCTAAGTAAATATTACGTCCGCCGCATTTAATCGCCGCTTGAATAATGGCTTTTTGCTCGACTGTCGTAATATTTGTTGGTGTACAAATCAAAATATCTGGTTTTGAGAACCAACTATTTAAGTTTAATTTTTGCATGAATAATTCAAGCAATTGCTCAGTAACCGCGATATCCGCAATCACCCCACCTTTTAATGGATGGTGCACATTGATTTCTTTAGGTGTACGGCCTACCATTTGATACGCACGTTCACCGACTGCAATCACGTCGCCATTACGCTCATCTAGCGCAACGAGTGACGGTTCATTTAAAATAATTCCACGATCTTTTAAGAACACTAAAATATTCGCTGTTCCTAAGTCGATTCCAATATCTCGAACCATGAAAGTCTCCTCTCTTATAAACGTTCCTTCGTTTTGAATCCATTTTTAAACACGAAAAGAATATACGAGCCGATTAAGAAGGCTACGGCTAATCCTAAGCAATATTGCAAGACGCCGACAAATCCATATTTATCTACATTCAAGAAGAAATATGGGAATGGGCCATCTTTGTTATTTCCAATCGGAATACGTGTGATGAGTGCAATCGCCACAGATACAATCGCATAGACCAGCGGCAATAGCGTCCACGTAAATGGATCATACCACTTGTAGCAATGTCCTTTATCAAAGACGATGCAATCGAGCAAGGTTCCAAACGGCACAATATAGTGCGATAGGAAATTCTCAATCGTCCAGAACTCTTCGGCTGTCTTTTGTGGTGCTAACATAAAGTGATATACCAGCCCCGTTAGAAGAATCGCAACCGTAACGCCACCCTTCAATCGAAGGTCCATCTTACTCCAATGGCCGTCTTTGCGGTATTTCAATAGCAAGTACACCATAAACAATCCAACGAGTAGATTCGATTGATTCGTGTAGTAACGAAGTCCATGCCAGCCGTGAAGCGTCATCTGCATTAGAAAACCGACAATCGCACAGGTCGCAATGATACCCTTCGAGATTAGACTTGCTTTTAAAAATGTTGCTCTCTTCATTCAATTCCTCTTTCTCTTGACACTAATCCTCTTTATTATACCATATCTATCGCCGTTGTCAGTACTATTAACGTGCAATCAAAAAGGCTTGGCCACAAACAGCCAAACCTTTCTCAAATTATGCTCTACGATGGTTCATTAAGTCATGTGGACTTACGACCGGAGTTGAGTTCACCCATCTAGCAAAATTGCGAAGCGGTAGATATAAAATATAGTAAATCACGATATTTAACATTAAGGTTGCCCCGAGTCTTACTACTAAGAACTCATTCCAACCCATGCTTGCGACTCCTCGTAAGGCATACACGAAGTAAACAGAGACTTCGGTGAAGCTTAGGAAGAACACTAATGCTAGCCCTAATGTAAATGGATTTTGAAGGATGTTCGAGCGAACCAAATTAATGATTCGTACAATCACTGCAAACAGCGCCATGTAGACACCAAGGACGCCTGAGTAGTAACTGTCCACTAAGAATCCTGCAACGACTGTAAACCAGAACATCGACTTTTGGTCAATCATGAAGTTTAACAACACGACTGCGATAATAATCATACGAGGCGTTAAGCTATAGCCGGAGAATAGAAATAATTTTGAAAAATGATTCGTTAACACTCCATCGGCTAAGAAAGCAAGAATATAAACAAATAACACCCAGTAAACTCTTTTTGAGATGCGCATTATTGCCCCTCGCTTTCGCTTGTACGAATAACAACCGTCACATAACGAACGTCATTCGTATCCGCTGCTGGACGAATTTTCACTTCTTTATACAAGCCAAAACGGTCCATCGCCACTTCTTCAACCGTACCGATATACAGTGAGTTTGGAGAAATGCCACCGAGACCACTTGTCACGACTTTATCTCCGACTTTGATATCTTGCGTTGCTTGAATTTGGCTCATCACTAACATATTCGTTTTATCGTCATAGCCAGTGATCGTTCCGTAGATTGGTTCTTTTTCGTTTTGAATCATCGCCGCTACACGCACTAATGTATTATCGGCATTTGATAATAACGCTACACGTGCACTCGTTGGATTCACGTCCATGACTTTCCCTACAAGCCCGTTATCACTCATAACAGACATTTGTGGTTGGATGCCATCATTTGACCCTTTGTTAATTGTAATGACATCACGCCATGTATCTGGATTACGCGCGATTACCGTCGCATTCACTAACGTATAATCGTTAAGCGTATCTTGCAACTTGAGCGTTTCCTTCATTTTTTGGTTATCACGTTTTAACTCACTCAATTGAACTTCTAATTCATGAATGGTATCAATTTTTTGTTTTAACGATTGATTTTCTTGATACGTATTTGATAAATCACTTACGCTATCGATAAAATCATTAATACTATTTGCTGGATAAGAGACTAATCTTCCTAGAATATTGGTTACATCATTAACACCTTGAGTCACGATATTACTGCCGTAAGTAATGGAATACATGATCAATGCTAATGCCGTGATAATTCCGATTACCCAACCAATTAGTTTCTTATTTGAAAAAATTGGATTCACATCATCACTCCTCTTTATTTATTTTTCAACGGACTCTATTTTTTCATTAATGATGGATTTGCTAAAATCGCACCTGTTCCTAGTGCCACACAATCGAGTGGATCATTGGCCACAAAGGCTGGTACTTGCGTTTCCTTCGAAATCATCTCAGCAAGGTGACGAAGCATTGCGCCTCCCCCTGTTAACACGATTCCATGATCAATAACGTCCGCAGAAATTTCTGGCGGTGTTTGTTCCAATACATCTTTTACTGCGTCTAAAATTTGATGAATAATTTCACTCATCGCAACTGCAATTTCTTTTGCAGGCACTTCAACAACACGTGGCAATCCCGTAACCATATCACGACCACGCACTTGCATGCTTCCTTGTGCTTTTTCAACGGAAGCTGAACCTAACATAATTTTTAATTCTTCAGCCGTACGTTCCCCGATTAGTAAATTGTACGTCTTACGAACATGCTGAATAATAGACTCGTTTAACTCGTCTCCTCCGACACGAATTGAACGGCTATTCACGATTCCACCAAGAGAAATCGTCGCCACATCTGTCGTACCACCGCCGATATCGACAATCATGCTTCCAGTTGGATCTGTGACAGGAAGTCCTGCCCCAACCGCCGCTGCGAATGGTTCTTCAACCACGTACGCTTCTTTAGCTCCTGCATATTTTGTCGCGTCTAAAACGGCTCTCTTTTCAACGTCTGTAATGCCACTTGGCACACAAATAATGACCACTGGTTTAAAGAATGAGCGGCCCACAATCGACTGAATGAAATATTTCAACATTGCTGTCGTTGTATTGTAGTCAGCGATTACGCCATCTTTCATTGGGCGTAATGCCACGATATTTTCTGGTGTTCTACCAATCATTTCAAATGCAGATTTTCCTACTGCGATAATTTCTTCTGTAACGATATTTTTTGCAACCACGGAAGGTTCACGTGTGACGATTCCCTCATCTTCTAGATAAACAATCGTGTTAGCTGTGCCTAAGTCAATTCCGATATTTTGTGCTTTAAAATTTAATGCAACCACACTGTTTCCTCCTTAGATAATTCTTCTACAGACTTGGCTGTAAGAATTCTATTCTAGTATAGCAGAATTTAGCTTTTTATTCTTGTATTTTATAGATTTTTAGGAAACTTTTTTATTTCGTAACATAAAAACGGTTTCTGTAATATTTTGGTGATATTTTTCGTGCTGAAATTGAGTGAGCCTTCGGCTGGAATGGGAGAAACAATGAGGTGTTTTGTGCTGTTTTGAAAAACTACGAGCAACTTCGGATATCTTCATAGGAACAACAATAGCTATACCGGAACGAGCCTAGGTCTCGTTTCCTATCGAGCTTCAAACTGACTCTAGGAAATAAATTTCCAGAGTCAGTAATTCACATCGATTATGACCGCTATTATTATTCCTATAGAATCCGAAGGCTCTTCGTTTTTCAGCAAGCGATACGCTATTGTTTCTCCCATTCCAGCTAAGGCAGCTTTTGACAAAAAATCACCAAAATATTGAAATGGATTTACGAAATAAAAAAATGCAAGAATAAAAAGAAATTCTTGGGAGGGGGAGGACAAAAAGGCCATATATGGACATGGCCAAATTTGTACATTTTAGGCTTCGACTCTTCTGTTTTTGCGCACAAAAAAACCACCGGAAAACCGGTGGTATCAAAGTTTAAGTTAAATTATAGTTTAACTACGTTAGCTGCTTGTGGTCCACGAGCGCCTTCTTCAACATCGAATTGAACTGCTTGTCCTTCTTCTAATGTTTTGAATCCTTCTGATTGGATTGCTGAGAAGTGTACGAATACATCGTTTCCACCTTCACGTTCGATAAACCCAAAACCTTTTTCTGAGTTAAACCATTTTACTGTACCTTGTTCCATGAACATTTCCTCCTTGTGCCATAGCACTTGTTATTCATATTCTTGCTAATGGTTCGAAAGGAGTAATATCTTACACAATTTCTTTACATAACAAAAACACAACATAAGTATAACATCTCACAGGCAAAATTGCAAGAGTATTTCCGATTTCACTGAGAATTAAGTAGAACAATTGCCGTTTCGTGCGTTTTTTCCGAATCGTTTCGTTAATTTTCAATATTATTTTTCGTGAAAATTGAAAACAATCTGTTTTCATCTTTTTCTAAAATTCAACTTTTCACATTCTTTTGAGTCGTTTTTAAAAAGCCCCGAATTCTTTTAAAGAAATATACTCCTCTCCTCCGACGACAAAATGATCCAGAAGCTCGATTCCCATGAGTTCCCCGCACTCCATCAAGCGACGCGTAAAATCGATATCCGCTTGCGAGGGTTCGGGGTTCCCGCTTGGGTGATTATGCCCAATAATGACGCGAGCCGCCGAAAAACGTACTGCCTCACGGAAGATTTCGCGTGGATGCGCGACTGCACTATTCAGCCCACCGATGAAGATCATTTTCTTCTTGATAATCTCGTTTTTCGTGTTCAAATACAAGGCGACAAGATGTTCCTGATAGGCATCCTTCAACTCCTGCACAATCCACTGGCCGGCCATCTTGGAGGACGTAATCTTCCCGAGTTTCATTTGCGCGGCATTACTTAAGCGCACACCAAGTTCCATCGCTGCCTTTAGTTCAATCGCCTTGGTTCGACCGATGCCATTAATGTGCATGAGTTCGTCCAAGCTCGCCATCTTCAGCGAATGCAAGTCCTCGAAGGTGTTTAAGACCACGACCGCCAGTTGCAGGACGTTTAAATCCTTGGACCCTGTTCGCAGTAATATCGCGAGTAATTCATGCGTTTCAAGCACTTTAGCGCCATACCGTTCGAGGCGTTCTCGTGGCATGGCGCTTAAAGGCACTTCTAATAATTTTGATTCAATCATTGTGACACTTCCTCTTTGTTTTCTCTACAAAGAGTTACGATGTCTATTCTTCTTTGGGCTTACGGTTCTTCCACCAATGTCGAACTTCGGCGATAAAATACAATGAGCCCGTCACCCATAATTCGCTCTCGTCGTCTGTTGAACTGGCGAAATGGTCGATGACTTCTTCAAAGCTTTCTTCATAGGAAATCTTGGGAGAATCCAAGTACGCTTCCACGTCACTTTTTGAAATCGACAGGCCTCTTGAAGGATGGAAACTCGTTAAGATGATATTCACATCAGAAAGAGCTTCCTGCAATCTTGCAAGCATCTGTTGACTGTCTTTTCGAGTGAGCGCGCTAAATAACAGCGTCTGTTTCTTAGCTTTGCTCGCCGTCATGTTTTGTACGAGTCGCTCGATGGCTGGCAAATTATGAGCACCGTCGATCATCACAAGCGGTGTGTCTTGTAACACTTCCATGCGTCCTGGCCATGAAACAACTCGTAGGGCTGCCTCGATGAACTCGGCCTGCGCACTTCTTCCAGTGGCTTCCATCCACGCGCGAAATGCTCGAATCGCAACGGTCGCATTCTCCTTCTGGAAGGCACCTTTGAGAGCTAGCTGCTTCAGCGGAATCGTGAGTGAGGAATCTTGATATGACTCGTCAATTAGAAAGAAGTCTTCGTCAAATGCCTGCACCGTTGCACCTTTCTCACTAGCAACTCCACGAATGACATCCATACATTCACAGCTGACTGGCCCAACGACCACTTGCTGCCCAGCCTTAATAATCCCTGCTTTTTGCGCCGTAATTTCTTCCAACGTAGTTCCGAGTAAGTCTTGATGGTCCAACCCAATCGTCGTAATGACACTAACGAGTGGATGGCCGAGATTCGTATTATCGAGAAGACCTCCAATCCCGACCTCAATAATTGCAAGGTCGACAGCTTCCTGTTGAAAGACCACAAACATCATCGCCGTTAAAATCTCAAAATAGTTAAAGGCTCCCCACTCTTCGAATAAGCGGATTTCCACTTCTTTTATGACCGATGCGGCTTGCCAGAACGGTTCTTCTTCAAGAGGCACTCCGTCTAGCTGAATCCGTTCTCTAATACTGTCCATATGTGGTGAAGTGAATGTCCCTACTCGCAATCCATGCGCCTTTGAAAAGGCCGTCACCATCGCTGCAGTGGACCCTTTTCCATTCGTTCCCGCAATATGAATACTCTTCAACCCTCTTTCTGGATTTCCAAGTGCTTCTAGGATAGCCTCCATGCGGTACAATCCATGCTTACGCGGAATACTCTCGCTCTTTTTTAACCACTCTTGAATCATTCACTCACCTCCTGTTTTCCTCATTTATCATAACAGAAAATTGCCCACCGTAACATACAAAAGAGAGCGCATGACACTTCATACGCTCCCCTCGCCGTTAAAACGGATTAGATTTTCTTCAATGTTGCGATACGTTCTAACACTGCTTCACGTTGTGCTTGATAGTCCGCACCTTTTGCACGTTCAGCTTCAACAACCGCTGCAGGAGCTTTTGCCACAAATTTCTCGTTCGACAATTTCTTCTCGACACGATCCACTTCTTGTTGCAATTTCTCTGCTTCTTTTTCAAGACGAGCGATTTCGTCTTCGATGTTGATTAACCCTGCTAATGGTAAGTAAATTTCAGCACCTGTGATAACAGAAGTTACCGCATCAGATGGTGCTTCAACGTCTTCACCATACACAAATTCTTCTGGATTTGAGAAGCGTGCAATGTAAGATTCGTTTTCTTTCAAGATTGCGTAGTGCGCTGCGTCGCTCACTTTCGCAATGATGTTAATTGGTTTTGATAATGGTGTGTTCATTTCGTTACGAACCGTACGTACTGAACGGATGAAGTCCATTAAGAATTCCATTTCTTCAGCTGCTTTTTCGTCCATTTGTTCTGGGTGAACCGTTGGATAAGTTGCGACCACTAATGATTCCCCAACGTGAGGAACAGATTGCCAGATTTCTTCTGTCACGAAAGGCATGATTGGGTGTAATAGACGTAATGTGTTGTCTAATACATATACAAGAATGCTACGTGTTGTTAATTTCGCAGCTTCGTCGTCCCCTGCTAAAGTTTCTTTCGACATTTCGATATACCAGTCACAGAAATCATCCCAGATGAAGCGATATAAAAGACGTCCTGCTTCACCGAATTCGAATTTCTCGAAGAGTTCTGTCACTTTGCCAATCGTTTGATTCAAGCGTGTTAAAATCCATTTATCCGCAAGAGTCTTCTCACCAGTGATATCCACTTGGTCCGCTGTTAAATCGCCCACGTTCATTAATGCGTAACGGCTTGCGTTCCAAATCTTGTTGATGAAGTTCCATGCAGCATCCATCTTGTCTGTTGAGTAACGAACGTCTTGCCCTGGAGCAGAACCGTTTGCTAAGAACCAACGAAGCGCATCGGCACCATATTGCTCGATGACTTCCATTGGGTCAACCCCGTTTCCAAGAGACTTACTCATCTTACGTCCTTGGCTATCACGAATTAATCCGTGAATTAGAACGTTCTTGAATGGACGTTTACCTGTAAATTCTAACCCTTGGAACATCATACGGCTTACCCAGAAAGTAAGGATGTCATATCCTGTTACAAGTGTGTTTGTTGGATAATAACGTTTGTAGTCGGCTGCATCTTCGTCCGGCCAACCCATTGTTGAAAATGGCCATAACGCAGATGAGAACCAAGTATCTAATACGTCTGGATCTTGTGTCCAGTTTTCGATATCGCTTGGTGCTTCCATGCCTACATAGACTTCGCCTGTTTCTTTATGATACCAAGCTGGGATTTGATGTCCCCACCATAATTGACGTGAAATTACCCAGTCGTGAATGTTTTCCATCCAACGTAAGTACGCATCATTGAAACGTGGTGGATAGAAGTTTACTGTGTTGTCGCCTTCTTCACGTTGCGCATTGATGGCTTGCTCTGCTAAAGGTCCCATTTTCACGAACCATTGTTTTGAAAGACGTGGTTCAACAACGACATCTGTACGTTCTGAGTGACCAACGCTGTGTAAATGTTTTTCGATTTTTACAAGAAGGCCAGCTTCTTCTAAATCTTTCACGATAGCTTTACGCGCCGCAAAACGGTCCATGCCTTCGTATTTACCGGCTAACTCGTTCATCGTCGCATCATCGTTCATCACGTTAATACGAGGTAAGTTGTGACGGTTTCCTACTTCAAAGTCGTTCGGGTCATGCGCTGGAGTAATTTTTACAACCCCTGTTCCGAAATCTTGCTCAACGTATTCGTCAGCGATGATTGGAATTTCACGGTTCACTAACGGCAAGATAACTGTTTTACCGATAAGCGCTTGGTAACGTTCATCGTCTGGGTGAACCGCAACTGCTGTATCTCCAAGAAGTGTTTCTGGACGAGTCGTTGCGATTTCTAGGAATCCACTTCCGTCTGCTAGAGGGTAGTTCATATGATAGAACGCACCTTCTACGTCTTTATGAATTACTTCGATATCAGATAATGAAGTCTTTGCTTTAGGGTCCCAGTTGATGATGTATTCACCACGGTAGATTAAGCCTTTTTCGTATAACGTTACGAAGACTTTCTTCACGGCGTCAGATAACCCTTTATCTAATGTGAAACGTTCTCTGCGGTAGTCTACAGAAATCCCCATTTTTGCCCATTGTTCACGGATATGGCTGGCATATTCTTCCTTCCATTCCCATGTTTGTTCAAGGAACTTCTCACGGCCAAGATCATAACGTGATAAGCCTTCACCACGTAATTTTTCTTCTACTTTTGCTTGTGTTGCAATCCCCGCGTGGTCCATCCCTGGTAACCATAAAGTGTCGAACCCTTGCATGCGTTTTTGACGGATAATCATGTCTTGTAACGTTACGTCCCAAGCATGTCCTAAGTGTAATTTCCCTGTTACGTTTGGTGGCGGGATAACGATTGAATAAGGTTCAGCGTTTGGATCTTCGTTTGGATGGAAGACGCCTGAATCAACCCACCATTGATATTTACCAGCTTCAACTTCTTGTGGTTGAAACTTAGATGACATTTCTTTAGCCATTGATTTTCCTCCTTGTATCTTGTTTGTGTCCAATAAAAAAATCCTATGAAGACACTCTCCATAGGACGATTAAATTCGTGGTACCACCTAATATTCGCGTAATCATTCTTACGCCTCGATGTTGGTAACGAAGTGTCGTCTCCGTACTCTATTACTTCTTTTCGTAGAGTAAGCTCACAAGCTACCTTCAAATGAATCTGCTAGGAAGTTGCACCAAGTCTTCCCTCTCTCGTAAACAAAGTCATTTTACTCCTCTTGTTCATCGCTCTAATATACAAAATATTCTACCATTCAAACCCGACGCTTGCAACAATATCGCGCTCGTCTTACGATTTCACGTTCCCGCTAGACACGCCTTGGTCTGCATCTTCTGGAATCCACCAGTCTAAGAACTGCTTCATTGCCCAGTCCCAGAAATCCCATTCATGTCCTCCGACGTGCTCTTTATACGTTAGCGACACTCCTTGTTCTTTCAAAAAGCTGCTATAGCTACGATTGTCTTCCAAAAGCCAATCTTCCGTACCACATGCCATAAAGACCGAGAGCGCGTCCTTACGCTCCATTGTTTGGATGGCATGATACAACTGATTGCCTTCCGCCACAAAGGTCTCCTCATCTTTGAAGACCGCCTCCAAAAAGCTTTTTCTTAAAAAGAACGGTGCTTCTGAAATCTCTTCTGGTGGAAGTGCCTGTTTCTTAATTGCGCTAGAGAACGCCCCAATGACGCTAAAGGTGTCGGGATATTTGATGCCGTTTCGAAGCGCCCCGTATCCACCCATCGAAAGCCCAGCAATGCCTAAGTCTTCGCGCTTTCTAGAAATGGGAAACATTCGGCGTGAGATTTCTGGAAGCTCCACCCCGATGAATTCTCCATAGTTTGTATAGTTCCACGGTTGGTCTACGTAGAAATGATTTTCCCCAGAAGGCATGATGAGGGCAAGGTTCTTCTCTTTAGCGTATCGAAGAATGCGCGTTTGATTGACCCAGTCCTGATCACTGCCCAATACTCCGTGCAGTAACACCAACGCTTTGTACGGACCTTCCGAGAGATACTGATTATCAAAATCCACCGCATCGCTAGGCAAGTAGACTGACAAGGGGATTGTTCTCATTAATGTTTTTGAAAAGAATGAAATGTGTAAAAGTGCCATATGACGCCTCCGTTAAACTATTATTTTTTAAAGTATCGATTAACGATTGCCACTAACCCAAAGGTAAACGCCAATCTAACGACGGTTTTTTGCCGAGACTCCCATTGCTCAAATCCAAAAAAATGATTCATGATCAAGCTAAAAGCGATGGAAGCGACTATTAAAATCAAAATAGCAGCCCCTCCGCAATTCATCTTCTTGAGCTTTTCTGGATTATCCCGATTCAACCAAGAATAAAAGGCAGCACCAACAACTATCGCATTCACAATAAACAGCGCGATATTTTGACGAAATAGTAGCTGATAGATGGCATTTGCACCACTGATGAACCCAAATACTATAGTAACAATTTCTCTAACTTTTTGACTCATTTCCAACAACCCCTCTCCCTAAAAACGGATTCCTGAACTTATCTTTATTATACTGCTCCCACAGCGTTTTTACTATACGAGAGAGCAAAAAAAGAACCCAGCATGACTGCTAGGTTCCACTCCTTCGACCTCTATAGCCGAGTATCTTATTTTATTCTTCTACCCCTAGTAATAGGTTCACTAGGATGTCCACTGTCACATTACCGAAGTAACGGCGGATGTCGATGGCTTCGAAGGCTTTTGTTAAGTCTTCGCGGTTGTATCCTACGCCCACAAGCGCTTTTTCTACATCGCTGATTTCCCCAAGACCGAAGAAGTCTCCGTTAATCTTAATGTCTTTGATGGCATTCTTTTCAACGTTCAAGCTGAACTCGATTTGTCCGGCTGGTGTACGTTTTGATTGTTTGAATTCGAATTTTGGATTCTTTCCATAGTTCCAATCTGGGTTGTTGAAGTACTTGCTGCGTAATTCTTCTACACGCACCCAGTCTTCATCTGTTAGAACATACTCTTTAATCGTTGATGTATCTTCCACATTGAAGATGTTTTTCAAGAGCACTTCGCGGAATTGTAAGATGTCTAAGTCTTGATATTCAGGCGCTAAGTACGGTTTGATATTTGTCACGCGTGAACGAACGGACTTGATTCCTTTTGACGCGATTTTCTCTTGTTTTGGACGTAAAATTTGAGGCAAAATGCTCACATCTAGATCCAGCATTAATGTTCCGTGCGCTGTTAAACGGCCATTGTTTGAGTACATCGCATTTCCAGAGAATTTCTTGCCGTCGATGAGAAGGTCGTTACGGCCTTGTAACTCTGCCCCTGTTGCTCCCATTTTATGGAGGGCTTCAATCACGGGTTCTGTGAATTTTCCGAAATCACGGAAGCTATCGCCGTCATCTTCTGTAATGAAGCAGAAGCAGATATTTCCCATATCGTGATACACGGCTCCACCACCTGAGAAACGACGAACCACTTGTACGCCAAGCTTGTCTACACCATCTTGATTGATTTCTTCGATGGTATTTTGGTTTTTCCCGATGATAATCGCATTTTCGTTAACATAAAATAACAAAATTGGTTCATCGAGTTTCTTTTCGTTTAATAAGAAATATTCGATGGCTAAGTTTGTCGTTGCATCGTAGATTTCTTGTCCATTACGTTGATTTTTTACATAATACATCTGAAAGTCTCCTCGCTTTTACTGATATCACTAGCGCTATCATACCATAACCCTCCCCCTCACACATAAGAAAGAAGCTTGATTTTACACTGTTTTTACTCCACTCCAACACGCAATTACCATATATGGTAATTGCAGCCTTTCAACAAGAAAAAAACGCACCCTTTACAGGATGCGCTGTGCTAAGTTTTAGTATGCCCATGCGATTAATAAGTAAATAAAGGTTGAACCAAACATATCTGCCAATGCGTGCATAAGGAAGAATGGTAATAAGTTTTTGACTACTTTCTTGTACATGAAGTAGTAGAACAATCCGTACACGACTCCGATAACAATTGCCCACAACATTCCTTGATACGTATGAAATGAGAAACGAACAAGCGTTGAGAATGCTAAAGCCTTCCACTGATGTTCTTCCTTCACCGATGTCATTAATCCAAGGAAGAAGAACTCTTCGTAGAATCCATTTAATAGCCCATAAGCGATGGCCATTGGAGATAACGCTAAGAACTTATTGATGATTTCCTGTGGGTTCATGAACGGAACGAGCGCTGGGTCGAAGTAGTTGTATTCGCCGCTCAGCGTTGTTACAACGTCGCCGAAGAGTCCGACCATCGTGAATAATAACGGTACCCAGATGAGTACGGACCAGTGAAAACGAATCTTCAACTGCTTGAAGTCGTAATGACGGATGGCTAGGTACAAGAGTGCAATCGCTAGTAATATCACCTGTAAGGTAAAGTTACTCGAATACGCTGCCCCGTCGCTATAGGACGTTGTCGTCTCGTTATACGGTTGGACCACTTCTGTTACTGGTTGTAAACTCTGTAGAAATTGTTGCGTGGATCGGATGATAAACTCCCCGAACATGATAATCGTCACGATGAGGATGTCAACCCACTTTAAAGTTTTTAATGGTTCTTTTGGTCTGATTTTTGTTAAAACAGTCATGATTGTATCCCTCTTTTCCTTATTGTATCAAAACACTGTTCTATTTAAAGAAAATCGCTTCTTTCTTTTGGCGTCTTCCTTAATAAGAGAATAATCCTTAAAACTAAAATGAACCTAAAAACAAAAAAATTTCCACAAAAAAAGTGACTCCTTAATAGAAGTCACTAACTAATTTTCTAAAAGAAACGTTTCGGTATTTCGATGAACAAGATAACAAGAAGTCCATTAAAAAGGCTGTGTAATAAAATTGCGTCGAACAAACTTCTTCTTCGTTCATAAACAACAAAAAGAACGATAGATATAATAAGATAAGCTAAAAACTGTATCCAATTATGGATATACTCCGGAAAATGACCAGCTGCAAATAGAATTGATACGATGGACATTCTAATAAAAGTATTTACTTTTCCTCGAAGCAAATTATTCAGTAAACCTCTACAAAGAAATTCTTCGAGCAAAGGTGCAAAACAAACGAGTCTTAGTGCCTCTAAAGCAAAAATATATTTATCTGTTGTAAGTGGTAGATTCGCCCTAAAGAAAAAATCAACAAGTTTTGATTGACCTGTCCCGTATGCCCATGAACTCCACAAATTATAAATCAAATAGCTAGAAAATCTGAGAGTAATATACGTTACAAAAACAAAAATTAAATCCATCAGTTGAAACTTTCTTTTTACTGTTGGCTTAAATAATTTTGTGTGTACACGGTACATAAAAAATACCAAAATGCCAACGCAAATAATCGTCGCAATTAACTCCCACATATCCGCTTGACGACCTAGATTCCACAAATTCATTTTGAACACAAATTCAATTCCAAAGTATATGACAATATACGCTACAAAAAAGAATAGAACCCAAAGCGGTTTTTTCAATCGAGCACCCATTTACTTCTACCTCACATGTTTTTTCCTTATATTACCTTTTTATAGCAGATACTGTCAATATGAGATTCTAAAAAAAAGCAGACTAGCGTTGTACTAGTCTGCTCTCAGTCATTATTTCTGACGGATTGTAAATCCTTTGTCAGATTTCTTTTTGTTGTTACGGCGGCGAGAATCTTTCCCTTTATATCCGCGTGTATATTCGTCTTCTAAGCCACGGCCACGACGGTCTTCTTTGCGCTTGAAGCTTCCTTTTCCGTTACGTCCGCGGTTGTCTTTACGGTCGCTACGGTTGTAGTTTCCACGGCTGTTGCCACGTTTGCGGCTTGGCAATGGACGTTCTGGCGTGATTTTAACTGGAATTTCAGTTGGGTCTTTAATCATGCTCTTAAGTAATAGAGCTGCCAATTCTTCTGGTTCGTACTCGTCTAATAAGTAAGATACCGCTTCTTTGAAACGTCTTGGTTCCACAGTTTTCATCATTTCGTCGATAGACTCGATGGCTGTTTTTGTTTGTCCTTCCAAGGCTTCTGTTTGCGTTGGTGGACGAAGGCTTGTCATACGTTTGCGTGTTAATTCTTCAATCACGCGTAAGTAATCCATTTCGTTTGGTGTCACGAATGTAACTGACATTCCTTCTTGACCAGCACGGCCTGTACGTCCGATACGGTGTACGTAGCTTTCTGGGTCTTGTGGGATATCGTAGTTGTACACGTGCGTTACGCCTGAGATATCTAGTCCACGAGCTGCCACGTCTGTAGCGACTAAGATGTCTAAATGGTTGTTCTTGAAGTCACGAAGAACGCTCATACGTTTTTGTTGGCTTAAGTCCCCGTGGATTCCTTCTGCACGGTAGCCACGCATTTCAAGTCCGCGTGCTAATTCGTCTACACGACGTTTTGTACGTCCGAATACGATGGTTAATTCAGGCGTTTGAACGTCTAATAAACGTGTCATAATGTCGAATTTCTCGTAGTCTTTACATTTTACGAAATATTGATCGATTAATGTCGCAGTCATCTCATTTGATTTGATACGAACATGCTCTGGATCTTTCATAAATTGAACACCGATACGTTTAATATCATCTGGCATTGTCGCAGAGAATAAAAGTGTTTGGCGGTTTTCTGGAACTTGTTTGATAATCGATTCGATATCTTCCAAGAATCCCATGTTTAACATTTCATCCGCTTCGTCTAAGACAAGTGTTTCCACTGTCGCAAGCTTTAATGTACGGCGTGAAATGTGGTCTAAAAGACGACCTGGAGTTCCCACAACGATTTGTGGATTTTCTTTTAATTGGCGAATTTGACGGTTAATGTCCGCGCCACCGTAAACAGCTTGTACACGAATTTTTTTGTCGCGTCCGAGACGGAACAATTCTTCTTGTGTTTGAATCGCAAGTTCACGAGTTGGTGCGATGACAAGTCCTTGTACGCCTTTTTTACTTGGGTCGATTTTTTGAAGCATTGGCAAACCAAATGCGGCTGTTTTACCAGTCCCTGTTTGCGCTTGTCCAATCACATCTAAACCTGCTAAGGCCTTTGGAATGGTTTGTGCTTGAATTGGAGTTGCTTCCTCAAACCCCATTTTTTCGATAGATTCTAGTAAGGCAGAATCCAATCCTAATTCATTAAATTTCATATTTTCCTCCTTGGATACTTCGGTGAGAAGCACACGAGGGATTTCCCTTCATAACAAAAGCCTGGAGCTTTTCGTAAGAGCACCAGACTTCTACAATCGTTTAAATTTCAAACTATCTATTATAAATGTGTGTACATTTCTCAACTCAGCGAATAGTATAGCACGCATCCCGCGAGAATGCAAAGAATACAGACCGCTGACTCCTGCTTTTTATTCTTTAAAAAATGCTTAAGGGATAAGACTTTACGGGCTTCAAATCCTTGCGGATTTTTCAATAATAGCTGTAATGGGGCAACGGTTCGAGCCTTTCGTCTCTCACCTTTAAAGCCTCAAAGCTGGAGGTTGAAATAAATTTCTAACTCCAGCTAATTCGCATTTAATGCGATTCCCCATTACTGCTACTATTGAATCCGCTAGATTTTCCGCCCGTAATCACGGCGCATTCCAAAGTAAAAAAGCGGGAGGAGGCGGGAGTGTTGCTTCTCGTGGTGCGGTTGAGAAATGGGGACACTTTATAATGGGTAGTTCTCCATGAGGGGACAAAAAAGCGAGGGACGGTGGTGCGTCTCTCGCTTTACTTTACATTTATTATTCTGCTTTTAAGGCATCGACAACTGCTAGTAAGCCTGTGCCGTTGCTTGATTTAATAAGAACTTGGTCGCCTTCTTTGAGTTCAGCTTTCAAGTCTGCAATCAACGCTTCTTTGTCCATGTAATGGTAAAGGGCTGTTGAATCGAACTGGCCTTTCAACGCATCATAGAGTGCTTCCATTTCTTCGCCGTACAAGTACACAAGTGCGACTTCGCTTGGAGAAATGACTTCTGAGATGCTGGCGTGCAATTCTTTCGAATGTTCACCGAGCTCGCGGATGTCCCCAAGAACGAGGACGCGACGGCCTGCTGCTTCGACTGAAACAAATGATTTAATGACCGATTTCATCGCGATTGGGCTAGCGTTGTACGCATCATTCAAGATAGCTACTCCGTTTTGGCCTTTCACCCATTGCGTACGGTTCTTCGTCAATTCGAAGTTCGCTAAGGCTGCCACGATGGCTGAGAGTGGAACGTCTAATGTACGTGCAATTTCAATGGCTAAAAGCGCGTTTGAAACGTTGTACGCTCCAAGGACTGGTAAAGTGACCGCCACTGTTTCAGTTGGTGTCACTAATTCAAACGCTGTGTGGTCTGAATAAAGTTCGATGTTACGTGCTGAAAGTTCCTTGCTTCCTTCACCGACTGTAACGATGTTGAAGTTTGCTGGTTTTTCAGCTTGTGCAATGCCTGCTGTAATTAAATCTTCATGCGCTGGATAAATGAAAGTTCCATTTTCTTGTAGTCCAGAAAGGATTTCAAGTTTGGCTTTGGCAATGCCTTCCTTGCTTCCCAACTGTTCCATATGCGATTCACCGATGAGCGTAATCGCAACGACTTCTGGGCGTGCCAATTTTGATAAGAACTCGATTTCGTGGAATTCGCTCATTCCCATCTCTAACACAAGTGCTTCGGTTGATTCCGGCATATCTAAAATCGTTTGTGGTAAGCCGATATCGTTATTGAAGTTTCCTTGAGTTTTATAGACACGGTAGCGTGCGCCAAGAGCGGCTGCTGTCATATCTTTTGTTGTTGTTTTTCCAGAACTTCCTGTAATTCCGACAACGCGTGGAGAAACTTTTCCTAAGTACCATTTCGCTAATTTTTGAAAAGCTTGAAGTGGATCGTCCACCCAAATCGCGCAGATACCATCTGGTGGTGTAAGGTCTTTTCTTCCCCACAACACAGCTGTTGCGCCGGCTTGAATGGCTTGTTCAATATAATCATGTCCGTCTGTTTGCCCTTGAAGTGGCACGAAAAGGCTGTTTGGACCTAATTTTCGTGTATCGAAAGCTACAGATTCGATGACTTCAAATCGATGTGCTGACTGATAATCAATCGCTTCGACGGCTTTTGTAATTTCAGCAACTGTTCCAATACTCATCTTTCTACCCCTTATCTCGCGTGACGATCGTTATAGCGTTTCAACGCTAATTGAATGAGTTCTTCGACTAAATCTTTATAGGAAATGCCCATTGCTTCCCAAAGTTTTGGATACATACTAAATTGTGTGAACCCTGGCATTGTATTCACTTCGTTGATAAACACTTCGTTAGCTTCTGTTAAGAAGAAATCACAACGTGTTAAGCCACTACCGTCAATCGCACGGAAGGCTGTTTCAGCATACTCACGAATTTTTGCAGAGACTTCTTCTGAAATCGCTGCTGGGATTTGAAGTGTTGTTGTGTTGTTAATGTATTTTTCGTTGTAATCGTAGAAGCCTGCTTGTTTCACAACTTCCCCAACCACAGATGTGTTCACTTCGTCGTTTCCAAGAACCGCAACTTCGACTTCGCGTGCGTCGATTCCTTGTTCTACGACGATACGACGGTCATATTTCAACGCTTCTTCAATGGCTGCCGTTAATTCTTCACGGTTTGTCGCTTTAGAAATCCCAACACTTGAACCCATATTCGCTGGTTTCACGAATACTGGATAGCGTAATGTTCCTTCGATACGTGTGAAGATGGCTTCTGGTGATTTTTCAAAATCAGCTTTTACAAACGGTACGAATGGCACTTGTGGAATACCTGCTTGCTGGAATAAATGCTTGCTGGCAATTTTGTCCATTCCGTTTGCGCTGGCTAATACGCCACAACCTACATATGGTAAGTCTAAGATTTCGAACAATCCTTGAATCGTTCCGTCTTCTCCGTTTGGTCCGTGTAAAATTGGGAATACCACTGTATCTGGTCCAGCGATATCGCATGGTTGGATGCGAACCCCTGTTGAAGTTTCGCCTTCTGTTGTTGCAAAATGCGCTACAGACCCTTCTGTTAAACGAAGTGCTTGGTCAAAAGCTACAGGTGCTTTTAACGCTTCTCCTTTTAACCATGTTCCTTCTTTTGTAATGTACACTGGTTGCACATCGTAATACTCGAAATAAATTTCTTTAATAATTGAACCGGCTGTTAAAATTGAAATATCGTGCTCTGCACTCTTTCCACCGTAAATTACTACAATTTTCATATGAATCCTCCAAACTATTCGCGTGCTGCGAACCGCCTCATTTAGGCTCTTCGAACGTTATTTTGAAAATAACCTTGCACTTTTCAGTATAACAAAACGGCCCAATGGTTACAAGTTACGGCCAAGCGATTAAAAAAGCACCTTTCACAACCGCTGTGAAAAGTGCTTTAGATGGCATCATTCGTTGGAAGTTTTGCTGAAACCTTCCAGTTTTGATACGTTTCGCTATACGCAAGTTGTCCGATGCGGACGTTTTGTGTCACTTCTTTATCGGCATAATGATAACGGTCTTCCGTTAAGAAGATTGGTACTTCGTAGCTGTCTTCTTTCTTTGTGACTTTATCAAAAGCAAGACTGATTCCTTCACGATACAATGGCATCATTTCTTTGAGCGCTTCGATGGAAATCGCTGAAGCCACTTTGTCAGAACCAAAGAATAAGAACTTCGGTGTCTCGTTCAAGATATCTGTCATCTCGATTTGTACTTGCGCCGATAAGATTGGCAAGAACTGCTCAATTTTACGGTAGTACACTTTCGAGTATCCATTTTCAAGTGACAAGTAAATAAAGTTGTTTTGTAATTTATAGAAGAACGGCGAATGCAAGTGCGTCTTCGCGTGCGAAATATACAGCAAGTCTGCAATTTCTTGCGGCGTTAATTGATGAACGAAATCAATAGAATCAAAGTCCACCCAGTTCGATGGCGCCTCTTTGCCTTCTTCCACCCCTTGGAGATACGCTAACACATTTTTACGCCCCTTCACCCACATGAAGCCAGTATATGGATCGTGTGTGGCAAGGCTGGACTTCCCGTTTAAGAGAAGTAGGTTTTGCGGAATCTCAGACTGTGGTAAGGCAGACAAACGAAACGCAATCGACTTCGTTAGTACATGGTTCGATACGCTATCGTAATGGATATACAATTGTTTAGCCACAGTCTCACCTCCATAGAGTTTATCATGTTCCATTATAAAGGATTTCTTTCTACTAAAACATATATATTAGATTACATTTTTCTGCGTGAACCGCTTTCTTTTGTAACAATTTAGCAACATTCTAAAGTGGATTCTCCACCCTTTATACGCAAAAAAGGGTTGAAATGATTTCTTCAACTCTTTTTCTTTCCTTCTACAGGTTAGTCCATTCTTAGCATTTGACTTTCTGAGTGATTCTTTTCACCGCAATGTCTATTCTTTCAATCACTTCCCAATAATCTTTTGGAAAGCTCTTTAATTCAACAATATCCACAGGGTCAAAATGATACACTAAATGACGAATCAATTGGTGATGAAGAAAAACAAGATCTTTAAAGTCCTCTAATGAAATATATTCCAACCCTTCAATATACGCACATAATTCCTTATAAGATTCTTCGTGAAAGAGGCTTTCCTCATGTAGATAATAAAAGAACGTTCCCTCTTCCAGTAGTACATTTTTTCTAATAAACGACATCCATCTAACCTCTTTTCTTATCGTTAAAAAGTTTCACTTTCTGAAAACAAAAAGACTGAGGAGCCCCCAGTCTAATTTCTACATTTTTTCTAATCGTTTAATACGATTTTCCGTTGATGGGTGTGTTGAGAAGAGTGAATCTCCTTCTTCCCCAAACGGATTTGAGATATATAACGCCGCACTCTTCTTGTCGGCTTCCGTCATTGGCGGGGCTTCTGAAATCTTCGTCAGTGCAGAAATAAGTCCATATGGATTTCGTGTGAATTCCACTGCAGACGCATCTGCTAAGTACTCACGGTTTCGTGACAAGGCCAATTGTAGAATCGTCGACATAAATGGTCCAAGAATCATCGCGATTAAACCGATGACCATGAAAATGGCATTTGCGCCACCACCGTTGTCATCATCATCTCGGTCTCTACTACCGCCACCCCAGAACATCATGCGACTTCCGAATTGGACGAGCATGGCAATCACGGCACCAAGCGCAATCGCAATTGTTTGAAGGCGAACGTCATAGTTACGAATGTGTCCAAACTCGTGGGCAATAACCCCTTCAAGCTCTTCACGATTCAAACGTTCTAAAAGCCCTGTTGTGACCGCCACGGCTGCTTTTTCTGGAGAACTTCCTGTCGCAAACGCGTTTGGAGATTCGTCCTCGATAATAAAGATACGTGGCATTGGTACTTTTGCGATTATGGCCATATCGCTCACGATATTCCAAATCATCGGTGCTTGATTTTTATCTGTAATTTCTCTGGCATGGTTTAATTGCATCACTACATTAGTCGCATTTGCAATCATCATCATTGAATATAGGCTACCTGCAACAAGGGCAATAATGACCCCAGCAGCCGCATTCCCTATGGCGTAATATCCAATTCCGATACCCACTGCAACGAAGAGCGCCATGTACAACACAATAACGACAAGCGTTTTGCGTTTGTTGGAAGCAATTTGTTGATATAACATCCTAGCACTCCCTCCCTACTAATGAACTGTCAATTAGAATTTCACTTCAGGAACTTTACGAGCTTCAACTGGAGTTTCTAACATTTCTTCTTTAGTGAATCCACCAAAACCAGCAATAATATTTGTTGGAATTGATTGAATAGAGATGTTATATCTCGCAACACTTGAATTGTATAATTGACGAGCGTAAGAGATTTTGTTCTCTGTGTTTGTCAATTCTTCTTGTAAGTTTAAGAAGCTGTCGTTTGCTTTTAAATCAGGATAGCTTTCAGCTAAAGCGAAAATAGTTTTTAAAGCACCTGATAATTGGTTAGATGCTTCCATTTTTTCTTGTGGTGAAACATCGCTACCCATGTTTGCAATTTGGTTTCTCATCGCAATTACTTGAGTTAATGTTTCTTGTTCGTGTTTTGCGTAACCTTTTACTGTTTCAACAAGGTTTGGAACTAAGTCGTTACGACGTTGTAATTGAACATCGATTTGCGCCCAAGCTTCTTGAACCCAGTTTTTTTGTTGTACAAGTCCGTTGTAAGCAAACATTGCCCATAGAACAATTACTGCTAAGACTCCTAATACAATCCATACTACTGTCATTTTGTGACACTCTCCTTTAGATTTAATACCCTCATTGTACCATATTTTCCTAAATGTGTGTAAAATAGTTGGTAAAGATAGAGTAGCAAAACGTAAAATTTTCTGCATCCATCCTAAGACGGATTTTGCAGTAGAAAGGAGCCCCATGATTCAGCAACAGTTATTCTCGCCGATTCCACAGACGATAGATACTTTCCCTCGTTTTCCATTGCCACAGAGCTATGTGGATTTTCTTTTGGAAAATGGTGCCGGATTCTTCACGAACACTAAAATCACAACGGTGGAACCAACTCGCTTTGGCCTCGACTACGCCCTCTGTAATGGACTGAGCGGCTACTCAGAAGGCCCGTATTTCCCAAGCATTCTGGATGATGCATGGTCTCCAGAAGTGACAGGGTTGCCCGAGTACTTCGTAGTCTTTTTCCAAGACGGACCTGTATACTACGCCTTCGATTATCAAAACGGTATTGAACAGGAACCAAGCATCCGTCTGATTGACGTTGAAATGGATCAGTGGCTCGAAGTGGCAAACTCTTTCGACGATTTCCTCTCTCGGCTTGAAGCAACTACCGAAGACATAACGTATGATATGAAAGACTGGATTTCCATCCATACCTTGCTGCAACAAATCGGACAGGAAAACCCTGATACACTTGAGGGACTCCTCGAAATCTTGCAAGACACGCACCCACAACTGCTCTTGCAGGTAATCGCCTATACCCTAGAACATATAGAGTCCGAAGTCCTTCGTTCGATGATTAAAGAACGCTTTGCCTTTATCAAAGACTTCCTCAGCGCAGAATTCTCTTCCTATCCAGAGTACGACCACTGCCGCGCTTTATTATCATAAGGACAACAATAAGACCAACATTTCTGTTGGTCTTATTTTCTTTCTCTATTCATCCTCTTTTTTATAAGTATCACTCAAAAAATGTTCAAAACGAAGAACCCCGTAGATTCGCACTTTCTCCTACTATCTCCATTCCATCCTCTTTTTTATAAGTATTAGCAAAAAAAGAGTTCAAAACGGAGAACACGAAGGATTTTATAGTAGCAGTAATGGGGAATAACAAAAAATGCGAATTAGGAGCCGTAGGAAGTCATTCCGTACGGCTCCTTTGAGGCTTTTGAGGTGAGAGACGAAAGGCTCGAACCGTTGTCCCATTACAGCTACTATAAACAAATCCTTCAGTGTTCGAAGTTTTGAACGAAGTTCATTTTTTAGTAAGCACCTTGCGGTGTTTTTATTCCATAAAGAAAAAGAGGGGTGAAAAACTTTCACCCCTCGTCCTTTTGGATTACATCATACCCATGCCCGGATCCATCCCTGGCATTGGTGGTGCTACTGGAGCTGGTTTGTCAGCTACCACAGCTTCTGTTGTTAATAATAATGCTGAAACAGATGCAGCATTTTGTAATGCAGAACGTGTTACTTTTGTTGGGTCCACGATACCTGCTTCAATCATGTTTACCCATTCATCTGTAGCGGCATTGTATCCAATTCCTTTTTCTTCAGATTTCAAACGAGCAACAATGACTGAACCTTCAAGGCCTGCATTTTCTGCGATTTGACGTAATGGTTCTTCTAATGAACGAGATACGATTTTCGCACCTGTAGCTAAGTCGCCTTCTAATTCAAGAGCGTTTACTACTTTTTGAACGTTCACAAGAGCTGTTCCCCCACCTGAAACGATTCCTTCTTCAACCGCTGCGCGAGTTGCGTTTAAGGCATCTTCAATGCGAAGTTTTTTCTCTTTCAATTCTGTTTCAGTAGCAGCACCGACTTTAATCACGGCAACCCCACCTGATAATTTAGCAAGACGTTCATGTAATTTTTCACGATCGAAATCACTTGTTGTATCTTGTGCTTGTGCGCGAATTAAAGCAACACGGTTCGCGATTAATTCTTTAGAACCTGCACCTTCAACGATTGTAGTGCTGTCTTTAGAAACTACCACTTTACCAGCTGTCCCTAATTGAGCTAATGTTGCGTCTTTTAATTCTAAGCCAAGGTCTTCTGTAATGACTTGAGCACCAGTTAAGACCGCGATATCTTCTAACATCGCTTTACGACGGTCCCCAAATCCTGGAGCTTTTACAGCTACCACGTTAAATGTTCCGCGTAATTTGTTTAATACTAATGTTGGTAAAGCTTCGCCATCCACGTCATCCGCGATGATTAATAACGCACGTCCTTGTTGAACGATTTGTTCTAATAATGGAATGATTTCTTGGATGTTTGACACTTTCTTATCTGTGATTAAGATAAATGGATTGTCTAAAGTCGCAATCATCTTGTCGTTATCTGTCACCATGTATTGTGATAGGTAACCACGGTCAAATTGCATTCCTTCTACAACATCTAATTCCGTTTCAATCCCTTTAGATTCTTCGATTGTGATAACGCCGTCGTTACCCACTTTTTCCATAGCTTCAGCGATTAATTCACCGACTTCAGCCGAACCTGAAGAAATGGCCGCAACTTGTGCGATAGCTTCTTTTGATTCTACTGGACGAGAAATGCGGTGTAATTCTTCAACCGCTGCTTTTGTCGCAAGTTCAATCCCGCGACGGATGCCTACTGGGTTGGCTCCAGCTGTTACGTTTTTCAAACCTTCACGAACGATGGCTTGTGTTAAAACCGTTGCTGTTGTTGTACCGTCACCGGCAATATCGTTTGTTTTTGAAGCCACTTCAGCCACGAGTTTTGCACCCATATTTTCGAAGTGATCTTCTAATTCGATTTCTTTGGCAATTGTTACCCCATCATTTGTAATCAGTGGAGAACCAAATGCTTTTTCTAATACAACATTACGTCCTTTTGGTCCTAATGTTACTTTTACTGTGTTCGCTAAAACGTCCACACCACGTAGCATGGCGCTTCTTGCGTCTTCTGCAAATTTAATATCTTTCACCATAGTTATATCCTCCTTTATTCAACAATTGCGATAATGTCTTTTTCTTTCACGATGATATATTCTTGACCATCTAATTTAACTTCTGTTCCTGAATATTTCTCGAATACGACTTTATCGCCAACCGCTACTTGACGGTCTTCTGCAGCAGTGAATTCGCTTGTTGCGATTACTTTTGCAAATTGTAATTTTTCTTGAGCAGTTGTTGGTAAGAATAATCCCCCAGCAGTTTTTTCTTCTTGCTCTACCATTTGAATAACAACTCTATCTTTTAAAGGCTTTAACATATGAAATCCTCCTTCATTTTTTTAGCACTCAAAAACACTGAGTGCTAACTCATAGTTTTATGATACTCATTTGGTCAGGAAAAATCAAGAATAAATACTTGCTTATTTGTCTGTAATTTTGTAAGATTTTGACAGGAAAGGATGATTGCGATGACACGAAAAAGTTTCTTCAGAAAACTATATTTTGAAATCATATTAGCCGTCTTCTTTATCTTTCTAGCAACGACGCATTATCCTGGAAATGGATTTGACTTTATCACATTATTCTGCTGTCTATTCGCAACGACAAGCATCGTAACAAGTATCAACATGCTTCGCACCTATAACGAGTTGAAAAAACTCGCCAATCTCATCGAGAATCTGCCCGATGACGAGGATTCACTAGACGATAAAGAACCAAAAGAAAAGCACTAATCGCTCCGCAAATCGGATTGGATTAGTGCTTATTTTTATTTTCCATTATTTTTTGTTTGCCTTTTTTGATTCATCCACAGTCGTTGTGCGATTCGATTCTTGCACCATAATTACCTTTACAACCGTGTAAGCAACTGCTAAAAAGAACGCCAAACAAAATAAAGCCGCAACGCCAAAATTAATGAAAAAGTCCTTAAAAAATTGATTTCCAAAAATTCTTAATAGTTCCATCTGTTATATCTCCCTTTTAATTGTTCACTTTCCTTCTTTTTGCATAGTATACCGTACAATGTTCTCTATATAAACTTTACTCAGCTTTTTTACTTTTTACAAATTCAACCAACTCCGGTGACCAACTACCTCCACCATATTCAATCTTACCAGTATTATAATCCTTATAAAGGTTAAAGGAGATTGTATAATCTTTATTGTCATTAACATAAAGATAAACAAAGATTCCGCCTGTTGGTATTTTATTAAATGAGTAAATTGTATATTTTTGGATGAACCCTTTTTCAGTTAAAGCATCGGGGTCAATCCATGTTAATTCTTTCAAATATATCTGTTCAACCTCTTCACTCTTAACGATTTGATTTATCTCATTATTTTGAACTATTCCCAGTATTGTGTATCCACCAACAACTAGGCCCACAACTACTAAAAGTACTTTTGTCATCTTTTTCAATTTCAATCCCATCCTTTTGAAACGATATCTTATTTTTCATAGTATATCACGAACTACACTCGTTATAAATACTCTCTTGATTCGTAAAAAAGCACTAATCGCTCCGCAAATCGGATTGGATTAGTGCTTGTTTTTAATCATCATTATACAAGAAGATAATCATACAACTGTTAATCTTTTTTGCCTACTAAATCTTTGACCTTTTTGGCATAGCCACCGCCAGACTGTTGTATTTTCCCCGTTTCATGGTCTTTTTCTAGAGTCATTCGTAAATACAGTTCACTATCATCATTCAAAAGCACCGTAAACATGATTCCTCCCATAGGATTATGCTCGATGGACGCTTCATCAATCTGATAGGAAACAATTTTACCTTTATCTGTTAAAGCATCTGCATCCAAATATTTCAGATAGTTTTCTACAATTTCTTTTGTCTCTTCGCTTTTAACAATATGGTTCATTTCATTATTTTGAATGACTTCCATTATTTTATAGCTTCCCACAATTACACCCACAACTACTAGAAGGCCTAAAAGAACTTTTGCCAATTTCTTCACTGTCACATCCCCATCCTTTTCACTTGATGTACTTATCTATGTTCACAGTATGTAACTACGAATTTTACTCATTCCCCGATCCACTTATTAATTTTTTAAATTCTTGAGACGGACCCCCACCTTCATTGACTAACCTACCATCATCATAACGAGGATCTTTATCAATCAAAAAATTGACATACATTTCTTTGTTATTATTAATAAAAACGCGAAACATTATGCCCCCCATCGGATTCAAAGAAATTGAGTCCTTATCAATTTCATAACTTTGAATGATATTTCCTTCTTCAAGTGCTCCCTTATGTCTTTGCTTTAAATTGCTCTCAATAATCGTTTTTACCTCATCACTTTGAACAATCTTTTCGACGTAGCTATGCTCAACTATTTTATATCCCGCAAAGGTCAAACCAATAATCGTCAATAAACTAAGTAAAACTACTTTTATCCTTTTCATTCTTTTTCTCTTCTCCTTCTTCAAATCAGCCACATTAAGGATTAACAATTTTACATCCGCACTTCATTCACAATGGCCGTTGTCAGCAATTGAGAGAAGTTAATATTGCGTTTAACCGCCAAGTCATTGGCCCATTTTGGTATCGTCAATGTTTTCTTGACGAGTTTTGTAGCATCTAAATAATGCTCAACATCGACCATCACCATTGATTTGAAGGATTGATCCAGATTATATTCTATGGCTACATCTTCATCGTCTTTAAATGGAAAATCTTCTTCAAGTGTCAAATCATTGATTGCGGAGGCTTTTGGTAATTTTTCTCCTTCTTCAATGAGGCTCGCTGCCATCATTCCTAAATACTCACTGGCATTACTCATTGCTTCAGAAATCGTACGTCCTTGTGTTGCTGAGTTCTCAAAGTCTGGGAAGTGAACAAAATATGGGCTATCCTCTTCCTCTACCGTAAAATAAATTAATGCTGGATACGTTAATAACATGTGCTATACCTCCTGTTCTCGAAAGCAAGACTGGGTTATTTCAACCCAGCTTGCTTCATTATTCCTCTTTCAGTAAATTTATTCAATTCTCCGTGAGGAATAATAATTGGTCTTACTTGTCCTGGTTTTGTCATTTTTATGTGAGAACCTTTCCCACCTTTTACAACTTCAAAACCATGTTTTACAAGTAATTTGACCATTTGTTCTTGTGTCATCGGCATTTGTTCTACCTCCTGACACTTTAATTATAACACGTATAAATACGTATTCAAGTTTTATCACCTATTTTTCCACACAAAAAAGGCACCCTATGCGGATGCCTTTCAATAGATTATTTTTGGTTGTCCAAGAAATAAATTAGAGTTTGTAATTCGTTTGTTAAGTCCACGTTTTGAACTCGAACGTTTTCTGGTACGTCTAAGCGGATTGGTGTGAAGTTCAAGATTCCGCGAACATTTGCTTCCACTAAGCGATCTGCTGTTTCTTGAGCAACATCTTGAGGCACTGTTAAGATGGCCACTTGGATTTGTTGCACTTTCAATTGTTCTACCATTTCATCCATGCTGTAAACTGGCACACCTGTTTGGATTGTTCCAACGATGTCTTCGTTTACGTCAAACGCTGCGCTAATACGCACGTTGTTGCTTTGGTGGAAGTTGTAGTTTAAGAGCGCTTGTCCTAATTTACCAACCCCTACTAAGGCTACGTTCGTTAGGCGATCTTGGTTTAAAGTATGGCTGAAGAATTCTAATAAGTATTCTACATCATATCCATATCCACGTTTTCCTAAAGCTCCAAAGTATGAGAAGTCACGACGGATTGTTGCGCTATCGACTTTTACAGCTTCACTTAATTCAGTTGATGAGATGCGACGTTTTCCTGCGTCATGCAAGAAACGTAAGTAACGATGATAAATGGCCAAACGTTTCGCAGTTGCGCGTGGCACTTCGATTTCTTTTAATTCGTTTAAATCTTTCATGAATAAGACTCCCTTTTTCTTTTATTTCCATGCGTATTCTATCACAACGACATTTCATTTCACAAACAGTTTGCTTGCACCTCACGAACATTAGTGAATTTCGCATATATGCAGCAAGCTTTGTGCTTTTTTCTTCACAACCTCCCCATTGTGAATGTGAATGCAAAGAAGAACGCGTATCAATATTGTTCCCCCTCTTTTTTATGCTAAAATAAACTGATACCACATTGAAAGGACCCGTCATGATTTTATTACAAGGACAAGGACTCGCGCGTACGTTTGCGGATGAAGTCCTATTTGAAAATATTACGATTCATATTCAAGAAAATTCACGCATTGCCATCGTTGGGCGAAATGGTACTGGAAAATCTACGCTATTAAAAATGTTGGCTGGAATCGAAGAACCTTCTCTTGGCGCTGTGTCAAAGAAGAAAGACCTCTCGATTGGCTACTTAGACCAATACGCTGCCATCCAGTCTTCCCGCACCGTTTGGGAAGAAATGGTACATCTCTTCGAAGATGTGGAAACCTTGAAGAAACAAGCGCAAAAAGCGGCTGAGCAACTCGGTGACCCAGACCTTCTAAGTGACCCCGTGGCGTACGAACTCGCCTTAAAACGATACGACCAATTGCAAGAAGAATTGAACCAAAAGAATGCGTATGGTTACGAGTCTGAAATTCGTACCGTTCTTCATGGATTCCGTTTCTATCCAGAAGACTACGACCAACCGATTCAAGCACTCTCTGGAGGCCAACGTACTCGTCTCGCTCTCGCTCGTATTTTATTAGAGAAACACGACTTACTCATTTTAGACGAACCAACCAACCACTTGGATATCGAGACATTGACGTGGCTTGAAGACTACTTACGCTCTTCAAGTAGCGCGCTTGTCATCGTATCCCACGACCAATACTTCTTGGACCGTGTGTGTAACGAAGTCTATGAAATCAGTCATAAGGCCTGTGAATATTACAAAGGGAATTACTCGCACTACTTAGAAGAACGCGAGCAACGCTATTTACTCAAACAAAAAGCCTACGAGAAGCAGCAACAAGAGATTCACGACTTAGAAGAATTCATTGCGAAAAACTTAGTCCGGGCCTCAACCACAAAACGTGCGCAATCACGCCGTAAGAAGCTCGAGAAAATGGAACGCTTAGAGAAACCAAAAGGCGATCAGCGCTCTGCTCGTTTTGAATTTACCGTGGAACGCGAATCCGGAAACCAAGTGTTGCAAGTAACCGACGCTTATATCGGCTACGACCACGAAGCCTTCAGCGGTCCGATTTCCTTCCAGCTTCGCAAGCGTGAAGCCATCGCGATTGTGGGGCCTAACGGTATTGGAAAATCTACTCTCTTGAAGTCTATTACGGGTGAATTACCTTTAATCGAAGGTTCAATCGACTTAGGTGCTGGCGTTCAAGTCGGTTACTATGACCAAAACTTGGCCGGCCTCTCATCGAATCAAACAGTTCTAGAAGAACTCTGGTCTCGTCACTCAACGATGCCTGAAAAAGACGTTCGTTCGATTCTTGGTAGCTTCCTTTTCTCAGGAAATGATGTTGAGAAAACAACAGCTCAACTCAGCGGGGGTGAAAAGGCTCGTTTGGCACTTTGCAAACTGTCTCTAGAACATGATAATTTCCTACTGCTCGACGAACCAACCAACCACTTGGATATCGACAGTAAAGAAGTGCTCGAAGATGCTCTTATCGACTACGACGGCACCATTTGTTTCGTTTCGCATGACCGTTTCTTCATCAACAAGGTCGCAACGGCCATTCTTGAAATCGAAGAAACTGGCAGCACGCTGTATTTAGGCGACTACGACTACTATCTCGAGAAAAAACAAGAGAAAGAAGAACTCGCCGCATTGCAAGAGGCCAAGGATGCCCCACTAGCGACGGCCCAGCCGATGACAGAAGCTAAAGCCAGCTACCATGCTTCTAAAGAAGAGCAACGTCAAATCCGTACGCTCACAAGACGTATCGAGCAACTAGAAACGGAGATGCACGATATCGAAACGGCACTCGAACAAGTGCATGAGGCGATGATGCTGGAAGAAAACTATTCTGACCCAGATAAAGCCGCTGCCCTCTCAACCGAAGAAGGCGCCCTTCTCGAGCGCCAAGAAACCCTTCTTGCAGAATGGGAAGAAGCGTCTCTAGCGCTAGAAGAATTCAATCAATAGTCATTTGAAATTATCATATATGATAATTTTGTACTTGCAATTCATCTCTAGCTCTAGAAGAGTTCAATCCATAATCGTTTGAAATTATCATATATGATAATTTTGTACTTGCAATTCATCTCTAGCACTAGAAGAATTCAATCAATAGTCATTTGAAATTATCATATATGATAATTTTGTACTTACAATTCATCTCTAGCTCTAGAAGAGTTCAATCCATAATCGTTTGAAATTATCATATATGATAATTTTGTACTTACAATTCAAAGAAGCGTAGACTCTTTTTATAGAGTCTACGCTTCTTTTTAGTTTACTGTTGCCACTGACTTTGATAGAGATTGTAGTAAAATCCACGTTGCTCCATCAAGCTGGCATGATTTCCTTTTTCAATGACATGTCCGTCTTTTAAGACGAGAATCACATCCGCGGTACGAATGGTCGACAAGCGGTGCGCCACGATAAAGCTCGTGCGTCCTTCCATCAGATGTTGGAAGGCTTCTTGAATCTTCAACTCGGTACGCGTATCGATGGAAGACGTTGCCTCATCGAGAATCAGCATATTTGGTTGTCCCATCATCACACGCGCAATGCAGAGCAATTGTTTCTGCCCTTGCGAGAAGTCCCCACCATCATCTGAAATCACCGTATCATACCCTTTCGGCAGACGACTCACAAATCCATGAATATGACAGAGTTTGGCGATACGAATCATCTCTTCTTCGCTAATCGTTGGATTTCCCATCGTGATATTCTCACGGACAGTTCCCGTTTGAAGCCATGTTTCTTGAAGCACCATTCCAAATCCATTTCGTAGGGAATGACGAGTGATGTCTTCAATCGAAAGCCCGTCGATCGCTAATTTTCCACTATTAATATCGTAGAAACGCATCAATAAGTTAATCAATGTCGTCTTCCCACTTCCGGTTGGACCGACAATCGCCACGCGTTGCCCTGGTTTGACCTCAAGCGAGAAGTCTTCAATAAGCGGTTGGTCTTTCACATAAGAGAAGTCCACATGGCTAAATTCCACCGCTCCGTCAAAGTTTTCAGGAGACACAGCCCCTGCGCGCTCTGGACTCTCAGAAGGTTGTTCCAACAGTTCAAATACGCGGTTAGCACAGGCAATCGCATTTTGCAATTCGGTAATAACACCTGAGATTTCATTGAATGGTTTCGTATATTGGTTGGCGTAACTTAAGAAGGCAGATAGTTGTCCAACCGTCACGCCACCACTAATCACGAAGAACGCCCCGAACACGCCTACACTGGTGTAGACAATACTATTAACAAAGCGCGTTGCCGGATTCGTGATGCTCGAGAAGAAAATAGCCTTAAGCGACACATCCGTTAGGTTCTTATTAATCACCGAGAAGTCCTCGATGACTTTTTTCTGTTGCTGGAAGGCCGTCACCACTCGTGTCCCCTCAATCATCTCATTCATATAGGCAGTTTGGTCGCCACGAATTTCCGATTGTTGTTTAAAGAAATGATAGGATTTCTTCGCAACAAAGCTGGCCATGACAAAGGATACTGGCGTCACCACCACTACTACAAGCGTCAATGTCACATTTACGCTAAGCATAAAGATTAACGTTCCTAGAATCGTCATCACACCCGTAAATAACTGCGTGAATCCCATCAATAATCCATCCGCAAATTGATCCGCGTCCGCAATGATACGGCTCTCGATTTCTCCGGCTGGATGAATATCTAAATAACTGAGCGGTAAGGTTTCGATTTTTTCAAGCGTATCTCTACGAAGGTCACGTACAACCGAGTACGTCATCTTGTTATTGCTGAGGTTCATAAACCACTGCGCGATGGCTGCCATTGCCGTAAAGAGTGCAATCTGCCAAAGGATGGCAAATAGTCCTTCATAGAACACTTGGCCCGTGTCTAACATTTGGTCCACGGCTTCCCCGACTAATTTTGGAATCATTAACGTTCCGAATACATTCACACTCGCCAAAAGAATCGATGCTACAAAGTAGATGCGATAGCGACGGATGTAGCGGAGGACTTTACGGATGGTTTCCCATTGAGTTGTCTGTCTCATGCTTCATCCTCCTTTGGAAATTGTGAATAGTAAATTTCTTGGTAAATTTCGTTCTTGGCTAAAAGCTCTTCATGCGTGCCTTTGCCGACAAGATTTCCTTCATCTAACACGAGGATTAAGTCAGCGTACTGCACGGACGCTGCCCGTTGTGACACGATAAAGGTCGTTGGACGTGGTGTTTGGTTCTTGATGGCCTCACGCAATTTCGCATCGGTCGCAAAGTCTAACGCAGAAGCACTATCATCAAGGATTAAAATCGGTGCTTGTTTGGCAATCGCACGTGCAATCGTCATCCGTTGTTTTTGTCCACCGGATAAGTTGCGACCATTTTGTTCGATGCCATAATCCAGTCCGCCTTCTTTAGTTTGTACAAACTCGCTAGCTTGAGCGACATCGAGCGCATGTTCTACGACTTCAGTAGAAGCCGATGCATTTCCAAAACGGACATTGTCGGCAATCGTTCCACGGAAGAGTTGCGCCTTTTGTAAGACCATTCCCACAGCCCCACGAATCGATGCAAATCGGTAGTCACGAACGTCATTGCCGAATACTTCAACTTTCCCTTGGGTCGCATCATAGAAACGAGGAATCATATTCACAAGAGACGATTTCCCGCTACCCGTCCCACCGATAACGCCGATGGTTTGTCCTTTCAATGCAGTAAATGAAATATGGTTGAGCGCTGCGTTTTGGTCTCCTTGATACGTCAATGTCACGTCTTTAAACGCCACTGCCACTTCGCCATCAGGATGAACCTCTTTCGTTCCTTCAACCATATCCGGCTCAATCGATAGAATATTGTCGATACGTTCCGCACTCGCTACGGATTTTGTCATCGTTACGACAAGGTTCGCGAACTTCACAAGCTCCACTAGAATTTGTGACATGTAGTTTGTTAAAGCGATAACGTCCCCTTTTGACAAGGTCCCTGTATCCACTTTAATCGCCCCACCATAAAGAATGACGATAAGCGCCACATTCACAATCACAAACGTAATAGGATTCATGGCTCCTGAGAGACCACTCACCTTTTGTTGCGCTTGATTCAACGTTTCGGTATCTTCTCTAAAGGTATGAATTTCTTTTTCTTCACGGTTAAATGCACGAATCACACGCACCCCAAGCAGATTTTCATGCACAAGGCGCATAATCCGGTCCAATCGATCTTGCACACGGCGATACATCGGAATCGTCCAGTAAATAATTCCAAATACGACGACTGCTAAAATCGGCACCGTAATAACAAATATCCATGCCATTTCCACATTCACGACAAACGCCATCACAATCGCCCCACCAACGATAAACGGAGAACGAAGCAATAGACGGAGCGCGATATTTAACCCGTTTTGCACGAGATTGATATCACTCGTCAAACGCGTGAGTAAAGTGTCATTTCCCAGCGCATCGAGTTGCGAAAAGCTAAAGTATTGAATTTTTGAGAATAGCGCCTGTCTCACGTCGGCCGTAAATCCAGTTGCTGCCTTTGCCGCAAAATACTGAGCGGTAATCGACACAACAACACCTAAAATCCCTAAACCAATTAGGATGGACCCTTGATGAAGAATCAAGGACGTGTCTTGGTTTCCAATGCCTTTGTCGATAATGACCGCCATAATGAGCGGAACAAACAACTCCAGAATCGCTTCGAATAACTTGAATAAAGGTGCCAATATCGTTTCTTTCAGATATGGCTTTAAATAAGGTTTTAATTGGTTCACAATCATTCTTCCTTTTACATCAATAGTACTTTTATTTTATCACAATTTGCCTCCTACAAAAGCAGAAACCCTTGATTCCTACTGTTGATTATACAGGGTGTAACAATTATGTTACGTAACAAAAATGTTACACTCACTTTTAATTTCCTAAAGATGTATCATTAATGATACGTATCATAAATGATACAAACCTAATTTTTTTACTCACAGTTGGGTGTAGTGGAGTCAATAATCATTAGAAGACTGGGCCACTCTTTCTTATTGGAAAGTTGATTACGAAAAATCTTACGGATTCTATAATAGCCATAACGTGGGATGGCATTAAATGCGAAAAAGGGAGCGTAGGAATTTTATTCCGTACGCTCCCTTTGAGGCTTTAAAGGTGAGAGACCTTGGCTCGAACCGGTGCAACGTTATAGCTATTATGAAGATATCCGTAAGGATTTGGAGTAATCAACATTATTCACTATACTGTCACCAAGATGCCCAGTCTTCTATTTCATTACTTACGTAGTCCGTGCGCTTCAATATACTCCGCAATTTGGATGGCGTTGCTCGCTGCACCCTTACGGATATTATCGCCCACACACCAAATGTGGAAGCTGTTTGGTTGAGAGATGTCGCGGCGAATACGTCCCACGTACACTTCATCATGTCCAGTTGCTTGTAATGGTGTTGGATATACATTTTCCTCAGGTTTATCTAATACGATTACGCCTGGTGCTTTTTCTAAAATCGCACGAATTTCTTCAGGTGTTGTATCTTTTTCGAAAGTCACATTGATTTCTACAGAGTGTGAGTTGAATACAGGCACACGCACACAAGTAGCTGTGATGGCTACATCATCTGACAATCCAAGAATCTTGCGAGTTTCTTGAATCATTTTCATTTCTTCTTTTGTATAGCCGTTTTCTAAAAATACGTCGATATGTGGCAATACATTATTGTAAATTGGGTGTGGGTAGTTTGTTGGAGCTTCCCCTTTTTCCCCGTTTCTTAAATCGTTAATCCCTGCTTGTCCAGAACCTGAAACAGCTTGGTAAGTTGTATACGCCACACGTTTTAATCCAAATGCATCATGCAATGGACGTAATGGCACAACAGATTGGATAGTTGAGCAGTTTGGATTTGCGATAATCTTACGTTCTAATGTTGGTGCGTTACATTCTGGCACGACTAAGTCAATCTCTGGATCCATTCTCCATGCGCTTGAGTTGTCGATAACAATTACGCCGTCACGTTCTGCGATTGGCGCAAATTTCAATGAAGTTCCGCCCCCTGCTGAGAAGATGGCGTAATCAATATCACGCTTGAAGGAGTCTTCTGTTAATTCTTCGACTACATAATCTTTTCCTCTAAACTGTAGTACTTTCCCTGCTGAACGTGCTGATGCAAATAAATACAAGTGGTCTACTTGTAAGTTGCTTTCCTCTAAACGTTCAATCATTTTTGTTCCAACGACACCTGTCGCTCCTACAATTGCAATATTTACCATAAAAAAATCTCCTTTTTGCTAAAACGCTATGTTGAAAATTATAACGAATCTCTTGTTGAAAGTAAAGAATTGTCTTTCTTTGCGACACATTTGTAGCTGGTACAGATACACTCTTTCACGAGTGCGTCATCTGAGCATACATTCAGCGCAATCGAAATCCAATGCTTCTTATTCATATGATAGGCTTCGAAAATCCCATCAGTCGCAATGAGTCGTTCCTTGTCTTCCGGATGAATCTTCACGTTCAAAATTAGGGCATTCGCTTGGGAGGCTACTCCTAGTTTTTGAATCGGAACTACCATCATCAGCGCATACCATTTACTATGTTCTTCAACCGTAAAGCCCAGCGCCTCCGTCTTCTCAAACGGATTGCCACAGTATGGGACAATATTTTCGATTATCCACTTTGTCCATTTTTGGCGCGCTTCTTCAATATCTGATTGCTCGGGATGCATCCACTGAAACACAAGCTCCTCTGCCTCTTCACGCAAGGCTTGAGCGATGCTACTACTTGTTGTCGGTATATCGAATAAGGTATAGCGCTCGTTAACCTCATCGAGCGCTACGATTTCTATGCCTTGTTTTTGGTTGGCACTCACCACCTGAAAGCAAAATCCTTCTATTCGGCTTAGAAAGATTTTTCCTTCCAGTTCTGGTAAGTCCTTTGTTAATGTCCATTTCATCAGTGCGACCTCTTATAAACGATACTCAGCACGCAATTCGAGAATCACGTCGCGTAAATCGGCGGCTTTCTCGAAATCGAGGTCTTTGGCTGCCGCACGCATATCCAACTCGAGTAACTCGAGCGCTTCTCGGCGTTGTTCTTGCGTCATCTTCTTGAAGTCTTTTGCAGTCGTTGGTGCATCTTCTTTTTCGACCTCGTGCGTAATCGCAATTAAATCGCGGATATTCTTCACGATAGTCTTCGGAACGATGCCATGTTCTTTATTGTATGCCTCTTGGATGGCACGACGACGATTCGTTTCATCAATCGCTTTTTGCATCGAATCCGTAATCTTATCGGCATACATAATCACGCGACCGTTCGCATTACGCGCTGCACGTCCAATCGTTTGAACAAGAGAACGTTCACTACGAAGGAAGCCTTCCTTATCCGCATCGAGAATTGCCACAAGCGACACTTCCGGCACGTCTAACCCTTCACGAAGCAAGTTGATTCCGACCAATACGTCGAATTCCCCGAGTCGTAAGTTACGGATGATTTCCGTACGTTCCAATGTCTTAATGTCACTATGCAAGTACTTCACCTTAATGCCCACTTCTTCTAAGTAGTCGGTCAAGTCCTCTGACATCTTCTTGGTCAACGTCGTAATAAAGACACGCTCATTGCGTTCGACACGTAAGTTAATTTCACTAATAAGGTCATCAATCTGTCCTTTAATTGGACGCACTTCCACTGGCGGATCAAGTAAGCCTGTTGGACGAATGATTTGCTCGGTAACCGTTGGCGTATGAGACAATTCGTAAGGCCCTGGAGTCGCCGAGATGTAAATGATTTGTGGTACGCGTTCCTCGAACTCTTCAAAGCGCAATGGACGGTTATCTAAAGCACTTGGTAAGCGGAAGCCGTATTTAATCAACTGCTCCTTACGAGCACGGTCCCCGTTATACATCCCACGAATTTGTGACATCGTAATATGCGACTCATCGACCACGAAGAGCGAATCTTTCGGGAAGAAGTCTAATAAAGTATACGGTGGTTGCCCTGGACGTCGGCCATCCATATGACGGGAGTAGTTCTCAATCCCGTTACAGTAGCCCATCTCTAGGAGCATTTCGATATCGTAGTTAGTCCGTTGCTCTAAGCGTTGTGCCTCTAGCAGTAAGTTGTCGTCTCGTAATTCCTTGAGTCGTTCCGCAAGCTCTTCTTTAATCGTAGCCACTGCCCGTGAAATTTGGTCCTCATTCGCCACAAAGTGCGTTGCTGGGAAGATTGGTACATGTTCCACGGTTGCTTTAATTTCACCCGTCAACACATCGACTTCTTTAATGGCTTCGATTTCGTCTCCAAAGAACTCAATACGAAAGGCCGTCGCATCATTTCCTGGCAGGAAGATTTCAACGACGTCCCCACGAACACGGAAAGTTCCGCGGCGGAAATCATAGTCGTTACGCTCAAATTGCATTTCGACCAATCGACGCAATAAGTCATCACGTTCGATTTCCATGCCTTCACGAAGCGACAATACATGGTCGCGGTAATCTTCTGGGTTTACTAAACCGTACATCGAAGACACGGACGCCACTACAATCACATCGCGGCGTTCTAGAAGCGCGCTTGTGGCCGAGTGACGTAATTTATCAATCTCATCGTTGACGCTCGATTCCTTCTCGATATACGTATCACTGGCAGGAACATACGCCTCTGGTTGATAGTAGTCATAATACGACACAAAATATTCGACCGCATTGTCCGGGAAGAATTCTTTCAACTCTCCGTACAACTGGCCGGCTAATGTTTTATTATGCGCTAATACTAGCGTTGGTTTGTTTACTTCTTGAATCACATTGGCAATCGTGAACGTCTTCCCTGTTCCGGTTGCTCCAAGTAAGGTCTGTTCTTTGACCCCATTTTTAATGCCATCGACAAGTTCCTTGATGGCTTGAGGTTGGTCTCCATTTGGTGCATAAGGAGCCACTAATTTAAATTGATCCATGACTTCACCTCTTTCTTTTCTAGTATACCATCATTACGGGAGTTTTACCGTTTGTCCGTCTTGTTCTTTCACAATACCTTGCTTGCAATTCAAGTAGGACTTTTGTATAATAGTTCGTGTTGGAAACAACTGATCAGTAATTATACATGTTAAATGAAAGAGGGGTGAACCCATTGCCAAATATCGCATCACAAATCAAACGTGTTCGTACTAACAAAAAGTCAACACTTGCTAACAACGCTCAAACTTCTGCTATGCGTACAGCTATCAAAAAATTTGACGCTGCTGTAGCTGAAGGTGCTGAAAATGCTGAAGAATTATTACGTGCTGCTCACAAAGCAATCGACGGAGCTGCTTCTAAAGGATTAATCCACAAAAACAAAGCTTCTCGTGATAAATCACGTCTTGCTGCAAAATTAAGCAAATAATAATTAGCCTGAGAATTGATCTCGGGCTCTTTTTTTATGCTCAAAAATAAGAACGCCTTACGGGTAATGAATGAAAAGAATAGAACACACCCTTCGAACTCCTCTGGATTTTTTCATCGTTATCATAATCATTGCACCGACTTGAGCCGAAGTCTCAAGTCTAGCAAGCTTCAAACTGAGGGTAAGAGATAAATCCCTAACCCTCAGTAATTCACATTGCTTGCTGGAACACGATTATGATGACGATGAAATCCAGGGAGTTCTTCGTTTGTGTTCTACTCTAACGCGCTATCCGTAAGGCGTATATTATTAGAGATAAAAAAAGAAGCCCGATCAATTCAAAGGCGGAGGGGAAAAAGAAAAAGTGCCCGGGGAACGAAAAGGTGCAAAAAACTTATAAATTCGAAGGTGCCGAAAAAAAAGAGTGCCCAAGGGAGGTGTTTAGTCTCCTGCTCAGGCACTCTGCTTTTGTTAAATGATAATGTCGTCGACAAATTGTTTAGCTTCTGACAAGCTCATTCCTGTTACGTTACGTAATTTTTGAATGGCTTTAATCGGTTGGCCATTGCGTTTCAATTCGCGTAAGTACTCTTCTAATTCTTCTGGGATGTACGCTTCTTCTACTGGTGTACTCTCTTGTGTTGATGGTGTTTGTTCCACCGCTCCGCTGGTATTTGGCTTTGTGCGGAACGCAAAGGCGATTACCGCTACTAAAACAACAGCGATGATAACAATTAATAATTCCATTTGGTTTCTCCTATTTCATAAATTTGTAAACACTGCTTCTATGAGCAAATTCAAATGCTATAATTTTTAATTGGTCATCTTCGATTTCTACAATTAATCTATAATCTCCAATTCTATATCTCCAATATTTTGACAAAGTTCCACGCAGAGGTTTCCCCTTGCTTCTAGGCTCTTCACAGTCCATCAAATTTTTTTCAATCCATTTTTTTAAGATTACTTTGGTTCCATTATCTAATTTTTTAATTTTCTTTTTGAGACGTTCATCATAAGAAAGTGTGTACCTCATTATAAGTCTCCCCAGAATTCCTCATGGTCAACTAATATAACTTCTCCATTTGCTTTAGCAGTTTCGTACTCTTTTACAGCTTGCAAATCATATTCTTCTTCAATTTTTTCAGTTAATGCTTTCTTTAATAGGGTCGTTAATCCTTCTCCGGTAAAGTCTGCATAATTTTTAAAAAGGCGTTCTTCTTCTTTATTTAAACGTAATGAAATTGTACTCATTTTAACTCCTCCTTAATTGTATATACATTGTACCACATATTTTTATTAATTCAACTCAAATTTTAATTAAAATTAGATAATTATTTACAAACGACTCAACGCCGAAATCTTTAATAAGATATCGACGTTTCAAACAGACTATTTATAATGTTCTTTGACCGCAAAATTGGAGGATGAACCATTCCAATTGCATTTCTTTGATGCCGACGCTGGTTTTCAATGCGTACTCGGTTTCGACTAATTGCTGGAAAGCTGCTTCCAATAAGGGTGTTCCGTAGCGACGGCATTGGTTCAGCGCGAGTTTGACACGATACGGGTGCACCGCAAGTGTCTTTTGAATTTCGGGTTCTTGGTAGCCGGCTTTTTTCAAATACGACACTTGAAGCAATAGGCGGAATTGGCCTAATAGAATCGCGTTCATTTTGATTGGGTCTTCTTTTTGCAATAACATATCGTGATAAATTTGAAGGGCACGTTTGCTGTCTTTGTTCAGGATGGCTTCTCCAAAATCAAAGATGCTTTGCTCCAAGGTCTTTGCCACTAATGCCTCGACGGTTTCAAGTCGAATGGAATACGTTCCAATTTCGGCAACCATTAATTTATCCAGTTCTTTCATACAAGTAGTAAGCGAGTATTGTGTTTTGAGGAGTAAAGTGTTTAACGCCTCTTCTTGAATGCCATATTGTTGCGAACGTAAATAGTCCTTGATGTATTGTCTCACATCGCGTTCTGAAAGTTCGCTTGCATCCAGAAGAACGGCAACCTTCTTCAACTGTTTCACGATTTTTTTACGTTGGTCCAACTTTTCGTACGGCGCAAAGAAGACCATCACCGAACTGTCCATCGGATTTTCTAAATACGCTTGTAGGCGGTCCAACTGATGGTCGATGGATTTCTTTTCCTTCTCCCCTGTTAAAAACGTTGGATTATCAATCATAACCAATCTGCGGTCTCCAAAAAATGGCACAGACTCGGCATCTTGAACCGCGGTTTGAACGGACACTTCATCCATATTGAATCGTCCCACGTTCAAATCTTGATCTTCAGGAGCGACAATGGTGTCCAAAAATACTTTACGTGCAAGCTCTTGTAAGTACGGTTCTTTCCCTTGAACGAGATAAACCAGACTGACTTGCCCTTTTTTAATTCGATTGAGCTGTTTCTCAAATTCCATTTCTTCGCCTCCTGTTGTTTTAGTTTATCTTGAAAACGAGTCTTTGTCTATTGTTTCAATTCTTTTTTCCGTTTCGTAAGTGTCGTTGTGATTTCTAATTTTTCGCGGGTGAAACGAAGCCGAATTTGCCCGTCTTGGTCCGTCCGGAAAATGATAGCGCCAGTAGCTTTCAAGCGCGCCAAAGTCTCTGGACTGGGATGCCCATAGTGATTGTGCTTCCCACACGATATGAACGCGAGCCTTGGTTGAACGAGTTTGAGCAGCGCCTCGCCACTCGATGTCCTGCTCCCGTGATGCCCCGCTTTAAGGATTGAGAACCGCAAGTTTGGATACGCCTGAACGACAGCCTCTTCCACCTTCTCTGAAGCGTCTCCTGTGAGAAGAATGGTCTGCTTCATCACTGTCACTAGCGCCAGTATCGAGTCTTCATTTTCCGCATGAGACAAACCTTTTGGCCATAGCACCTTCCATTTCGTCTCATTCCATTTCCACTCGTCTCCTGCCAGTACTAATCGCCATTGTATCGTTGGATGCCTCTTCTTCATCTCCTGCATCAGTGGAATTTTCTCCATGCCTTTCCCGATAATGAGTTGACGGATAGTGAGATGCTTGGCGATGGTTTTTAAGTTTCCAACATGGTCTTCGTCCCCGTGAGACAACATGACTTGTGAGAGCTCCGAGAGCCCTTCTGCTTGCAAGGCTGGCACAACCGTGGTGATTCCTTGGTCTTTTTTCTTCCTGTTTCGCCACGCCTCTTTCTGTTTAAAATCCGAGAGTCCACCCGTATCGATAAGTGTCGCCTGATTCCACCCTGGCGCTAAAAGAAGGATGGAGTCCCCTTGCCCAACGTCCACCATCACGAGTTCCGTTCCCCAGTGATACGGCACTTCAATTAATAGCGCTAGTATGGCTAGTATCGAAAGGACGCCTTTTTTCATCGCCATCCTTCGTTGCTCGAATAAAATTCCTATAGCAATAAGAATCGTTAGATAGAGAACTACTTCCCACTTGTCCCAAATCCCCAGTGTGAATTTTGTAAAGGACAACTGCTGGCAGAACGTGAGGGTGCGAGAAACTCCAGAAAGAATGAATTCTCCAAAATTTGTTAGAAGTTCTATCAGTGGATTAAAACTTATCAGTACCGCGAATAAATACGCTGTTAACAATGGAAATAGCAGCATCTCAAACAACAGCGAAAAGAGCGCAGTCAGAAGAATACTCAGCGCATTCCAATAAAAGAAATACTGACACAGAAGCGGCAATGCGATAAGACTCATCCCAATCGGTACCCACACATTAGCACGAATGCGAGGCAAGACAGCGCGTTGCCATTTCGAGAGAAAAATAATAATGGCCGTTAATCCATAACTTAGTTGAAAGGCTACATTTAAAAGAATCCCTGGCCAAACCAGAATAGACGCTATCGCCATCCAGAGTAAGCAGTCCATCTGCATGCTTGCCCGTTTCTTGATGAACGGTTTGGATAAGACGCCTAACAACACCATTCCAATAGCACGAGTACCGCTAATATTCCAACCAATCACTAATCCGTAGAGCACTACAAAAAGCACCAGTAAGCCCCGCGTTTTCTCTCTAGTAATGCCGCTTCGCCAAGAGAGACGTTCGATGCAAGCGACCATTAAGGAGATATGTAATCCGGAAATCGCTAAGAGATGCAAGAGGCCCAGCTGTTTATATTGTTCCCACTCCTCTTCGCTAAATCCCGTTCGGTCCGCTAAGAGTAAGGCTCCTGTATATTGTTTGATGCGGCTATCTTTTTGAGTACGCAACGTTTCTAACAACCGTGACCGAAGATGCTCCACAAAGCTCCAAAAGCCTGGGACTGGCTTCACACCAGAATTCAATCGCTCGACTTTTAGAGCGTGCAGCACTCCAAGACTCTGATAGTAATTTTTCGCATCGAAATTCCCTTTATTGCGCGCATACTCAATTTCTTCAATAGTCCCTTCAACCGAAACGCGGACTACTTCATGCAACTGCAAGAAGGCTCGTTGCTCGGATTCCGACTCGAGTACATAATAGAAAAAGACTTTCTCGTGCTTCCTTCCAGCTTCCAGCGTGGCCGTTCCCGTAACTAAATCCCCGTTCACCTTCAACTGGTTTGGATTTAACACGAGTTGCCCAGTTATCGCATCATCGACCGTAAAATCAGGTTGAGACACTTCATGTACATACAAAAATAAACGCAGCCCGACCGCTACACATAGCACGACACCGACTACTCTTTTCCAACTCTCGTGCCCCCGTTTCCACGCCACAACTAGGATGAATAAAGGGACAATCCACCATGCGACTGTCCCTTCAAAGACAACGATGCCAGACGCTACGAGCACCGCTAGTATCCAGTAACTCATTGCGTCACAATCCTTTCCTCAAAAGACTCGAAGAGCTTCTTGCCAATGCCGCGGACTTTCATCAAATCTTCCTTCGTTTTAAACGAACCGTTCTTCTTACGGTATTCGATAATCGCCTCGGCCTTTTTCTCGCCGACACCCTTCAATGTCTTCAACTCTTCCACCGTTGCCGTATTAATATTCACTTTTCCTTCTTTGGATGCTTCTTTACTCGTTGCTCCCGCTGGAATTGCCTCAGCTTCTTCGCCAACTTTCGGCACAACGATCACCATCTGATCTTCTACTCTTTGCGCCAAGTTCACTTTCTGGCTATCTGCCTCCGCCGTCAATCCTCCTGCGGCATCAATCGCATCTTTCACCCGGTCACCAACCTTCATTTGATAGACTCCCGGCTTTTTCACTTCTCCTTTAATATCAACGAAAATGACCGCTTCTAGCGTCGTACTTTCTTCTGTTTTCTCCGCCATTACTGTCGTTACCACCGCTTCACTTTCTTCCACGGCTTCTTCTTTTTTAGGCAACAGTCCACCAACACCTACTAATAAAAGAAGCACTCCACCAATGACAGCACCTTTGACTGCCTGGCTCCACGACTCCCATTTCTCTTTCCACTCATCAAAAAAAGCCATTTCTCTCACTCCTTAAAAAGATTTCTCCAATTAAAGATATGAGAAAAATGACTCATTGGTTATAGATTTTTTAGAATTTCAATAGCTTCATCCAAAGTCTTCACAGGATAAATTTTAATATCTGTCCCTAACTTCGCAGCCGCTTCTTTGACTTCTTCGTAGTTCGATTTAATATCTGGATAACGTGCACGCATTTCGTCCGTGATTTCATCATCTGGGGCTAAGAAAACCGTCGCACCCGCTTCAATCGCAGCTACTAATTTCTTATCAATTCCACCGATACGTCCAACCGTTCCATCTAATTCAATCGTTCCTGTTCCGGCAATATTATGTCCGTTTTTCAAATGACTATTCGTAATTTGGTTATAAATTTCAAGCGTGAACATCAAACCACCTGAAGGGCCACTCACACCATGAGGGTCAAATTCAACGGATGGGTCAGAAGTCACATCTTCGTCCACTTCCCCGCCAAATCCAAGACGGATACCACCAGTACGGCTATCCATTTTCAACTGACCTCTGATTGACATTGTTGCATCATCACGTTTCACTTGAAGGACTAGCGTATGTCCTGGTTCAAGACTTGCTAAATAGTCTCTTAAATCTTCAAAACTCTCATCAGTATTCCCTGGGCTCTTTCCGTCAATCGTTTCGATAATATCTCCAACTTTTAACTTGTCACGGAAATTAGAGTTTGGATCCACACGTGTGACGAAAATACCATTTACATGTCGTTCGACCGTTTTTCCAGCAGCTTCAAAAGCAACTCGAACCGCTTTTGATCGTGCATTACGCATACTGAAATCTTGCAGGGCATCGAATTCTTCTGGCGTATAATCCCCGAATACCTCTTCAGACGGAACCATTTCGTGATGCTTCAAGAACTTCTTAAAGTACGTTAAAACGGTCGCCTGCTCGACATACACCGTCAGCACCCGCAGTGATCCTGGATCCTCATCTTTTGCTCCACTAATCGTTAAAAATTGGGATACTTCTTCTGCAATCCCTGGCGATTCAATCACATACGGGATTGGAATCATCGCAACAATCGCTAATACAACAAAAATTAAGGCTGCAATAATAATCTTCTTAACCTTTGACATCTGTTATCTCCTCATCCATTTTTATTGTGCGTTCAGGCGCATCTTTGTATTTTTCTTGTAAGGCATCGGCTACTACACTTGGAACAAACGGTGTTACGTCCCCTCCAAATCGAGCTAATTCCTTCATCATTGACGAACTTACAAATCGGTACTCTTCTTTGCTGAGTAATAATACTGTCTCAACATCACCATTTTGAACACGGTTATGAGATGCAAGAGTCGCTTCATATTCAAAGTCGGTTGCGTTTCGAACGCCGCGGACAAGAACGCTAGCTCCTAATTGTGCCGCTGCTTCTACAGTTAAGCCTCCGCTTACGGCTACCACTCTGGAATTAGGTACATGCGCAATTACCTCTTCAACCAGTGATTTCCGCTCATCTAAAGAAAATAAATAATTTTTCTGAACATTATGCGATAAAACCACAATCACTTCATCGAAGAGCTCACTGCTTCGCTCGATAATATCTAAATGCCCATTTGTAATCGGGTCGAAGCTTCCTGCTACTACCGCTTTTCTCATATTAAGCCTCCTCTTCGCTGGATGAACGGTCAAAGAACACTAGGGCTGTAATGCCGTACTCCACACGCTTATATTGCTCAAAGTCTAAAATCCGCTCTGGAAGTTGCACTTCCTTATCCACCTCGCAGACAATCACGCAATCTGGAGAAACTAGATTCAACTCTTGCAACTGCTCAATGTCCTTTACAATTTCTTGTAGGCGATATGGCGGATCCATAAACACCAACTCGAACGGTTCAAACGCTGGATCACTCGCAATGGTTTTGAGTCCTTGTTTCACGTTTTGTCGTTTTAAATGAAATTGCTCGGGTGATTTTGTAATCTCAATATTTTGCTCAATCGTCTTTTGTGCAAGGCGATTGTTCTCGAATAGAAACGCACGTTCCATCCCACGAGAGACGGCCTCGATGGCAACGGCTCCGCTTCCGCTGTACATGTCGAGCATGACTCCTCCGTCAAAATAACCGCCAAGAATATTGAAGAGCGATTCTTTTATCTTGTCAGTCGTCGGACGAGTATTTTGGCCCGGTACTGCCTTTAAGCGTCTTCCGCCAAATTCTCCTGAAATAATTCGCACAGTGCATTCCTCCTTATTCCACTATAATACCATATTCCAGCGCTCTTTCGTGAGTTTTTTATAAAATAATAGGCTCTCTCTTCTAGAAAGTATTTCTGTATGAATTTAATGATGACGATGCATCGAATCCTTGCGGATTTTTCAATAATAGCTGTAATGGGGCACCGGTTCGAGCCTTTCGTCTCTCACCTCAAAAGCCTCAAAGGAGCCGTAAGGAAAGACTTCCTACGGCTCCTAATTCGCATTTTGTGTCATCCCCCATTACTGCTATTATAAAATCCGCTTGATTCTCCTCATCATCTAGTTCAAAGAGAAATTCTTATGCGGTAGTGCTCTATTTTTTATAAATGCACGAAAGAAAATGGAATAATAAATGCGCTGTGTGATTTTAGTCCATTTGGCGCGCCGCAAAGGCAACGGGCAAAATGCTCTCCTCCTTGGAAGGGAAACAGTCGCGGGAACGAAAAAAGTTCGCCACGACTGTAGCGAACTTTTCATTGGTTTATAACGGGATAATGGTGTCATTATCACTAGTGGCAGGCTCGGTTGAGACAATCTCAATCATCAGCCCATGTGGCAAGCAAATACTTGTCTGACCCGGCTGGGAAATCCAACCTGTCTGCACCGCGATTTGGTCTGGACTATTATCCTCCTTGTCACGGATACGCGTTCCATCGATTTCAATAATATTATATTGATCGTCATGCGGGAAGTAGATGAACTCTTCATGTGGTGTATTTTCACTGAGTTCAAAGCGCTCGATTTCTTCTCCGTCAATTGTGAGAATCGCGTAAATTTTTGCTTCTTCTTTTCTCGTTGCTTGTTGATAAGCAAAGATGGCATTTGGTAAAAATGATAGTGCCAATAATACGAGCACAATAATAATGTCGAATGGCTTTATCAAATGGGAATACTTCTTAACTATCGTTCTCATCCTTTAACTCTAATAATGTTCTACGTACTTCTGAGGCAATTTTTGAACCAATCACGAGTAATTCATACAAGGTGAAAGTTTCAAATGGAGTTACACGACCCACATAGCGAATAAAGAGCTCGCCGTCTGAATCCACGAGTAGCGTATAGTAGGCCACTAACTCCTGGTTCAAGCGATTAATGGAATAGAGCACATCGAATAAATCTAAGCCTAAGTCTTTTCCATTGCCGATTCCTTCATACGTAATCTGGTAATCGGTACGGTCCTGGCTATCATCGAATACGACGCTAAACGGAAACTCGGCTTCTCCTTCTGAATACAGACCAAGAAACGCGATGCCACCATCGCCTAAATCTTTCTTATCTAGCTTCAAATCACGATTCTTTAAAACCGTCTCAAACGATTCACTAACCTTCATCGTGGCCACTCCTTTCGCCATTTGTATATTCTATTTTACTAGATTCCCTCCTATTTCACAACCAAACACCGAAATCCTGCACTTTTCTTCTCTATTAGATACTAAGAACGGCTTCATTTTGGTCGATTTTTTAGTTGCTTCATTCACTCCCCTTGTATTCCTATTCATAAAAAAACAGCAAACCAATTCCGTTTACTGTTTCGTAAAATAATCATTTATTACTTATCTAAAGTCCTTTTCTTTTTGGATACATGATATAAATAAACCGCAAAGAAGATACAAATTGCTTTTGCTATATAATCTAGAAGGATATTATCAGTTATACTCATTTGAGAGAATGTATTTATCAGTGCATGTGTCATCACACAGATCCATAGACTGTTTGAATAGGCAAATAATGCCGACAAAATAAAAGAGTTGGTTAGTAATCCTAGTAAAAAAACTAGAATATGAATACTCCCTAAACTTCCATCAATATAAAAGAACAAGAGATGCCATACACCCCAACACACAAAAGTAATCAGCGTTGAAGCAATATATGGAATCTTTTTCTCTATACTAGGTTGGAATGAATATCTCCATCCTAATTCTTCGATGCCACCAAATACAATCGCCTTAAAGAAAAGAAGGAGTGGTAGAAATAAACTTTCTATTTTAAATCCTTTATTGATTATTACTGAAGAAAACTCCAACATCAGAAAAATCAATACTAATGTATAGCTTTTTACAGATTGCTTTATATTGAAAAAATCTTTTAAAATCTCTAAGGGGCTTTTTGAATGACATCTAACTTGATAAACGATTCCCCAAAGTGCCGATGATGCACCCGCTAAAGAAATAAAAAGTATCCCTAAAAATGAATTGTATCCTAATTCAAATCCTCTTAATTTCAGTATTCCAACCAATGCAGCGATAATCGTTATCTGAAGCAATGTTGGTATTAAATACACTTTGATAATGGCCTTATTCTTCATGATTCATCCTCTAGTAAAAAATCTCTTTTAAATCACCATCTATATTATACCATTTTTTGCATCTTTTCTATATCTGGTTTTCCGCACAAAAAAAGAGACTGAAGTTTCCTTCAATCTCTCTTGTAATTTATTGATTAACCTAAACGTTGGCGAGAATCCGCTGCACGTTGTAAGGCTTGACCAACATAGTTGATACATAACATCATCACAAAGATTAGGATTGTGGCTGGTAACCAAACCCATAATTTATTTTGGATGATATCTGCATTTTTTGCTGCAGAGATTAATGTACCAAGTGATGGTGTTGTAAATGGTAAACCGAAACCTAAGTAAGTTAACCCAGTTTCAATACCGATATTCCCTGCTAAACGTAAAATTAAGTTAACGATGATTAATGAACTTAAGTTTGGCAAGATTTCACGGAACATGATTCTTAAGTCACTTGAACCTAATGTTTTAGATGCATTTACATAGTCTAAACTTGCTTCTTGAAGAGTACGTGTTCTGAATAAACGAGCAGAACCGACCCAATAGAAGGCTGTCATGATTAATACAAAGTGGACCATTGTGTAGTTTGGAATCACTGTAACAAACACGATGATGATCATCAATGTTGGTAAAATCATAATAAAATCAACAACACGCATGATTGTTGTATCCACCCATTTACCGTAGTAACCAGAAATCAATCCGACAAAGATACCAATGATACATGTCAAGATTGTGATTGAGAAACCGATTAATACTGAGTTACGAGCCCCGATAATTAAGAGGGCTAAAACGTCACGACCACTTTCGTCAGTCCCTAACAAGTGTGCATTTGTTGGGGCTTTATAACGACCTAAGATATTTACTTTTAAAGCAGTCTCTTGGTCGATAAAGTATGGTCCAATAAAGATGATTAAGAAAATCAACGCTAGTAAAATTAACGCGAAAAGCGCTAATTTATCTTTTAAAAACTCCCGTACAATAACCTGAAAACCAGCAGGCGGTGTAGATACGGTGCTTTCTTCAACGACAGTTTCTTCAACTGTATTTACATTATTTTGCTCCATTTGCTACTCCTCCTTTTATTATTGTACACGAACACGTGGGTCTACAATACTCATGATAATATCCGATAATAGCGTACCTAGAAGAGTCGCTGTACCGAAGAGTAATAGTAACGCTAAGATTACTGAGTAGTCACGTCCTGTGATTGATGTTACGAATAAGTTCCCCATTCCAGGATATGAGAAGATGTTTTCAATGAACACTGAACCACCGATTAAACCAGTGAATTCATATCCTAAGAAGGCTGCGATTGGCAAGATTGAGTTACGGAAGATGTGGCGGTTGAACACAACATTTTCAGGAACCCCTTTCGCACGTGCTGTACGAACGTAGTCTTGGCTCTTCGCATCGATAACCCCAGTACGTAAGTATTGAATCGTACCAGTAGTTGAAAGAATCGCCATCGTAAACGCTGGTAAGATCATGTGATGGAATTTGTTTATATAATAGCCAAGTGTTCCGGCAACTACATCTGAATCGACAGATCCACGAGTTGGGAACCAACCTAATGTATAACCAAATAACCATAATAGAACTAACGCGAATACGAATACTGGGATTGAGTAAGTAATAAATGTATATACTACGATTGCTTTGTCAGCCCAAGAGTTTTGGTAACGACCTGCAATCATCCCTAATGGTAATGCAATTAAGTAAGTTAAAATCAATGTTAATAATGATAACCAAACAGTGTTACCAATACGTTCACCGATTAATTTTGTAACTTCATATTTGTAAGTATAACTTTGACCGAAGTCTCCGCGGAATGCTTTTGAAATCCAGTTCCAATATTGAACAGGAAGTGGATCATAGAATCCAGCTTTCACACGTAACGCTTCAATTGTATTTGGGTCCGTTTCTGGAGTAATTAAACCTGTAAATGGATCCCCTGGCATCATCTTCGCGATTAAGAATGCTAGCACACTAAGGATGAAGATTTGTGGCAACATTAATAACACACGACGTAAAATGGTTTTCCACATAATTATTTTCCTCCTTTTGGATTTAATGCAACAAAGTGTGAGTCAGAGATTTTTTGTAAATCAAACACACGACCGTTTTCATCGTAGTAAAGTTGTTGGTTTTCTTGGTAGAATTTCTCAGCTTCCTTACGACGTAGTTTGTTTGCTTCACGGTTTTCTGGATCTATAACCGGAATCGAAGACAATAGACGTTTAGTATAGATATGTTGTGGGTTCGCGTAAATGTCTTCCGATTTCCCTGTTTCAACGAAACGTCCACGGTACATGATGAACAATTCATCACACATATGTTTCACAACCCCAAGGTCATGGGAAATGAATAAGTAACTTAAGTTGAACTCATCTTGGATGCGTTTCATGTAGTTTAACACTTGCGCTTGTACAGATAAGTCTAACGCTGATACTGGTTCGTCGGCGATGATTAAACGAGGGTTACTTGCTAAGGCACGAGCAACACCGATACGTTGTCTTTGACCACCTGAGAACTGGTGTGGATATTTTAATAATGCTTCTTCAGATAATCCGATGATTTCCATTAATTCAATCACGCGTTTTCTCTCTTCATCTGGAGATAAACGTTCGAAGTTTCTTAATGGCTCAGCTACGATATCTAAAATACGTTTTTTAGGGTTAAAACTTGATAGTGAATCTTGGAAGATCATTTGTACGTTACGGTTGTAGTCTGAAGTACGACGACGTGCTTTGTTTGTTACGTCTTCTCCTTCGTAAATGACTTTACCGCTTGTTACGTGTTCTAGACCAATGATTGCTTTACCAATAGTTGATTTACCAGAACCTGATTCTCCAACAAGACCGTAAGTTTTCCCTTCTTCAATTTCAAGTGACACTCCGTCTACCGCATAAACATGATCCGTTACTCGGTTAAAGAAGCCACTACGAATCGGATAGTGAACTTTTAAATCTTCAATGGTTACAAAACCGCTCATTATGCTTCCTCCCCTTCAAAATGGAAATGTTTATAACATGTACAACGAACGAAGTGGTTTGGTCCAACTTCATGAAGTGTTGGATCCTCTTCGTGAGCGTCCGCTGAAATCCATGGAATACGTGGTGCGAAACGGCAACCTTTACGTGGTAATTTTGGTAATGGTGGCACTGTTCCTTGGATCACGTGTAACTCTTCGCCTTCTGATCCCGCTTGTGGGATTGATTGTAGTAATGAACGTGTATAAGGATGTTTAGGATTCGTGAATAGCTCTTCAACAGGAGCGATTTCCACAAATTGTCCAGCGTACATCACGGCTACACGGTCAGCAGTTTCTGCTACTACCCCAAGGTCGTGAGTGATTAAGATGATACCTGATTCAGTTTCTTTTTGGATATCATTTAATAAGTCTAAGATTTGCGCTTGGATTGTTACGTCTAAGGCAGTTGTTGGTTCATCGGCAATGATGATTGGTGGTTTACATGATAAAGCAATCGCGATAACCACACGTTGACGCATCCCACCTGATAATTCATGTGGATATTGTTTGTAGGTACGTTGTGGGTTTGGAATCCCTACTTGTCCTAACAATTCAAGTACGCGTTCAGTACGTTCTTTTTCATCTAATTCTGTATGATAATAAAGAGCTTCGTCGATTTGAGCACCAATTGTCATTAAAGGATTTAATGAAGCCAATGGATCTTGGAAGATCATACCGATATCATTTCCGCGAATTTTGTTATATAACGCTTCGTTTAAGTTTACTAAGTTCACATCGTTATAAATGATGTCCCCTGTAATCTTTGTATTATTTTTGTTGTGCAAGCCCATGATGGTTGTCGCTAATGTAGATTTCCCACATCCTGATTCCCCAACGATGGCCAAAATTTCATTCTTTTCTAATGTTAATGACACATTATCTACTGCATCATAAAAATCATCTTTGATACGGAAACCAACGTGTAAGTTATTGATTTCTAATAGTGGCTTATCAATTGTCAAATCCGATTCCTCCTTATTTTCTTTGGTTAACTATTTCAATATTTAAAATAATAAAACAACGTTTCTATTATACGTTGCATGCTCTCTGATTGCAAATTGTATGACAATTCGAGCGCAGATACAGCGTATTTTTAGTTTACCATGAATCCCGCTTGATTACCATTATTTATGAGCAAAAAATTAACTTTTCTCATGTTATTTTAATTTTAAATTCAAAATTCACCAAATCCTCGTCGTTAATGCGTTTTCATTAGTTTTAATACTTTATGCAAACAAAAAGAGACGAACCGAAGCCCGTCTCCTTTCAATTCTTATTTAGCAGCAGTGTCACTTGTTAATTCAACTTGGTAGAGCGCTGATTTTTGACTACCCAAGTTAACATCGTAGTATTTTACACGTTTGTTTACTGCTGTAATAGATTCTCCGACTAACGTTGGGAAGATAAATGCTTTATCGTGAACGTATTGTTGCCATTCTTTATAGAACTCAATATTTTTAGCTGAATCGAACGCTTCTGTTGAACTAATTTTATCCATGATTGCAGTTCCTTCAGGATCTACATAACGTTCAAAGTTGAATTTCGCAGATTCTCCGAATAATCCTTCTGGGTTTGGATCATAACCTGTAGACCAACCACCAGCGAATACATCGATTTCTGGGTCATCCGCTTGAATTTTATCGTAGAATGAGTTTAATTCAATAGTACGTCCTGTATAAAGTTTTACATCTAACCCGATTTCTTTCCACCAGTTCAAGTATTGTTGAACAAGTGATTCATTGGCTTCATCACGAGTACGTGCTGCAAAGTTGATTTGTAGTTTTGAGCCATCTTTGTTCTCACGTAAACCGTCACCATCAACGTCTTTATATCCCGCTTCATCTAGCAATTGTTTTGCTTTTTCTGGGTTATAAGTGAATCCTTCTTGTTCTTTGTTATAGATATCGTTAAAGAACGGAATAATGATTGAGTTTGAAGAGTGTTGCAAGCCGTTATATAAGTTTTGACCTGCCGCATCAATATCGAGTGCGTATGCCATTGCCTGACGAAGTTTTACATCGGCCATTTTCGCATTTGGATCTGTTACGTTTTTACCAGCTTCTTTGTCATATTTTCCTAAGTGGAAACCGATATATTCATATGCTGACGCTTCAGAACTGATTAACGTTACATTTGTTAAATCTTTGTATGCTTCGTATTGTGAGTTTGGCATAGTTGCGATATCGTAGTTCCCAGCCTTCATTTCTGAAACGATGTTATCTGGAGATACAACTTCCATTACGACTTTATCAACTTTTGCTACACCTTTATAGTAGTGTTCATTTGGAACTAATGTCACAGATTCCCCTGCTACGATGGATTCAATCTTGAATTGTCCAAGACCGACAAATTTTGTACCACGTACATAATCACTTTGTTCCCATTCAGTTTCAGGAATATCTTTGAAGATATGTTTTGGCATAATGTATGCACAAACTGAACCACCTGCTAATTGCATGGATGGGCTCATTTCTTTGAAGTGAATTTTCACTGTATAATCATCCACTTTTTCAAGACCAGAAACGCTATCTGCTTTTCCATCGTGATATTCTTCCATACCAACTACATTTTTATAATCATCATCGTAACGAACACCTGTATAATCTTTATTACCGATGGCTTGATAAGCAAAGATGTAGTCATCAATCGTTACGGGTTGTCCATCAGACCATTTATAGTCTTTTGAATTTAAAGTAACTGTTGCTGTTTTATTTTCAACGTCAAATTCGATGCTTGCAAGACCTGTATTTGTTAACTTACGGTTTTCATCGTATTCAAACATACTTTCATCAACCAAACCACCAATCGTTGAGTCGTTTGTATCCGCAGATAACTCATCCGCAAAAATACCAGAGAAAGGTGACGAAGATACAATCGCGTATTTTAATGTTCCTCCTTTAATTGGAGTTCCATCGTGAGTGACTTCAGAAGCGTATTTTGTTTTTGAGGCATTGCTACTTGTTGAAGATGATTGTTCTTTACTACCACATGCTGCTAACGTTAGCGCAACCGTTGCAGAAAACAGAATCATCACATTTCTCTTTTTCATCATAATCAGTCTCCATTCTTTTATTTTAAGGCTTTTGAGTGTATCCATAAATTTATGTTGAACTTATCATACTCCAACTTTTTAATAATTGCAATACTTTTTCTAATCTTTTTTTAATTTTCATAATTTATTTCTCATTTTTGGAAAGTTTTTTCATAATGAAAAAGCCTAGGAATCCTCCTAGGCTTTTTGAATTTATTATTTAGCTGGTGTATCAGAAGTTACTTCTAATTGGTATAATTGTGCTTTTGAATCTTTAGTTGCGATTGAAGTGTCATAGTATTTCACACGTTTGTTAACCGCTGTTACGCTGTCCCCTACTAAAGTTGGAATAATGAACGCTTTGTCTTTAGCGTATGCTTGCCATTCTTTGTAGAATTCTACGTTCTTAGCTTCATCAAATGCTTCTGTAGAAGCAATTTTCTTGATGATGTTAGTACCTTCTTCGTTTACATAACGAGAGAAGTTGAACTTAGCAGTTTCACCGAATAAGTTCGCTGGGTTTGGATCATAACCAACACCCCAACCTCCAGAGAATACATCGATTTCTGGATCATCTGCTTGGATTTTTTCGTAGAAGTTATTAGATTCGATTGTACGACCTGTGTAAAGTTGTACGTCTAATCCAATTTCTTTCCACCATAGTAAGTATTGTTGAACTAATGATTCGTTGGCAGCATCACGAGTACGTGCAGCAAAGTTGATTTGTAATTTAGAACCATCTTTGTTTTCACGAATTCCGTCGCCGTCTACGTCTTTATATCCAGCTTCATCCAATAATTGTTTTGCTTTTTCTGGATTGTAAGTGAAGCCTTCTTGTTCTTTGTTATAAACGTCTTTGAAGAATGGTAAGATGATTGAGTTTGTACCATAGTTTAATCCGTTATATAAGTTTTCTCCGGCAGCATCGATATCTAATGCGTATCCCATCGCTTGACGTAAGTTTACATCAGCCATTTTCGCATTTGGATCTGTTACGTTTTTACCTTGAGTCTTGTCGTATTTACCTAAGTGGAACGCGATATATTCATAAGAAGGCGCGAATGTACTTACGTAAGTTACGTTTGTTAAATCTTTGAACGCTTCGTATTGAGCACTTGGCATTGTAGCGATATCGTAGTTACCAGCTTTCATTTCTGAAACGATTGCATCTGGTGATACAACTTGCATTACTACTTTATCTAATTTTGGACGACCTTTGTAGTAGTATTCGTTCGCTTTCAATGTTACAGATTCCCCTGCAACTACTGATTCGATTGTAAAGGCACCAAGACCGACCACTTTAGAACCACGAACGTATTCGCTTTGTTCCCATTCTTTTACAGGGATATCTTTAAAGATGTGTTTTGGCATTGTGTATGCTGGAATTGCACCACCTGCTAATTGCATTGATGGTAACATTTTTTCAAAGTGAAGTTTCACTGTGTAGTCATCCACTTTTTCAACACCAGAGATTTTATCTGATTTACCTTCGTGGAAATCTTTCATCCCTACGATGTTTGTGTAACGGTCGTTGTAACGAGAACCTGTGTAATCTTTGTTACCGATCGCTTCGATAGCGAAGATATAGTCATCGATTGTAAATGGTTGTCCGTCTGACCATTTGTAGTCTTTCGCGTTTAAAGTAATTGTTGCTGTTTTTCCTTCAACATCTAATTCGATAGAAGCTAAACCAGTGTTTGTTAATTTACGGTTTTCATCGTATTCGAACATTGATTGATCCACTTGGCTCGCAATTGTTGAGTCAGTTGAGTTTGATGCTAATTCGTCGATGAAGATCCCACTGAATGGTGAAGCTGCTACAAGTGCGTATTTTAATGTACCGCCTTTGATAGCTGTTCCTTCATGTGTCACTTCTGAGTTAAATTTTGATTTTGAAGAAGCTTTTGATGCTTCTGATGAAGTGTTACTGTTGTTTGCTGAACCACATGCTGCTAATGTTAGCGCTGCTGCAGCTGATAAGAATACTAAACTCTTCTTTTTCATATTTCCTCCACTCTCAGACACCCGATTCAACTTTCTTTGTATGTTGAATTGTCTGACAAATTAATACTTGGTGTTAATTCTAACATAATTTTAATTTTTTGCAAGCAAAATCTCTAAAAATTTTCAGTTCATTTTAGTTATCTTTTTCATACTGTCTATACTTATTGATTTTATCATATTTTCATCCATTCTATATGGCAACAAAAAAGGCCTCGCAATTGCGAGACCTTAGGATTGAATGAAATTCAATTATTTATCAGCTACACCAGTTTCAGATAGTAATTCTACTTGTTCCCATCCAGTTTCTTTACCTTGAGCAATATCTACGTGTTTCACACGTTTGTTTACTGCTGTTAATGAGTAAGTGTTGAAACGTGGAACTTGGAATGGATTTTCGAATACGAATTTTTGCCATTGTTTGAATAATTCAACACGCTTAGCTGGGTCGAATGAAGCTTCTGAAGCAATTTCACTAATTAATTTAGTGTGTTCATCGTTTACATAGTGTGAGAAGTTGAAACGAGCGATTGGTCCGTATAATCCATCTGGGTCAGGGTTGTAACCAATTACGAACCCACCTAACCACATATCGAAGTCATCAGCATATTTCGTTAATTTTTCAGCATATGCGTTAAAATCTAATGTACGGCCGTTTAATAACTCTACGCGTAGACCAACATTTTTCCACCATTCGATGTATTGTTGGATAACAGCATCATCTGTTTGGCTACCAGCTGGAGCTAATAATGTGATTGTTAATTGTTTACCGTCTTTGTCTTCTACATAACCATCACCATCAGTATCTTTATAACCAGCGTCTGCTAAGATTTTCTTAGATTCTTCTGGGTTGTATGTGAATCCTGGGACTTCTGATTTATCCGCATAGATTTCACCAAAGAATGGTGTTAATAATGTGTTTGCAGCGATACGTAACCCTTGGTAAGTTTCGTTAGCTACTTGTTCATTATCTAATGCATACGCAAGTGCTTTACGTAAAGCAGGATCACTCATTTTCTTACCAGGTTCGAATACGTGTTCACCTTTATCTTTGTCAAAGTGACCCATGTTAAAACCCATGTAAGAAATATTGTTTGTGATGTTACCGATTAATGTGATGTTGGTGAAATCTTTATAAGTATCATATTGATCAGCAGGCATTGAAGCAAAGTCATATTTACCGGCTTTTATTTCTTGAACGATTGAATCTGGAGATACAATGTCCGCTTTTAAGCCGTCCACTTTAGGTTCGCCTTTATAGTAGTAAGGGTTTTTCTTAAATGTTACAGATTCACCTGGAACTACTTTATCAACGATGAATGGTCCGTTACCTACCACTTTTGTACGTGCAGCATCTGAAGCAACAGCTTGATCATAAGTCATATCCTTGAAGATATGTTTTGGCATGATATTTCCCATAATCGCATTTCCACCTAATTCTAAAGCTGGATATACTTCTTTTAAGTGAATTTTAACAGTTTGGTCATCTACTTTTTCAAGACCTGAGATTTTATCTGCTTTTCCGTCATGGAATTCTTCCATACCAACGATGTTTGCAGCATTTTCATCGTAACGAACACCGTTATAGTCCTTATTACCAATGAATTCATAAGTGAAGATATAGTCATCAATTGTTAATGGTTGACCGTCAGACCATTTGTAGTCTTTAGAACGTAATTTTAAGGTTACAGTTTTCTTTTCTCTATCTAAAGTGAATTCCATCATACCGCCATCTTTTTTGATGCGTTGGTTTGCATCGTATTCGAATAAGTTGGCATATGCAAAGTCTTCTAATTGACCATCGGAATTGTCTACTGATAGTATTGGGTTGATTAACCCTTTAAATGGTGATGCAGATACGATTGCATAGTTAATTGTACCGCCTTTGATTGGTGTCCCTTCATTTGTTAGTTCTGTTGGGAATTTACGTTCTGATGCTTTTGCAGCAGATTCCCCACCCGCGTTATTCGCTTTGTTGTTATTACATGCAGCTAAAGTTACTAATGAAGCAGCACCTAATAAACCAGCAATTGCTTTTTTGTTCATGTGTTTCCCTCCAAATTGGAATGATATTAGAATAACTTAAATAATACTCCCATTCCCACCTTACTGCAACCTTTATTTCGATTTCTCACCATATTTTTACCGAAAATTCATTTATTTTTAACCATAAAATTCGCGCTATCATCGCGTTTTCAGTACATTTCAACCCATTTGTCCACGAACAAAGGACATTTCTTTCTTCTTTTTTCTCAACATTCGCATTCTATCAACGTTTCTAGCAGAAGCACAAAAAAAGCCGGAAGTTTTTACTTCCGGCTTTCCCATTTTCTTATTGATGACTTGCAATATAATTAACCGCGTCTCCAATTGTTGTAATGTTTTCTGCATCTTCGTCAGAAATTTGAACACCAAATTCGTCTTCTAATTCCATAACTAATTCCACAACATCTAGTGAATCTGCACCTAAGTCTTGTTGGAATGTCATGCCTTCCGTTACTGTTTCTACGTCAACGCTAAAGCGGTTCGCAATTAGTTGAGCTACTTTATCAAAAACTTCTTGATTTGACATAACTCTCTCTCCCTTCTCATTAAGGTTCTATATTCGGTACTGCACTATTACAGGCAGATCCTCTTCTCCGCAACCATGTGCGGGCTATCCTCTAAGTGGATAGTACTGTTATTTTACAGAATTCTTGTGAAAATGTCTATACCTTCAATAAAAAGTACGATTTTCTTAGCGATTTCTTATTACTTAACGAAGAACAAAATGCCCAGGTTCCACCTCTTGTAGGCTTGCTTTTTCGCTAAACTCTTCCCCTTTATACACCAAACGTTTGCGATTCTTTTCTTCGCGCGGATCTGGAAGCGGAATGGCTGAAAGCAGACTTTTCGTATACGGATGCTGCGGGTTATTATACACGCAGTCCGCAGAACCCATTTCCACAATACGGCCACGATACATCACTGCGATACGGTCGCTGATGTATTTCACCATAGATAAGTCATGGGCGATAAATAAATACGTAAGGCCGATTTCTTTTTGTAATCTCTTGAGTAAGTTCACGATTTGCGCTTGAATCGATACGTCTAGCGCTGAGATGGCCTCATCACAGACGATGAATTTTGGATTCACGGCTAAAGCACGCGCAATCCCAATCCGTTGACGTTGACCGCCTGAGAATTCATGCGG
>ERZ1699254.28-NODE-28-length-90145-cov-8.663601_pt1 | contig 90145 bp, 75 predicted proteins | sample MGYA00581522_ERZ1699254 | MGnify/ENA primary metagenome ERZ1699254 (study PRJEB42319, sample SAMD00040329) | human oral metagenome | material: saliva | host: Homo sapiens | study: EMG produced TPA metagenomics assembly of PRJDB4115 data set (Metgenomic analysis of... | reverse complement strand
CGATGTCGGCTCGTCACATCCTGGGGCTGGAGAAGGTCCCAAGGGTTGGGCTGTTCGCCCATTAAAGTGGCACGCGAGCTGGGTTCAGAACGTCGTGAGACAGTTCGGTCTCTATCTATCGTGGGCGTTGGAGTTTTGCGTGGTGCTGACACTAGTACGAGAGGACCGTGTTGGACAGACCTCCGGTTTACCAGTTGTGCCGCCAGGTGCACCGCTGGGTATCTGAGTCTGGATTGGATAAGCGCTGAAAGCATCTAAGTGCGAAGCCAGCCGCAAGATGAGAACTCCTCATAAGGGTCGTCATAGACGATGACGTTGATAGGGTGTAGGTGTAAAGACGGTGACGTCAAAGCCGAGCACTACTAATTGCCCGAAACTTTCTTCGGGTCTCCCGCCTCCAAGTTTTGGAGTGCGGGGACCAGTGACTCAGACTTTGAGCTGTGTATTCTTCTAAGGGAAGAAGAAAAGTTCTATATGTTTTGCTTGTGGAAATACGTCACCTTATACGGCTGACAAGTCAGTAGACGAGTTGACAAGATAACGAGTTAACGAGTAAACAAGTTATTAGTTCTATGGACGATGTTTAACAATGGATCTACTGATAAGATAACAGAAAGAAGACAAGGATAAAGACAAATAACTAGTCAACTTGTCAACTGTGAACTAGTCAACCGAGAGAAATATCAGGTGGTTATTGCGGCGGGGTCCCACCTCTTCCCATTCCGAACAGAGAAGTTAAGCCCGTTTGCGCCGATGGTACTGCAATGCAATGCGGGAGAGTAGGTGGCCGCCTCCTTTTACGAGAGCCTTGAAGATTTCTCTTCAAGGCTCTTTTTTTGTTGGGTGATGGGTGTTGGATGTTAGGTGTTGATGGAGTGTTGGTAGGACAGAAGCTGCAATATTATATTGGGCTAATTGGATTAATAAGGCTTATAGGGCTGATATGGCTAATAGCGATCAAAGGCTAATATGGCTAATGCTTTTTTATTAAGGCTGATGTGCCTGATATGGCTATAGACATATATTTTAGCAAGTCTAAAAAGAAAGAAACTTTAATTTACTGAGCCATAAAGTTTATTGGGTTCATGAGGCTAATTGGCATAATAGGGCTAATTTGAGGAATATATTCTTTAATAGTATTTTTCTGAAGTCTTTTATTTTCTTATTTGGTTTCTTTTCTGTTAAGGAAAGAATTATTTACTGTAGCCTGCTTTCTCGTTGTAGAGGTCGTCAAGATAATCATAGAAGCAGTATTTTTGCCATTTTTTATTTAGTTGTTCATAAGTAGGGTTGTGCTTTGTGTGGAGTGTTGTACCATTTGGCGCAAATGTTTCTTCGAGGAGGTAGATTCCTTTTGTATAGTCTCTTATGAGTTTGGAGTATAGAACAAACTTATTGTTGGTGTATTGATACATTTCCCATGTATAACAGTTTTGTTTATCATCACTTTGTTGTGTAATTAGAAATTTTAAATCTGAAACAATAATAGGATAGCTATTAATGCTATTAGACTTTGCTTTTATGTATTTACCTTGAGCAGTAGACCATAGATAGATATTTGGTTTAGAATCTTGCTGTGGATAGAAACATATGTCACGTTGTCCGTCAAAGTTGTAATCTTTTTGTTCAATTGTGTATAATTGTGACTTTGTAAGCTGTACTGATTGGAGGTACTTATGATTGACATAGATGTTGGCAAAGTATTTTTCTTTTACCGTTTTTATTTCCCAAGTAACTACTTTCTCTTTATTTTTTCTCCACCATTCCCGTTGTTCTTCTGCAGTAGCTCTCTGATAGACTTTGTTATTTGGATTCATTATGTTCATATAGGAATTCCATCCAAGATGTTGTTTGGAAGGATCAACCCTAAACTCACTACTTCCAATATCTAATCCATTATCATTTGGAATGCGTCCAATACCAAAATTTGCTTTTTTTATAACATTAGTTTTATACGATTTCCACACTCCTTCATACTGATTATTATAATAGCCATCCACTCCACTATATATTTCATCCATATAGACAGAGTCTTTATATATGAAGAAGTCAGACTCTAACTGACCAGAGAATAACCCTGCACCATATTGTTTAGTATCTTCTTTAAATTCATACTTTGCAAACATTTTGTAGCGTTTGATAGGATAGAATTCGGCATCAAGCTGCTTAAATCTGCTGACATGAATATTACCTGTAAAGAAGCATACGTTATCTTTTACACGGCTTTTGCCAATAACATGATAAAGTTCAGCTATCTTCTTATCCTTGTAAATGGTATCAAAGTGTATGTATAGCCGTTGCCCATTACCGATGCAGCCAATAGTATTGTTATTTAGCAACAAACGGCTGTAATCGTATCTCATACAATTGTCATCTTTTGCGTGAGTTAATTGGAAAGATATAACTAATAGTAGGATGAGTATTAGGTTTTTCTTCTGCATTGTTATATTTTTTTTGTTTCTGCAAATATAATCTTTATTTCTTTACAGAAGTCACTTTCTCTTATATTTTTTTGTTTATGATAGGGTATAGTTACTTGTCAATCGACGATGTCCTATAAAATAGCGTTTACAGTCTTTGCAAAACCAACGCTGATAACCATTCTCCTTACTTTTTTAATGGTGCGATGAGAACTGCAATAAAAGCAATTTTTTGTCATCTAAAAGTTTTTGCTCAAAACTATAGTAAATAAAGGGATTACAAGAGATTTTAGGTCTCTTTTTGTCATATAAGCCCAAATGTGAGCATTTGAGTAGAGTATTATTAGGAGGGAAAAGAGCACATTAAGTAAGCTGTAATGGCAATACTTAATGTGCTCTTATATTTTGTTTATAGTGTATTAATCTATACTATATTCCAAGTGAGAATCATTTGGTATGGAGTTTTCGATTCTACATCACGCTCTATGTTGTCAGGGAGATTACAGAAGAAGTCGATACCAGTTTTTGCTTCGAGTTCTTTGATACTGATAACATATGGCTTAAGGGAGGTTCCGTTATTATTTTCGTGTTTGAACCAGAAGGCGATGGCTTTATATTGCCAGTCGCCTTGCCCCTTCACTTTGTATTTCATCAGTGCTGCAGAGAAGAAATAAGTTGGTACAATAAACTTATTTTTTATATAGGTGTACTGGTCTTGTTTGTCAATTGTACCGCCACGACAGATGAATAAAGTATCTTTAGAGCCACTTGTATAGGTGATGTATGTTCTCATCTTTCTCTCCATCACTTCCCAGATACCAGCGTTGAAGCCGTGAACTTGTGGCTGCATATTACTGAGATAGAAGGTTTGGTCATTAGACTCTCGGCTGTTCACTCTGTCTTGTGATGGACAGAGATGGCCGTGGTCGTAGCCAGATCTATAATAAGGATCGGATGAAAAGAAGGAATTAGGAGTCCACAGTGGGTCTTTAGGATAGAGGTCAACACTCTGTTGACTTTTTCTCTTTACAGCTTGTTGAGCATTGCTTGCATAAATCTGATAGCAGGTCCAACGATTGGACATCTTTTCAATGTCCCATTCAACGCTGTAATTAATCTCACCATTGCTTAGTTTATGAGTGAGGATAGTACTGTGCCCACCCTTTAGCTTCGGAAACTCCAAGCGGTGCGTTGCTGTACGTAAATCTTTGAGATTTGAGTTTGTGTTATTTGTTATAGTTTCTGCAATTCCTGAATTATTAGAATTATCATCGTCCTTGCTACATGATGTGATTGTGCTAACTGTAAGGAGTGTTAAGCCCCACACAGTTGTGTATCGTATTATCTTATTCATTTTTTGTCTTTGGATGGTTGACTATGAAGTTTTAGCTTGTTTGAAGCAGACGGATTATGAGTAGACGTCTGTTCTACGCGTTATCCCGAATCTTTAGCTTTCTATGAAGCTTTATCCTTTATCTTATACAATCTGTAAACAGCGCAGTATTCGTTTCTGTTCTGTTGAAATCAAAAGTGCGAGCAAACGTATATGCAACTACGTTTGTCCGCACTTTGTATGTAATAATGTCGAAGGGTATTATCGATTACTTCTTCAACTTACCGTAACGGCTCATGAAGCGGTCAACGCGACCTGCTGTATCGACAAGCTTACTCTTACCAGTGTAGAATGGGTGAGAGGTGCTTGAGATTTCGACTTTTACCACTGGGTAAGTTTCGCCTTCAAATTCTACAGTCTCTGAAGTTTTGCATGTAGACTTTGTAAGGAACATATCGCCGTTGGACATATCCTTAAATACGACGGGGCGATAGTTTTCTGGATGAATACCTTGTTTCATTTTATTGTTATCTAATTGTTAATAATATACTTGTTGTAGTCTTTCCTTTAACTAAAAAGGATACAGACACTTTTCAGGGTGCAAAATTACGAATAATTCTGTAGGTAGCCAAATATTTTAAGCTGTTTTTTAGGCTCATTCTTCATTTCGAGTGATACAACTAAAAATATCTATGGGATAAACCTTTACTTCCCTTTAGGTTATTTCGTAACCCGAAAGTTTCCTTATGCTTAGTAATTCCTTGTGTCATGAGCCTCCGCACCATTGGTGTTTACCATGCGCACCATTGGTGCGGGGCTTTCGCACGTAGATAAGATAAGGGAATTTTACTTAACTTCTACGTCCTTGATTTCCCATGTACCAGCCTTAGTAGCAGTGCTTGTGTAGAGGAATCCAATGTAAACAGTTGCATTACCTGCGTAAGCAGAGAGGTCGCATGTAGCATCGATGAATTTCCAGTCATTACCTGTAGGATAAGCTGAAACAGTAACGTCATGCCATGTTGTACCATCTGTAGACACCTGTACCTTAAACTCGTTAGCTGCATTAGCGAAGAACTTAGCTGCATGCTTGAAAGAAAGGGTGGCAGTAGTCTTACCTGCGAGGCTGAAAGCAGGAGATGTAAGACGGCTCTCAGCAGCATAGTTAGTAGGCTTCTTAAATGCAGAAGCCTTCATGTACTTATTAGTTGCATCATGCTTCCATACGAAAGAAAGGTCTGCTGGGAGTGTAATGTTATTGATAGTAAAGTTATCCATACCAGTCTCAAACTTAGCGGTAAGACCAGTAGCAGCAGGCTGAGGAGTAGAAGCACCGCTGATAGAGATAATCTTATTGTTCTTGTCAATCTCCATGATAACCTTGCCCTGCTTATTGGTGAAAGCCTTCAAGTTACCCTTAACAACTACCGTCTGACCAGCTTGAAGATCAGTCTTAGCAGCGAAGTCAGCACCATTGAGACCTTTACCAGAGAAGACCTGGAGCGTCTTGTCTGTACCGTTATCAGAGATATAGTAAGTGATACTCTTATAGTTCTCGTTATAAGAAACGACCTCAGAGATAACACCCTTTACATAAGCCTCGCCCGTAGCAGTCTGGTTAGCCTGAATCTTTTGTACAGCTTCCGCAACAGTCCATGCAGTAGTCTCAGTGTTCAAGTCAGCTGTTGGTGTTGGCTGAGCAGCCTTATTACCATTGAGAGAGTAGATATAGTTGCCCTGTGTGAACTCCTTCGTACCCTTGAAGTTTACAAGTTTACCATATACAACAACCTTATCGCCAGCGTTAAGTTTATCGCTTGCAGTGAACTTCTTATTACCAAGTGCATAGCCACGATATACAGTCAACTGTCCGTTAGTTGTTCCGTCGTCAGAGATGAGATAGGTAGCATTACCATAGTTGGCAGCATCAATCTCCTTGACACTAACGATTGTACCAGAAACATATACATCCTTATCAAGGTTCTGACCAGCATCAATATACTTCAACGCTGCAGCAACGTTGAATGGGTCAGCCTCTGTACCAGTTCCAGCAGTAGGAGTGGTAGGTGTGTTTGTGTTGTTATTGTTGTTCTCTTCAAATGTAACACTGTATGGAGCTGGAACATCCTCACAGCTTGTGAAGACAGTTGTTGTCATAGCCAGCGCCATCATTGAATAAATAATCTTTTTCATATTCTGTATAGTTATTTGTCTTGTTAATTAATTGAGATAATCTTACTGTTACGACCAACCTGTGGGTTTGATGTTGCCTCGTAAAAATCCAAAGTTCCAAGGATAAGAACCTTCTTTCCTACACTAATCTGTGAAGGGTCAGTGAACTTATTACCATTCAAGTACAAGCCACGGAACACCTGCAACTGGTCAGTTGTTGTACCATCGTTAGACAGGTAGTAACGAGCATTACCATACTGAGTTGAAACCTCATCTATCTGTGAGATGATACCCTTGATATAGTAAGTGTTAGCATCCTTCTTATTCAACTTTGCATAAGCCAAAGCACGTGTGATGTCCAATGGGTTAGCCTGTGTACCATCACCCTTGCCAGGGAGACCCTTGAATGGATCAACCTTCTCAGCAACCTTGATATCATCAAGAGAGCGGATGACAATCTCCCACTGGTTATTAAAGCGCTTGAAGATACCAACGATGTCAACCTTACCCGTTGGAACCTTGCTATTAGCGAATTTAGCAAAGTTGCTATTATACACGATAACCTTTCTGCCATCCTGCTCGTTTAGGGTCCAGCTAACGCTACCCGCACCGCCATTAGCATCAGCGAAAGTATCAGTAACCTTACTGCTGTTGCTGCTCTTAAAGCTAACGTTACGGATAATACCCAACTTACCACCATCAGTATCGAGGTCCCAAGTTGTTGCGTTGGTACCAGATGCAAACTCAGTAGGCTCAACCTTATTACCAGAAGAGAGAATCTTATAGTGCTGATCCCAGACAGTGCGGCTGATACGACCAATGGTTGTTGCACCAGCAGCGTTCACAGAAGGAACACCAATCTGTGCCTGCTTACCATAGTTACCTACGTAAAGGTCCTTCAGACTTACCAAGACTTCCGTGCCGATAGGTAGTGCACCATGCAAACCACCCTGAGCGACACTAACGATAATAGCACCTGTTGCGTCCTGCAAAGCTAACTCCTGATAGATGTTACCAGCAACGTCAGAGCTTGTAACGATAGCCTTTATCTTGATATCGTCTGTAACCTTAGCATAGCTGATGCCATCACGGTAATCCGTAGCAATATAGTTAGCAAACTTACTCTTCAGCTGCGCAATAGAAATAACATTCGTTTCGGTCAGTTCGTTGTTGCCGTATGGTGCAGAACCTGTTTCAGCTGGCTCTGCATAACTATCTCCCATACAAGATGCAAAGAGTACGCAGACAGCTGCCATCATTAAATATTTCAGTTTCTTCATAATCGTTTCCTGTATTTAGTTTTAGAATTTGTAAGCTACGTTCAACATACCATTGATACCATTCACGTAATACTTCTTAGGATTGCGGTAGAAGTCGTATGCACGTGTTGTAGCAGCTCCAGTAGTCTTGTTGACAGTGTAGTTGCTGCGGCCCTGCTCATAACCACCACTTACAATCTTCTGGTTGTTCAGTAAGTTGGTAATCATCAAGTTGATAGACAAACTTCCATGGCGGAGATAAAGGCTCTTACCGATAGAAGCATCGAGCATAAAGCCACCATGACCCTCAGTTTGTGCGTAAGGAGTATAGTTGCCATTAGCATCCATACCGCCAAGCGCAGTACCCATTGTGCGGAGAGTGTTGCTATAACGGAGGCTTGGTGCGTAAGAGAGGTAGATACGATCATAGTAGTTACCGCTCAAATCGATGAACCAACCACCCTTGTGATAGCTGAGGATTGCACTGTAAACACTCAGAGGAGTGCTTGCTTCGTGCATATTCTTATTGTAAACAATATCCTTGTTATAAGTACTCTTTGTAGAGTTCAAGTAGATAACATCAGCATTGTTAGCGTTCTTAGCCTCGCTCCAAGTGCCGAGTGCCTTGAAGTTAAGGAAGCTTGTGAGTTTGAAGTCAAGACCCAACTCAATACCATAGTAATTCTTCTTCATGTTAGTCATGCTAACGTATGTGAAAGAGTTAGCATCATCAAAGTAGAAGTTCTGCCACTCGGTGACGTTTGTCATGTGGTTATAGTAACCACTAAGGTTAGCACGGAGCCAACTACCAGAGTATTGATAGCTGAGTTCGCTTGAGAAGATACGCTCATTGTGGAGGTTGAGAACGAAGTCATTGTTCATCTCAGGTGAAGCAAAAGCAGTGTTTGCATTTGGTGCACGATGCTCATAACCCAAACCGAGAGAGAGCGCATTGCCACCACCAAGAGTAACGGTAGCATTAGACTTTACACCACCTGTAAGGAAGTTAGCATCCTTGCTCTTACCAGCAGAGTTGTCAGCAAACATACCATTGCGCATGTTACCTACGCGATACATGTTGTCATAACCAACTCTACCAGCTACCATATAGTGAAGTTTGCCGATAGTTTGTGCATAATTAGCCCAAAGTTTAGCACGGCGTACGTTGATATTATAGTCGTAACCGAATGTATCACCCTCATATACGAGTTTACCTAAACCCAAAGTACCGGTTGTATTAAGGTCATACTGAACACGTGGGTCAGCTGCAGCGTAGGTTCCGAGGGCATAAGTATTGATGTTATGGAAACTCTTTGCACCCAAGAGATCCTCCATTGTCTGATAGTGACGAGCTAAAGTCTGACCGAGTGAAAGCCCAGCATTAAACACCTTGTTCTTACCAAGATGGTTAGTAAGAGTAGAAGACAGTGTCGTTGTCATTGCATCGTTGTGCTTAGCCTGCACGTAGTAAAGTGCATCCTCGCCGTTGGCTGCAGCCTGGCGGTTAGCATAGTAAAGTCGATCCCACTGAATCTGGCGGTTCTCCTTATTGCCCCACCAGTTGACAGCTGTCTGCCAATCAGAGAAAGTCTGTGCTGTACGATAGCGTGCATTGCTCTGATCCCACACGTCATAGTAGCTACTTGGAAGGTTCTTCCAGTAATCAGGCTGTGGGTTTTCGCTGTTGTTATAGTTCAGCTTAGTGCTCTTATACATAGAATACTGAGCAAAAAGACTTGTTGTCAACTTCATCTTCTTATTGATATCCCAATCCCAAGTGAGGATAGCAGAAGGTGCGAAGTCGTTAACAACGCGGCTATTGCGCTTGTGACCATTCTGATAACCCCAATATGGGTTGTACTGATAGTCGTTTGCAAGCCAGTAAGCCTCGTCAGTACTTGCGCCCTGTGTAGAACGCTCAGTTGGGTTACCCCATGTAGACAAAGCTAAAGAATGACCATTGTTCCACTTCTTCTGAACACCGAAGTAGTAAGACAATGAGTTATAGAAAGTACCCTCAACGTAACCACGGTTAGCCCAACGATAAGCAACGCTGGCAGCAATAGCCCATCCCTTAGCGTTGAATCCACTCGCATAGTTGTACATACCACGGAGGGTATAGTTACGGTTAGCAGCAGAAAGCGTGAAACGATGTCCGCCAGCCATTGAACCAGCACGGAAGTCATAGTTGTTACTTCCAGCCAAAGCTGTCATTGAGAAGTTGTTATTCTCAAAAGGAAGTGCATAGTCAACGTTACGTGTCTGCTGGTTGATACCACCTACCATAGAGTAGCGGAACTGTCCGCTTTCCATATCGTTCATAGGTGCACCATTGATATAAATATCGTTATATTTCTGGTTCAGAGCACGGTAACGGAACCGCATGGGCGAATACAAGAAACCCACTTGTGAAGCATAGACGTTACTGTTTGAGTTGAGAATCGTTACATTTTCGTTCATGTCATTGTTCTCACCTAACTGCGCTTCAGTGAAGGTGAACGCCGATTCATCCATAGCGTTGGCCGTTTGCGCCTGCTGGTTCGTCTTTGTGTCAGTGTTTTGTGCGATCACCATAGACGAACTGCATAGTGCTAAAACGGCAAGTTTCAGCTTTTTCTGCATAGTTGATTACATTAAATAGGTGTTATACTATAGTCTGCAAAGTAACGAAATAAATTTGGAAATAGAAAGTCTTTTTGATGAATTTTTCGAGAATTATGCGTAAATGTCGGATTATTTACCGATATTTGCAAACTAAACGTGACTGTGTCCAGGATTCAGTTATAGGCTTTGTGTGTCTATACTTAAAAGTCGAGCGCATATCAGCTTATGCTTTTGTTTTCGTATTATTGCTGATTCCCAGGGTACTATAAGTCTTTGTTTAGATGCTCTGATAAAAACAACAACATTAAAAATAATGAGAAAGTTACTATTAGTTCTTTTCTGTGCCGTTCTTTTCGGTACGTCAGCTTCAGCCCAGAAGAAGTTTTCTGTTTATGCTATAGGCTTTTATAATGTAGAAAACTTGTTTGATACAACACATGATGAAGGGAAAAACGACCACGATTTCACGCCGACTGGTAGTTATCAGTGGAACGAAATGAAGTATAGTCATAAGTTGCATAATATGGCATCGGTATTGGCAGAGATGGGTACAGATGTACTTCCGAATATTGGTTGTGCGGCTATAGGATTAGCAGAGGTTGAGAACGACCATGTAATGGACGACCTCACATCCCAGCCAGAGTTGGCGAAACGTGGCTATAAGTATGTACATATCGAGGGACCCGATCATCGTGGCATCGACTGTGCCTTGATTTATAATCCAAAACTCTTTACCGTAAGAGATACAAAGTTGGTTCCTTATGTTTATGATTTACCAAAGGACAGCACTCGTGCTACTCGTGGCTTCCTTACTGTAAGTGGTACATTGGCTGGCGAACATGTGACCATCATTGTGTGCCATTTGCCAAGTCGTGGCGCAGGGTCTTACTATCGTGAGTTGGGTGGTAAGCAGGTAAAGGCGTTGAAGGACTCACTTCTTCGTGAAGACCCAAAGGTGAAGGTGCTTGTAATGGGTGACATGAATGACGACCCAACCAATAAGAGTATGTATGAGTGTCTGTCTGCAAAGGGCGAAATCAATGAGGTTGGTGCAAATGATATGTACAATCCTTGGTATAATGTCCTTGTAAAGGAAGGAACAGGAACTTTGCAGTATCAGGGCAAATGGAATCTCTTTGATCAGATTATCATGACTCCTAACTTGCTGAATAAGGATGGAAAGAAAGACTTTTCAGAGTTGAAGTTTTGGAAGAATCAAATCTTCCGTCGTGATTATCTCTTCCAGGAGTCAGGTAAGTATAAGGGTAATACCAAGCGAACCACTGCTGGTGGTGTGTGGCTCGATGGTTATTCAGACCACTTACCAGTTGTAACTTACTTTGTTAAACAGCAGTAAAGATTATTAGGCTTATTAACCCAATTAGCCTAATAAGTCCAATTTGATAATAAAACAATGGAAATAGAAACTCATCCTTTTGAGCCGTGGCTCCCATCCAATGCCAAATTGTTGCTGTTAGGAACCTTCCCGCCAGCACCAAAACGTTGGTGTATGGAATGGTATTATCCTAATTACACGAATGATATGTGGCGTATCTTTGGTCATATCTTCTTCGGTGATAAGCAGTACTTTGTGGATGAAGAAAAGAAGACCTATAAGCTTGATTTACTAAAGCCCTTCTTAAAAGAGAAGGGTATAGCTATCTTCGATACCGCCTTACGTATTTATCGTACAACAGGAACGGCATCTGATAAAGACTTAGAAATCATTGAGCGTGCCGACCTTGACGGAATGCTTCGTTCATTGCCAGAGTGTAAGGCTGTGTTGGCAGCAGGTCAGTTGGCTACAACGGTCTTTACAGAGCATTATGGTATTGATGCGCGAAAGATGAAGATGGGAGATCGCAAGGAGTTTAGCTTTGAGGACCGGACATTATACCTTTATCGTGAGCCAAGTAGTAGTCGTGCTTATCCGATGAAGGTCGAGAAAAAGGCAGAGTATTACGAAAAGATGTTTAGGGATTTAGGGATATTAGGCTAATAAGGCTAATTGGGCTAATCAGGCTAATAAGCCCAATAATAAGAATAATAAAATCAACCAATATGAAGGATAAAATAACTATCATAGGAATAGCAGGTGGTACTGGCTCGGGAAAGACCACCGTAGTGAAGAAAATCGTAGAGAGTCTTCCTCCTCATTATGTGGCTGTTGTGCCGTTGGATTCTTATTATAATGATACGACAGAACTTACCGATGAAGAGCGCAAGGCAATCAATTTCGACCATCCAGATGCCTTTGATTGGAAACTACTCATTAAGCAGGTGAATGAGTTGCGTGAGGGAAGAGCTGTTGAACAGCCAACATATAGTTATATTCTCAGCAATCGTTTGCCAGAGACAATTCATGTAGAGCCAAAGCCTGTAATCATCGTTGAGGGTATTATGGCATTGAGCAACAAGCGTCTGCGTGATATGATGGATCTTAAGATTTTTGTTGATTGTGATTCAGATGAGCGCCTTATCCGTAATATTCAGCGTGATACGATAGACCGTGGCCGCACGGTTTCGATGGTTGTTGACCGCTATCTGGAAGTGTTGAAGCCGATGCATGAACAGTTCATCGAGCCTACTAAGCGTTATGCTGACGTGATTATCCCACAGGGAGGCGAGAATGTAAAGGGTATCAACATCCTCTGTAAATATATCGAAGGCTTAATGCCAGTGGATTAAGAATATGTAAAGACAGGTGATTGCCTGTCTTTTTTATTGAGGATATTAGGCTAATCAGCCCAATTAGGTCAATAAGGCAAATAATAAAAGCTTCATCCGATATGTAAAGTAATAAAGTTTACTTCTGAAAGTGGGACTTCAGTATGAGAGATGAAACGCTCTTATTAACGTGCGGAGCCTCCGCACATATGGTGCGGAAGGTAAACACCAATGGTGCGGGTGGCTGATAGCAATCGCTTGGACGGTTTATAACCTTATTAAATCCAAATAGGAACAATACCATAGTAAAGACTATACATAAGCCTAACTTAGAGAGTTGGGTTAAAATGTCATCTCTCCTTGAACCTTTTGGTTTCTATGTAAAGATTGAATGGCTTTTGAACGCTCTGTCACGATACCATTTACAAGACAATTCACTTGAAATAAATTTTGCTGTCATTGCTATCATCCAAAGTGTTTTCCTAACTTGTTCTTTTACAGTGAGATTACGTGAAATGTTAAGATGACAGCAACGTAATATAAAACTATTCTTGTAAGTTTTGTAATAGTTTTCTCTTGCACATTAGATCGATTCTTCTCACTCCATAGATCAGAATATCCTAATACAAAAAAACGACAGCATCAAGGGATAACCTTTAATGCTGTCGCTTTTATATTGGAATCTTTTGTTTTATCTGATTCTGTCTGCTGCTCTTACCAAGGCTTCATCAGCAAGGATAGAGTGGCGTGCAAGCCACAAGAGGATGAAGGCTACGAGTGGAAGACAGGCTGCAAACTTTATGTGGAAGTCGAAGCCAGTCATCAGTACTTGGCTGAACACACCATAAACCACATACCAACCAATAATCATTAACATGGAGAACGTACAGAAACGAGCCTGACGCTTGCGGTTATGATAGTCGAAGATGGCGAAGAGGTTGATAGGACAAGTTACTAAAAGAATAGCAAACAACGCCCATACGTTAAAGTCCTTACCACCATTAGCATCACTTATCCAGAGATTCATTAACATGCTCTCTGCACCCATACCCTTTGGCTCAAAGCTACCTACAGGTAGACAGAGACACGCAATGGTAGTAAGCAATGCAAGAAACAGGAATACAGTTTGTTTCCTTTGTATCATAATTTAATCTTCTTCCTCGTTCAGAGCATCCTTAGAAGGATCGCGCCAATAAACGTCACCATCGATGAACTCCTGAGTAGCCAACAATGTTGGCTTAGGTAGTTTCTCGTAGTAACGGCTAATCTCAATCTGCTCACGGTTCTCGAATACCTCGTCAAGAGAATCGTTATAAGAAGCAAACTCAGCAAGTTTCTTACTCAAGTCCTGCTTAATTTCAACCGAGATTTGGTTTGCTCTCTTTGCTATGATAGCAACACTCTCATAGATGTTACCAGTATCTTTCCAAAGTTCCTGAACATCTCGGGTTACCGTGTTTGACGGTGCTTTTGACTTCTTGTAATCCATTCTAATTGTCTATATTTTATAAGTCTGTTATTCTTTAATCTTTTGTATATTGCTTACACTTCTTGATATATTCCTCAGCTGTCTTACGTTCCTTTGACTCTGGGTACTCGTTGATAAATCCGTAGCACTCGTCTTCAGCATCCTGAAAACGTTGTACCTTCTTCTCCTCAACACTCATTTGAGCCAATTCAAACTTACTCTTCATAACAAGGATAGCGAAGTTCTCGCGTAAGTCGCTATAAGGATAATCATTCAAAGCATTCTGTGCGGTGATGATACAAGCCTCATAGTTATTACCACCACTGGTGCAGTTACCAAAGTAAGAGCCAAGGTTATAATATAACTTTGCATTGAGATACTCCTTGCGGACAAGCTTATCCTGCAATGCAAAGAGGCGTTGCTGAGCAGTTTCTTTCATCTTACCATTTGGGAAGATGTCCAAATACTCTTGGAAAGCTGCGATGGCTGCGACGGTAGGAGTCTGGTCAAGACGTGGCTCAGGGGTTCCTTCAAAGAGACTCTGTCCAATGTAGAAGGATGCCATTTCAGCATACTGACCACGTGGGTAAGTCTGGTAATACTTCTTGAATGTCTCTGAAGCAGCTTGATAATCCTTCAAGCAATACTCCGCCATAGCGAGCATATAGAGACATTCCTGTGCGTTGTCAGTACCTTTCTCGATTGTCACAAGGTCTTGCAAAAGGGGCACAGCAAAGCCATACTTTCCCTTTGCAAAGCATTCCTTTGCAAATTCGTATTTATAATCGTTGTTAGTTGTCTTGTAGACTTGATTATATTCGTGTGCGCAACTTGTCAACAGTAAAACGGCACAAATGCCAATAAGAATTCTTTTCTTCATAATTTGACTTTGAAGTGCAAAGTTACATATTATTCTATAAATACGCAAAGGAGGTCCGCTTTTTTAGCAAAAAATCACTATTAATTATATACTATCAGCGCTTTTTTGTATCTTTGCAATCAAAGATTGATTCACTTGACATGTAGAAAATGAACTTCAAATTAACATCGAAATATAAACCGACAGGCGACCAGCCGGAGGCAATCAGAGAACTTACAGACGGATTAGAGCGTGGCGATAAGAGTCAGGTGCTCTTGGGTGTGACGGGTTCGGGTAAGACGTTTACGATTGCGAACGTGATTGCGAATGTCAATAAACCCACACTTATCTTGTCGCATAACAAAACTTTGGCTGCACAGCTTTATGAGGAGATGAAGGCTTTCTTCCCCGATAACGCTGTGGAGTATTATGTCTCTTATTATGATTATTATCAGCCAGAGGCGTATATGCCTGTGACGGATACCTATATTGAGAAAGATCTTGCGATTAATGACGATATTGATAAGTTGCGTTTGTCGGCTGTATCTTCTTTGTTATCAGGTCGTAAGGATGTTATCGTTGTGTCTTCCGTTTCGTGTATCTATGGTATGGGAGCGCCAATAGCCATGAAGGAAAATGTCATTTCTATCAAGAAGGGTCAAGTCATTGATCGTAATGATTTTTTAAGACGATTGGTCGATGCACTTTATATGCGCAATGACATCGAACTACAGCGTGGAAACTTCCGTGTGAAGGGTGATACGGTGGATATTGCAATGGCTTATAACGACAATGTCCTGCGTATTACGTGGTGGGATGATGAGATAGATTCAATCGAGGAAGTGGATGCTGTTGATTTCCATCGCCTTGCGACCTTCGATGCTTACGAGATTTACCCAGCCAATCTCTTTGTTACGTCAAAGGAACAGACCGAAGGAGCCATTCGTCAGATACAAGATGACTTGGTGAAGCAAGTTGATTTCTTCACCGAGATAGGGGATAATATTAAGGCACAACGCATCAAGGAACGTGTGGAGTATGACATTGAGATGATTAAGGAACTCGGTCATTGCTCTGGTATTGAGAACTATTCACGCTATTTTGATGGTAGAGAGGCGGGAATGCGTCCTTACTGTTTGTTAGACTTTTTCCCAGAAGATTACCTGATGGTGATAGATGAGAGCCATGTGAGTGTACCGCAGATTTCAGCGATGTATGGTGGCGACCGTGCCCGAAAGAAAAATCTTGTGGAGTATGGTTTCCGACTTCCAGCGGCCTTTGACAACCGTCCGCTTCGTTTCGAGGAGTTTCATGATTTGATACATCAGATTATCTATGTATCGGCTACTCCAGCTGATTTTGAGTTGGCAGAATCGGAAGGCGTTGTCGTTGAACAGCTTATCCGTCCTACTGGTTTGCTCGATCCAGAGATAGAAGTGCGCCCATCGGAGAATCAGATTGACGACTTGATGAATGAGATTGTTATCCGTGCAGAGAAAGAAGAGCGTGTTTTGGTGACGACACTGACCAAGCGAATGGCAGAGGAGTTGACCGAATACCTACTGAACCACGATATCCGTACGGCTTATATCCACAGTGATGTTGCCAGTTTGGACCGTATTAAGATTATCAACGACCTCCGTGCGGGTATCTATGATGTTCTTGTGGGTGTCAATCTCTTGCGTGAGGGATTAGACTTACCAGAGGTTTCTTTGGTTGCTATCCTTGATGCCGATAAAGAAGGTTTCCTCCGCAGTCATAGAAGTCTGACACAGACGGCAGGTCGTGCGGCTCGTAACGTGAACGGAAAGGTGATTATGTATGCTGATAACATCACAGAGAGTATGCAGAAGACCATCGATGAGACGATGCGAAGACGTACGAAGCAGCTGAAATACAACGAGGAACATAATATTACTCCGACACAGATTGTCAAAGCTATTAAGGGTACACTGCCAGTGGGTGGTGAATCGAATCTCACCGCACAGACAGCTTCTATCGGTAGGAATGTCGGACAGGCATACGTTGAACCAAATAATGGTGTTCTCTTTGCTGCTGACCCAATTGTTGCGAAGATGAGTAAAGCACAGTTGGAGAAGAGTATTGCTAATACAACTATCCTCATGAAGCAGGCAGCAAAAGACCTCGACTTCCTACAGGCAGCGCAGTATCGTGATGAGATAATACGTTTGCAGAAGGAGTTGGAGGGGAAATAAACAAGACAACAACCAATCAATTAGCCAGCCAATCAGCCACAGCCAGCCACAATCAGCCCCTCCCCCGACCCCTCCCCCAAAGGGAGGGGAGTGATTAGCGAGATACCCCATACCTTAAATGTAAAAAGAGGGGTAAGAGAAGGGTGAAAAGATGTTTGTTTAGTTCGTTTGGGACATGGTGAAAAAGTTGCTACGAGGGTTTGAAAAGTCATTACAATATTTTAGGCAAAGGGCCCCTAATATAGGTGAAAAATACGTGCAAAAAGTAGGTTTGCAGTCATCAGTAAATCAGTAGGTTATAAAACTGCTTTTCAAAAGGTGCTTAATTGGACTTCAAAAGGGCGTTAGTAAGGGGCTTAAAGGGCACCTTTTGCAAGCCTATTGGGCGTCTTTAAGAAGCTAAAAGAGTATATTTTGGAAAGTGGGATGTGAAAATATAGGACAAATTATGTCTCTATAAACATTCGTTTTTTTGTTACTTTGTCTTTGTTTTACCCTGTTTTTGTCCTTTTGTTACTTTGTCTTTATGCTTATTCTGTCTTATATTATCCTGTATTCTGTTCTTCTGTTACTTTGTCTTTATAATATTATCCAACTCTTTTGTTCTCCTGTTACCTTGTCTTCCATTACCCTGTCTCAATAAAAAAAGATAAAAACTTACTGAAAGGTTCGATAAAGCAAACAATAATTTGTATCTTTGCTTGTTAAATTGTCATTAGATAAAAGTTTGAACATATGAAGAAATTTTTGATATTCTTGTTTATGTGCCTTCCAATGATGGCTGCGGCACAGACTACGCTGACTCCAGAACAGAAGTTGGAACAGGCACAACGCCAGTTAGAGGAGGCTAAGGCTGCCTTGGAACAGGCGAAGGCAAACGCTGCAAAAGCGAAGGCTGAGGCTGAAGCAAGAGCTAAGAAGGAAGCTGAGGATAAGGCGAAAGCAAAGGATATAGAAAAGAAGATTGCTGATATGAAGGCTGAGGCTGAACGATTGTCGCGTGAGGCTGAGGCACTCAGTGAGGCTGCTAATAAAGCTCAGACGACTACGGTAGCACCAGCAACAAAGGCTGCGGCAACCACTACAAAGGCTGTTAGCAACGCTTCTTCAGATGCGTGGGTTGTTCCAACAACGCCAGCGACTGCTGCTGCACGTGCTAATAAGAACGTGAGTACAGACACTAAAGCAAACAAGAATCTTTATCTTCAGAAGGGTATCATACCAGAGGTGAACGGTCAGGTGGTATGGACTGAAACATTCAATGTACCCGGAGCAACTGCTGACGAACTCTATGACAAGGCGTTTGCTTATCTTACAGAACTTACACAGGGAGACAATCAGTTGAGTGGTAGTAAGGTTGCCTTGGTGAACAAGGGTGAGCATAGTATTGTGGCAACGGTACGTGAGAAGTTGATTTTCTCATCTTCGTTCCTCTCATTAGACTATACGCAGTTTAACTATGTGCTTCAAGCAACTTGTCGTGATGGACAGGCAACATTAACAATGAACCGTTTGACTTATCGTTATGATGTTCAAGGCAATGTTTCTGACCTATCAGCAGAGCAGTGGATTACAGATAAGTATGCTGTGAACAAGAAGCAGACCCGTCTCTTGCCTGTATCTGGTAAGTTCCGTCGTGCTACTGTTGATCGTAAGAATAGCATCTTTGAAGGCTTCGCGCAGGCATTGAAGTAAGACAAAGAAGGGATATACTTTTGGGTGTGTCAGTGGTGATGGGTAGGGATAACGACCTTATGTGCGTTTGTTCTTTGCCTATTCTAATGCACTGAATAAAGCGTTATATCAAAGCCGCTGGCAAATACTTTTAACACAATAAAGAATAGAAAATGGAACTACAGAATAGTACGGCACGTCGTCCAGAGCGTCGTCGTCATAAACGTGAGACAGAAGATAGGTTTCTTCCTATCCGCCAGTGGCTTAACATTATCTTTATGTTAGGTGCGCTTGTTGGTGTGATTGTCTATTTCTTAACCGATAACACTACGACTGGTACAATTATTATTCTTGTTTCGATGGTCTTTAAGATGGTCGAAAGCGTACTCCGTTTTATTCGTTAAATGAAGAAACTTACTATCTTATTTTCCCTTTTTGTGTTAGTGGCTAATGCTGCTATGGCACAGACAGACGGCACCACTCCGTATGATGATGGTACATTCACGGCTGATGGTTATAGAAACAATCGTAACATAGGACGTTCGGATTCTATACAAAGTGAGCACAAGGAGATACCACGTGGCTTGAAGGTGTGGACGATTGATGAACGTTTCGGTGACCGCAAAGCTGCTGTTCCCGATACGTTGTCGTATATGTATATGAATTCTAACCTCACTTACGGAAAGCGAGGGGAGTATAACACCTTAGGAAACTTGGGTTCTCCACGTCAGAATCGTATCTTTATTGATCGTCCTGCCACGTCAGAATTCTTCTTCCTCGACCCGTATGATATGTTTATCGTACAGCCAAACAACTTCCAGTTTACCTCAACCCTTTCGCCAATCACGGTTCTCTCTTATAATACCGCTGGTAACAGAAACAACGGAGAAGACCGATTTAAGGCAATCTTTGCGGTGAATGCGGGTAAGGAATGGGGCTTTGGCTTTAAGTTTGATTACCTTTATGGACGTGGATATTATAGCAGTCAGAGTGCTTCTCACTTCAACTACTCAATGTGGGGAAGCTATTTAGGTGAACGCTATCAGGCACATTTGCTCCTTTCTTTGAATCATCAGAAGGTCGCTGAGAATGGTGGTATTGCCAATGATGCCTATATCACGCATCCAGAGTCATTCCGTGATAGCTATAGCGAGGAGGAGATTCCAACCATATTGAAGCAGAATTGGAATAGAAATGATAATCAACATGTGTTCTTCAATCACCGTTATAGCCTCGGTTTCTTCCGTAAAGTGCCGATGACGGAAGAGGAGATTAAGGCAAAGCAGTTTGCTCTTAAATCTCAGAAAGCACAAGAAGCACAGCAGGATAAAGAGAAGGCTCGTCGCCGTGCAAAGGCAAAGGGCGAGAAGTTTGATGAGGAAGCTTACGATAAGGAGAAGCGTTCTGCAGGTCGTCCTGACGATGCTGTCATCGCTGGAGATGCGTCACAAGTTAAGACAACAGCGGACAATGCTAATGCCAATGAGCGTATGACAGTTAATTTGGAGGACTCTACTCAGATGGCAAACCTCAAGAAGCAGGATGCTTTGGCTAAGGATTCTACTCAGAAGTGGATGAAGGAAGAGTATGTTCCAGTGACAAGTTTCATTCATACAGCGCGTTTCGATAATTACCGTCGTATCTATCAAGCATACGAAACTCCGACTGATTTCTATGCGCAGAACTACTTTAACTATGGTACTGCAGCCAATGATTCGATTTATGATACGACAAAGCACTGGTCATTGAAGAATACCTTTGCTGTCGCTTTGCTTGAGGGATTCAACAAATGGGCGAAGGCTGGGCTGAAAGCTTTCCTTTCCTATGAGTTGCGCCATTATGCTCTTCCTTCAATGATAACGCCAAGTGCGAGTACTGTTGCCTTCTATAATGGTGACAAGACATGGAACCAACATGACATTTCTGTCGGTGGTCAGCTGTTGAAAACACTCGGTAAGACTTTCCATTATGATGTTAGTGCTGAGGCTTGGTTGGCTGGAAGTAGGGCAGGGCAGGTTCATGTTGATGGTCATGCTGACCTCGGTTTCCCTCTTTTGGGTGACACAGTTCAACTCGCTGCAACAGCTTTCTTCCACCGTTCTGCTCCATCCTTCTATATGGGTCAGTACTATGGTAAGCATTATATGTGGGACAATAACCTCAATCAAGAGATACATTCTCGCATCTTGGGTGAGTTCTCTTTGAAGAAGACACGCACTAAGTTGCGCGTAGGCTATGATGTTCTTAAGAACTATACCTACTTTGGTATACAAAACGACCGCATCCAAAGCGGTGATAACTACCTTGTACAGCACAACAACTTGAATGTCCGTCAGTCCAGCAGTCCTATCAACTTGCTGACTTTACAGCTACAGCAGGACTTCCGTTTGGGTATTCTTAATTGGCAGAATGTACTGACATTCCAGAAATCAAGTAAGTCAGATATACTCCCAGTACCGACATTCAACGCTTATAGTAATCTGTTTATACGATTCAAGATAGCACGTGTGTTGGATGTAGACCTTGGTGTTGACGGTCGTTACTTCACAAGTTATTATGCGCCAGAGTATATACCTGGAGTCGGTGCTTTTGGTATACAGGAGACCGATGCGAGCCGTACAAAGATTGGTAACTATCCACATCTGAATGCTTATGCTAACTTCCAGTTACAGCATACTCGCTTCTATGTAATGTTCACGCATGTAAACAGTGCTGATGGTGGTAAGTATTTCTATACGCCTCACTATCCATTGAACCAGCGTGTATTGCAGTTTGGTATCAGCTGGAACTTCTTTAACTAATCGTTTAGACATTCAAATACGTGATTTCAGAGAATGACAAGATAAAGACCAACAGTCTTTCTGCATGGGTACTTGCTGCGCGTCCGAAGACGCTCACAGGTGCAATGGTACCTGTAATGATAGGAACTGGTTGGGCTTGGAAGCTAAGTGGCGGGGAGAACTTTCGGGTTATCCCTGCCATTCTTTGTTTTCTCTTTGCCTTTCTGATGCAGATAGACTCCAACTTCATCAATGACTACTTTGATTGTTTGAAAGGTAATGATGATCGTGCCACTCGTTTAGGTCCGAAGAGGGCTTGTTCTGAAGGCTGGATAACACTCCCTGCCATGCGCATAGGACTTGTTATCACTTCGATGTTAGCTTCTCTTGTTGGTATTCCCCTCATCTTCTTTGGTGGTTGGGAAATGATACTTGTTGGTGTAGCCTGCGTTCTCTTTGCCTTTCTCTACACCACTTACTTCTCTTATCTTGGCTTAGGCGATGTCTTGGTACTGGTCTTCTTTGGTATTGTACCCGTCGTTTTCACCACCTATGTCATCCTTCCTGACCATTCTCAAGCCCTGTGCTTTGACGTAATTATGTCGGGTGTTATCTGCGGTTTGGTGATAGATACCCTGCTTGTTGTCAATAACTACCGTGATAGAGAGAATGATAAACGTGACGGAAAGATAACCCTCATTGTGAGAATAGGCGAGGAAAAGGCAGAAATGCTGTACTTAGCATTAGGTCTTATGACCTATCTTCAGATGCTTCTCCTTCTCTTTTCAGGAGAGAGAGACAATCTCCTTTTCTTTATCTTCGTGTTCATTATCTTCATACCTTATGGTATCTTGCATTACAAAACAGCCATGCAAATGAAGCAAATAAAGAAAGGTAAGGAGCTAAATATCATCTTGGCGCAAACCGCTCGGAACATGCTAATCTATGGTATAGCAACCACGATTGCATTAGTTGGTTTATAAACCCGCTTTTAAATTCCCTCACCTAATCCCTCATTCCATCATCAGCCAACATCCATCACCCCTCACCCAATATCTCATTTCATCATCACCTAACATCCAACACCCCTCACCCAATCCCTCACTTCATCATCACCCAACATTCATCACCCCTCACCCAATATCTCATTTCATCATCACCCAACATTCATCACCCCTCACCCAACCCCTATGTCCCAACCCAACCTCGAACTAATGAACTTTGTGGAGCGACAGATACTCCCACGCTATAATGACTTTGGAAAGAGCCATGGACTCGGACACGTGCAGCGTGTCATTAAGAGTTCACTTGCTTTGGCAGCCGTAACGGGTGCCGATGTGAATATGGTATATGTCATTGCCGCCTATCACGACCTTGGTATGGCAGGACCACGAGCCATTCATCATATCACCAGTGGTAAGATTCTCATTGCCGATGCACGACTCCGAAAATGGTTCTCAGCCGAGCAGTTGAAGATTATGAAGGAGGCAGTCGAAGACCATCGGGCAAGTAGTTCACGTGTACCACGTAGCATTTATGGTAAGATTGTTGCTGAGGCTGATCGTGACCTTGAGCCGGAAGTCGTCTTCTCACGTGCCATTCTCTATGGTATTGAGAACTATCCAGAGAAGAATGATGAACAGATGTGGCAGCGTTTCCGCGACCACATGAAAGAGAAGTATGGTCGTTCTGGTTATCTGAAACTATGGATTCCAGGCTCACCGAATGCAAAGAATCTTGAAACAATCCGTAAGACGATTGACAGTGAGGCGGAGCTGCGAAAGGTGTTTGACCGCATCTATCAGCAGATACGCGAACAAGAGAAAAATAACTAACAAATAATAACCGAAATGACGAAAGAAGAATTGATGCGAAGAGCTATTGAACTCTCTGCCGACAGTGTACGTAATGGGGGCGGTCCATTTGGTGCTGTCATTGCTCGTAACGGTGAAATTATTGCCGAAGGAAGCAATGGTGTGACCATTTACAACGACCCAACAGCGCATGCGGAAGTCTCTACAATCCGCAAAGCGTGCCAGATATTGAATACCTTTGACCTCAGTGGTTGCGAAATCTATACCTCTTGCGAACCCTGTCCGATGTGCTTTGGTGCTATCTATTGGGCACATCTCGATAAGATCTACTATGCCAACGACCGCAAAGATGCTGCTGACATTGGTTTTGATGACGATTTCATCTATCAGGAGATAGCCGTACAACCGCAATATCGCAAGAAGCCTTCAGAAATCCTTTTGCGCAATGAAGCGTTAGAAGTCTTTAAGCAGTGGACAGCAAAGACGGATAAAACAGAATATTGATATCCTCTAACGATAAGTCAATGTAAGCACACTGCTGTTTACATTGGCTCTTTTGTTTATAAGATTCTTACTACGAACAAAGTTTTTGATCATGAAAAAAGGAGTATTGAAAACGAGGAATAAAACACTTTTGATCACAGTATTCCTCTCAACGTTGATGATAGAATTCATCTTAGTATTCCTAAATGGCTGTTCTGATGGCGAAGGTCTTGCTTTCGACATAGATAGACAAGCCTTCGTTGTGAAGCAAGGTTGTGTCTGTGGTGGCGGCTTACAGTTTAGCAGTGAAGATGCTGCAGATGAGTTCTCTGTCATTTATAATAAGAATGTACACGCCTTTTGGTATGATAGTTACAATCCATCTACCCTTGAAATCAACAACCTTCCCACTTGTTGTAATGTTGTTTTACGTGAAGATACCTTGTTTCTTCGTCGCCTTCCTTTACGACCAAACACCTCCTATGAGGTTTACCGTATGTCAGGTTGCCGCAGTTTTCCTCCCCTTACTATCAAGACCGACAAGCAGGGTAGGGTAGTCAGTGCAGGAAGAGGGCTACAATAAAATAATATTGATCGGTCAATAACTCCCACAAACCCCTGCCATTCGTATCTTATAATATCTGATTAAGCCTTGTCATTACTCTTTTCTATTGATGTGTTGATGCTCCGCACATGTGGTGCGGATGCTTAGCACGTATGGTGTTGATACTTAGCACCAATGGTGCGGAGTACCAAATCCCTTGCAATATATTCTCTGTATGAAAACAACTTAAGCCTAATATAATGCCATAAAAGCACTACAACATTTGTAAGATATAATGAAGCGGATGCCTTGAAATACTTAATAATTGTTAAGCATACCCCTTTTATTTGTTGTAATTATATATCTTTACAACCCTAAACAATTACTAACCCAGCTGCAAGCAAGAATAAACCTAAACGCACAACAAGTAAAAGAATAGTTTGAACGTTGTTGCAGTCGATAAACAAAAGCAGGGTTACGCCTGAGAAGGCATACTACTATGTGTGTGACATGGCGCAGAGATGGCGATATGAACGCACATAATGGCGAATAGCCAACCTAAAATGAAGCTATAGATAACTGAAAACAATTTACCTAAATTTATACAAATGAACATTTATCTACATCGAACTATGAAAGCGATGGGCAGGCTTTTGCTCATCATGCTGTTGCTTGTCCCACTGTGTGTGGATGCGCAAACGTTAACAACAATCACAGGTTCTGTAAAAGACAGCCAAGGCGAACCGCTCGTCGGGGCAACTGTTATGCAGAAAGGGACGTCAAATGGAACGATTACCGACCTCGACGGACAGTTCTCTATACAGGTGCCAGCTGGCGTTACACTGGTTTTCCGTTACGTAGGTTTTGACGAGTCAGAGTTGAAGGCAGCTGCTAATATGGCTGTAACACTGAAAAGTAATGTCAAAGCCATTGATGAAGTGGTGGTTGTTGGTTACGGATTACAAAAGAAAGCCAACCTCACTGGCTCCGTTTCTCAAGTGAAGATGAGCGACGTCTTGGGTGATAGACCTGTGGTGAACGCTGCTGCAGCACTGCAGGGAGCTATGCCTGGACTTACTATCGGTGGTGGTTCTGGTCCCGGTTATTCAAAGTCTTTGAACGTGCGTGGTACGCTTTCCATCAATGGAGGTGGTCCGTTAGTCTTGATTGACAACGTAGAAGGTGACCTGAGTACGCTGAACCCTGAAGACATAGAGAGTGTAACGGTATTGAAAGATGCTGCCAGCTCGGCTATTTATGGTGCGCGTGCAGCAGGCGGTGTGATATTGGTAACACTGAAACATCCGAAGAACGATGCTCGTTTCACAGCTAACTACAACTTTAGTTTAGGATGGGAACAGTCGCTCAACCATTTGGAGCAGGCTTCTTTGATGCAGTATTTGGATGCTTATCTTGAGGCTGGTTACTCTAATTCTTACTGGGCTGGTAATGGTGATGTGAGCAAGTGGCGCGACTATTTGCAGAAGTATCAGACTGATCCTTCATCTGTTGCAACTGTAGGCGATGGTATCTTTAAGGACACTGATGGCCGTGTCTACTGGCTATCAGAGAAGAACTTGGCTAAGAACATCCTTACAACAGGTTCAATTACCAACCATAATCTGACCATCTCTGGCGGAACTGACAAGATTCGCTACCGTGTTTCAGGAAGTTTGAGCCGTGAGAATGGACCATTGGTTACGGATAAAGATATGTTTAGACGTAAGACAATCAGCGGCTTTGTTTCAGCTGATTTGCAGAAATGGTTTACGCAAGAGGCAACCCTTACCTATACTAATTCAGTGCGACAGTCGCCTGAGAACGTTGGTAACATGAGTGGTTTCTATTCAACTCGTTTGATTAACTATTACCCAGAAGGACTCATTCCTGGTGATATTCTTGGTATTTCAGATGATTTACCATCGCAGACTCCTCTTAATATGTTGACCAATGCACCTTCTGCTTTTAGTGAGCAGTCTGTGCCACGCATCTCTTTGCGCTCTATCTTCAAGCTGTTGCCGGGTTGGACCATTACTGGTGAGTACACCTATAACCGCACTGATGAGCACTATCAGTTCTATTCTAACAGATTTAGATTTGCTGATGTGCAGTTGGCTGCTAAGTATTCAACCGAGAAAGGTCAGGACTTCTATCGTATGTATGACGCCACAACAAAGTATAATGCGTTGAATATCTTTACGAATTACGACCACAGTTGGGGCGCACATTCATTCAAGGCAATGGCTGGTTTCAACCAAGAAAAGTCGTTCTATCGCTATTTCTATGGTAATGTACTTGCTCAGGCAGTTCCTACCGTACCATCATTTGCAGGCGGAACAGGTGAGAAGACCATTGATGATAAGTACTCTGAGTATTCTATTCGTAGTGGTTTTGCACGTCTGAACTATTCTTTCATGGACCGCTATTTACTTGAGTTAAACGGTCGTTATGATGGTTCTTCTAAGTTCCCTAAGAGTCATCGCTTTGGCTTCTTCCCATCAGTGAGTGTGGGATGGCGTTTAGGTCAGGAGGCATTTATGAACTGGTCACGCAGTTGGTTGGATGACTTTAAGGTGCGTGCATCCTACGGTTCTGTGGGTAATCAGCGTATCAGCCCTTATCAGTTCTCACCAGTAATGAGTCTGCATAGCAATGGTACTTACATCTTGGATGCTGAAGGAAAGACCACTTACATCACTTCTCCGGGCTTGGTAAGCCGCAACTTCACTTGGGAGAAGGTTACTACGTTGAATATTGGCTTTGATCTCTATGCCTTTAAGAACCGCCTTACCGCTACATTCGACTGGTTCGACCGTCGTACAACAGGTATGTTGGCAGCTGGAATAGAGATTCCTAAGGTTGTAGGAACAGCCGCTCCGCTGCAGAACGTGGCTGACATGAAGAACAGAGGTTGGGAACTTAACGTGACATGGCGCGATAAGATTGGTGACTTCGGCTATCATGTAGGCTTCAATATCTATGATAGTCAGGCAGAAATCACGAAGTTTAATAACGAGTCTCGCCTGCTTTCAGACTATTATGTAGGAAGAAAAATCGGTGAGATATGGGGTTATGAAACGGATGGATACTACACTATCAACGACTTCAATGCTGATGATGCAAAGCATAAGACTTGGACTTTGAAAGAAGGTGTAGTAAAAATCAATGGTTATAATCCACAACCTGGTGACGTGAAGTTCAAAGACTTGCGTCCTGATGGTGTAATCAATGCAGGCGATAATACCGTAGATAACCCTGGTGACCGTAAGATAATTGGTAATGACGCAGCACGTTATCAGTTCGGTATTAGCCTCGGTGCTTCTTATAAGGGATGGAGTTTAGAAGTACTTTTGCAAGGTGTTGGCAAGCGAGACTACTGGCTTGGCGGTCCAGCAATGTTCCCATTCGGTGGTGCAGGAGCAGGCGATGCTGTGTTCCAAGCACTCTATGCGAACCAAACCGACTATTGGAGAGCTAAGAGTTACGACCCATCAAGCAGCGATTATATGGTTCCTGTAAATCCAGATAGTAAGCTGTTCCGTATTTATGATCAAGGTAACAATGTGGGTTCTAACACTCGTGTAAGCGACAAGTATCTGCAGAATGCAGCCTATATGCGTATAAAGAATATCACACTTGCCTATACGTTGCCTAAAGAATGGGTAAGAAGAGCTTTCATACAAGATGCTAAGTTCTATCTAAGTATCGAAAACCTCGCTACATTCAGCAGTCTTCCAAAGGGCTATGACCCAGAAGGTACGGCACCATCATCAACTGCTAACGCCTTGAGCAACGGCATTTCATGGGGCTATCCATATTACCGCACTATCTCTTTAGGTGCAAGTATCACATTCTAATCATAATAAGTACTTATGAAAAAGATATTAACAGCCATCTGTGTTGCAGCAACAACGCTAACGGCATGCAATGATAATTTTCTTGAGAAATACCCTTTGACCGACCTCACCGAGGAGAATGCGTTTAAGGAATACGATAACTTCAAGGCGTTTATGAATCCTTGTTACGAGATGTTCACGAACACCACGATTCATACCAGTATCAACAACAGCTATATGAATGCGCAATTCTATGGCGATTGGTATGGTGGATTGGTGACCCATCGTGATAATGCTCGCAACCCATATGCCTATCAAACCATTACGGCAACAGCCGATGGTGGAGGTTGGGACTTCTCTTATATCCGTCGAGTGAACATTATGTTGAGTCATCTTAATGACGGTGCGCTCACAGAGGCACAAGCTGCTCATTGGCGTTCGGTAGCTTATTTCTTCTCAGCTTATTGGTATATGGAACTCATCGACCGCTTTGGTGATGTGCCTTGGGTGAACAAAGTGCTTGACGAGAGTTCGCCAGAAAGCTACGGACCACGTACCCCACGTGCTGAAGTGGCAGATAGTATCGTGGCAAGATTAGAGTATGCTGCGGCAAACATCGGTAACTTTAACGATGGCGATAACACGGTGAATGTAAATGTTGTAAAGGCTGCGTTGTCACGTTTCTTGCTCCGCGAAGGTACATGGGCGAAGTATCATGGACTCAACGAGCCTTATGAAACCTATCTACGGAAGTGTCTAACGGTTTCGCAGGAACTGATGGATGCTTATCCAACCCTCTATAAGGGCGAGGACAAGCAAAACCAACCTGCAACTGGATATGGCGAGATGTGGACCACAGAGAGCCTAAAGGGTAAGCCGGGAGTTATCTTCTATAAGGAGTTTGTTAACAATGTCTTGATGAATCGTTATAACGACTTTGAACACATTGCTGCCAACTCTGCCGATGTACCTCAGTATACGGTGGATATGTTCTTGATGAAGAATGGTTTGCCTATTGGCAATACAGCATCAGGCTATCAAGGTGGCAAGGGCAAGGATATGTGGGGTACTTTCGCTGATCGTGACCCTCGTCTTTACCAGAATATCCAGCCTCCTTACGTCGTAGCTCCTCACAAAGGGGCGGTTGATAACGTAAACACCTTCAAGAGTTGGAAGTTTTTGAAGGCGGGTGATAACAACCAAGGACACGTCGTTACAGCTGATGAGGCTGCCAAATATCGTTACTACATCGACTATATGGGTGCTAACGAGAAGTGCTTGCGTGGTGGTTCTTACGGCGGTGAGGGCATGAAGAGATGTCCTGGACAGAACTGGGGTGCTGCGCTTACACCAGTGAGCCCTAACTTCACAACCGACTCTCGTGTGCCATACATGCGTTGTCGTACGGGTTACTACTTCTGGAAGAACTATGATATGTGGGAGTTCTCAACCGGTTCATCGGCTTTCTGTACAGCTGACAAACCAATCTTTAAGATTGAAGAAGTGCTGTTGAACTATGCTGAGGCAGCATGGGAATTGCAGCAGTTCGACCAAGCTGTGGCTGATAAGACTATCAACAAGCTGCGCGATCGTGCTGGTGTTGCACACATGACAGTGGCTGACATCAACGACAGTTTCGACCCTAATCGTGACAAGGGCAATGCTCCTTGGTGGACAGGTAAGGGCGGAAAGTTTGGTAACTACAATGTAAACCCAGTCTTGTGGGAGATTCGCCGTGAGCGTCAGATTGAGTTGTTCGGTGAGGGCTTTGCCTTCTATGACATCCGTCGTTGGGCAAAGGCTGCCTATTATGTCAACCGTCAGCCTTGTGGTTTGTGGACTACTGCCAGCGATAATATCTATGCACCAAAGGCTAATGCCTACACAGGTCAGTTTGTAGACTACGAGGAAATCATGAGAAGTGGTAGGGCTTCTGCTGAGAACAACAGTGCTGGAAGTGGCTGGATCTATACTTACGAGAGTCCACTTGCACATGGTGGATGGTTAGATACTTACTACTTAAGCATGGTTCCTACCAGTCAGCGTGCGCTCAACAAGCAGCTAACGCAAAACCCAGGCTATAAAGAACTCTTCGGTTTGAGTGACTAATCCGCTCATACCTCCTCATATTAAACAGTCCCACACTAACTTTTCCACTCTCATTTTTTGAACGAGTAAAAGATTATGAGGTGTTGGGAAGCCGAGGAATGATACGAAAAGAGGGATGCACAAGTTGATGTGTATCCCTCTTTAATCTCCTCTGTTTTGTAAATAAACTTCAAAGACTGAAAATCAAAAGACGCTCTTTTGGCTTTCAATTAACGCCCAATTGGCTTCTAAAAGATGCCCTTTTGCAATGCAACTAACGCCCTTTTGAAGTCTTACTAAGCACCTTTTAAAGTGCTGTTTTGCAACTCCTTGATAACAAGCGACTTACAAAGGCGATTTTAGAGCTTGTTTTTTATCCTTTTTAAGCGTAAATATACAGAATCAATGTAAAGAAAATTCAATCCTTCCGCAGCGTAATAAAACATCTTTATTAGCTGCAGAAAGTGGAATCCTTAGTCTTTCTTAGTGCTAAAAGAACGCACTATACATTTCTATAAGGGTTGAGAGCTGTTGTGACTTTGCGTCAATAAGTTCCATTTTACAGTCTAACTGTCCGCGCTCACTATCTATCACCTCTAAATAAGTAGCTCTGTTATTGAGGTATAGTTTTTGAGCAGCTGAAACGGCTCTTACCAAAGCATCGTTCTGTTTCTGCTTAAATTGTTGGAGCAACTTAATGTTAGAAATCTTAGATTGCAGCGTACTTGTTTCTATAAAAGCAGTAAGCAATGTTTTGTCGTAATTATAAAGAGCCTCTATCTGTAACGCATCAGCCTGAGCGAAGTTGGCTTGAATAGCCTTCTTATTGATGAGAGGAGCGGTAAGTCCACCTAAGGCATTAAACGCCAAAGACTCTGGTAGTTTGAATAAGTACTTAGGGTTAAAAGCATTTAATCCAATAGCCGCAGAGATATTAAACGAGGGGAGAAACTCTTTACGTGCAGTCTCCACATCCCATTTCGCAGCCTTTAGCTGGTGCTCAGCTTGAATAACATCAGGACGTTGTAATAGGAGTTGAGTAGATAAGGAATGTGCAGTTGTAGGCATTGGCAGCTGTAAGAAGTCAACCTTTGAGCGTTGTATGGTTTGAGGAAATCTACCTAACAGAAGGTTTAGATTATTCTCCGTCTCAACGATAGACTGACGTAGAAGGTACTCATCAGCCTGTGCTTTAGCCAATTCAGCATCGAACTTCTCAACAGCTAACTGTGTATCAGCATCAGCTTCTTTCTGAATACGTGCGATTCTCACTGCATCCTTCTGTAGCGAGATGTATTGTTGCATAACCGATAACTTGTAATCAAGAGCCAACAACAGATAATAGTTCTCTGCTACATCTGCCACTAACTGACTTTTGATAGCACGTTGTCCAGCTTCAGAAGCCAAATATCGTTCTACAGCAGCTTTTTTACCACTATTTAATTTGTTCCATAAATCTATGGTCCAGTCTACTTGTAGTGATGGAGAAAGGTCTGGAATAACCGTTGGAATCTTATGCCCAGGAGTCATCTCCGTACCAACATTACCAGCTCCCTCAGCTGTGTAGCGGCCAACTTTAGAAACTCCCGCACCAATATTTGCTGTAACAGAAGGTAGGAGAGCAGCTTGTTTAGCATTAATCGCACTTCTTGCTATCGCCAGTTCCTGCAATGTAATCTTAAGATCTTGATTATTTTGTAAGGCAGTTTCAATCAGTGTTTGAAGCATTGGGTCTTGGAAGAACTCTCGCCATGCAGGAGATATAGTTACGCTACTATCCTTGGATAAGGCTGGTAAAGAGTCCTTAAGCGTATCTTTGGGCATTGTTGCCTGCGGTGTTTTGCAAGCAACAATGCTCATAAGGATTACAAGAATAGTAATAACATAATATAGTTTACTCTTTGTCGTCATGAGTACTTTCTTTTAATTGTTTGTTCTTATAACGTTTATCTTTCTCTTCACTCAGTGGCTTCTCCTTCTGATAATGTACCAGTTTGTCAGTCATTCCAGCAAAGATATAGTAAAGGGCAGGGATGAGTAACAAGCCGCCTAAGGTACCAATGACCATTCCTCCGACAGCAGCAGTACCAATGGTACGGTTACCAATGGCACCAGCACCAGAGGCAAATACCAATGGAATCAAACCTGCTATAAAGGCAATACTCGTCATAAGGATAGGGCGGAAGCGTGCAATAGCGGCAGAGATGGCTGCTTGAGAAATCCGTTCGCCCGCATTCTTACGCTGAACGGCATACTCAACCATCAGTACGGCATTCTTTCCTAACAGACCGATGAGCATCACTAAGGCTATCTGCGCATAGATGTTGTTCTCTAATCCACAAGCTTTTAAGAAGAGGAACGCTCCAAATATACCCACTGGTAGGAATATAATCACAGGTAATGGCAGCAGGAAATTCTCATATTGTGCTGCCAAAATAAGGTAGACAAATACGAGACAAACCACGAAGATGACGATAGCCGTATTACCTTGTTCTGCTTCGTCTTTAGAGATACCAGCCCAGTCATAGTCATATCCTTTAGGGAGAGAGCGTTGTGCTACCTCTTGAATAGCCTGCAATGCCTGTCCGCTTGAGTATCCAGATGCTTGTGCTCCTGTCACTTCTGAGGAGTTGTAAAGGTTATGACGAGTAATCTCACTCATACCATAAGTCTTTGAAAGCGACATAAAGTCGGAATATGGAACCATCTGTCCATCTTCATTCTTACTATAAAGACTTAATAGATGATTAGGGAAATCACGATACTGTGGAGCAGCTTGTACAATTACTTTATAAGGTTTTCCGAACAGAATAAATCCTGTTTGGTAATCCGAACCTACTAAGATTGACAAGTTGTTCAGTGCCTTTCCAGGCTTAACTCCCTTTTGTAAAGCTTTCTCGTCATCAACATGAAGCATGTACTGAGGGAAGCTTGCAGAGTAGAAAGTGAACGCGTTACCAATCTCAGGGCGCTTGTTTAGATCTTTAACGAACGCCTTGCTCACCCGCTCCATCTCATGATAATCGTTTTTACCAGTCTTATCTAAGAGACGTAGTTCGAATCCACTGGCAGCTCCATAGCCTGGGATTGATGGCGGTTCAAAGAAGTCTATGTTTGCTTGTGTGATATTCTCACATTTCAGTTCCAAGTCACTAATAATCTCCTTTGCGGTACGTTTGCGATGTTTCCAGTCTTTGAGGTTAATCAAACAACTACCAGAATTGGCACTTGTTCCCTCAGAAAGAATCTCAAAACCAGCTAAAGAAGACACGCTTTCGACGTCCTCTTCTTTCTCTGCTATCTTAAGAAGCTGTTGCGCAACAGCGTTAGTTCGTTCGATAGTAGCCCCTGGAGGAGTCTCTATTACGGCATAAATCATACCCTGATCTTCTTGTGGAATGAAGCCCGAAGGGAGTCCCATATTGATCCAATATGCCAATCCACAGAACACCAATATCAATATTATTGTTAAAGACTTCTTCTTTACTGTATGTTGTATGAGGTGTTCATACTTACGGCTACCACTGTCGAACTTAGCATTAAAGCGTTGCAGGACGCGTCCAATAAGCCCTAATTTAACATGGTTCTCCTGCTCTTTTGTCAGGATAAGGGCACACAATGCAGGGGTCAAAGTTAGAGCAACAAAGCCAGAGAAGAGGATACTTGACGCCATCGTAATTGAGAACTGACGATAGAACATTCCCTCTGGACCACCCATAAAGGCTACAGGAATGAATACAGAAGCCATAACTAAAGAGATTGCAATAATCGCTCCACTGATTTCTTTCATGGCTTTTTCCGTAGCTTCAACAGGTGAAAGTTTGTTGCGAGAGATCTCAACATTCACCGCTTCAATTACCACAATAGCATCATCCACCACAATACCAATAGCCATGACTAAGGCAAAGAGGGATATCATATTGAGTGTTATGTTGAACAACATCATTGCAATAAAGCTGCCCAAAAGTGATATTGGTACAGCCATAATCGGTATGATAGAGGCACGCCAATCCCCTAAGAAGATGAACACAACTATTGCTACTAAGATAAAAGCCTCAAACAAGGTGTGTATTACTTTCTCAATACTTGCATCTAAGAAGCGGCTAACGTCATAGCTAATCTCATAGTGCATCCCCTTAGGCATATCTTTTTGCAGACGAGCCATAGCGTCCTTCACCTTGGTGATAACGTTACGAGCATTACTACCATAAGCTTGTTTCAAGGTTACAGCAGCTGAAGGACGTCCATTGAAGGTTGAGTAGATATCGTATACCTCGCTACCTAAGTGTACATCAGCAATGTCTTTCAAGCGTACGATATTACCATCTTTATTGCTCTTGATGATGATATTCTTATATTCATCCTCTGTTGTGTAACGTCCTGGATACTTTAAGACATACTCTTTGACCTGTGGACGTTGTCCTCCACTCTCTCCCAACTTTCCCGGAGAGACCTCTATATTCTGATCTTCAAGTGCATCACTGACGTCATCTGTTGATAATCCGTAGGCTATCATCTTGTCTGGATGGAGCCATACACGCATTGCATAATTACGTGTACCAAGGATATCAAGGTCGCCAACACCATCGACACGCAACAACTCTGGTGATATGTTGATATCGAAATAGTTGTAGAGGAAGCCCTGATCAACCTTTGGGTCATCACTGTAAAGATTGATATACATAAGTATGTTTGGCTCTTCACGTGATATCTTTACACCTTCTCGAATAACCTCCGCAGGCAACTTATTGGTAGCCGATGATACACGGTTCTGAACATTTACAGCATCAACATTTGGGTCGGTTCCCAACTTGAAGACGACATTTAGCTCTGCTTCACCATCGTTTCCCGCATTACTTTCGATATATTTCATGCCAGGAATACCATTCAAAGCCTGCTCCAAAGGGATGATAACTGATTTTACCAACAACTCATTATTTGCTCCCGGGTAATTAGCAATCACGTTTACCTTAGGAGGAGAGATGGATGGGAACTGCGTTATAGGTAGATTTGAAAGCGACAGAATTCCAATAAAGGCAATGACCAATGATACTACAATAGAGAGCACTGGCCTACGAATAAAGATCTTAAACATACCTAATTAGCGTTTAACTTATCCAACTTCATTGATGCTTGTGGAGAAACCATAGACACACGTACCTTGTCTCCATCATTTACTTTCTGTATACCGTCAAGAAGATAACGGTCAGTAGGCTGTAAGCCTGAGGAAACAACGTATGCTCCTGTAAACTCAGCATCAACCTTGATAGCACGTTGGCGAGCAATATTGTTCTTGTCTACCACAAATACATACTTCTTATCCTGAAGTTCATAGACAGCTTCTTGTGGTATCAATATTGCATTTTTCTTTTGTATAAAGAGTTTTATCGTACCCGTCTGACCATTGCGTAAAAGATTGTTGGCATTGCTAAAGACGGCACGAACAGCAATTGTACCTGTTGAACTATCAAACTGTCCACCAATGTCTAATATCTTTCCGCTTGCAGGAAAGACATCGCCATTCGCCAAAACAAGCTGTAGTGGAGTTTGTGAAAAGCGTTCTGGATGGAGGCGGAAATCTAAATAATCTGTTTCTGAAATATTGAAATAGGCAAACACCTTGCTATTATCTGATAAGCTGGTAAGTAAATCACTCGGCTCTACCAGACTTCCTGCTTTATTAGGAATACGCCCTAAGATGCCTGAGAAAGGCGCACGGATAAGAGACAGACGCTTATGTAATACAGCCAATTGATAGTCAGCTTCTGCTCCTTTCAACTTAGCCGTAGCCATGCGCTTCGCGTTATTTGAGAGCACTTTGTTATCCGTTAGCGTTGTTACATTCTGCAAGTCGATACTTGCCTGCTCTGCAGCTGCCTTCGCCTTGGCAATCTCTTCGTTAGCACCAACAATCGCAATGCGAAATAGTGGTTGACCAGCTTTCACAAACTGACCTTCACTAACATACACTTCTTGCAAAATACCGGTTTGCTGAGAGTGAACTTCAATGTTACGTTGTGAGGCAATGTTTGCCACATAAGACTGTGGTAGGGAGATGCTTTCTACCAGTGGTGTCGTTGCAGTGTAAACTGGTTTTACTTGTGTTTCTTTCTTTGAATGACACGCACATAGAAGAAACATGATTGCAAGACAAGACAATTGAATTAAATTCTTCATAAATTGGTCTTTTTGTTTTCGTAAAAACAAGTGAAAAGTTAACGCGTTAATCCAACGCACCTTGACTACTCTTTGTAGCCATATCTACTCATTCTGTTTTCTCTTTCCTATCCTATAATAATAGAAAACAGAGCTGTCGTTACATCTTTATGGAAACTTATTAAGAAAAGTGTTTCCTAAAATACCCTTCAGAATCATTGCTTTGCGATATAGAAATGTATCCTTTATGTTACCTGTTGAATATGCTCGCAAAGGTACGTCGTTTTTGTTTAGTATGCAAGTAATTCTGTGGTTAATTTTCTGCAAGTACTGAATAGTTTTCTCTGAAGTTATTTTTTTTATAGAATATGGGTTCAACTCAATTGCTTTATGAGGCTATCACGTGTAGTAGGCTTGTTTACTTCTTTCTCGTTCTATTTGGACTAACCTGTTTTTAGAGTCGTATCGTAGGTCTAATAAATAGGAAGGAACAACGAAAAATGAAGTGAATGGGAGGTAAAAAATGATTACACAAATTAGCGTATTTGACCTAAATAGATGGCGAAAAATAGGAACAAAAAGCGAGTTTGTAATCGACAGAGTATCAGTAGGTTATAAAAGTGGTTTTCAAAAGGTGCTTAATTGGACTTCAAAAGGGCGTTAGTAAGGGTCTTAAAGGGCACCTTTAGCAAGCCAAAAGGGCGTCTTTACGAAGCTAAAAGAGCATGTATTGGTTTCGGAGTATGTGAAAATAGTTTACAAAATGGGGATAATGAAGGGCGGTTTTCTCGTTTTTAATGGGATTGTATGACTTCCTCATTACTCTTGTTTTTTTGTTGTCATCTTGTTTGGTCTTGAAATTTGGCGTAGCTGTTACGCTTTTATTGTTGCGACAAGTAAGTCTGTTCGAAACTAAATAAATCTGTTTATGCACTAATAGACGATAGTGTATAAACGGAAGAACCTTTGATTTTCTTTGGAACATCTTTTTTCTTCTCTCTTTTTTAGGTATATTTGCACTGAAATTAAATCATAATAGCAATGGAAATGATGTCGGCGGTGCGTCCGTTAGAAACTTTTGTGCCACCTCGTGCTACTGGTCAGCGTGATGTCTTATCGTTGGCTCTCCCACCAATGCCGCTGTTGCACGTGGCTTTTGTGGGTGTAGGAGCACGTGGACGGATGGCAGTGACACGCTGGTGTCATATTCCTCGGGTTGAGATAGCTGCTGTTTGCGATGTGTCTAAGGAAGTGGCAGAGGAGGTTGCACGGCACGTTGAGCAGTTGGGTAAGCCTCGCCCAAAGGTTTATTGGGGTGAAACGGCTTACAAAGAATTATGCCAACAGCAGGGAGTTAACCTTGTGTATGTTTGTACGGATTGGATGTCGCATGTGCCAATCGCTATTCATGCGATGGAGCTGGGAAGGAGCGTGGCAGTAGAAGTACCTGCAGCCCTCACCTTAAAAGATATTTGGAAGTTGATAGACACCGCTGAACAGACCCGACAGCACTGTATGATGCTTGAGAATGCAGTCTACGATCGATTCGAAATGGCGGTGTGTCAGATGGTACGTGAAGGCTTGCTTGGCGAACTTGTACACGTGGAAGGTGGTTATGCTCATCCTATTGGCGACCGTTGGACACCTTGGCGTATGGAGTATAGCTGTCTTAATGCTGGCGATGTCTACCCAACGCACAGCATCGGACCCATCTGTCGGTTGCTTGATATTCATCGTACTGACCGCATGCACTATCTCACAGCCATGCAAACCAATGCTTTTCTGGGTGCAGAGATGTATCAAGCGGTAATGGGAAAGGCGTGTGATAGCTTTGCTAATGGCGACCAGACCTCAACGATGATACGTACCGTGAAAGGGAAGACGATGCTCATTCAACACAATGTGATGACTCCACGCCCATATAGTCGTATGTTTCAAGCGGTTGGAACAGCAGGTTATGCAGCTAAATATCCTGTCCCAGAGGTGCAGTTAAGACCAGAGATGGCTGCCAAAGTGGGTATTGAAATGGAGGATGATAAGCTACCTTTGAACGCTTCTCAGATAGAGACGCTACTCAATTATTATGCACCTTCTTTCCCTTCAGAGACAATCGCCTTAGCCAAAGAGCTCGATGCACGTGGCGGAATGTCTTATTTTATGGACTTACGGCTTGCCCAATGCCTGCAACAAGGTATGCCTTTAGATATGGATGTGTATGATTTAGCAGAGTGGTGTTGCATCGCTGAGCTATCCAAACGCTCTATCGAGCAGGGCTCAATACCAGTGATGATTCCCGACTTTGTAAATCGTAGGTCTTCTGTTGATATGGAAAGTATTTAACGGCAATGGCTGTTCTCGTCGGGTAGAATGGTAAGTGTGAATCCCGCTCTTTGTGTTGAGGCTTCATACTTACCATTCTACCTTTATTGTTTAGCCTTGTCAATAATCAAATCTTATACCTATAAATTTGGAATATTTGCAAGAGTAGATTTCTTCTCACTATTTATAGGTATTTATATGCATATCTTAAATATAAGTATCTCTAAATACTTGATATTACGTTTTTTTTGTCTATCTTTGTCCTCGGTAATTAGTAATGCTCAATCAGTATAACAATTAACAAGCATATTAATTAATTCGTTTCACATAATAACAAATAAACAGTCATGAAAAAAGCATGGAGAGGATTTACTGGAACCAAGTGGCTTGATGAAGTCAATATGCGTCAGTTTATCCAAGATAATTATGATAGTTATGATGGTGCTGCTTCCTTCCTTGAGAAGCCAACAGAAGCTACAGACAAACTGTGGGGTATGCTCAAAGAACTGCAGAAGCAGGAGCGTGCTAAAGGTGGTGTCTTAGACATGGAAACCGAGGTGGTATCCAGTATGACTGCATATGGTCCTGGCTATATCGGTGAAGGAACTAAAGAACTGGAGAAGGTTGTTGGTCTGCAGACAGACAAGCCTTTGAAGCGTGCCTTTATGCCTTATGGTGGTATCAAGATGGCTGAGCAGGCATGTACAACCTATGGTTATGAGCCATCTGAGAAACTTCATGAGATTTTCACGAAGTATTGTAAGACACACAACGAGGGTGTCTTCGATGCTTATACAGACGAGATGAAACTCGTTAGACACAACCATATTCTTACAGGTCTTCCTGATACCTATGGTCGTGGTCGTATCGTGGGTGACTATCGTCGTGTTGCACTCTATGGTGTAGACTTCCTTATCAACGAAAAAGCAAAGGATCTCCGCAACTGTGGTGATGGTACTATGACCGAAGAGGTTATCCGTTTGCGTGAGGAAATCTCTATGCAGATTAAGGCTTTGAAGGAGATGAAAGAGATGGCAGCCATCTATGGCTATGATATCTCTGAACCAGCAAACAACGCACGTGAGGCTGTACAGTGGCTTTACTTTGGTTATCTGTCAGCTATTAAGACACAGAACGGTGCTGCGATGTCAGTTGGTCGTATCTCAACTTTCCTCGATATCTACATTCAGCGTGACTTCAAGGAAGGCACACTTACGGAGGCTGAGGCGCAGGAACTCATCGACCACTTGGTTATGAAGTTCCGTATGGTTAAGTTTGCACGTATCCCTTCATACAACCAGCTCTTCTCTGGTGACCCAGTATGGGCTACCCTCGAAGTTGCTGGATTGGGTATGGATGGCCGTTCAATGGTAACTAAGACTGACTTCCGTTTCCTCCATACACTTGAGAACATGGGTCCTTCACCAGAACCTAACCTCACTGTGCTCTATAGCTCACGTCTTCCAAAGCACTTCAAGGACTATGCTGCGAAGATTTCTATCTCTACAAGCTCTATTCAGTATGAGAATGATGACGTGATGCGACCAATCTGGGGCGATGACTATTCAATCTGCTGCTGCGTATCTGCAACACAGACGGGTAAGGAGATGCAGTTCTTTGGTGCACGTGCAAACCTCGCTAAATGTCTTACCTACGCAATCAGTGGTGGCGTTGACAGCAAGACACGTGAGCAGTGTGGACCTGCTTATCGTCCAATAGAGGGTGATGTCGTAACATATGATGAGTTCATGCCTCGCTTCATGGATATGATGGAGTGGTTGGCTGGTGTGTATGTAAACACATTGAACCTCATCCATTACATGCACGATAAGTACTTCTATGAGGCTGCAGAGCTTGCACTCATTGACACTGACGTACGTCGTACTTTCGCAACGGGTATCGCTGGCTTCAGCCATGTGGTTGACTCTATCTCTGCTATCAAGTATGCAAAGGTTAATATCATACGTGATGAGACTGGCTTCCCTATCGAGTTCAAGACTGAGGGTGACTTCCCACGTTATGGTAACGACGATGATCGTGCTGATGACATCGCTGTATGGTTGTTGAAGACCTTTATGAATATGATTCGCAAGCACCATACTTATCGCAATTCAGAGCCTACAACAAGTATCCTTACCATCACTTCAAACGTGGTATATGGTAAGTTTACAGGTAATATGCCTGATGGTCGTCCAGCTGGTGCACCGCTCGCTCCTGGTGCAAACCCATCTTACGGAGCAGAGCAGAATGGTTTGTTGGCATCGTTGAACTCAACAGCTAAGCTTCCATACGAGTATGCGCTTGATGGTATCTCTAATACACAGACAATTAGCCCAGATGCTCTTGGTCACAATGATGAAGAGCGTATCAGTACACTCGTGGGTGTAATGGATGGTTACTTCGACCGTGGTGCACACCACTTGAATGTGAATGTCTTTGGTGTAGATAAACTGATTGACTGTATGGAACATCCAGAGAAGGAAGAGTATGCAAACTTCACAATCCGTGTGAGCGGTTATGCTGTGAAGTTCATCGACCTTACACGCGAACAGCAGATGGATGTTATTGCACGTCGCGCGCATGGTTCAATGTAAAGTGAATAATCAACATAACAATTTATCGGATTCGCCGACTTCCGAAATGATGCTACGGGTACACTCTGTAGAGTCGTTCGGGTCGGTTGATGGACCTGGTATTCGTTTCGTTATCTTCCTTAAGGGTTGTGCTATGCGATGCCAGTACTGTCATAATCCAGACACATGGGACAGGGCGGGGGGAAACCTCCGCTCTGTTGATGATGTCTTGTCCCAAGCCCAACGTTATCGGAGTTATTGGGGAACGAAAGGTGGTATCACTGTGAGTGGGGGTGAAGCTCTGTTGCAGATACAACCTCTTACGGAACTGTTCCGTAAAGCTAAGGATTTAGGAATCAATACCTGCCTTGATACTTCAGCCCAACCTTTCAATCGGGAGTCGAGTAGCTTCTCTGCTTTTGAGGAGTTAATGAAATATACCGATTTAGTATTGTTGGACATAAAGCATATTGATAGCGATGCCCATAAGCAATTGACTGGTTGGAAAAACGAGAATATCCTCGACTGTGCTCGCTATCTCTCTGACATCGGGAAACCTGTATGGATAAGACATGTCTTGATTCCTGGTATCAATGATGATGATGAATCTCTCTATAAACTTCGTGCTTTCATAGATACTTTAAGCAATGTTGAGCGAGTGGAGATTCTGCCTTATCATTCGTTAGGTGTCTATAAATGGGAGCAGTTAGGTATTCCTTATGCACTCAAAGATGTAGAATCGCCTACGGAGGAAAGTGTTCTTCATGCACGAAAGATATTAACGGAGGAGAGATAATTGGGGCTGTTATAAGGTCTTTTAGAACCGTTTGATGTAAATATTTTTCCTCTATTGCTTTTTAATTAAGGCTTAATTGCATTCGAATTAAGCCTTAATTAGCTTCCAATAGGTGCCCTTTTGAGGTCTTACTAACGCCCTTTAGGAGTCCAATTAAGCACCTTTTAAAATGTACTTTTGTAACTTGCTGATTTCTTGATGGTTATAAACTTGAGTTGTATGTTTGTTTTTTAGCTTTGTTCCGAGGTTTTTACTTGACGTTATGTAATAATTTTTCAGAGTCTGAATAATTAGTTTTAACGTTATGAGAATCATTATGTTCGGGGTAAGGATAAGGAAGGTGAGCAAGATAATCTTGCTATGAGTTTGTAAAATGATAGAGGTTGGTTATATAAGCAAGATGCTGACTCGTGTGAAGTAATTTATGCGCTAAAGTTTTTTTAACCTTATTTTTTACGTAATAAATTACGACAATAGAAATGTTAAAGGCTATTATGGGAAAGGGATTGATACACATTATCCGTGTAATAATAATCTTAATTTTATAGTTATGACTATCCGAAAAATCAACAATAAAGGTTAATAGTGTTTTTAATAATAAAAAATATTCTCCCGAAAATTTGGTTGTTTAAAAAAAAACGTGTATCTTTGCATCAAGTTTTTTTAGTGGTTAATTTAGTTTTAGTATTTAAACCTTGGGTGATGTGAATCAGTCAAGGTCTTTTTTTTGTATATACTGGAAGTCTTTTACAAAGATTCCTGTATAGGTAAGATTAACTCATAACAGATAATTCACAGTTTCAACTAATCATTTTTATATTAATTATGTACGATATGAAATATGTTAATGACCGCATACGCAGACAAGATCGTCTGATGGATGAGGAAAGAGCGATAGAACTTCTGCGAGATGGAGAATACGGAGTTTTGAGTATGGTCTCAGAAGATATGGGATATGGTATTCCTGTAAACTTTGTTTGGGACGGCAAGAATAGTATCTATATCCATTGTGCACCTGAAGGACGTAAGTTGGTGGCTATTGAGCAGAATCCTAAAGTTTCGCTCTGTGTCATTGGTAAAGTAAACTTGTTGCCACGCAATTTCACCACTGAGTACGAGAGTGCTATCTTCTTTGGTGAGGCGCATATTCATCTTTCTGAGGAGGAGAAGATGCATGCACTGCATCTATTGATAGATAAGTTATCACCTGACTTCAAAGAGCTTGGCGACAAATACGCTCACATGAGTTTTCATCGCGTTGAAATTATCCGTGTTGATTTCTCTGAATTCAGTGGTAAACGAAAGAAGGTGCATTCATCAGGTACGCCAACCGGAGATTAAAGGAATACTCGTAGAATGATATTCACCACACATTAAATGTTTCACATAGCAAAGGTCGGCATCTCTCAGGACCTAAGTATTAGTTTTTAGCGAATGGATATAGCTATCATTGGCGGAGGAGCAGCAGGGTTCATGGCTGCTATCGTGGCTCGTAGGACAAACCCTGCAAGTAAGGTGACAATCTTTGAACGTGCACAGAAGGTGTTGGCTAAGGTTGAAATAACCGGAGGTGGACGTTGTAATGTTACAAATAGCTTTGCAGCCATTACGGACATGAAGCAGGCTTACCCACGTGGGCATAAACTCATGAAACGATTAATGAAGACGTTTAGCCATGAAGATACTTATAGATGGTTTGAGCAACATGGTGTGCCATTGGTAACGCAAGAAGATGAATGTGTCTTCCCAAAGGCGCAAGATTCTCATGCTATTATTAATTGTTTGGTACGTCAGGCGAATGATTTGGGGGTTACGATATGTTGTCGACACCGTTTGGTGAATATCCATAAGGTGGAAGATGGGAGATTAAAACTGGAGTTTGAGAATGGGGTACATCGCGTGTTTCATCGTACTATTATAACAACTGGAGGCTCACCGAATGGACGTGGCTTACAATACCTTGCCCAGCTTGGACATGATATAGAGCATCCTGTACCTTCACTTTTCACCTTTAATATAAAAGATCGTGCTTTTTGCGACCTTATGGGAACGGTTGTTGATCCTGTTGTGACGACTATTCCTGGAACAAAACTGCGTGCGAAGGGTCCATTGTTGGTGACACATTGGGGGGTAAGTGGTCCTGCTGTCTTGAAACTTTCTTCATATGCGGCTCGTTTGCTTGCTGAAAATGATTATAAAGCTCCGCTTGCCATCAGCTGGGCTGGCGAACTAACACGGCAAGAAGTGGAGGAGAACCTTCTGAAGTTGCAAACTGCTAACCCACGTAAGCAGGTTGCTACCTTACATCCATTTGGTCTGCCGAGTCGTCTGTGGCTCTATATACTAAGTAAACTTGGCATAGATGCTGTGAAGCCATGGGCTGAGATTGGACGTAAAATACTAAACAGAATGTTTGAAACATTGGTCAATGATCAATACACCATTGCTGGTAAAGGTGCCTTTCGTGAAGAGTTTGTGACGTGTGGTGGTGTGAGTCTTAGCTCTGTTAACTCTAAAACGCTTGAAAGTAAGGTTTGTCCAAATCTTTTCTTTGCGGGTGAGGTGTTAGATATTGATGCTATTACTGGTGGTTTTAATCTTCAAGCAGCATGGACAACAGGTGTTGTGGCTGGGCAATATGCTGCAGGTAGTTAGCATCTTGCCACTTTGCTTTTAGTTAAAAAGTGTTTTAATTTTAAATTCCTTCCCCATACATTTTGTAGTTTCAAAAAATATCTATATCTTTGCACTCGCTTTCAACAAGGAAGCAGGTTGACTACAAAGTAACCTTCTGGAGAGATGGTAGAGTGGTCGATTACAACGGTCTTGAAAACCGTCGTACCGAGAGGTACCGGGGGTTCGAATCCCTCTCTCTCCGCAAACAAGGGTGTGAATCAGCAAGTTACGCGATTTACACCCTTTATTACACCCAAATATTCTATTACAAAGAAAATGCTACACCTTAATGAGGTTGAATTGAGTGTAAGCAGATTTATTATTTTATGTTTGATGAATTGTTGCCACGCCTTGGCAAGCGTTTCACCATTTTGTCGAAATCGCTTTCAAGTTGTGCCATTTCTCTTTGGCGATAGATATTGAACTCTCGTTCGGCTTTTTCTATGGCTTCTTGATGCGACACACTGCCCTTACCCTCCAATAATTTGCGTTGTAGGGAAATGATTTGGTTGTCAAGAGCGGCTATCCAGTCTGTCATTCGCATGGGATGTTCTTCAAGGGCTTGAAACTCGGCAAAGTCTAAAAATTGCGACACAAGCAGGTTGAGCCGTTGCAGTTCGTTTTCAGTGAGATAGTTCTTGGCTACTTTTACATCGTCTTTGGTGATATAGTCCCCCTTGAAATTGGTCATGCCCACAAAGGGTTTATCACAGTCTACACGGTCATAGATAATCTCGGCAGCGGTATGCTCGTGTATGGCATAATGCAACTTGTTTTGCACTGTCGCAAAGAAAGTGCGTGTGAGATCGGTGCGTGGATCATAATCCACAGATGTGGCGTAGATATCCGTTACCTGCTGGTAAAAATTGCGTTCCGAAGCCCGAATGTCCCGAATGCGTTGCAGCAACTCTCTGAAATAGCGATTACCGCCTTGCTTCAATCGGTCATCATCCATCGCAAAGCCCTTTTGGATATACTCATGTAGTCGCTCTGTTGCCCAACGGCGGAAGCGTGTCGCTACTTGCGATTGTACTCGATACCCAATAGCTATAATCATATCAAGATTATAGTGGTCAATGTTGCGTTGCACATTGCGATTACCTTCCTGCCGAACTAACAAGTATTTCTTGTGAGTTGCCTCGTCGGCCAATTCCTTGTCGGCATAGATATTCTTGATATGCAGGGCTATATTCTGTTGCGTAGTATCGTAAATCTCAGCCAACTGACCCTGCGTGAGCCACACATCCTCGTCTGCAAAGCGCACATTCACCTTTACCAAGCCATTATCGTCTTGGTAGATAATAAGGTTGTTATCATTCTTTCCCTGTACCATTTTTTATACTGTAAAATATAACTTATTCCCAAATAATATTTCAAAAAGCTAATTGGCATCATATTGTCCCGCCAATACCCTTAAACTTTTCTATGAAAGTTGCTATCTTTTGGAAAACACTTTGTTTCTTCGTTAGATATTGTGGGTTGAGTAGACTCATCTTTGGGAGAACAGCATTGAGGTCTGTTCCGTTTTCACTGGCAAACTCATGCTTTAATGATGTTTGGATATAACGCTTTGCAGCTTCCATATTCAGTTGCTCCTCCGTTATCAACTTGTCAGCCTCTTCCTTTTGCTTTTTTTGCGCATAAGAGAAGAAAGCAGAAATTACATCCGCCTTGTCCTGGATTGGTTCCAAGTCTGTCTCATGGATAAAATCCACAATCAGTCCCTCTTTGGCTCTGTTTCCTATGCTGCTTCTGATAATTCTACGAACTTCATCAACCAGTGCATCTTTATCTTTAGTCTTTTTATTATGCTCGAATACCAGCTCAAGTATATAGTCTAAGTCTATCTCCTGTGATTTGAGTAGATCCACTTCAAATACCACATTGTCCCAGTCTATTTTATATTCTTCTGAGGCTTTTCCTTCTCGTTCCATTCTAAACCAATCTCGAATATCATTATATGTAGAGCGGTAATCTTGTGCATTCCGTTCTTGCAGAACATCAACCTCCATCATGGCAGACACTTCTTCGTCTGTAAGGAAATGGCTATTCTTAAATGCTTCCAATGCATCAGGATCTCCCTTATCAATCTTTTGCAACTTCTTGAGGTTGGTAAACTCATCATAGTTCTGCAGTATATTCTCTATTTTCAGATAATCACCAAAGAGTTTCACAAAGGCTTTCTTGTCAGCCTCTGTTGTTATCTCGTCAGGTTGTGGAAACCGCTCTTTGAGTTCTTTCACAATATCAACATAGCCTCTGCGTGCCTCACCCGTTGCAATATCAGTGAAACCATTGAGATATTCCTCATAACTCTTCTCAAGCACCACATTCTTTGTGTTTTTGTCACCAAACAGTGTGATGGCATCTATGGTTGCTTGTTCCAAATCTCTGAATGTAATGATGTTGCCAAATGTTTTGGTAGCATCATAGATACGATTGGTTCGTGAGAAAGCCTGCATCAGTCCATGATAACGCAAGTTCTTATCTACAAAGAGCGTGTTAAGGGTGGGCGCATCGAAACCTGTGAGGAACATTCCTACCACGATAATAAGATCTACTTCCTGGCTCTTTACACGTTTCGCCAAGTCGCGGTAGTAGTTTTGGAATTCCTTGCTGTCTACGCCGAAACTTGTTTTGAAGATGGCATTGTAATCATTAATTGCCTTGGTCAAGAACTCTTTGGCACTATTGTCCATTGCCGTGGGCTCAAAGTTTTCTTCCAGAATATCGCCTACGGCATTCTGCTCTTCATTGGGAGCAAAAGAGAATATCGTGGCTATCTTCAGTTTCTTGTCGTTATCTTCTTGCAGGTTGTTCAGTTCCTCATAATAGAGTTTGGCTGCTTCTACACTGTTCACAGCAAACATAGCGTTAAAGCCTTTTCCGTTTCCTTGATTTCGATGTGTCTTTATCCTAAAATTCTGCAAGATGTATTGAGAAACCTCTTTGATTCGATCAGGATGAAGCAAGAGTTTCTTATTTTCTGCTGCTGTCAGTTTAATTTCGTCTTGCTCGGTTTCCAAATCCTTAAACTGTGGACGCACATCGTTATAATCAACCTTAAATTTCAACACTTTTTCATCTCTTATGGCATCTGTGATGACATAAGAATGGAGTTCACGACCAAACACACTGGCTGTTGTCTCTGCTCCCAATGCGTTTTCCGGAAATATAGGTGTGCCCGTAAATCCAAACTGATAATATCGCTTAAACTTTTTCTTAAGATTCTTCTGTGCTTCACCAAATTGCGAACGATGACACTCATCAAAGATAAAGACTACCTGTTGACCATAGACAGGCAATGATGCCTCGCTCTTCATCAGATTGTTCAGCTTCTGTATAGTCGTAACGATAATCTTGTTATCATCCTTCTCTATATTACGCTTCAGTCCTGCTGTGCTTTCCGAACCATTCACGCTGTCGGGTGAGAAACGCTGGTATTCTTTCATCGTCTGGTAGTCCAAGTCTTTACGATCTACCACAAAAAACACCTTGTCTATGAAATCCAGTTCGGTAGCCAAGCGTGCAGCTTTGAAACTGGTCAATGTCTTGCCCGATCCTGTCGTGTGCCAGATATAGCCACCGCCTTCAGGTTTGCTCCACTGTTTTGCCTGATAGGAACTTTTGATTTTCCATATCAATCGCTCGGTGGCTGCAATCTGATAAGGGCGCATGATTAGCAGCGTGTTACTGGTATCAAACACAGAATAGGTAAGCAGCACTTGTAGAAGCGTGTTCTTTTGGAAGAAGGTTGCCGTGAAATCCTTCAGGTCTTTAATCAAAGTGTTATCTGCCTTCGCCCAGTTCATTGTAAAGTCAAAACTATTCTTGTCCCGTTTTACGGTGTTAGCAAAATAGCGAGTATCTGTACCATTAGAGATAACGAAGATTTGTAAATATTTATACAATGAGCACTCACTGTTGAAACTCTCCTTACTGTAACGATGTACTTGGTTGAATGCTTCACGAATAGCAACCCCCCGCCTTTTCAGTTCCACCTGCACCATTGGCAAGCCGTTCACTAAAATGGTTACATCATAGCGGTTGGCTTGTGTACCTGTTTGTTCAAACTGATTGATTACTTGTACTTTGTTTCGGGCAATATTCCGTTTGTCTACCAAATAGATATTTTGGATATGTCCGTCATCAAACACAAAGTCATAGATGTAATCATCCTGAACCTTGCGGGTTTTGTCGATGATGCTGTCGCTGGGCTTGTCCAAGTACTCATCCATGAAACGCTGCCATTCTGCATCGGTAAAGACTGCGTTGTTTAGCGTTTGCAGTTGCTTTCTCACATTCGCCAACAATCCTTCGGGAGTTGTAAGTGCAGGAAGATATTCATATCCTTGATACTCCAAGTCTTCTATCAGTTCATGTTCCAAAGCCGCTTCGGTCTGATAGCCGGCAGGTGGTTCATTTACCATTGAACTCTTGGTATAATTTTCAAGAACGATGAAGTTTTGTAATTCTGCTATAGTACTATATTGTGTCATTATTGTTGTTCCTCCTTTTTCCAATATCTGTTTTCAATAAGATGGTCTAATAAAAATTTCACAGTTTGTTTTTCTGCAGCTGTCGGTTCTGCTACCGCCTCATTGGATAGTGTAGAATGGCTGGTAAATTGTATAATTCGATTATAATAGGTCTGCTTATCATCAGGCAAAAGGTCTGACCATCGAGGATAACCCAAAAAATTTGCAGTTTTCTCATACAGATTACGAAGAAGTGTAAAGTGATATTTCTGAATGTTGTCCACTTCTATAGCCTCTTCTATTGTCTGCTTCAAAAAAAGGTGATAGGAAAAACTCTTGTTAGAATCTCCTTTCTTCTCTTTTAGTTCAAATGTTCCATCTTCGTTTTTATCCAACATATAACCCACTTTGGAGTTAAGTTCATTATAAATCACATTGTAAAATAATGGATTGTGAGTTGTTATTACGAACTTCAGTTCCTTTGGACTTAACTTTATTAGTTCTGCTACATTTACGGCTAACTCTATCAAGTGATTTTCATCCAAAGAACTTACAGGGTCATCAATAAATACATATTTTAAGTTATCGAACTGATGTGTAGAACGATTTTCCGCTTCCGAAGTACTCAAAACTTCGACGACCTCTTTTAGGAGACTATAAAATACGCACCATATCAGGCTACTTTCTTCACCTCTTGAAATTTTAATATTTTCAGTACGTTCTTCGTTCCCTCCATCAATAGAAAAACTTATCTCACTATAGGTTTCGTTGAAACGTGGAGTTAGTTTGTTGCTTGTGTAATGTTGAAAAAGACTAATAATATTATTAGCTTGTCCTTCATCTTCCAATACCCAACGTGTAAAGCCATTGGGACGAATCTTCAACTTTCTATTTACATCTTCGTCCAAATCATTGTCCCAATAAAATAAATCTTCGGTAAAAGCATTGTAATAGATAACTTTTACCGCAATTTCCTCTTCTCCTGTACTATCTCCTTGTTTAGATGCAATCAATTCTTTGAAAGTACGTGACAAACGGGTTTTACCCACACCATTAAAGGCATAGATTAACTGGACTTTCTTATCACTATTTCTTAATTCTTGTGCTATTTCTTCTAAGGCCTTTCCCATATTTATGCTGTTGCTTTATGTTCTGGAAATGATAATAATTGATTGCGATAATATTCATATTGCTTTCTTCGCAGTTCTATCTCCTTCGGCAGTCCTTCAGAAATGGAGTTGGTAAGTGTATCGAATTTATCAAGAATTGATGCGATGCGCTCTTGCTCGGCAAGAGGAGGAACAGGTATCTTGATTTTCGCCAGATCATTGGAATTCACGCGTCTTACTTTTGTTCCTGTAATAAAACATCTTTTCTGTTTTTGGAACTGCTCTGTTTGGAAATAGTATGCTACATATTTTGGATTCATTGTGTGTGCATAGAAGCATGCATCACTACTCACGGCTATCTCCTCATCCCCCAACCATGCCACAGCCTTGCACACATCTTCATCGTTCTCACTTGTCGTTGCAATAATCAAATCCCCATTTTTGGCTTTTCGTGCTTTTTGAGCAAATTCCTGTGAAACATACGATTTTGTTCTCTTAGCATATGTACCATAATAGGTATAGATTTGACCATAATGAATACAGCCAACACCTGAAAGAGTAAAGTCTTTTTTCTGAAGTCCACCTCCTCTTATAAATGTACCAAGCTCTCCTAACGACATAATTTTTACATTATTTAACCTTTGCCCCCCCTATTTAACATATCAAAAGATAGCAATTGGTTACGATAATACTCATACTGCCGCTTGCGGCAGTCCAGCTCCGCTTCCAGCTCCGCTTCCAGCGTAGTAAAGTTATCAAGTATATCGACTATTTTACGCTGAACAACTAGTGTAGGAATAGGAACAAGTAATTTCATAAAATCGACTTTAGATATATAGAATCTTGTAACACCCCTTACAGCTTTATTTACTATTTTCCTAAAATCTGGTCCATGAAAATAATAATTTAAAAAGGTGGGATCTATAATATCCTTATATGATTCATTAATTCTAATTCCAAACAAATGGTCATCCAAAAATACGCCAGACTCTATTTCACCTTCAATTACAGATGATATGGCACATTCATCAGGTGTTTCTGATGCACTTGTAAATAGAATATCTCCTCGTTTTAATTCTGTTTGATTCAGTTTTTTTACTGTTGCAAATGGAAGTTGATTTATATCGATTTTTATATGCTTATATGCATTGAGATAATCAATGAATCGGCAATTACCTTTCTCTGCCCACTTGTTGGTAACTCCACTCATTCCGTTTATTTGTATACTGATTTCTCCTAGAACTTTCCATTCAACCCCTGTACCTGCTAATAACTTTTCGATATAACTCATGCATCCAACTCCTTTATAATATTATCAATATCCGCTCGCAACATATCAATGCGCTTCACAGTCTGCGCAACCTCTGCATTCAGTTTTACAATGTCTATCACCTCTCGCTTATCTTCCACTTCCACATAGGAACTGACGGAGAGATTATAATCATTCTCGGCTATTTTGCTATTATCCACAGATGTGGCAACATACTGTATTTCTTCCTTATTCCCAAAGATATCCACAATGCGGTCAATATGTTCTGGCAGCAACACATTATTGTTGGTTTCTTTTTTGAAGAAATCCTCGCTACTGGCATTAATAAACTGCGTCTCGGTGTCGATTTTGTGCTTCGACAGTACAAGAATATTTACGGCGATGCTCGTACCATAGAACAAATTGGGGGGCAGAGAGATAATTGTTTCCACAAAGTTATTGTCCACCAAGTACTTTCTTATCTTTTGCTCAGCACCGCCCCGATAGAAGATGCCAGGGAAGCAGACCATGGCAGCACGCCCACGAGAAGAAAGATAACTGAGGGAATGAAGCACAAAGGCGAAGTCAGCTTTCGACTTGGGAGCCAATACGCCGGCAGGAGCAAAGCGGTCATCATTAATTAGCGTGGGGTCATCGCTGCCCACCCAGTTTACCGAATAAGGTGGATTGGAAACAATGGCATCGAAGGGCTTTTCATTGCCATATTGAGGATTAAGAAGCGTGTCGCCCAAGGCGATATCGAACTTATCGTAATTGATATTGTGCAGAAACATATTCATACGCGCCAGGTTATAGGTGGTATGATTGATTTCCTGCCCGAAGAAGCCTTCTTCTATCAAATGTTCATCAAACTGTTTCTTGGCTTGAAGCAACAGAGAGCCAGAACCACAAGCAGGGTCATAAATCTTGTTTACGGAGGTTTGTCCCAACAAAGCAAGCTGGGCTATCAACTTTGAAACATTCTGTGGAGTAAAGAATTCCCCCCCGGATTTGCCAGCATTGGCAGCATAATTGGAGATTAAGAATTCATAGGCGTCACCAAAGAGGTCTATCTCATTATCTTCAAAGTTTTCGAAATCCAACCATTCAACGCCCTTGATGACGGCAACCAACCGTTTGTTCTTCTCCTCAACGGTGTTTCCCAAGCGATTGCTAGTGGTATCGAAGTCGGCAAAAAGCCCCTTGATGTCATGTTCAGACGCATAGCCGCTGGCAGAACTTTCTATCGCGTTGAAAATAGCTGCCAAATCCGTATTCAAATTAGGGTTGTTGTTTGCCTCCTTAGCTATATTGACGAACAACTGACTGGGGTAAATGAAATATCCTTTGGTCTTGGTTGCATCATCTTTTATTTCAGGAGTGATAACGTCATCGGAGAGATGGGCATAATCTACACTCTCATCACCAGCCTCAATAAAGTTGGTAAAATTCTCACTGATGAAACGATAGAACAACGTTCCCAAGACAAACTGCTTGAAGTCCCAGCCATCTACGGCACCACGCACTTCGTTGGCAATTTTCCAGATGGCAGCTTGCAGCTCATCTCTTTGCTTTGTATTTGTCATTATCACGGTCGATTTTAATTCTAATTTAATTTGCAAATATACAATTTTATGGCGTAAAAAGCGAAGAAATGTGTGGGTTTTAACATGAGTAGTTGGAACTATTTAATGTAAAATCTACAAGAACATATCTTCTGCTATTGTTAGAAGTAATCAATGAATAAAACATTTCTCTAAAAAGTACTCACTTTCGAGTTCAGCTTTACATTTCCTGAGAGTTTATGATTTCCTTGCATTTCCTTATACTTCCCGCCATATCCTTACCTCTTGGAATAATATCAAAAGCGCTCTACTTTTGTATCGTCAGACCTGACTGAATGCCCTATGCGCAAGGGCGAGTTATTCATTTCAAAACAATTGAATTATGACGATAAACGAATTACTGGACAAGCCTGTTTGGCAGATGACTGGTGAAGAATTACTTTTCCTTGCACAACATGGTAATATGTCCACGAGCAGGGAATCAACAAAGGCTTCTTCCTCCAAAGAAGAAAAGCGATATGTGTACGGGTTGGCTGGCATTGCACACCTCTTCGGCTGTAGTTTGCCTACGGCTAACCGTATCAAGCAGAGTGGTAAAATCAATCGTGCCATTACACAAATCGGTCGTAAGATTATTGTTGATGCTGACCTTGCTCTCGAACTGGCAGGGCGAAAGACAGGAGGACGATGATGAATACAACTAATTATGAAAACATTTGGAAAAAGTCGCTCATTCATGTAACCGATGAGTTTACGCTTCCTCCAGTTGTACTACAAGCAGGTGAAGCCATTATTGGCACACTGGGGAACTTCAGTGTATCAACAGGTAAGGCGAAAGCTAAGAAGACTTTCAATGTGAGTGCCATCGTCGCAGCAGCCCTTGTCAATGGGCAGGTGCTGGAATATCAGGCATCATTTCCTGAAAGTAAACGCACAATTCTTTACTTTGATACGGAACAAAGTCCTTATCATTGCCAACTTGTGATGCAACGTATTTTGAGATTGGCAAAACTGCCGATAGACAAGGAACCGCAGAATTTGAAGTTCAGTCATCTTAGAGCCATTGCAGACCCTAACGAGCGCAGAGAAATCATTCGTTATGCCATTTACAATACACCCAATGTGGGTTTGGTAGTCATTGACGGCATTCGGGATTTGATGCTCGACATCAACAATTCAACAGAGGCAACCAAGTTAGTGGGCGACCTGATGCAATGGACGAGCGAGCAAAACATTCACATCCAAACTGTGCTTCACCTCAATAAGGGCGACGACAACGCACGAGGACATATTGGGACGGAACTCAACAACAAGGCAGAGACTGTCTTGCAAATCACGAAAGACAACACGCTGCCTGAACGCAGTATTGTTGCCCCCTCCATCATTCGCTCCAAACCCTTTGAAAGGTTTGCCTTTCGACTTAAGGAGGTTGAAGACAATATTTGCATTCCCCAAATAGATCTCTCATATTCGGACAATGAACGGAAGTCACATCGTTTCTCCTGCCAAGAGTTAAGCACTAACGAACATCGAAAAGCGTTGGAACCAGTCTTCTCTACAAATGAAGTCTTGCCATATAGTAAACTTATCGTAGCTCTCAAAGAGGCTTATGTAAAAGTTGTGGGACAATCCTACGGACAAACAAAGCTCAAAGAGCTTTTGCAATTCTTGCTTAACAAAGGCATAGTGGTTAAGGAAGAACGAGGAAAATATCGGCTCAGCCATAATTCTCTACTATAAAACCTTTGGTCGGTCGGACACAGGCTATATATACCTGAACCAATCCGACCAAAGAGAAACAAACTGGGTCGGACGTAAAGGTGTGCCTATAGTGTACGACTATCCGACCAATCCTAAGCCTTTCAGCCTCCAAAAGAAAAAGGCTGAGAGTTATTCATTTCAAATATCAAAACAAAATCACAATGGAAATACAAAATATCAAGCAAATCTCTATCACAGATTATTTGCAGCAACAGGGTTATTCACCTGCGCGAGTACAAGGAATTCATTTTTGGTACTGCTCCCCGCTGCGCAACGAAGGTACTCCATCATTCAAAGTAAATATAGAGCGTAATCAATGGTATGACTTCGGAACTGGCGAATATGGAGATATTATTGACCTTGTGCGTGCTTTACAGCATTGTACCATGTACGAAGCTATTGAACTTCTAATCGGTTCAAAACAAATAGTGCATCAAGATTTTTCTTTTGGCGGTGAAAGAAAAACCTCTAATCACAAATTAGAAATCATATCTGTGCAATCACTTACCAATCCTTATTTGTTACGTTACATCGCAGAACGAGGAGTACCTCTCAGTATCGCCAATAGGTTCTGTTCTGAAATTCGATACAATAATACCAATCGGACATACTATGCCATTGGGTTTGCAAACGATGCTGGCGGTTGGGAAGTTCGTAGTCCTTATTTCAAAGGCTGCATTGCTCCAAAAGCGATTACAACTATTAGTAAAGGCACAGACATTTTACAAATCTTTGAAGGGTTTATAGATTTCCTTTCGTGGCAAACGCTAAATCCATCTTCAGCTTGCGATACCATAGTTCTTAATTCTTTGGCTCTTTTGCCACGTATTCAAGAGAAGTTAAAAAGCTACAAGCAAGTTGAGAGTTTTCTGGACAATGATGAAGCAGGACGAAAAACGTTTGAAGTTTTGAAGCAGTTTTGCCCATCTATCATAGACGGTTCTGTTCGCTATCAAACTCACAAAGACCTCAACGAATGGCTTGTATCTCAGTCCAAAGTGCAAGAAAGTCAACCTTCGTTACTGACCACGAAGCGTGGCATCAGAAGATAGTATTTAGCAGGGAAGCAAGTTTGTGTTTTGAGTATCTCAAAACCTACTTGCTCCCACCTTTGGGAGGTGAAAATCCCGTTGGTCTCATCAAAAAAATAAAAAATGGAACAGAAGAATAAAGGTGGGCGACCCACTAAGACATTATCAGAGAAACGGAAATATCAAGTGCTTCTTCGGCTTAATACAATGGAGTACTACACCTTATTGGGAAAAGCACGTGAAGCCTCAATTCCTCGAACAGAGTTTTTACGGCAGCTCATAACAAATGCAGAAGTAAAGAGCCGAATTAAGTCAGAGGAAATGCAACTCATCCGTACGGTTTCGGGCATGGCAAACAATCTCAATCAGATAGCCCATCGGCTCAATGCTTTCGGCATCTCTGCACTCAACGAAGAACTGAATGCGCTGAAACAACTTATTCACGAACTTATGAAACGATTGAAACCATGATAGCCAAGATTATTAAAGGAACAAACTTCAGTGGAGTTGTCAATTATATGCTCAGCAAACGCGAAGGTCAAGTCAAGGTTTTACAAGCTAATGGCGTACGCAGTTCTTTACCAAATGACATTGCACACGACTTCAACTTGCAAGCCTCTATGCGTCCGAATGTACAAAAACCAGTTTGTCATACCATACTCTCATTCTCAGCACATGATTCAGAACGACTGACAGATGCAACAATGGTGAAGATTGCCAACGAATATCTTCATGAAATGGGCTATGGCGACACACAGAGCCTTATCGTAAGGCACAGTGACCGCCATCATCCTCACCTGCACATTTGTATCAATCGCATTGGTAACAATGGCAAAACCATCAGCGACCACAACGAAAACTATCGTTCAACGAAGATTTGTAGAGAACTGACAGAGTGTTATGGTCTAACCATTGGCGAAGGAAAGCAAGAGGTAAACCGCTCAAGATTGAGAGGTGAGGATAAATTACGATACGAGATATTCGATACCATTAAGTCTATATTACTTCAATCTCAGACTTGGATAGATTTTGTTGCAGGGTTAGAGCAACAAGGTATTACCACTCGTTTCAAAACGAAAGGCAACACCGATGTTGTTCAAGGAATCATCTTTGAAAAAGACGGATGTAGTTTCAGTGGCTCAAAGATAGACCGAACGTGCTCTTTCTCTCGCCTCAATGCTGAGATAGAACAAAATTCTCACAAACAAGAGCAAATTAATCAACAAAATGAACCTATGGTACATTCTGTAGATGAAAGCAATTTTATTACCGACCTATCTGAAGCAATTAGTGAAGTGTTTTCTATGCCAACACCAAGTAATGGCGTAGATGTTGATGAGCTCCGCTTTCAAAAGAAACTTCGCAATAGAGCTAATCGCAAACGTAGAATTTAATCACATCAAATTTATATCAGTATGAATAATGAAATTGCACCTGTTCTCGATATTCTCGAAGAACTCAAACAAGAATGCAAAGCCATCAGTAAGGCACAGGTAGAACTGCGCACTACTATTGCAGAACAGCTATCTAATCCAAAGGGAGATAGCATTAAAACACAAGAAACTGTGCAAATCCATCTCTCGAAAGAAACTCAAACCAAAATCAAAGAACATCAACTTTTTGTTTTGGAGGCACTATCAGAGTCGAATAAGAAACTCGACCCGAAGTTTGAAGCCTTGCAGCAACTCATCATAGAGCAACAAAAGCCCGTAGAGTACAAGAACTACTCGCTCTTTGCCAGCGTGCAATTAGCCGAGCGCGTTCTGTTACTGTTAGTTTGCGGACTGGTCATGGTCAGTTGCTGGTTCTTCGCTATGGGATCCAACAAACTGCAAACCGCCTCCGATTACGACCTCCGCTACCGCTATCTGCGTATGCAAGGAAAAGCTACAAGTAAAGATTTTGCCCATCTCGACAGCCTCTTTATCATGCATCGAAATCCCAAAGCCATTCGGCAGATGCAACAGAAGGTAGTCGATTATGAGCAAGCCCTGCAAATGCAAGCGGAATTGTTGCTACAACAGAAGCGTATTACGGAAGAACAAGGAGAATTGAAGAAGCATTTGAAGAAATAGAAATTACTCCAAGAAATTGATTCGTACAGCTTCTTGGAGTAATTGATATATGTATCTTTTAAAGATAACTATCAATGTCAAAATTCTTTAGTCCGAAATCATAACGAGCATAAAGAGGATGCCTTGGCTGTCCTGATTTTGTTAACTCTCCTATTTGCTTCCAGCTAATTTTTCGCCCTTTTTCTTGAAGTATATTGGCAATATCTCTAAAGCAATCTAATAAATAATTTCTCTTATATATAAGATTACCCCAAGCAACAAGAACATCCAAATCATTATATGTCTTAAAGAATTCTTTTATAGCATCAAGATTATTCTGATGAAGGATTTCATCCCTCTTATTATGTACACCTTTGAAATTTGTAGACCTCTGAGCATATAGATTTAGCATAACAAAACCATCGTAACTATTAAGTTCTGCAAATCCCATAACTTTTCTCACTGTAGGATCAGGGTGTTTTTCATTTGCTGTACTTGGATTGACTCCAATTACCACTAAGGGCTTTGTACATCTACTTGCTAATACATAACGATGGGTTTCCTCATCGCCAATCATTTGTTTAATCTGATAATCCATAATTTTAATTTATTATATATTCATTATTCGACTTAGTTCTTCCTCAACTTCCGCCACCGTAGGCAAAGCCGATTTCAGATTCTCGGGGATTGCCTTTGAGAGTTGATAGTCACTCACACCGATTGGCTGGTCGTAGCCAGAGAGAGCATATTGTGCCACAACTTTATCGCCACCATTGCAGAGGAGCAAACCGATGATTTTCCATCGTATTCATCGTAGAGAGTTTTATCCATAACATTTGTACATATTGTTAATTGTACCGTATATTCGGGTTTGAATAGCGTGGCTTTGGACTCAATGATTACATATACATGGATTCGGAGTTTATAGAAGAAGTTATCGTATAGAACTCAGAATTATATGGCTCACCCAGTTGACGCGAACTATAACTGACTGCTTGAAGAATTCCTCAATCTGACTGATATCATGACAATAGATAGCCAATACAATGGGCAAATATACTAATGGCTATGTTATAGGCATGTTATAATGGTGCTATTTTGACTTTCATTCAGTTTTATTCATAACCATCTCTAACATCTTATTCTGGTGTCTGACTATATCTTCTACGTCCCATTCTAAGCCAAATGGACGTTCTTTTTCTTTGTCTTTAATACCATTATTGTAATTGTCTTGACATATCTGTAACATAATTCTGAACTTTAAGGAAGCAACACTCACCTGATTGGACTTTGTATCAAGATAGCGATTCTTTTTTTCAATTGGATTCCAGTTTGAGCCAGAACTGTTTGCATCGGAACCTATCATGGCAAAATTACCATAGCAGTTTATATCTTGCGTACTAATTGGCATATTGTCTCCAGCCTTAGCTTGTGGATAATAATGCTCCAGACTTTTTCTTGTTCGAGAGAAATAGAAGTTATTGAAAGAATCCAACTCAAAATCACTACAACCCAATGAATTGAAAAAATCTATTCGACTACGAGAATTCTTTTTTGCTTTGTTACCTCGCAATTCAACAACATATTTCTTCCAAAGCTTATAATCTGTATAATTAAATACATACAAAGGTATATTGCATGAGCCGATGGGGTAGATACGATTGAAGTCCCGATTCACTTCTTCTAATTCAACATTCAATCCACCATTATTAAAAATAGTCTCATCAAAACTATTTGGCTTCGGCTGATTTATGTCGTTGAGTTTACTTGCATCGAGATACACATCAAAGAAATACTTATCTGCCAGTTTTCTTAAGAAATTTACATAATTATTGAGGTCCCAATCCTCAAATAGGTGGTATAAACAATAGAACAGATAGTTTTTTCTTTGCTTAGGCGTGAAAGCGACTTCAAACATGGATAGTAATTGAATAACCTCGTTTTGTTGTGCTTTATTGCTCTCATACAAATCCTTTAGGTAAGCAGCCTTCTTACCTTTCTTGTAGTAATATTGCAACTTCCACGGATTCTCAATGGTTCTATCTTCACCATTTGTGTGATGTATTACATAGTTATCAAGATAGTACTTAGCCAAAAGGAGATTATATGCGAAGTCCTTAACAAACTTGGGAGTAAGATTTACTTTATCAAACTCCTTAATTAGTTCTTTATCATCAAGAGTAAAATTCAAAGGAGTAAAATCATCTTCGTTCAACAATCTCGTAATTTTCAGTACAATTAATAGAAAATTCGGAAAGTCTATTATGGGCTGGAAACGATCGTTTATATCATCTTCTTCCTTCTTTTCTATCTTTTTTATAGGTGTATTTAAAAAATCTGAAATAGTTTTCATCCCCAATGATAAAGATGACTCCACATTAGAATCTGGGAAGTCGTCGAAAGATTCCATTTCAAAATCTTCCATTGTTTTACCAAAGACACTTGTCATCCCAGGGAGCTTCTGCTGAATATAGAAACTCATATCACTACAAGCCTCCCATATACGACTAAACTTCTCCATAGCATCATCATCGCCAATTAATTGTTCGCAGAGTTTAGCTTTTACTATTTCGTACTTTTCTAACTGCTCACCGCGAGAGTTCATAACCTCAAAATAGTGATTCAAATCTACATCTTTCGGCACACGATAATGGATGATATGCACCTTGTCCAAGAAAAAAGACTTAAAAGATTCGATATCAGTCTTCTTGTCACCTACAATCTCTTTGAGTGCTTCCTTTGCGTAATGGAAGCCATTAAGAATACCCATATCGTTTTCATCACCAAACACAGGCATTTTTTTTATTGTCGCTGCCGAAACTTTTCTTGCAGAGTAAGTAAGAGTATTTGGAATATTCTTTATGTCCAATGCCTTTAGAATAATGTAGATTGTTGTCAATCGCTGTTGTCCATCAATAACTTCATAAATATTATCATCTCGCTTGTATGTGACAAGAGTACCAATATAGTAAACAGACTTTTCCAACGAATCATATACATCCTTTATTAAGGCATATATTTCTTCACGCCCCCAGGCATAATTACGCTGATAGATAGGTATCTTGTATAATATAGAAGCCCCTCTGTTTGAGAAATAGATGTCATGAATAGAGCACTCTTCAAGAATATTATTCAAATCTTTCATTGTCTTTAATTTTTATAGTAACCATTTGTTTGGAAGAAATACAGATAGTTTTCATACACACCATCTTTCTCGTCCTTTAGATTCTTCAATGTTTCACCATCGCCATTATACTCGTAGCATTCCTGCACCCAACCATCTTTAATGTCATCATTTGAAAGCGGGTTAAGCTTGTCTGCCAAAGCACTCAGTAATGAAGTCGGTGTATCTTGCTTAGCAATCAGTTTATACATATTAAATGTATTGATCTTTTCACTCCACCCCATAATGTAGTTTTGTGCAGAAAGCCAACCGAGATTAGTATATTGTGCCCTCAAAGAATAAGCCCAAATGAACGCATATATGACAAATTGTTCAAACAAGTCAATATCTTCTTTTGTCGGATATGTCTCTGGGCAGAATCTGTCAACGTAAAGCAGAACAGAGGTGTCAAACATCAGACGTGTTATACCGTTACCTATTCCTTTTTTGAAGTGCCGGTCTAATGTTTTAACTATTATATTGTCATTGATATAGAATCCCTCATACTTATTGTTATTCTGAATATCTTTTAGTATATTATAATAGTGCTTTGTATATTCAAAGAACGGCTTACCGGCAATTATCGGTGTGTCTAATTGGAACGCATTTACATTCCGAGTACCAGAGACAAAAGGCATTGCAGAAGAATTGACCATATCTGCATAGCAATAGGCACTCTTGTAGAATTGAGCATAAGGCGTTCTTGCTGAACGAGTAACACCTTTGAACATATGGATGTTATGCTCATTCAAGATATTAGCTTTGTTGCCTGCTACCCATTCTTTGATACGATATAGGTAATTACCAAAAAAATCAGCTAAATCTCTTTGTGAAACCTGTTCCCAATCCTTTACTATTCTTTCTGTTTCATCCTCGCTGATGTTATTCATCTCGCGTAGATGGTATGCTTTCAACAAATCATGAGGATAAAGAGCCTTACCCCGTGCATTTTGAGAGTCAAAGAACTGAAAAGCTTCAGACACATCGGCGGTTATCACAACAATCAACTCACACCTGTTCTCTATATAATCCTTAAGATGCTCCATCTCCCGTTGATGTTCAACTGCCGAATCATTGTCTTCCGACTTTAATCCAACCCTACGAAAAAGTGCATTATAGTTGTTGGCGATATTATGGTCATTGTACGTATTGTCATATATCTTTTGTTTCAAAACCCCGATACTATTTTCTCTTAATGCCGTCAGAAGAAGAGAGAAAGTAATGATGCGTTGCTGTCCATCAACAATATCATATTGTCCCTTTTCCTTTGTTTTGTGAAGGATAAGTGTACCAACCCTATATCTTTCCTTATTACTATTCTTGGCATCAATAATATCATCGAGCAATTGTATGGCATTCCGAGCTGTCCATTTGTACGGACGCTGATAGAGAGGCACACATAGCTCTACATCCTTGATAGGCTCCTCGCAATTCGTTATGGTTTTGCGAAGTAGCAAATCGCCTATAGTAGTTATTGATAATGTTAAACTATTCATAATATGAGTATTAGTTATATGAGTTCACACATCGTAATCCAAACCATTTTAAAAGGTCAGTATAACAATTGAAATATCCTTTTATATGTTTTTATCTACAATCTTACTTAATTCTTCCTCAACTTCCTCCACCGTAGGTAAAGCAGATTTTAGATTATCAGGGATAGCCTTTGAAAGTTGGTAATCACTTACACCGATAGGCTGGTTATAACCTGAGAGGGCATATTGCGCTACCACCTTGTCTCCACCATTGCAGAGGAGCAAGCCAATGGTCTTATTGTCGTGCTCGCCACGTAGGGTATCATCTACTACATTGATATAAAAGTTCAGTTGTCCCATATATTCGGGCTTGAAAGGTGTGGCTTTGAGTTCGATAACAACGTATGCATGTAGTTGGATATTATAGAGAATGAGGTCGGCATAGAAATCAGAATCGCCCACTTCAAAATGCTTCTGCTGTGCCACAAATGCAAAGCCACTACCCATTTCCAAAAGATATTTGGTGATATGAGAAACCAATTGCCGTTCAATGTCTTGTTCTGCCATTTTATCTGTCTGTCCCATCATATCAAAGATATATGGGTCTTTCATCAGATAATTGGCAAGGTCGCTTTGCGGTTTGGGTAATCGTGCCGAGAAGTTACTCACTTTCTTTGCTGCAATCTGCCGAGCGAAAAGATTAGTCTCAATCTGCATTTGCAGAACATTACTACTCCAACCATTGGCAACTGCTTGCGTGATATACCAAAAGCGTTCACCCAAAGGCAACTTGCTGTTAAGCAAAATTACATGGCTTGCCCAGTTGGTGCGAACTATGGCTGACTGCTTAAAAATTTCTTCTATCTGATTTATATCATGTTGGTAAATGACAGACAGTACTTCAGATATCTCTCCTAATTGTGCAAGAGGTTCTTGCGTAATTATATTTCCTTGATTATCTGTAACTTGAATTTGCGCAAGAGGTTCTTGCGTAAATTGATTGAGTTTGCTTGTTAGTTGTAATACATTATCAACCGAAGGACTATTAAGCTGTTTTTCAACCTTACCCATTTCTAATAGAATCTCCATAGGATAGGTTTTGGCGAATTGGCACATATAGATAAGGTTACGAGTGGAATAGCCTCTCTTATCAGGATATTTAGAATGTATCGCCTTGGAAAGATTATCTATGACTTTGCTTCCCCAACCTTCTTTTTTTTGGAGGTAGAGAATAAAATGTCCGACTTTCCAATAGTGGAAAAGCATATCTGCATTTGCAGAGGCTATCATGCGTACTTGCGTATGCTCAAGGTCAGAACCGATGGCTCGAACAACAAGAGATAAATCTTGTTTATCTGCTTTATTTATTTCTTGGCTCATATTGTTTCGGTATTATAATTGATTGAATTTACTCATGGCATTCGCTTTGATGTCGTCCGCAATGTCTATGTATGGTTTCATAGCCTTGTAATCACTATGCCCTGTCCATTTCATAACTACTTGCGGAGGAATCCCCAATGCAAGTGCATTACAGATAAACGTTCTACGACCAGCGTGTGTTCCAAGTAAGGCATATTTAGGTGTAACTTCGTCAATGCGTTCATTACCTCTATAATATGTTTGACGTACAGGCTCGTCAATGCCTACCAGTTCAGCTAATTCTTTAAGATAATCATTCATTTTCTGATTAGTAATAACAGGTAACACCTTATCATCTTCAAATGCCACATCCTTGTATTTATCAAGAATCGCTTTACTATGGTTGTTCAACTCGATAATCAGGCTATCAGAAGTCTTAACCGTTGTAACCTCAATGTGGTCGTCCTTTATATCACTCTTACGAAGATTAAACACATCGGAGTAGCGCAAGCCCGTGAAGCATTGGAAAAGAAATACATCACGCACCCGGTCCAAAGCTTGCTTGGCAGCTGGTATTTCAAACTCTCGGAGTTTGTTCAGTTCCTCCCATGTGAGGAAGATGATTTTCTTCTGTGTGCTTTTGAGTTTAGGTTTATAGCTATCGTAATCATTATTCTGGTGCAGACCTTTCTTGAAAGCCCAGCGCAAAAACCATTTCAAGAAACTCAATTGCTTGCCAATAGTAGAATTGCGCATCTCCTTTACATCACGCAGATAACCCACATAGTCATTCAAGCCTCGCTCATCAAAGAACTCAAAGGTAAGTCCTTCACGAAAGTTGGTCAAATGATTTTTCACGGCTGCAAATTTCTCAAACGTGGAGTCCGTCCAATTGTTCTGACGTCCACAATCCTCGACAAAATCATCAAACACCTGAAAGAAATCGCAAAGCAATGCTTCCTTCTTTGGCTTAGGTTCATCGCTCACTGGCTTGTGCAAAGCATTGAACGCCTCCTTAATCTGTTCGGGTGTTGGCATTATGTCCTCCACTTCAAACCTCTTAAAGATAGATTGTATTTTTGTGTAATACTCCAAGAGCGAAGCATTGATTTCAGAAGCCGATTGTTTAAGCTTGTTGCTACAACCATTCTTCACACGTTGTTTATCTGCATCCCATTTGGCAGCATCAATGCGATAGCCAGTGGTAAACTCAATCCGTTTGGACGCAAAATTAACGCGCATACGAATAGGCACGTTCTCAGTAATTAGAACTCCGTCTTTCTTTCTACTCTCCAATGTGAAGATGATATTCCGCTTGATATTCATACCTTCGGGTATATTGATTTACACACCCAAAGTTACACCCTAAAAATGATATAACCAAAGATTTTCCGTGAAATCTCATTTTATTAATAATTTGCGCAAACTGCTATATTACAATAGATTGATGAGATTTGATAGTTTATGATAGTTCAAGAGAAAGAGCCTCTCTCTCCGCATTATTTCATCGATTAAGTCCCTAAGTTACAATGACTTAGGGATTTTTTCTTTATCTCCAATTTTCCTTTGACCCATTTTTTGACCCACTTTTTGACCCACTTTTTGACCCACTTTTTACTCCGAAGATTCCGAAAAAGCAATGAAACAACTTTTTCTTGTAAATTATTTTCATAATATCTAAGTACTTGAATATGAATGATTAATTAAAAATTTAAAAAGATTTGATTCGAACCTTTTATATCAAATCATATCAATTCTTTCAGAAAAAGTGACTCAACCCCTAATTTTGAGTTTCAGGTAAGAGCTGTTTTGCATTTTATGGATCAGCAAGACAAGATAGCTATAACATAAACACATTCTCCCCTACTTGTCGTATTTTTCCAATTATAGTTTAACACGCCCTAATAGAAGTATCGCTTCACTTCATGCATTCACTTGTCTTGTTTCTATTTTCCTTTGCAAAGTTAGCAAGGTTGATAGAACACAAAGTATCTCTTCATTATTTCACAAGATTCTAATAGCAGCCTTCCGCAAATCGCAGATTTGGGTTTTCCATTAGAATCTTGTGAAATTACTTTGTTTATCTACCTAATAACCTTGCAACTTATCTGCACGTAAAATTTGAAACCCGACAGTGATGCTGCAAAGGCAGTTGAACGAAAGGGAAATGTATCATTTAAGAACAATTGAATATGACAAACAATTATGCGATTTTGGTAAGTTTAGGATTTAGTAAGGAAGACTATAAGTTTGAGAACTTTAAATCTAACTTTGGTTACAATTGGACGAAAGAAGATTTAGAAGAGGCTTTAGAGTGTGCTGCTCTTAATTCTCATAATGTAAGAAATTACCTAATGGAAATCCTTTGGCTGAAAGTAGTTTACGAATATGTCGATAGCAAAGGATGTGATAGAGAGCAATTTGATAGCTATATTAACGGCTCACTTGACACACACTTTTATTTCAACGGAACAGAGGTTAACTCTGAAGAAGATATTAAAGAACTTATTGATAATGAGTAATCAACTATAATACTTTAATTATGGAAAATCTTTTTGAAACATTGGTAGATAGACTTCGCAAAGGAATTGTTTCTTTTGTCTATAGAAAGAAAGATGGAACAGAGCGTCACGCTTGCGGAACATTGTATGGTATAGGACACACAATAAAAGGCAACAAAAAGCACCAACAATGCAAATATACACTTGCTTACTATGATGTTGATTGTAAGGGTTGGAGGTCGTTTGTCATAGATAATCTTGTCGAGGTAGGTGAACTCCGTAAAGGAACAATAGAAGAGCATCATGATATTTGTCTTGCACTTGTTGTCAAACTAAAAGAGAAGATGAAGAAAGAGGGTGTTACCGCTTTCGCTTATCGTAAAACAGATGGCTCTATAAGACACGCACACGGCATCCTTTCGGATAATATAGACATTACAGGGCAATACTTTGTTTATTTCGATACTGACAAGCAAGAGGAACGTAAATTCCGCATAGATGCTTTCATTGGTATAGGCGAACTGATAGAGATAGACAATACTATTTCTTTTGAAAATGAAACCCAAACAAGAAGTAAGGTGTACAATGAGTTTAGCCGTTTAGACATAAAAACAATCCTTGCTAATAAGGGTATTGATATTGAAGATACAGAAAACTTTATGGTGATAGACCTATTGCCCGAACTGAATAAAGAGCAATTAAAGGACTTAATAATAAAAGCAACTGAGCGACTTGCTAATCTCTAACAATACAATGGTAAGGCAGAAAAACCTTACCATTGAAATACATAAAACATCAATAAGTCATTAAAATAAACGCAATGGAGACAAAAATTAAGAAAGCAATCCTTGACATTGTAAAAGGAAGAATAGACAGAGCTAACTACGGAATGTGTTCAAAGTATTTTGTCTGTAATTCTTCTTTAGATATTTGTGAGAGTAATAACATACACATAACAAAAAAGCTAGAGTATAAAGATACTATTACAATGAATGGAGTTGTTATCGGTGAAATAAGATATAGATATGCAGCGCACAAACGTAATGGAATGTACAAAATGCTTGCACCGATTATTTCATATATAGATTGAATTCAAATGCCTTTAAGGTTTACTTTGATAAACTATCCAAGAATTCTTAAAATATAGAACTATGATAAGATATCCAAGAGTATTAATTATAAAGCGCATCAAGTATATCCCTACTTATCAAGAACTTTATCAAGTAGATACTATGCGCCCAAACAGACCAATGCGAAGTAAATTCGGATTGACTAAGTCACAAGCAAACTCATTTGCAAGACAAGAGTTGGCAGTTCTTAAAAGTGAAGGCTACGAAAAAGCTGTTTACAACTCTATGTTGATTGATTTTAAGACTTTTAATCTATGAAACGAAATATCCGTGGTTTGTTGCCACGGATATTTTTCGAGCTGTGCTGCTCATTTTTAATCGCAGCACGTAATACTCATGCCCTTTTCACTAATACTGAAGCCCTGTAATTTAATACTTGCTTATAACAAAGCTCATAGTTCCCTACTAATAAATAAAACTTTAGAAGATTGTTCTAACCCTTTTTAAGTTATCTATGCCTATTGCTCCGCCAGTTTCCTTCCAGGCATTCGGCAGCACTTCTCAATCAAACTCCGCAGAAAGCCAACTATGCAGACTTTCACTTCATTTGTATGGCAGTATCTTACCTCGTTCCTTACAGAAAACAGGCTACGCTGTAAACCCTTAAAACAGTCTATGCTGTTTTAATCCCTTTCAAAGCACAGTATCTTCTCCTACGAATCATCAACAGAGCTTTTCAATGGACTTTGGGAGAGCGGTTGTATCAGAATCTAAATCATAAGCTTACGGCAAGATTGCTATTCTTTGCCCTTTTGTCTTATAAAAGCCCTGTATTCGATGTTATCGTTTTTACTCCTTGCATTCACCGTCTGGTTTTACTTTTCCTTTGCAAAGTTAGTAAGGTCGTCAGAACTCAAAGGACCGCTTAGCTATTTCGTTATATTCTAATGACAGCCTTCCACAAATCAGAGATTTGGGTATTCCATAAGAATATAATGAAAATTCCTTTGTTTATCTGCCTGATGACCTTACTACCCATTTGCACGTAAAATTTGAAACCCGACAATGATGCTGCAAAAGCAGCTGAACGAAAGGGAAATGTATCACAAATTAAATTCTTAAAAATATGGCAAACTGGGCAAGTACAAGCTATCGAATTGAAGGTAGTGAGAGTGATTTAAATAAAGTTTATGATATAATTGACAACTTTGTCACAAGCAAGTCAAAACCTGTTCTTGAAGATGCATCTAAAGAATGGGAAGGCAATATTGTTAAGGCTTTGGGCGCATCAGACGAGCAGTTGAAAGAGAGCTATCTCCGTGGATTTATCGAAGAGTATGAGTTAGATGGTGATGTTATTCGCATCAATGCAGAAGAAGCTTGGGGAGCAACAGACTTCAGACACATCTTAGGAAAACTTATGCCAGAACTCACCATTTACTATATCGTTGAGGAAGCAGGGTGTGACGTGTTCGCAACAAATGACATTGATGGTAAATACTTTCCAGAGCGATATTTAGTTGATGCTTATGTGAAGGATGCAGACTTCTATGAATACTTTGAAACAAAAGAACAGATGAAGGATTTTGTTTCTTCTCTGATTGGTAAAGAAGACTTCACTGACGAAGACATTGAGGCATGGAATGAAGAACATGAAGATGATGACTCTTACATATATATTCATGAATTCCAATATGTTGAGTAATTTTAGACAACGGAGAGGCTAACCACCTCTCCACAAACCAATAAGATATGTCAAGAGAGAATATTATTAAGTCTATTAATGAAACCTTAAAGAAATTACCTCACAAGGCTTATATATGGAAAAAAGATTTTCCACAAGTAACAACTATTGATGAATTAACAGCAAAAAGAATTTCTATCGAAATTCATGCTTTAAAATATCCAATAACACAGAGTGAAGGTATTTTCTTTACAGTGTGTTTTGCATTCACTCCTTGGATAAATGAAAGAGGATGGGATAAGATATCAACTGAAGTATTAAACAATCTTCTGTCGTTTATGCAAAGAAATAAGTGAATACATCTTCGACAATTAAAAGGTAACAGAGAGATTAACCAACTCTCTAGAACATATAAGTTATATGAACATTCGTATTGCTATTCAAGTGATAACAGTAATATCATCAGAAGCTCTTATTTCTTATCAGCAAGTATATGTAAATAATGATTATGCAGCCGAAGCTGACTTTGAAAGACAAACATACATACATAAGGACCTATTATTACAAGGTTGGACTGTAAGCCGCAAGTCTTTCTAACATTCTAAAAAAAGAGAGGTTAACCACCTCTCCACAAAAACAAATAAAATGATACACCAAGATTTCTATAAGAAATACAGAGACATTCGTTCAGAAGAAGTTAACGCACTGAACGAGGCAATTCGTAATACTGATGATAAGGAAGTGCATTGGGCAATCTGACTTTCCTTATATAATCGCACACTTTTCTAGCTGTGATGGTCATTTGGATTCAACAGTTATGGCGGTAAAGTATCCAGTTTCAGAGCATAGCTGTATTCTTATTATGCCTAATGAAGACCACCAGTATTACGAAATAGGCTATAACGATATTCGGAGATTTTGATGGAATATTAGATGCCCTGCCATAGTAATTACCCCACTGATTTCTATATTTGTCAGTGGGGTTTATTTTAGGCTATATAGAGTAATATGGAGTTTCTAATCTAATGAAACTTCTCCATCTTTTACCTTATCAATAGTTGCTTTTCTATGATAGCCATTCTTGGTAAACTCATTTATCCATATAAGCTTTTGTGTGCCATCACCGTAAGGCTGCAATCTGAAGTGACCACTTACTTTGAAAGACTCGTCATTAGATAATTCAGTATACCATTTGCTATCAAAGGTGTAAAAATCAAGTCCAGGAACAGTATGTACCTGACTTTTCTTTGCTTTCTTAACCTCTTTCTTTGTAGTTGTAGAAACACATTTCAGTTGAACTTCTGCCCATTGTCTTAAACAGAGATAGTCTAAAACCATATCAATGTAGTCCCTAATATTTTCTTCATATAAATTATCTATTAAGGGAATTATCATTCCATCTAACTGATGTCCTTCTCCTTTTATCTTATCTTTAGGAGAAACACAGACGTAAAAAGTTGGAATTGATAGATATTTGTCAATGTGATCGTTATTATGAAATACCCATAAAGTGAGACATCCATTTTTTACACTATATACAACATAACAACCTTCTATAAAATAAGGACTACGTACTATTCCGTTCTCTCCATCTAACTCTTCAAGGATATCCATATGAAATTGTGTAAATTTCATATAAGATTTGTCCATTGTATCAACAAATGATTTAGACAAGAGAACTAGATTTCGACAATTTCCCCTTAAAGAATATAGCTCACTGATTGCAGTTTCCCTATCAGAGTCAACTATACTGCCGATATTTTTATACCACATAAGTATACTTCGAGGCAAATCTCTATTATCTAAAGAAAACAAATACCGAAAGAGAGTGATATCATTTATATTTTTGGTATTCATAGACTATACTAGTTTACTCATAAATTACATTTTGCAAAGATACACTAAAAAAATGAAAATTGAAGATTAAGACGCTTATTTGTATTTATCATTATTTTCTCTTTACAAGACTTATAGAAAAAATCTTGTTATGAAAAAACTTATCAAAGAATATGTTATGCCTAAAATATTAACCCCTAGAAGAAAATACATTTAATTCTTCTCTTATTAACAAAGCCCTATTGTAGAGGCGTTACTGACTTCTTGTGTTACCGACATAGGATTGATTTTTATTGTGCAAAGTTAGTGTAGCATTCAACTCCTTTACAAGTATCGTTATCACTATTTTCATAAGAATTAGTATGGACCCTCCGCAATTTCTCTTAAAACAAATTGGGTTTCCATACAAATTCTTACAAAAATTCCTTGTGCATCCATTTCTGCCCCACTTCTCTAAGCACATAAAAATTCAATCCCTGTCAGTCTCACATAAAGAGTGAGAACTAAAGGGAAAAGTATCACTTTTAATTAAACTTTTTAGTATGGATATTATTCAGATTTTAGGAAGTTCTGCAGAGTTGCTTAATGCGTATGAACCAAAAACCACTTTTTGGATGGATTTTTCTATTGCAGATAAATTTGGTATTAATGCTATCAAAGATACCTACAAGCGAGCTTTCAATGAATGGAAAGACAATCACGTCTATCTCACAGAGCTTGTTATGGTTCTTAACCACAAGATTTGGCAATGGTATGAGACAAACGATGCCATTGCACGCCTCTATGATACTCTTTGGAGAGAAGCAGACCTTTGGGCAATTGAGAATCTAAAAGGTGAAGAGCTGGAATATTATTACAATGTTACAGATTAAATACAGTTATGGAGAGGCTAGCAACCTCTCCATAACTGTATCTCATTTCGGTGTACTCTACTTTTGGTTAGGTACAATACTCCACCCATAATTCAAAAGATTCTTAGTAAATACGAACTCAATTAAGCATTTACGCTTATATGCTTTTGTTCCTTGTTTGAACTTTGGTTGCTGCAGTTTTTCGTATATAACTTGAATTACTTGAGCGTAGCTGTCACGACAACATTCTTGCTCTTTATCTATTTGTTTCATATAGTAAGTTACTTCGTCAGAGTTAAGGTAACTTAGTAAAAGTTGATAGACTATCTTCCTTTGCTCTGGTTCATCAATCTGGAGCCAGTCACGTTCTTTTATTTTCCTTGAAGACCTTGAAGAAGAATTATGCTGTTCTTCAAATGGATATAGAGGTTCTTCTCCTTCTATCCAAGGATGATTCTTTTTAGGATTAATCGATTTTGGATGATTACGTGTATAGATATAGAATATCAAGTCTTTGGGTGAACCATTACGACCACGCCCATACCTGTCTCCAACCTGATAATCAAACCATACATCTGAGTGGTTTTCTTGATATAACCTATATAGTTCTTCTTGTGCAGGAAGAATAACTTTCATTACCATCGTTTTAAAACGTTGGTATTTTTCTTTCTCCAGAAGTTCACCTGTCTTTGGGTCGTTCAATTCCGATAAACCAAACGTAAAACGAAAAGCTTTGATAGAAATCTTGATAACACGCTTTTTGTATATGACATTTGGAGTCGTTGGATCAATGAAACGAAAGTCGCCTGAATACTGGCAACAAAATTCATAAAATTTCTGTGAATACTTGGATTCAAGGAGGATTGCTGTATGAAGATTGAGAACAGTAAAAGACTTCGTTAGAGAAATGACATAATCATATAGTTCTGGTGAAACACGAACGGTATAGTCATTTGTTTCCGTATTCCAACGAAAGGCATCTATCCAGTGGAAATAATCAATAATTAGCTGATTCTGGTTATTATAACGAAATTGAATTATTGATTTCTGTGCAAGTGCACGTATGGTTGTGTATGTACGTACAATGTGGGTATTTCCGCCGATAGAGGCTAAATCTTTGTCAGTCATATTGAACACAAGATTATCCCAGTTCTCACGCATTCTTAATCCCATTTGCTCATATCGCATTTTAATCACCTCTGATAACTTGTAAAGGAAACGCCTTTCCATCATAGAGTAACGCAATGGTGAGCGCATTAGTAGATTACTAAAGCTAAAAGGACTACCATTAATTCCTCCATTTTCGATTAATGTATAAATTCGCTTTGTCATTTCTTCCCTTTAACAAATCATTCTGATAAAATGTTTGCTTTAACGTCGTAGCGAAAAAATCTATTAAAGGGTGCTGGGAAGACGGCTGTCAACTTAGTCAGCAATTATATTAAAACAATCGAAACGACAACACAAAGATAATCAGCGAAAATCTTTTAGCCAAAAAAGAACTATCATTTTATTCAATCATTCACTTCTCGTAACATAAAAGAAGGGATAACCTTCCCAAAAGGTTACATAGTTGTTCCCAGAAGGTTACTTACCCTTTCCCTAAAGGTTACTTATCTCTTCCCAAAAGGTTTCTTATTTACAAATTATTACTCTGTAAATCAATTGATTACACGCCACTTAAATAAAGCTTATAAATAAAAGAAATAAATGAAGCTTTAGATGCTTATGATGAAACTTGACTAAAGGGAAAATGAGGTTTTAATCTATATGTAATAATGCTCCCAAAAGGTTACTTTTCGTTGTAAACTGCCTTCAACAAGCATTTTCATAGTAAACATACATATTCATTTCTATCTTTCCCTCAAGACTTTTCTGTAACTTTCCAACTATTTAGTAATACAGTTATATTACAATTAAATCTTTAATTATAAACCCTTTCAAAAGGTTGCTTATTCGGTTGACTCATCAAATAGCCCCTTTCGTTATTATAGTATTGCATTTTCTTCTTTGTACCTCTTTACTCTCTCTTCAAAAATAGAATAATATTTTATTATTATCATATGGTATAACCGTCATATAATCAACTTATAATAAAGTTATTATATCATAAAATCATAGCACAATAATATTATAAATTAATTCTATAATAGAAGATTGTTCTCATAAGCTATGATTATTATATCTTAATATGATATTAATTTAATATTATCATACTACATTCACATTATAAAATATGATAGACATATAATATTAAAATATTCTCAATGCTATCTGAGCGCAATATTATTGAAAGTATTGCTCGGAATGTTATGTTTTGGTCTCCTGTTTTTAATTGGTTAGCAAGTTGTACCTTTAGACGCCTATTTTTCAAATTGGCATCACAGGTTACTTGCCCACAAAGTGGGAATAAAATACTGTCGCAACTCCAGTATAAGGACAAAAGGGAAAATGTATTTTATGATTTCAGCAATCGTTTAAAGATTTCAGATTGCTGTTTCTTGACATTATAAACCAGCTCCTGAAGTAGTTTTATCTGAGGTGAAATAACTTCTTCATAGTACGTTTTGTCCAGCTCTCCCATAAAAATCAACTCGTTTGCACGTTTAGTGATCTGATTCAAATTACCCCCTTGCTTAGAAAGTTCAGTAGAAAAGTTACAGATTAAAATAGACAAATCATTTAAGGCTGTAATCCAACCTTTCGTTTTTATGTCATCAAATTGAATAACTGCATCCCTAATCATAGCAGACATCTGGCTATAATTTTTCGCTTTATTTCTAAACAATTCCAACTCTTTATTGTTAAGATGGAGATTAATTCTATTGACTCTTTTATCTTCTTTCATCTATATTGGATATTACAACACGTTTATAAAGATACAAAGAAAGTTTTTCTGATAGCTATTTCAAAAGTATTATCTACCTTTGCACTGTCGCTATAGTAAAAACTTTAATACGCTTACTGACCGTATTGGCAGTTGCCATTTCAGTGCCCTTTAATAATATGCTGTAGTAATTTATAAACTAATAAGGGCAAGTATGATTGCAACTATATTAAGATCAAGTACGCGTTTTAATGCCGTCGAATATAATGAAAAGAAGGTTACACAAGGAACAGCTAAACTTCTTGAGATAAAAAACTTTGACCTACTACAAAATACAGGAAATGTAAGCTCGAAAAGTTTACAAGATTATCTTATCAAGTACTCTGCAAAGAATGATAATATTCAAAAGCCACAGTTTCATCTTGCTATCTCTTGCAAAAAAGATGAGTATGACTACGATGAACTGATAGAGTTTGCCCACAAATATCTAAAAGAAATGGGATATGGCGAAGAAGGGCAACCTCTCTTAATCTATGCTCATTATGATACAAATAATCACCATATTCATATTGTTACAAGTAGAATAGACCCACAGGGTAAAAAGATAGAGCATGATAATGAAAGGCTACGTTCTCAAGCTGTCATCAATAAGATAATGGGATTAAACCCTCAAGACGAAGTTAAGAAAGCGATACAAGAGTCATTAGCATATTCATTTGATACGTTAGGACAATTCCAAGCCATCTTGGAAAGCTGCGGATACGAAAGCTTTAATGATGATGATATGATTAGCATTAAGAAGGGAGGCGTTATTCTCGATAGTATTCATTTAGATGAGATAAGCAAGCACTTTAAGGTCTCCAAGAAAGAAGAAAGCGAGAAAAGGCGTAAGCAATTAAAAGCGATTTTCCTAAAATACAAGAAGATAACTTCAAACAAAGAAGAACTTAATCGTATCTTAAAAAAGAAGTTTGGAGTAGATCTTATATTTATAGGTAAGAAAGATTCTCCTTATGGTTATTTGGTCGTTGACCATAAAGAAAAGGCTGTTTATAAAGGTGGGGATGTCCTTTCCTTGAAAGAAGTGTTGACTTATCCTCAAAAAAAACAAGTAATAGACAATAATAACAAAGAAGCCATTTTGAAAACCTTGACTAGCCTTCTTGAAGTATACAATAAGTCGACAATGAGAGAGGTTAATAAAAGTCTATGGCATAAATTTGGAGTAAATATCTATAGTGATGGGATTATTCGTGATAAGCGAAAAAGAGCCATTGCTCAGGTAGAACAAAGAATCCTTGATACTCTTAATTATAATGCTAAGGTACATTGGATTAAAGGCTTTAATCCTTCTACTATGCAAGAAAAGGCAATTCTATGTCAGTTTGGTCATATCGATAATGAGGAAGATATAGAAATCGCTCCAGAAATTAATCGAGAAAAGATGAATGCACTAATCAATAACATAAAAGAAGTTATTGATACGTCAGAGAAAGATGAGATATACAAAAATCTAAAAGCAGCCAAAATCATAATTATAAGAAAGGAACAGGAGCTATATGCACTTGATATGGGAACTTCTACCATAGTAAACTTACGTGAGACCGATATTGTTCTCTCCAAAATAGAAGTATATCATAACAGACATAATAACCAAAAAGAGGATCAAGTGAACATTCCTGGCCAATGGGTAAAAATATTAAGCTCTACAAGTTCTGCACACCACTCTAATAGAGAGTGGGAGGTTGGTGGAAATAGTAATTGGGACTATGTAGACGACGAGCGTAAATACAAAAGGTGATAGTTAGTTATATTAGATGCTAATGACTATATGACTTTATTAAAATTAGGCTACTTGTAAAGAGACCAATTTTATAAGAAATTTATGCTATAATATTATATAAATGAATACCTTTGTACATTAATCATTTCATAATGAAAATAATACTTAACTATGAACGCTTTATTGTTAGAATGATGCTCTCTTTCTCTTCCGCACTATAACGACTATACGATTCATGCATAGGGCTTATTCGATGAGTTTCAAGCTTTTTTTTACAACATCATATCTAACTACCAAATCGGCAAGGGCTTCTTTTAAGCGAATGTTTTCCTGACGAAGTTCCTTTACCTCGTCGCTCGTTGCTTCACGAATGGTATCACCATCGAGGCGAGCTTTGCCGGCCTCGATAAAATCCTTATTCCATTTGTAGTAAGTGCTATCTGATATACCATATTTACGGCAGAGCTCGGCAATACTATGCTCGCCACGGATTCCTTCCATCACAATCAAAACTTTTTGTTCTGAAGTGAAAATACGTTTCGTATTGCGACGAATATCCTTTAATAAGGATTCCGAAGAACTTTGATTAGGACTTACTGAAAAATTCTTTTTTGTTGTCATAGTGCAAATATACTTTTTTATTAATAATTATAACTAAAACCCCAAACTTAATTGGAGGTCAAGTTGTGCACTTTTGTTTGACAACGTACACTTCCCAGGGTGGGTCAAATTAGTGTGGCTTTTCCAAATGGTATGGGAATGTTCATATGAGGATAGAATGGGCTAAGTTTGACGAGAGTATTTGGCGATGTGCTTGTTACATCGCAGATTATAGCATTGGGGTATTGTTTCTTTATGCTATCAAGTTTTCTCCTTTTTGATACAATGTAAATCATATTCTCTAAATTGTATGGAAAGATCTTAGTGATATTTTTTACATTTTCTATGACTCGGCATAGGGCTCTCGTCATCAGAACACATCTTAACTCATTATGATGTATTACATGATGTTTCAACAAGATTCTAATGAGTCTTTTTATATTCCTCTTTTGTGACTATTCCTTTTTTTGCTAGTTCTAGAGATTCAGCCGTCTTGCAAAAAATCCAATGGATAACAGGCTTACCTCCATATGAGGATGAATACGCTTGCTTAAAAATCCATCCACGGTCTACCATATAATTGGCAGCATCGACCATACTGTTAAATTTTATCTCAGCACCATCCTCGTCAACAAATTTCAATTTACTACTTAGGTCACCCCACATGTTATATGATGCCTTTTCACCGAAGTCAAAGACAATCTTGAGTCCAGAGGTTAATTCCTTTTCTATACCCTTCACCTCACAGTAATACAACTTCTTTTGTGCGAGTGACAATAAAGCCACGCTACACAACAACAATGATAATACTATTCGTTTCATCGTTCTTCTCCTCAAATACAAATCATACAATACTAAGCTGATATAAATCAGCCACATATCTATTGATTTCTTCTTTTGACCGTAAGCCTAAAAGTGTATTCTTTTGCTCCTTAGACATTGGATATATGCCAAAGTTTTTGACGTAGTTCTTGGCATACGCATAGTAATTTGCAGAATAAGGCTTGCTAGAATTTTTTATGTAATAGTCAAACACATCAGACTCCAAAAGTCTCTTCATAACTTTAAGCTCACGTACATCATCACAAAATATAGCATAACCACAATACATCAATAAGTCCTGTTGCTCAGAAATAACGAAATGTGGTTTGTCTGACATATATGGGAAATACATTCTTATACCATGATCGTTGATTGCCTGAGTTCTACCAAAGGCATACCATGCAGGATAATCACCCTGACCTTTGTCACGCATATCAAGAGTTTCTTTGTAACTTGCCAAATATGAATAGGCACAGGGGAAGTGCTCCTGCATATATGTCTCGCTATATACAGAAGTATTACTATCGTATGGATATATAATCAATTCTTTCTTTGACTCCAACTCATCCTCTGATTTGAGAATATTTGGTTTGATAATATCTCGGCATATATCCTTTTCTATACGATAGCTCTTGCCATCACGACTTATATAATAATACTGACTGTCAGATTTTTCTGCTTTGAAAATAAATATGTCATTAGCCAATGTTGCCAGACCGTTCTTGATAACAAAAGAGTCACCCAAAGACTTGCCTGTGCTCTCAATCTTTGCAATATTCTCCAATACTGTAGAATCATTTAGATGCCATCCCTTATAATGGTCTAGTGACGAGTAGAGAATATCATTACTTTTCAGTTTCGCGTTATTGATAATACCCTTAGAAGAAACTTTTACATAAGATATGTTTTCAGAACGCTCGTTATTTGCAAACACAATACAGGTGTAAGCCAGTTTCTTCTTGAAAACAAGCTCCTGACCGAAATTGAGAATGCGTATGTTTGTATGGTTGTCTGCGAAGTAGCGTCTCAACGCTCTGGCATTGACTGCCTTGAAGAATGTGTTTACTGTTATATAGCCAAGATGCCCTTCCTCGGAAAGAAGACAGAGACCTATCTCAAAGAATGGAATGTACAAATCGGCATTACCACAATTTGAAGTGTTCCATTTCGCAAGATTGGCTTTCGCAGATTCCTCAATATTCTTAGACCTTACATAGGGAGGATTGCCTACAATAATATCTATTCCCTTATTTTCTCTGATTCCAGGCATAGCCTTGAAATCGAAAAGAAGAGAGTCTGCACAATAAAGGTTGAAATCTTTATCCGCAACACATTCCCCATGCAGCAAAGCATTGAGAGCCAACAATATTTTGGCACGTCCAATACTTATTGCACTTATGTCAACTCCATACAAGTGATGATAAATGTCCACAAACGCCATTCCACTTGCAGCGTGTATGTATTCCGCAAGCGTAAAAAGGAAAGCTCCGCAGCCACATGAAATGTCAGCACACAAGCATTCACTCAGAGACTTCTTAGTAGACTTGATTATATTGTCCACAATAAAATCCCTAATATATTGAGGTGTATATACTGCACCATTGGCCGTCTTCTCCTCTTGTGGTATTGCGCGTTCAAATATATTGATTACATCCTCAATACCACAATTATCTGCCAACAACTTCACATCTTCTGACAGTTCGCTGTCTGATGGCAAGCAGTATTGAACCAACAATCCATCGCTCACCGTCAAGTTATGATGGCGAGCAAATGCGTTGACAACGAGCTGATTTAGTCTAAGCTCATTGTCTGTATATCTCTGTATTATCTGATTAGTTATCTTGTCCATAAGGATTTCTGTCGTTACGTACTACTGCATACAGTTCCTGTCGCTCCTCGTCTGTGATATTGTACAATCTATCACAGAGTGAGTCAAGCTGGGCCCATGAACTGTTCAGAGAATTAACAAGTCCGCCAATACGCATTCCGTTGCTGTCCTTTATCTGTTGGTTCAACGTCTCAATGCGTCTTGCAATTATTGCCAACTGTTTGATGTCCGCAGTTTCATTCAAGAAAGCATCTTTCGGAACAGGAACAGGGTTAAGGAACTGCTTGTTGAACTTGAAATATCCTCCTTGTTGAGGGTTTGCTATCGAACGAGCCAATGTATTGAAAATCGTAGAGCTGATGATTGCAGACAAGGCGTAGAGCTGGTCTTCTGTTCCGTTTGGAACTTGGATAAAGAACATATTTGCGTTATCGCAATACACATGAGTATCCGTGATTACCGCAGCCTGAGGATATTGCGCAGTCATAGGCACTACAATCTTTTGATAGACAGCACCATGGTTGTTTGCTCTTGTAAACAAATGCCAGTGGTCATTTATATTATAATTGCCATTCTTCTGTGGCAAAGATTCCACAGCATCGAGTATTTGATTCTTGTGGCGGTTCAGATATTCGGTAGCCCTTGGGTATGTTGCTGCCATATCAGACATTGATAATTCCGTAACATCACCATTGTCAGACACCTCATAAGGGAATAGAGCGTATGTTGTATAGTCCCGTTTTGTCAAAGGTGCAAAATGTTCGTTGCAAATTAAAGGCTTACAAGCATCCAGTTCTACACAGATATTTTCGTCTATTGCGGAATGACCATAGATAAGTCCATCTGCAACTGAATCGGCAATTATCTGAAAAGCGTTGTTCCATAACACTTGGAGACCGACCTTTACATTACATACATCTGCCAGTGTGCCAATGGTGTTAGTCAGATGATTACGGATTGCATTTAGTCGTGCGTTCTCAAAGTTCCAAGGTGTGGCAGCCAACACATCACATGGTATATACTCCACATGATCTGTTGCAGAACTCTCATACTTCACTTGTGCATTGTTGTCTTTGTTGGAATCGCATACCATTATTGCCACATAAGTGATACGTCCTTTAAAGAGGTCTGTCTCCTCAAAGTCATAGATACTGTGAAGCGTTTTATTATCAGTCAGAAGTTTTCTGATACCCTTTCCGTAGTCAGTCTTGAAAAAACGTTTCTGTATGATGTACCCCAATCTGCCTGTCTCGTTAAGCAGTCTCATTCCTTGTTCTATGAATGGGATTGCAAGGTCTATTTTGCCATTTCTACTTGAGACAAATGTGTCTTTGATATACATTGCCATGTGTGGCAAAGACACATTGTAGTTCTTCACCTCTACATACGGCGGATTACCAAGAATTATGTCAAAGCCCCCATTGGCAAATACTTCAGGATAAGAGTTTCGCCAATCAAAAGAGTTTGTTGCTTGTAACTCTATAAAAATCTCACTGAGTGCAGGATACTTTTGCTCAATATCCGAACCTACCAATGAGTTGCCACACTTGATATTGTTTCCGACTCCATGCAGAATTTGTGAGCCCAGCAAACCAACATCCTCGAAGTCAAGAGAATTATAGTCATCTATCATCTTTAGTGATAATGACATTTTTGCAACATCTACAGCTTCTGGGTTGATGTCTACACCATAGATACAGCTGTTAATAATGGCTCTGCGTCCTTCAATAGTGAGCATTGGATGGTCTTTGATAATAGCTAACCTATTATCAAAGACTTGTCCTTCTGTAATCTTTTTTATAACTTGGGATGCAAGGAAATCATATGCTCCAACCAAGAACACACCACTTCCGCAAGCAATGTCTGCAATTTTTAGATTCAACAATTCTGTTATTGACATAGAGTCAATAACATCTGTAGGCATGGTACATTCAATAACCTTATGTACTAGCATTTCTGGAGTGGTCACTGCGCCATTACTTTTCTTAAACTCCTCTTTTAATTGGTCTGATACTACACCATTATTCAACACCAATCGGTAGCCTAAGAACAAATCATAGATGTCGCTTAATGTCTTGACAGGTATAACATCAAATCGATACGGAGAAGGGTAATAAAGCTTTGATACGAAATCGCCTAATGTGTCGTTGTCAACCACCAGTGATTGTAGAGAGTTGATTCTATTGAACATAGGGCCATCATAGTGTTCATAAAACTCAAAATATGAACTGTTCTTGAAGTAAGTCCAAAAGTCATCGTTCATGTAATCCTGAAGTAATCCCTCTTTCTCCAAGCCTTTTGATTCACAGACTCGGATAAAAAGTATTCTATTGATTATAGTCTGAACGAGGGAACTTACTAAATCCAAATCCTCATATCTATTATTACGGATTATAGACTCTGCCAGTTTTATTCTGATTTCTCCAAGAAATCTAGAAAAGTTATAATCAAGAGATTCCTGCTCGCTATGAGAGTATTCTAGTTTTTTCGTAATGATGTTCTCGCGGAGTAAGAACATGTGTAGAATTTCGTAATTGTCAACGTATTCGGTACTGTCGTAGAAACGAAGTCTTGCGAAATTTGCATCATCATCTACACGAGGCATACACTGACAGTCATATATAGCCAGCGTGTCAAAGTTTGTGACAATAGAATACTGCGCTCCAACAGACCATCCGTATGAGCGTATTTGAAATGCTACACTTTTATCATTCTTTATATCCACATCAAGGCTTTTCGCATCAACGAATGCCAATGCTACATTGCCATTGACTAAAGTATAATCAGGACGTGTATTGGTAGAGCCTATATCATGGAGGCGTTGACGCTCATCTTTCCCTAATGTATGTTCAGTAAGGACCTGATGGGTGTTTTGTACATCCCATCCAAATATAGCCAACAATTCGTCTATCCAAGCACGCATAGTTGCTTCTGAAGACTTATTCAAGCCCCCATCAGTTTTTAGTTGCTGAAATCTATCAACAAGCTGTATCAAAGACTCTTTTGTGTTCATAACCTAAACTATAATAGAACTACTTTTAGAATACTTTGGCATTTCTTCTGCCACCATTGCTATAACCTGAGCTACTGTGTCCTCGTCATTGAGTATGGAATAAACCTTGTCTGCTAACCAGTACTTAATAAGGTCATTGGGATTACACCCATATACCTCTGCCAGTTTGCACACCAATTCACGCTTCATTAAACGCTCACCTTTTTCAAAGCGATTGTATAAAGCTACATCTGTACGTTGTCAAACAAAAGTGCACAACTGCAAATGTAGTTATTTACTCTGATATTTCCTTGTTTTATTATCAAAAATTCTTTTGTTGATTGAATTTTGCTTTATTATTCCTCTTATCTTTTTGATTTTCTCCCCTTGCCCTAAATATACGTCTTTGGGTGTAAGATTATCTAACGATTCGTGAAACCTTCTCTCATTATAATATTTCACCCACCCATCTATAGCATTTTCCAATTCAGAGGGACAAAAATAATGATTTAGCTTAATTACATTTTTCATCGATTTGTGATATCGTTCTATCTTTCCCTGCGTCTGCGGATGCAAGGGTTTGCCATGGATATGCTTGATATTATATTCCTTACAGAGATACTCCTTGAGAGAGGAAGCAATATAACATGGTCCATTATCTGATAACAGACAAGGAGGATTCTGGAATGTAACTCCTGCCTTCTCAATTGCTTTATCTATTGTTCTAGATACATCATCAGAAGTCATACTCGAACATAACTCCCAATGGATAATATACCTGCTGTAGTCATCAATTACAGTAGAGAGATAATACCAGCCCCAGCCCTTGACTTTGAAATAGGTAAAATCGGTCTGCCACATCTCATTGGCAAATTTAGTCTTATGATGGAATTCATCAGCTGCAAAGATAAAATCATGCTCAATACGTTCTAATAGCCCTTTTTCGTGTAATATACGATAAAAGCTTGACTCTGAAACAAATATCTGACTCTCTTCCAATAAAAGAACTGACAATTCCCTGGGGGTGAGCTCTGGATGCTCTAAAGAAAGTTCAACCACTATTTGTCGAATATTATCAGGTATGCGGTTCCACGTTGTCGGTGCTCTACAATGTGTTGCTCTGAGAGCTTTCAAACCTCCTATAGCATATTTCTTATACCAATTATAAAAGGTACGTATAGGGATTCCTAAACGCTTAAGTGCCTGAACAATACTTAACTATGAACGCTTTATTGTTAGAATGATGCTCTCTTTCTCTTCCGCACTATAACGACTATACGATTCATGCATAGGGCTTATTCGATGAGTTTCAAGCTTTTTTTTACAACATCATATCTAACTACCAAATCGGCAAGGGCTTCTTTTAAGCGAATGTTTTCCTGACGAAGTTCCTTTACCTCGTCGCTCGTTGCTTCACGAATGGTATCACCATCGAGGCGAGCTTTGCCGGCCTCGATAAAATCCTTATTCCATTTGTAGTAAGTGCTATCTGATATACCATATTTACGGCAGAGCTCGGCAATACTATGCTCGCCACGGATTCCTTCCATCACAATCAAAACTTTTTGTTCTGAAGTGAAAATACGTTTCGTATTGCGACGAATATCCTTTAATAAGGATTCCGAAGAACTTTGATTAGGACTTACTGAAAAATTCTTTTTTGTTGTCATAGTGCAAATATACTTTTTTATTAATAATTATAACTAAAACCCCAAACTTAATTGGAGGTCAAGTTGTGCACTTTTGTTTGACAACGTACATTGTTTATCATTCATCCATGGATTCAGACGTTTCAAAGCCAATCGCAGATGGCGAGTAAGCACTACTTCATGTTGAGTCTTGCGTCCAAGTGTTCCTTGTTCGCTAAGAACCTCGTTGTCGAAGGCATATACAGATTTCCAGCCGAGCTCTTGTTCTAGAAGTTCAGCAGTAGATTTCTGTATCGGCTGATCTTCACTGTAGTCTTTTGCCATAGTCTTATTTATTAGAGCCCATTACAGGCAGTGGAATACATATCTTATAAAATCTTGCAAGCTTACGTACAGAAGTAGTGCATAACTCTCGCAATTTCTTTTTCGCAAACGGATTCTTTACATCATCATCTTCCTTTGGATAAATGATTACGCAAGGAACGTTTGGAATTGGTGATTCTTCATCAATGTCATCATAACCTAGGTGTCTCAGAACAGGTATATCCCTGCTGTAACCACTTAACTGGCGGATGACATTATTGTCAAGCGATACGTTCTCATACTTTGGGATATACTTTGTGTCAAGTATTGCCTTGAAGTTCGCAGAGTTATACAGAAAGTCTGGGAAGCCTGTCTTTCCTTTAAACTGATACGAGATTTTATCACCGTATGCATCATAGAGTAATCCATATACATAGTGCTCATAAAGCAAAGACATATCCAAAGTAAATGGAGTTACGTTTTCGCTCAGTGAACTTGTTTTGCTGATGCTGTAATCATATCTTTGGAGGATGAGCTTTGCTAAACGTATCGCCTCATTGTATTCAACGAACAGTTTATGTCCTTTTATCTGAGTTACTTCCTTGATTTGTACGTCATCACTTACGTTTTCAAACAAGGCTAATGATTTAGAGATCATTAGTTTTGCCTTGTTACCTATAGTATGATTCTCTGTTATTGTTTTGAGTATCTGAGAACTGAATATCAGGGCTTTCTTGATTAGCCTGTTTTCTGGTATATCAACAGTGTATTCGTCATAGTTGCAATAGACTCTATCGAATCTTTTTGAAGCAATGTTCTTACGCTCATTCTTCATCACTTGAATATGTCCTTTAACCTTTTTCAGGTTCTCGCTATAGTGAACATAGCCTTTCTTTAAGGACTTGATTCTATTTACAACACCAAGGAAATGCAAGACGATAAGCGGACTTAACACACCTTTCAATGAAGGAGCATGTATTGCAGGTGCTTCGCTATCAATATTATATATCTCAGCAAAAGACTCAACAGACAAGTCAGACGAGAAGCAAGTCATAAACATCGTAAGGAAATCTATTTCTTCCATCCCTCTCTTTGTCGTAACAACTAAGGCTTTCTTTTTGTCTATCCATTCTGCACCAATAACATACGACGCATAATATCCCCATGGATCATGCTCCATAGGTTTATCCCACCGAACTAGGTTCAGATCGTCATATCTGATGTCCTGTTCGATGCCAAGTCGTTCGTGTTCTTGAATAAGAATGGCTTTCATACCTGGTTACTTTTTATTCGTCATCGTCTTCTTGGTCATCCTCCTCTGTTACCTGTATAGGGTTTAGAGAACTCCAAGCATCAAACACTGTTTTCTTCTCTTCGTTCTTTACATTAAGGATGCCATCATTGATATATTCATTGATAAGTGGAAGAATCTCAAATTCTACCTTGTCCTGTAATTCTGCTTCGCTTTCTGCCATGAAGTAACTATGACCGACCATCAAGTCGTCAATGCTCATATCTCCACATAGATGCTTGGGATTTTCAATGAACTTCTTGATGTCAGCAAACAGAGCTACTGCAACTGAACCTAAATCTTCATTTCTTGAATCTGAATAGTATTTCTTGATTACAGAATCCTGAGATTTTAGGGTAACAAATGCGAATCTTCTGCGCAATGCGTAGTCAAGTGTACCTGTACTTCTATCGGTAGTATTCATTGTACCAATAATATATAAGTTTGAAGGTATTCCGAACTCACCCTTTGTATATGGCAGTATCACCTTGATAGGATGATTGCCATTGCTTCGTTTGTCTGATTCGAGCAAAGTTATGAGCTCACCAAATATCTTTGAGACATTGCCACGGTTGATCTCATCAATAATCAAAACTACAGGTTTATCAGTTGTTGCATGATACTCTTTCTTGACGGCTTCTATGAACGCTTGGGCATATGATTGCCAGTTGTTCTCACATCCTTTACCCAATGCCTGAAGTTTTATCTTCTCAATATTCAGTGGAGAAGGGGTGTATTCCTCACCTCGTGAACTTGTAGAATTGGTACTCCTGCTACTTACCGTAGAATTGCCTTCTTTCCACCAAACATAGAGCGATGATCTTCCTGTGACTGTTGGAATCTCTCTCTTATTTTGATAGCCTTTTATCTTCTGGAGATAATCATCGATGCACTCTACAATATCTTTACTTTGATCAGTTTGAACAGCATTGCAAGCACGTTTGAAGATGCCATCCTCTGGTTCATACGTCACACCGATAGAATTGCCATCAGCATCTGTTTGTACGTGAGGCTTTAGACCTTCAACAAAGTCCTCGTAGTCAAGCGACTGATGGAATGTGGTGAAGAAAATTTGATCGTCAAGCAATGAGTCATAACGTTTCATGACTGCTTTGTGGTCGGTCATGTCAACATCGTTAATGCCCAATGCTTTTAGAGCAATGGCTGCCGTATTATAGGTTTTACCAGTGCCAGGTGCTCCCTGAAGAATCATATTGTGCTTCTTTCTCAAAAGATTAGCGCACTTATCTAAATAAGCAATGTCATTCATATATTTCAACCAACTTGCTATATATCCATATTGTTCTGTTCCTTTACGACATGAAGAGAAGGTGCCTTGTGAAAACAAACCTGTGCGAGGCTGTTTATATTCACTTGCCCATGCAAGGATTCTTACCTTTCTAAAATTCACATTTACGTACTTCTCTGATAGAGTGTCATTAATAAAGTTCTCACCAATGATTTGGCAGAGGGCAAAAACCTGACTACCTCTTCTTACAAGCACAATGTTGCCGTTCGGTATAGTCTTAAAGTTTCGGCATTGGGCATCATCCCATTCTCCTGTACCTATAATTGGCTCTGCTTCTTTGAGCATTAAAGAAGAGTCAATTACTACACCTTTTTTGCCTTCAGGTAGATGCATCTGTATGTGCCAAAACTTATCATAGTCTATTTCCAATGGAAGATTCGGAGTATGCATTTGTGCATACTTCAAAACTTCTTCTACATTGGTATCTTTATGAATCCAATAGCTCTTTTCCGCAGATGACTCATTATATTTCGATAATTCACATTGGAGGACGGCATCTAATCTGCCGTCTTGTATCTTATTGTAATACTCCTTCAGTACATTATCTGTGTCGGTTCCATTACCATGATTCTCTTCATGCTTATCTTTGGTATTGTTTATGTAACCGACAAAACGACTTGGAGCGAAGAAAATATGATTGTTTATCACTTCAACAACCATATTTTTTCCGCGTTTCAGTCTATCAACTGCCCATAACATACTTTCTTTACCGCTATCTCCATGAAGGTACGAGTACAAAGTTTCGATATTCGAAATAATGTCCTCTCGTGTTTCTATGTAATCAGTTCTTTTCATACGGTCTATCATACGGTTATCTCACCACTCATCAACTTCGGAAGCAAATGGTCACGAACTTCGGTTAGAAGTAATAGATATTCTCGGTTTTGTTGAATCTTTTCATACCACTTTGCCACATAATTCTTGAAAATACTTGCTATCAAGGCGGGAGGAACAAGAATCTCTTCCTCCTTCAGATATTTGAAATGTCGTGCATAACTGTAACTTGATAAATCTATATTAACCAAACTTGAAAACAACAAGCATTGTGGAATCAAGCTCAAATTACTCGACATTATAAGTTGTGTTCCATCTGCTCCTTTTGCAAAGGGGAAGGGAACATATTTTAATATGCGGGTATGGTCTCCAAAAACAATGTACGGTTCGTTGGATTCCACCTTACTTTCTGGATCATCTGTATAACCTGCAATATATGTTCTACTTTGGTCAATGATAGGAATGCATCCACTTGTACGTTGTCAAACAAAAGTGCACAACTGCAAATATAGTTATTTATTTTGAAATTTTATAGTTTTATTATAAAAAATCTTTTGTTAATTGAATTTTTCTTTATTAGGTCTCGTATTTTCTTGATGTTCTCCCCTTGCCCTAAATATATGTCTATAGGTGTAAGATTATCTAACGATTCATGAAATATTTTCTCATTATAATATTTCACCCATCCATCGATAGCCTTTTCCTATTCAGAGGGACAGAAATAATGATTTAGCTTAATTGCATTTTTCATCGATCTGTGATATCGTTCTATCTTTCCTTTCGTCTGCGGATGCAAGGGTTTGCCGTGGATATGCTTGATATTATATTCCTTACAGAAATACTGTTTGAGAGAAGAAGCAATATAACATGGTCCATTATCTGATAACAGACAAGGAGAATTCTTTTTTGTTGTTATAGTGCAAATATACTTTTTATTAATAATTATAACTAAAACCCCAAACTTAATTGAAGGTCAAGTTGTGCACTTTTGTTTGACAACGTACAGGCTTCGATAACCTCAAAGAAACTATCGAAGCCAACTATCGTAAGGTAAAGCAAGAAATACTCTTGCTGGTTGATTCTGAAATTGAGCGCATTAAAAACGATTCCATGCTTAGTAATCTTGTAAACGGATAATATTCAGTATATTGCTATAAAATATAGCACTAATAATCTTGTAGAAATCTATAGTAACCCGTTGGTGGAATAAAATTGTAGAGATTATGGCATACAAAGAGTTGAACATATTCAAAATTTTCAAAGGGCAATCGAAAAATGGTGAACAGAACCAATTCACGATAGTTTTTCCAAAAGCCAAGAAAACCCACTGATAATCTATATATCTACAGTTATCAGCGGGTTAACATATCTTGTAACTCATCTATGACCTTATGCTATAGCGTATCCTTCGACGAGTATGGGACATGGTTAGGATCTTTCTATTGAATCGTCTGATCAAACTTACCGTTACAATCTCGAACAACTATTTTTCGACGATATAACTTCTTCATGCGGATTTCATCCCATAAATGATTTTTAGCATCTTTCCATTTGATTAAGAAGAAATAGCAGGTATCGGTATTGTTGAATAGATAATTGCCATCTATGGTAAACAACGAGTCTGGATATACGATGTCACCTTGGACATCAATACCATTCCACAACGTCACCTTAGAAGGATAGAGGTCACTACCAATAGGCAAATATGTAGGTTGCAATAGACAATCCACACTATCAATCGTATCGTAGTGGGAGGCACCTATAAATAAGGTGTCATTCGTACGATTCGTGAAAATGGCGATAGTCCTTGAATCACATATAGGGATGCATGAAGAGACCAAACTAAGAATGATCGCAATACCACCTAACAAATTTCTATATTTCTTATCTATTTTCATATATTTTAGTAAGTGATTTACCCGTTGGAGGAATTAATTTAAGTTGATAAATATGAGTAAAAGGTTGTACATATCGTTGTTTTTTAGTAACTTAGTGGTGATCAAAACATTAAGTTCAAACCATCGTATGTACAACCTTTATACAA
>ERZ1699254.20-NODE-20-length-101181-cov-8.528331_pt1 | contig 101181 bp, 89 predicted proteins | sample MGYA00581522_ERZ1699254 | MGnify/ENA primary metagenome ERZ1699254 (study PRJEB42319, sample SAMD00040329) | human oral metagenome | material: saliva | host: Homo sapiens | study: EMG produced TPA metagenomics assembly of PRJDB4115 data set (Metgenomic analysis of... | reverse complement strand
ATAAATTCACACAGGCGCGCAATCAAAACAGCCCGATTGCCCGTCAAGCCCGTGCCAACTATTATCAAAGCGCACGTCCAAACGGACGCACCAGCCAACAGCTGAATACACGCACCCTGCGTGCCCAGCAACAAAACGCCCAGCAGCAACAACGATACCGTGAAACTACGCGTCAGCCTTCCAACTACCGCCGCCCCAGCATGGGTCGAGGCTTTGGCCGCCGTCGCTGATTCGGTTTATATTCCATCTTTGCTATAAACGCTCCCAATATAAAAGGCCGTCTGAAAACCAGTTATCCTGATTTTTCAGACGGCCTTTAGTCCTTCTCTATTTTCTTATTGCAGACTTGTGGGTCTGTCTGTGTGCGTTACGCCCAGAAGTCTCGCGGTGCGTCCAATACGGGTTTGACGATACCGGTGCGGACGGCAAAATCGCCGAAGCCTTCATCATCGAGTCGGTTTTGCGCCCAATCGGCCACCCAGCCTTCAACAATTTCAAGGATTTCAGGTTCGGTAATATTTTCTTTAAACAGGCGAGGAATACGTGTGCCTTCGCGGTTGCCGCCTGCGTAAAGGTTGTAGCGGCCGACCGCTTTACCGACCAAACCAATTTCCGCCAGCATGGCGCGGCCGCAACCGTTGGGACAACCGGTTACGCGCAAAACGATGTATTCGTCTTCCAAACCATATTTGGCAAACATTTCGTCAATTTTATCGGAGAATGTCGGCAGGAAACGCTCAGCCTCCGCCATTGCCAGCGGGCAAGTCGGCAAGGCAACGCAAGCCATAGAGTTTTCACGCTGGATGGTAATCGATTTGCTGATAAGGCCATGATCTTTGGCGATTTTATCAATCGTGTCTTTCAATTCGGGCGGTACATTGGCAACCACCAGATTTTGGTTGGCCGTCAGACGGAAGTCGCCGGGATGGATTTTGGCAATTTCACGTACGCCGGTTTTCAAAGGTCTGCCGGGATAATCGAGCAGGCGGCCGTTTTCAATAAACAAAGTCAAATGCCAGTTGCCTTCATGTCCTTGTACCCAGCCGATATGGTCGCCGCGATGGGTGAATTCATAAGGGCGGATGGGTTCAAATTTAATGCCCATGCGTCTTTCGACTTCTTCTTTGAACACATCTACGCCGACGCGTTGCAGCGTATAGCGTGTACGCGCTGCTTTGCGGTCGCTGCGGTTACCCCAGTCGCGCTGGGTGCTGACGACGGCTTCGGCGGCGTTGAGGGTGTATTCCAACGGAACGAAACCGAATTCATAGGAAATATTGGGATAAGTTTTGGTATTACCGTGTTCGCTGGATAAACCGCCGCCGACCAATACATTGAAACCCACCAACTTGCCGTTTTCTGCAATCGCCACAAAACCCAAATCGTTGGAATGAATGTCCACATCGTTATCGGGCGGAATCACAACGGCGGTTTTGAATTTGCGCGGCAAATAGGTTTTACCCAAAATCGGCTCTACGTCGTCGGCAATTTCTTTATTGCGCGGCTCGGTCGGCTCGGTCGTGAACACTTTTTCACCGTCCAGCCATACATCGGCATATGCCATGGTACGCGGCAGGAGGTGCATACTGATGCGCGCCGCCCATTCATAGGCTTCTTGGTGCAAAGTACTTTGTACAGGATTGCTGGTGCACAACACATTACGATTGACATCGCTGGCTGTGGCAATGGAATCCAGACCAAGTTTGTGTAATGCCTGATGTGCCTGTTTTAAATCGGTTTTCAGAATGCCGTGGTATTGGAAGGTTTGGCGGTTGGTCAGGCGGATGGAGCCGTAAATCGTATTTTCACCGGCAAATTTATCGATACCCAGCCACTGTTTCGGCGTAATGATGCCGCCGGGCAAACGGCAACGCAACATCATGTTTTTTAAAGGCTCAAGCTTTTGTTCGGTACGCTCGGCACGGATATCGCGGTTGTCCTGTTCGTACATGCCGTGGAAGCGGATAAGTTGAAAGTTGTCGGCGGTAAAGCCGCCGGTAAAGTCGTCTTTCAACTCTTCTTTAATGGTGCCGTGCAGATAATCGCTGCGTTCTTTCAAGGCTTCGTTGCCGGAAAGCGGTGTATCAGGCAGTTTGGCGCGCGGGTCAGTCGTGGTAGCAGTCATTGAAGTACTCCTTATTTTTGGTATAGGCGTTACTTTAATGAGGCCGTCTGAAAATGGGAAAGAATGGTTTGTTTGTTTTAAAGACGATTTTGTTATATTGGTTGGAAACATAAAAAGGCCGTCTGAACTTTGCTTTCAGACGGCCTTGATATTGAGTGGAGCAAACCGATTAGGCTTGTTTGTTCCAACGTTCGATAGATTCTTTGATGACTTGTTTCGCTTCTTCTACATCGCCCCAAGATTCAACTTTAGTGGTACCTGCTTTTTTCAGGTCTTTGTAGTGGTTGAAGTGGAATTCGATTTGTTTGATCAGTTGTTGCGGCAAATCGGCCAAAGTTTTGTAGGCGTTGCCGTTGTTGCGGTCATCGGCCGGAACGCAGACGATTTTGTCGTCCACTTCGCCGTCGTCAACGAATTTCATCACGCCGATAACGCGTGCTTCCAGGAAAATACCGGTTGCCAAAGGCTGCTCGGTAACCAGCAATACGTCCAATTCGTCGCCGTCTTCGTCCAAAGTTTGCGGAATGAAGCCGTAGTTGGTCGGTTTGGCGAAAATTGCCGGTTCAACGCGGTCAAGTTGGAAAGCGGCCAGTTTGCGGTTCCACTCGATTTTGTGGTTGCTGCCCGCAGGGATCTCGTTGACAACGTTGATGATGCCGCCGTCCACGTCGCCCGGGGTCAGGATTTTATTGAAGTCTGCCATGATGGTTTCCTTTGATTTTAAAGAGAGTCAAACGGCGAAAGTATAGCAAACCCAAGGCCGTCTGAAAATGTGAAACTGTCGTATTCAGATGGCCTTTTTGGCATTCAGCCTTTTGACCAGTTCTAAAATTGCGCGTTTATTGGAAGGAGAAAACACTTTTTCCGCCGCTTCTTCCGCACTAAACCAACCGTAGGCAACGTGTTCGTCCGGCTGCAGGACGATAGGCGTATCGCGCGGAATTTGGGCGGAGAAGATGTGTTCCCGGTTTTCAAAAACGCCTTTGGGATAGCGATGGCGCCAGTGATGATAGATTTCGTAAACAGTGCTGTCGTGCCAGTTTTCCAGCTGGCCGTCTGCAAGGCGGATACCGGTTTCTTCCCATACTTCGCGCCATGCGGTTTCTTCGATACGCTCGCCTTCTTCCAAGCTGCCGGTAACCGACTGCCAAAAACCTTGCGGCGCCGTGCGTTCAATCAGCAGGATATTGCCGTCTTCATCATGTAAAATGACCAACGCGGAAACAGGATACTTCAAAGGCTTGCCGCTCATGACTTATCCTTGCCGGATTGATTGGGAAGGCTGATTTTTTGTAGTAAGTAAGCCGAAAGGTTTTCCATGTCTCACTCAAAAATGGGAAATTGATATTCAGACGGCCTTTGCTGGAAATCCGCAAAGGCCGTCTGAAATTATACCTGATTTAACTGCGCCAGTTTCCAAGACACCAGCTCAGCCGCTTCTTCCGACGAATTGGCCTTCAAGCCTGCTTCGCCAAAATACGAAATTTTAGGCAACTCGCACAAAAACTTATCGACATCTTGCGCCGTCAAAAAACGGCCGTGCAAATCAAATCCGACGTTTAAAGCACGCCCTTTGATTTCCGCCATCCTGTCATGCAAATGGCCGTACAAGTGATACCAGCCCTGATAGCAGCCGTCCCATTCCTGAATCGGATAGTGAAAAAGAACCAGCGTATTCTTAATTTCCGGCAATTTCAGTTTCAAATACGGCCGTATGGACGACAGCAGCGGATGACCGTCATGCTTGGTTTGGCTGCGGAAAAAATCGGCATGCTGCCGAATCACATGATCATGATTGCCATAAATCAAGTGATGTTGCCCGTTTAAACGCGACAAAACGCACTCTATCTGCTTATGGTCGTGGGCAAAGGAAAAATCGCCCAAGTTGTACACCGTATCTTCAGGCGTAACGGTTTCGTTCCACGTTTGGATTAAAAATTCATCCATCTGCGCCACGTTATCGAACGGTCGAAATTGCGGGCAAAATTTGGCGATGTTTTTATGTGAGAAATGTAGGTCTGATGTGAAGTAGATTTTGCTCATACCGTGCTTTCTGCGTTGCAGGCTTGAATCGTATCACGCGTGGGCGTATGCTGAGTAATGTTTTTATGTGCTTCAAGGAGTTCGTATGCGTTTGGTTATTGCCGCGCCAGCCAACGGCGCAATATTGAAGGACGCGCTCAAAGCGCATCTGCAAAACGACCCGCGCGTCAGCAGCTTGGTCGATTTATCCTCGCCCGAAGGGACCTATCCGCAACTCTCGTTTGCCGCGGCCGAAGAAGTCGCGGCAGGACGCGCCGACCGTGCGCTGTTGATTTGTGGTACCGGCGTGGGGACGGCAATCGCCGCCAATAAGGTGCGCGGCATACGAGCGGCGACGGCGCACGATTTACTCACCGTCCGCGGCTCGGTGGAAAACTATAACGCGCAAGTTTTATGTATGGGGCAAAACGTCATTGCTGCGCCTGCCGCTTGGGCATTGGTCGATATCTGGTTGGATTTGCGCCATGACACAAGCAGCGGCTATGCGCCTAAGGTTGGCGAAATCGAAGCGTATGAGCGCGGAAAATAAATACGCGTTGCCCCATATATTTTTCAGACAACCTTACAACTGTCTCAAAAATGCTTGGATAAACGCGATCTTATCCAATTCCGGCATAGCGTTGAACGCTTCCTGATGCTCGTGGATGTAGTCGATTAAAGTATAAAATTCTTCATCGACATGGCGTTTATCCAGCTTGCGGCCGATATTGCCTTCGTTGCTTCGTCCTAAAAACTTGGAAATCAGGTAATACGGCGATTTGAGTTTGAACAGCATTTCGCCGTTTTGTGCATCAAATACCATAAAGCCTTCGTGTTCCACGTTTTTCAGACGGCTTTTCAGCTTGCCGAACGTGATGTTTTTCAGCGTTTCAGGGCGGCGGATGCCGTATTGTTTGCCGATTTCGTCCAATTCCGCTTCAGTAAACTGACGGCCAGTCGCCACGTCGATGCAGCCGATTAGGGTTTCACCCAATGCTTCGCGGATGATGTGTACGTCTTCCGCATCTGTGATTTCGAACAAAAAAGTATGGTTCGGATATGCACGGAACAATGTTTCGTATTGTGCGCAATGTGCGGCGGTCATGTCGGCAAACGCGCTATCAAGCGAACCGGTGGTCGAATACAGCACTTTGCCGTCAAACGAAGCGCCGTGAGACGGATGGTCGTCTGAAAGCGAGACGAAAGTGCAGCAGCCGAGGAAGCCGTTTACTTTCACCACCGCGTCCACCAGTCTCTCGTCGCTGATTCGGATCGGATAACGGCTGCCTTTGGCAATACGCTCCGAATAATTGAACACTTTTTTAAACGGACGCACGATGATGCGGTTGTGCGCGTCAATAATCAAACCGCGCATTTCCAGCAAAGCATCATCAAAGCGGTTGTTATAGAACACGCTGCGGGCGTATTTCAACACGCGCAATTCAGGATAACGCTTGGATGCTTTGGCAGTAAAGTTGCGGCTGCCGTGTCGCAGATAGTGATCGGTCACAAAGGTTTGCTGCGCCTCATCAAATACCAGCGGCTTATGCTCGATAGCCTGCATCTGTTCGATTTTTTCCAACTGCTCCGCGCTGGCGGGCTGCACGGCATCGACGTGGATTTCGTTTGCCACACGGTTTTGGTTCAGCTTGATATACGCCGCCAACACGTCATGCTCTTTCACGCCGTGCAGGTTGGGATAGAAATTGTGCATACGGTAGATTTCTGTTTCAAAACCGCTTTTCTCCGCCTGATCCAATAAATGACGGCAACGCGAAGCTTTTTGGTTGGTATTGGAATTAATGATCAAAATATTTCGATTCGGATTTTGGCGTCCAAGTCTCAAAGTTTCAGTCATCAAAGCATTGCCGCGTTTTTGCGCCTTATCTACCGCCTCACCCGACCAGCGATATTCACCGTATTCATCGGTAATGAACACATCGTTTTCAATACGGACCACTTCCGCATCTGGATACTGCGCTTTAAATTCGGCGGCTTTTTGTTCGGCAAACGTCGATTTTCCCGAACCTTGATGACCGCGGATTAGGATAAATTTTTGCATGGTTTTAGTTTCCTTATTTGGGTTTTCAGACGACGTTTGGTAGAAAAGCTATCTGAAACTGTAAGTTTTTTGTTTTTTATGTGTAAAGTTATGTTGGGTTGAGTATAATAACGTCCTAGTTATTTACTAAGTTCAGGATTTAAGATGAAGGTTTTTTTTTAGAAATATAGCCTGCCGCTATCAATAATAGTATTTTCTTTAGTATCAAACTTTGGATTAGGATATTTAGTAAGTGTCTACACACTTGCAATGTTCTTTTTCTGGTATGGTCTATTCTTATTTAATAAAAAAATATTTAGTATTTTGTTTTTAATAAATCTAATCGTATGTGTTTTATTTGCTCCAATTGCTTATTTATATGGCCGTATCAATATTGGTTTGATCGCATCTTTGTTTGAAACCAATCTCCATGAATCTACTGAATTTATCAATTTGATTACATGGCAAGCATGGGCAACAGGGCTATTAGTTCTTATAAGTGGATTTGGTGTAATTTATATAGGTAGATACACAAATAAAAACTATAGTTTGCAAAGACATAAATATATTGTAATTGTTTTTTTCAGTATTTTTTTACTATTCTCTCTACACAAACCAACGACGAATACACTAAAAAGACATCAACCATTTAAGTTAGTTAATACAGAAGTTGGGAATATTAATTTTTATTTCAGGATATTTCAGGCAGTAGAGCAATATTATGATGAAAGAATCCAGTCGGAACAAATTCTTTCAAATAAACCTGTTTGGGAAATTATAGGCTCCCACCCCAAATATAAAAATTATGTATTAGTTATTGGTGAAAGCATGAGGGCAGATTACATGTCTTTATATGGTTTTCCAATTGATACAACTCCTTATTTAAGAAGATCCAATGGATTAGTTATAGATGAATTTATAGCTCCTGCCCCGAATACCCAAACGTCTTTGACTAGAATGCTTCACCTTACTCAAGGTAACATAATAAGTTACCCTAATAATCTTATTTCGCTTGCTAAAGCAGCAGGATTTAAAACTTATTGGCTATCCACCCAGCCAACTTCCGATGATGCGGATACTGCTGCAGCCCGAGTGGGTATTCAGGCAGATTATTCACATTTCTATGATCCTAATTCATCCAGAGATGGTAAAAACAGTATTAGTGATTTTATATTACTAGAAGGAGTGGCAGAACAGTTAAAACAGATGAAAAATGCGCATAATTCATTATTTGTATTACATATAAATGGTTCTCATCCTGATTTTTGTAAACGTTTGATACAGCCTGTATCAGAAAGATTTAAAAGTGAAAAAATGTCGTGTTATTTGGAAACACTAAAGCAAACCGATCAATTATTACAACGTCTTGAAGTAGAGATGAAATCCTATGGTAGCTATTCAATAATGTATTTATCTGATCATGGGTTAGCTCATATAGATAAAAATACTGATCATGTTAGTTTATTAAATTCTACAAAAGACAAACAGGCTTATCATGTTCCATTTATTAAAATTTCAAGTGATGATACAAAACAAGTACACTTAAAAGTTAGAAGAAGCGGGTTTGATTTTATTTATGCTTTTTCAGAATGGCTTGGTATTGATGAAAAAAAACTGAAATTGCCATATCGCTTCTTTTCTGAGGATAAGGTGGATTCCGTGAAAATATTTAACTGGGAAGGAGTTGTTCCTTATGAAACTTTACATGATGATCCTGCATTGCAACCATAATTATTTAGATTAAGAGAGCGGGTCGTCTAAAAACGTTGACACCTTATTTTCAGACGACCCCTTGGCTAATTTACCGCCGCAAGCTCGGTTTTCTCAATCTCTTCTACCCAGAAATCTGTACCCATGCCTCGTTCGGCAAAGGAACCGATGAGCGTGAATACTTGATCGGAGAAGCCGCCGATGTTCAAGATATCCTGACGGTTTCGTGCTTGAGCCTGGGTGTAGGGCTGGATATCCAGACAAACAAGTTTGGCTTCCGGGCAACGTCTTTTCAGAATGTCCCACTCTTTCATCAGGCTGGTTGTTGCGCCCCATCCTTGGCTTTCATCTGCCCAACTTTCGTTGTCTGACACGATGACGACCAAATCCACGTCGGCTTTTTCACGGTTCAGCATGGCGAGCGGTGCGCTGCATGCCGTTCCGCCGCCACCGATATTGGCGAGTTTTTCGGCATTGGTCATGATGCTGTCGCGCGGATTGAGCTTCACGTTTACCGTGATTTGTTCAAACGGAATTACGCGGGCTTGCGGGTTGGTACGCAACATGGCGGCGGATACGAGTGCGGCAATGTCGATGCAGCGGGTTTTGCTGGTCGCGCTGCCGCGATGGCCGGTAACCGAGCTGTGCATAGAACCGGAGACGTCCGGACAAACTACCACTTTGCCTCGGATGGCCGGTACGTTTTGTACGGCGGTTTCCATCGCGTCTTGCAGGGCCTCGCGAATTTCAGACGGCATTTGATTAGATGTTGCCTGATACGCGGTCAGCAATTGGTAAGGCAGGACGCGGGCGCGGGCAATGGCGGTTTCGTCACGCAGTTTTTCTGCCACCATTTTGATGTTTTTGCTTTTCGCAAACACTTCGTGGCGCAGGAAAGTATTCAGGTTTTGACGAATCTGCTGCCATGAGCTGTTGCGGGCAATCTCTGCCCAGTCGCCGCTGTTCAAGTCTAAAGCGGTGAGCATTTGGAAGGGAACATTGGGCAATGTGCCTTCTCGGCTTTGCTTGTAGTCTTCAAAAGCGCGGGTAATGGGCGGCAATGCTTCGCGGTCGTAAGGTTTGCCGATCAGCCATGCAAACCATGCGGCACGCCATGCTTCACGCGGTTTGGGATGCACCATTTTGACCACGTCCGCCAGCGACGGCGAATTACCGACGGCGGCGTTAAGCAGTTGTTTTTCGGTGGCGGTCAAAAGCCAAGTCTGCATCAGTTTTTTCGGACGGTTGCCGAAAGATTTTCTGCCGACTGCGCCGCTGCGGATAATTTGTGCGAAGTTGCGCAACATTTTACCGTTGTCCACTACTTGGTCGAATACGCGGGCGAGCATGTTCACGTCTTTTTGTGCCAACACGGCAAGCAAAAGCGCTGGCATGTCTTTCATGAAACCTTTTTGACGGGCATACACGGCAGTTTTGGCGATAAACTCGGCATCCAGGTTTTCTGCCAATTTCAACACTTGGTCAAGCTGGCTTTGGGCATCGGTATAGTAGGTATTGTTCAGACAACCGGTAGCGGCAAGCTGGGCCAGCTGTTGTTTGTGTGTCAGCGTGTAAGCGATGCCGCCGGCTTCATTATAAGTGTCGGTTTTAGTCAAACGGTTTTTAATAGATTGAAACAAGGTAGTATTAGCCATTTTCATTTTCTTTCATATTGTTGGTTTGAGGCCGTCTGAACTTGTTTTAGCTTTGTTTTTCAGACGGCCTTGAATGGGTGGCAGTGTGGCGGCTAAAGATGAAGAGAAGCGTTTTTAACTGAAAGCTAATGTATTCTCTTCCGGGCATCCGCCTACTGCCGTAGGGCGACTAGTTTAATTAGGATCATTCGGGTTTGTAGCAAGGAATGTAATCCTAATGACATTCACCCATAAGGGGTGGCACATTGGGCAACAAAGAGTGGAGAAATTTTTACGCGCTCTATCCACTGAGCTACTCTGCCATTGTTGGCGGCAGAGACGGGACTCGAACCCGCGACCTCGAGCTTAGCAGGCTGTAATTCCTCCGGCATTTGCCGTTTGCACCGAAAACGGTTTTTATATCGGCCTGCCTGAATATTTCAGACGGCCTAGAATAGGTGGCAGCGTAGCGGCTAAAGATGAAGAGAAACGGTTTTAACTGAAAGCTAATGTACTCTCTTCCGGGCATCCGCCTGCTGCCGTAAAAATAATATGGCACGCAACAAGTTTTTCAGGGAAACATGCCTTTACTCTACCAACTAAGCTACTCTGCTATTTTGGATAACAGAGGCAGGACTCGAACCTGCGACACAAGGGTATCCATGTTGTAGTTTCCCCAGGCATTTGCCTGCCATATTGAAAAAGGGTGGGCGACTAAATAAACAAGACGTTCAACGTCTATCAGACGAGACAGGACTCGAACCTGTTAATCCAAATGTAGTCTTGTTGGCATTCGCCCTGTAACCACACAGCAACTAAATTTACGGAAAATTTTTCTCCGGCAACTGTATTTCCCGAAGCATCTGCTGTATCGTTACATTCACAACATAGCCAACAGTGTGCCAAGAATAAAATTTTTATAAAAATAATTTTTAATTGATTGAATATAAAGAAAATATATTTTAAAGTAGCTTTTATCGGCAAGAAGCGTAGAATACTAAAAAATATATTTATAGATAGTTATATAGAAAATAAGATATAAAAGGATATATGATGCGATTCGATGATTTGGACAAACGCCTGCGGTTAAGTAAACGGCAAATTTATCTTGGAAAAAATAATTTAAAGGCCGTCTGAAACATGAATACCCATCCTAAAAAACAAGTCGCCGTCAGCTTTCTCGGTACAGTATTGGACAGCGGTTTTGGTCAAGGGCGTTGGTTGAAATGGCGGCCGAATGTCGCCATGAATCAGCGTCAAGATTTTCATCTCGACCGCATGGAGCTGTTTTATGCGGAGAAATACCGCGAACTGGCGGATCATGTAAAAGCCGATATTCAGCAGGTATCGCCGCACACAGTCGTCAATCTCGTGCCTATGGAGCTGGCAAACCCGTGGGATTTCTCCGAGGTTTATACCAAACTGCACGATTGGGCTGCGGGCTATCCATTTGATACGGAAGAAGAAACCTATCTCACCCACATCACCACAGGTACACACGTTGCCCAAATCTGCCTGTTTTTATTGGTGGAATCACGTCAAATCCCCGGGGTTCTGTTACAAACCGCTCCGCCCAAAAATCAAAGACGCAGTATGGAGGACGGCAATGTCGGCGGTTATGAAATCATCGATTTAGACTTGGCTCGTTACGACGTACTGGCTGAACGCCTTGCCGCCGTACGCGACGACGCAGTGCGCTACCTGAAAAGCGGCATCTCTACCCAAAACGCCGCCTTCAACCGCATGATTGCCGAAATCGAACAAGTCGCGCTTAACTCTCCTTCCCCCATTCTGCTTTCCGGTCCGACAGGCGCAGGCAAATCTATGCTGGCACGCAGGATTTTTGAATTGAAAAAAGCGCGCCACCTGATTAAAGGCACATTTGTCGATGTAAACTGCGCCACCCTTCGCGGCGATGGTGCAGCATCTGCCCTGTTCGGCCACAAAAAAGGCGCCTTTACCGGCGCGGCGGAAAAACGTGAAGGCTACCTAAAAACTGCCGACGGCGGCGTATTGTTTTTAGATGAAATCGGCGAATTAGGCTTGGACGAACAAGCCATGTTGCTCAAAGCCATTGAGGAAAAACACTTTTATCCCGTCGGCAGCGACAGCGAAGTCAAAAGCGACTTCCAACTCATCGCCGGTACCAACCGCGACCTACGCCACGAAATCCGCGCCGGACGCTTCCGCGAAGACCTGTTTGCCCGCATCAACATCTGGAACTACCCACTGCCCGCACTCGCCAACCGCCGCGAAGACATCGAGCCCAACGTCGAACACCAGCTCGCCCTAGCTTCGCAAGAACTCGGCCGAACCACCCGCTTCAACAAAGAAGCCTTGGCCGCCTATCTCGACTTCGCCCATTCCAACCAAGCCCCATGGCGCGGCAACTTCCGCGACCTCGCCGCCAGCATCATGCGTCTGGCCACACTCGCGCCGCAAGGCAGGATACAGGTAGAACAAGTCCAAGCCGAAATCGAACGCCTCAAATGGTTATGGTCGGAAGAACCCTTTTCAGACGGCCCCTTACATAAAAGGCCGCCTGAAAAATCACAAGACTACCCCGATAAAGTCGATTGGGACGCATTGGATTTGTTTGACAAACTACAACTGCAACACGTCATCGACGAATGCCGCAAACACCCCAATATGGCCGCTGCCGGCCGTGCATTGTTCAACATCTCCCGAACAGAAAGGGCAAAAGTCAATGACAGCGACCGATTGAGAAAGTATTTGCAACGGTTTGGATTGGAATGGGGGGATATTTAAATAGAGTGGGTAAGATAGCTCATTTTCATCATTTATAAAAAATAAAAGGCATCAATCCGATGCCTTTTTAATTTATTAACACAAATTACTTCTTTGGTTTACTTCAAAAATGCCGCATGATAGGCAATATGCTCACCAATAAAACTGGCGATGAAGTAATAGCTATGATCATAGCCTTTATGGAAGCGCACATCGACCGGTTGATTTGCCGCACGGCAGGTTTCGATAAAATCTTCGGTACGCAATTGTGTTGGCAAAAACTCATCTTCCAAGCCCTGATCAATGCGCATACCTTGCACTTTATAGCCTTGTTGGATCAGCGAGTTGGCATCATATTGCTGCCATTTTTCGCGATCTTTCCCTAAATAGGCAGAAAAGGCTTTTTCTCCCCAAGGCACAAGGCTTGGTGACAAAATGGGCGAAAAGGCAGAGACACTTCGATAACGTTCCCGATTTCGTAGTGCCAATACCAATGCGCCGTGTCCGCCCATTGAATGCCCCATAATGGAACGTTTGCCATTGGTAGGAAATTTTTCCTCAATCAGACCAGGCAACTCGTTCAAAATATAATCATACATTTGATAATTCATCGCCCAAGGTTGCTCGGTCGCATTCAAATAAAAGCCTGCACCTTGCCCTAAATCGTAAGCCGCATCGTTCGGCACTTGCTCTCCGCGAGGGCTGGTATCGGGGGCAACCACAATCACTTGATGTTCTGCCGCGTAACGCTGAAAGCCTGATTTAGTAATGAAATTTTGTTCCGTACAAGTTAACCCGGAAAGCCAATAAATCACGCCAAGCGGTCGATTTTCCGGATTATTTGGCAAATAGACGGCAAATTTCATTTCGCATTGCAACGTTTGGGCATGGTGTGCCCAAACTTGTTGCGAACCGTCAAAAATTTGATGTTGTTCAATCAGTTTCATCGCGTACCTTAGTAATGAATAACAGCGCGGATCGATTTACCTTCGTGCATTAACTCAAAGGCTTCATTGATTTGATCGAGTGTCATTGTGTGAGTCACAAACGGTTCTAACTGGATGTCGCCTTTCATTGAGTCTTCCACCATTTTCGGCAGCTCAGAACGACCTTTCACGCCGCCAAATGCCGTGCCTTTCCAAACACGACCCGTTACCAACTGGAACGGACGCGTTGAAATTTCTTGTCCTGCACCCGCTACGCCGATAATAATGGATTGTCCCCAGCCACGGTGTGCGCTTTCTAATGCCTGACGCATTACATTTACATTGCCGATACATTCAAAGGTATGGTCAATGCCCCATTTGTTGATATCTAACAACACATCTTTGATCGGCTTATCGTAATCGTTCGGATTCAAACAATCCGTTGCACCGAACTGTTTTGCCAACTCGAATTTTGCAGGATTGGTATCAATGGCGATAATGCGGCCGGCTTTGGCTTGACGCGCACCTTGCACCACAGCCAAACCAATCGCCCCCAAGCCAAACACGGCCACAGAGTCGCCTTCTTGCACTTTTGCCGTGTTATGTACCGCACCAATACCCGTAGTAACGCCGCAACCGAGTAAACATACATGTTCGTGGTTGGCTTCTGGGTTGATTTTCGCCAGTGAAACTTCGGCAACAACAGAATATTCGCTGAAAGTCGAACAGCCCATATAGTGATAGATTGGCTGACCTTGATAAGAAAAACGCGTCGTGCCGTCCGGCATTAAGCCTTTACCTTGCGTATCACGCACTGAAACGCATAAGTTGGTTTTACCCGAACGGCAAAACTCACATTCGCCACATTCAGCGGTATAAAGAGGAATAACGTGATCACCCGGTTTTACGCTTGACACACCTTCGCCCACAGCAACGACCACACCCGCACCTTCATGCCCAAGCACCACAGGGAATACGCCCTCAGGATCGCTTCCTGATAACGTAAATGCATCAGTATGGCACACACCAGTATGAGTGTTACGAATTAACACCTCGCCTTTACGCGGCATTTCCACGTCGATTTCCACAATTTGTAAGGGTTGATTTGGGGCGAATGCCACCGCTGCACGCGATTTGATGGTTGAATTGGTTTGTTTCGTTTCCATTATTTTTGCCTTTTAATTCATTAATAAAGTTATCTAGCCTAAGAAAGATAACCACAGTTTATACTTTGGAACCCACCCTGAAGCAAGCATTTTTGCAATTTTGGCTCCGGCAGTGGCATGATCGACTGAGGGCCTCCATGCAATCGCTGATTAAAGGGTTCCGAATATTTCCCTAAGTCATGCAGCTATCCCGTCTGGCAGGCAATTTTTTTCTGTACACCAAATATCCGAGCAAACTCCGCCGCCATTTCCCCAACATTGGCCGAATGGCTTTGCAAGGTTTGCCAATGTTCGTAAGGCAAGAGATTACCGAGTTCGTCTTGGGCAGAATGGGCGTAGTAAATTAGGGGGTTCATATTGAAATTCTAAAAAATTCAAATTGATATAGATGCAATGATAATATGATATTAAATTTAATATGTAAATAGAAAAATGCCGTCCGAATCTTTTTCAGACAGCATTGTTATTGATTAACCTTTATAACTTGCTTCTAATATCCTCCACTGCTTTCACTAAAGCTTCGGAAAGCGAAGGATCAAAAGAAGAGTGGCCTGTTTGGACGATATTTGAACATACAGCCCCTCTTCCCTACTCAGACATAAGATACGGTGGCAGAGTTTCAACACACAGCCGCCTGAAGGCGGCTGGTTTGTCCTCAGCCAAAAAGTTTCAACATTTGGGGTTTCAACACACAGCCGCCTGAAGGCGGCTGGATCCCCTTACCTTTTGAAGCCGAGATCGATATTGTTTCAACACACAGCCGCCCGAAGGCGGCTGGGGTAGGCGAGGCGACCTGTCTTGCTGTCCTCTATCGTTTCAACACACAGCCGCCCGAAGGCGGCTGGCCCAAGGTTTTCCCATTCGATTTCCACGCAGGAGTTTCAACACACAGCCGCCCGAAGGCGGCTGGAGCAGCTAAGACCGATTTTGAATCAGCTCCTTTGTTTCAACACACAGCCGCCCGAAACTGAACAGAAATCCGCGCGGCGTTAGGGGCAAGCCCTAAGATATAAAAACGGGTATTGGCAGAAAGTTCGGGCGCAATTTCTTGTAGCGGACGACCTTTGCCAATTTGTTCCAATACGTTGAAAACTTTGGCACTTTCTTGTTCGTCATCCGGCGGCGTGAACACTTGCGCGAAGAAACCTTCGGCAGCCTGCGCCGTGGCGCTATCGTCTGCTTCCGCCCAAAAGACCGTGCTGGCATCGCCGATGGTCAGGCAGTGATTGTTTTCGCGGCGCAACAGATAGTTCAGCGCGGTGGTGTAGGCAAACGCGGATTGTTCGGAAACGGGTGCATTTGCACCTTGTTCCTTGCCGAAAGAGGCAAAGGCTTCTTTGTTGAACGAAATAATCGAACCGCCGGAGCTTTGCCCGCCAAACACGCCTTTAATCGCCGGATGCAGCCGTGCAATCGGGGCGGTGTCGCCGCTAATCAGGCACAAGCCCTCAAGCGCTTCGTCGCTTTTCAGGCAGCCCGCCCACAAGGTTTGTGCGGCTTCGCGTTTATGGATAAGTGCGGTCGGTTTTTCAAGAGAAAATACGATGTTAGCATCGAGCATTTCGGTAGGCAGATTTTCGGCAGTAAAATGTGCAGGCTGCCAGTTTTGCAGAAAACGGCACAAGGCTTGCAAGCCTTCATCGTCGCTGTTTTGCAGTAAATCGAGATGGTATTGCTTAAAGGCGTCAAAGGTTTTTTCAGACGGCGTAAACGGTTTTTCTTTGGCTTCAGCTTTGTTTTTATTAGCCTCCACGCCAAGCGCGTAGGCGGTTTTATCCCACAAAAAATTCGGCTTGATACCTGACGTGCGTTTTTCAGGGCGCGGCACGCTCATCAGCTTCGGCTGCGGCTTTTTATCGGCAGTCAGATTCGGCACAGCAGTTTTCAGACGACCTTCTTTATCCAACACCAAAATCCAGCCGATTTTCTCCTCGCTAAAGCCATAAGGTGGTACTTTCGGATTGCCCATTTCATCGGTTTCCGCTGCCAAACGGCGGTAATAGCGGGCAAGGGACGCAAGAATCATGCTTTCACCTCCTCGGCGTAAAACGGCGGCACATCAATCACGCCGTCTTTCATTTGTGCACGGAAAAAATGCGGCGTGTTGCCGTGGTCAAAATCAATATCGTGCAGCATCCAGCCTAAATCGCGGTTTGCCTCGCTTTCCGATAACGCCAACGGCGGCAACGGCTCGCCTTCATCAATCAACGCAAAATCGGCAGGGAATTCACGCACGCCCAAACAAGGCTGCTGGAAGCATTGCCCCTTTTTCGCACGGCGTTTGAACATCTCGATATGTTTGGTAACGGTCTCATCCGCCCCCGCTTTTGCCGTCAGCACCGCATGGGCTTCAATCACATAAGCCACATCTTTAAGCACCGTCGCCGCGCGCTGCTGGCGGTCGTCTTCAATCAGCGTATATAAATCGGCAACGCTCTTACGCTTCATCGCGCCGCTGACCTTGCCCGCCGAAATCTTGCCACCCAACTCATTGCGCCGCACCGACTCAAACCGAATCGGCTTCAACACATAAATGCGGTCAATCACCCACCGAATCGCCGGCTTCCAATGCACCGCCGCCAAAATCCCGCGCGCCGCCGACGGCGTGATGACATCATAAGAAACCCGCTCCACCTTCATCTCCGGACGGGTAAAACAGGAATAATCGCCCCAAACGTGTAGGCGGATTTGGTTCATTTGGTTCTCCTTTTGGTTGGAAAGTGCGGTTTCAGACAACGTTTTGAAACGTTAGCGAAAATGACCGCACTTTTGCTTATTGACCTAATCCTTTCTATTAAGCCCAAATCATTTTGGCAATTTTAAATAACAGCATATGGCGTTCTTCTAATGCATTTCGATCAAATTCATTAATTGCCTTTAATTCGTTTAATTCGTGTTCTTTCTTAAACCGTTCCAGATCAAGATTAGATTTGTAGAAATCCTCTCTCAATGTCTCATTCCAAAGCAAAGTGCCAGAATAAGTTTTTAATTTTTGTTGATAAACCTCATTGCTGCTAGAAATATTATCTTTTCCTTTTAATAACAAAATTCCACCTAATCTATTTCTTTCAACAAGAAAAGTATCTTCATCTTCAAAATGTTTTTGGCTTTCTTCATTTCGAGATAGGATGTGCTCGATATGAAAACCATTCTTAGCACCTGTTTTTGTAACCAAATCTTCATAAGTATGCCGCATTTTTACATTAAACTGCTCTGCAAGAAATCCTTCTACCCGAGCAAAGAAATAGCGTTTAAAGCGGGTATTTAAATTATCTCCTGTCGTTTTAAATAAGGAATAGATCATTGATTCTTCAGATGTTGTTTTATCTTTTAATGCGTCCTTCAGCTCTTTATCGAATGCAGAACGGATAATTTCGTTGTTATCAGCATTGCGAATGCTTGCTGCAATCCTATGTAATGCCTCTTGGAAGTCGTTACTTTCATAAACGCTTTGAAGTTGCAGTAAAGAAAACAGTCTGTCTGTTTCTAGTGCAATTTTTTTAATTTTCTCCTCTTCTTTCTCATCATTAATCTTACAGGCTGACAGCCCCAATAAAAATACACCATCAATGTCATTCAAGCGGTTAAACGCAAATCCACCTATTTCATCTTTTTTAAGATGAGTCGATAGTTTCACATATAAATCTGCATAATAAGTAAAATCGTTATCCAAGAAATCCATAACACCTTGTGGATTATGATCCAGTTTTAAATTTTGCTGAAACTCACTTGAAAACATTAATCGATGATAATCGCCGTCATAACGTTTAGCATCACTACGATTTTGACTAAAACGGGCTTTTAAATAAAAACGGAAAAAACGATCGGTCTCATCATCAGATAACTGATTAATTGCACGAGTTTTATCTTCCCAAAGTTGGTTATATTGCTTCTTATCCAAGATAATCTTATCAATTTGTCCAAGTAGCTTACCTTTGAGAATTTCGTAAGGCTTCAAACGTACTCCTCGGTCATTAATAACTTCAAATACCATAGGAACATCTGTCTGTTCTACAGATAAATTAATCAATACCAAGCGACGTAAAAAATAAAATATAAATGTTTCTAATTGATGTTTTTCATCTATATTTTGCTCTAGCCAAGATTTAACTACCTTATAGTTTTTAACCATATTTTCAGCAGTTAGTCCACTATTTGTTGGTGCTTCGTCAATCTGCTCTTCAAATAATGCCTCCAGCGTTAACAAATGAGCCTCATGTCTCATCCAAAAAGTTTTCTTATAGCCTGATTGACCGAATATTTTACTTTTTACCCAATCAGATAGCTCACTCTTATTAGCGATCGCCTTATGATACAAGTTTAATAAGATCAAAGTTAAAGTTGTTAATCGTTGCTGTCCATCTACAACATAAACCCTTCCATCTATGGTATTAGTTACATAAGTATTTAAGTAATACCACGGATATTTACTGTCAATAACTTGTTCATCAGGAGGCAAGCTACTATTCTGTTGGTAGACTTCATTAAATTTATAAAAAATATCATCTAACAACCTTTTTACTGGTTCTTGTGTCCATTTATATTCACGTTGATAAAAATCAATGTAATATTGAGTATTACTAAAAACTTTATCTATATTTTGTTTATCAGGGGAAATATCCATAATTTTTTCCTTTGGTTAAGTTAATAAATATCTAAAATAAGAGTAGTAATACATCTACCCATCTCAGCACTTAGTTTACTCAAAAAACTAAATTCTCAGTTTTGATAAAAGCATTATCCTCCCAACTCAATCCCGCCACTTCATCATACAAATCCAGCCCAATCAGCGTATAAAACTGTTTACCGAAGTTTTTCTCGTTAATTGGTTCAATACGTCCTGCTTTATATAAAGCGGCAAGGGCTTTTTCGGGGATTTGGACGGTATAGGGTTGCAGTTTGCGTAGCAGCCCGCCGATGTGGTCGGCGTGGTGCAGGCTGCTAATGAGGTTTTCGGCATCGACATCGAACGGAATAATCAGCGGCTGCATGTGGCTTTCGATCATGCGGAATTTGTCGGCGATGGTTTGGAATGGGAAATCGAGGCTTTGCCCTGTATCGTTGTGCATTTTCAGAATTTTTTTATTGTCCAGTTCGCTGCCTTTTAATTGATAAAGCTCGGCGAAATAGGCGGCGACGGCTCGGGTGGATAAGAGGTCGTCTGAAAAGCTGTCGGCGGTCAGGCGCATAACGACGGCTTGGGTAGCAAGTTCGGGCGGGGCTTTCCATTGTTCTTCGGGCGCGAATATCCATACAAAGCTGTTTTCAGACGGCCTTTTGCCTTCGCGGTTGCAGCGTCCTGCGGCTTGGGCAACGCTGTCTAGGCCTGCTTCGGCGCGCATCACCAACGGAAAATCCACATCCACACCGGCTTCGATTAAGGAGGTGGCGATAACACGGCAGGGTTCGCCGTTTTTCAGACGGCCTCGAATCTCATCGAGTTTTTGGCTACGGTGTTTGGCACACATTAAGGTGGTCAGGTGGAATGTGCCGTCAAGGTGTTTGGCTTGGTCGTACAGGCTGCGGGCGTGGCGGTGGTTATTGACGATGACGAGCATTTGCGGGTGTTCGCCAAGTTTGGCGAGCAGGTCGGCGTCGGTTTGTGTGCCGATGTGTTGCACTGTGGTGCGGCGCAGTTTGTCGAAAAGTGCGGTCGGTTTTGGAGCGATTTCGCGCACGTTCTCAAAGCCGCGATAGAAGCCGTTTTCGGCTTGCACGGCTGGTTGGGTGGCGGTGCACATGACGACGCTGCAGCGGTAGTTTTGCGCCAATTCTTTGATGGCTTGCATGATGGGCAGCAAAAGATTGAGCGGCAGCATTTGCGCTTCGTCGAGGATGATGACGGCGCCTGCGATGTTGTGCAGCTTGCGACAGCGAGAGGAGCGGTCGGCAAAGAGGGATTCAAAGAATTGCACGGCGGTAGTCACGATAATCGGCGCATCCCAGTTTTCCGAGGCAAGGCGCAATTTGTCTTTGGTGGCCTCATTTTGCAGTTTGCCGTCGTCGAAGGTACTGTGGTGTTCCAGCACGGCTTGTTCGCCCAATTCGCCAAAGGCTTTGCGGAATTCGGCGGCATTTTGTTCGATGATGCTGGTGAATGGGATGACGTAAATCACGCGACGCATGCCGTGCTGTTTGGCGTGTTCCAGCGCAAACGCCATGGAAGTGAAAGTTTTTCCGCCACCGGTAGGCACCGTGAGCGTGAACAGCCCTTGCGCTTGTGTCGCTTGTTCTACGGCATGATCGAGAATTTCGCTGCGCAGGCGGTTTAAGGCGGCATTGCGTTTTTCGGCTTCGGTTTGCTCTGGAGCTTGGGCGACACGTCGTCTGAAAGCGTTGATAAATTGATTGAAATTGTGTTGTAAGGCGTTTAAATCGGGATAACCGCCGCGCTCGACGGCTTTGTTTTCTAGGTTTGAATAAAAGGCTTCGGTGTCGAGATAATCGGCATCTACCAAGCAAGAATAAAGCATTCGAGTGAAAAAAGCGTAGGAGAAAAAAGGATGATGCGCATCGGCTTTAAGTGGCGGGGCGGACAGGTTTTGAGGGAGCTTGATTTCTTGTTGCCACTGGTTATCGAGAGCGGGAATATCTGCACCGAATTGCAACGCTAGACGATCCTTTAACGTGCGGCGGTTATCGCCTTCGCCATTTCCATTTGCTAGCCCGGCATGATGCCCCGCAATGCAAAACGCCATCAGCTTGCCGATAACATTTCCCCAACGCTCGACTGCAATTTTGGCTCCGGCAGTAGCATGATCAACTGGAGAGCCACCATGCAATCGGTGATTAAAGGCTTCCGAATATTTCCCTAAGTCATGAAGCCGTCCCGTCTGGCGGGCAATTTCCTGCGCACCGAATACTCGAGCAAACTCCGCCGCCATTTCCCCAACATTGACCGAATGGCTTTGTAAGGTTTGCCAATGTTTGTAAGGTAAGAGATTGCCGAGTTCATCTTGGGCTGAATGGGCGTAGTAAATTAAGGGTTTCATATTGAAATTCTAAAAAATTCAAACTGATATCATGCAATGATAATATGATATTAAATTTAATATGTAAATAGAAAAAATGCCGTCTGAAACTTTTTCAGACGGCATTGTCATTGATTAACCTTTATAACTTGCTTCTAATATCCTCCACCGCTTTCACTAATGCTTCGGAAAGCGAAGGATCAAAAGAAGAGTGGCCTGCTTGGACGATTCTCAATTCTGCTTCTGGGAAGGCTTGCGAGAGTTCCCATGCGCTTTGCATCGGGGTACATAGGTCGTAGCGGCCTTGGACGATGATGGTTGGGATATGGCGGATTTTGTCGATGTTTGCCAAAATAGCCTTATCGCCCTGCAGCCAGCCTTCGTTCACGAAGTAATGGTTTTCCATTCTTGCGATGGCAAGGGAGGCTTGTGGGTCTTCATCTACGTCTTTAGGTTCAAACTGAATAAGGTAGCTTTCCCAGTCTGCCCATGATTTGGCTGCTTTGAGGCGTGTGGCTTCATCTTCGCTGAACAGCATTTCATGGTAGGCTTTAATTAGGGCTTGGCGTTTGTTTTCGGCTACGGGGGCAATGAATTTTTGCCATTGAGCCGGATAAATTTGGCTGACGCCGCCTGCTTCGTTCAACCATGCCATTTCAGACGGCCTGCACAGGAAAATACCGCGCAAAACTAAGCCGCTGACGCGATCGGGATGAGTTTCGGCATAAGTCAGCGACAAGGTGCTGCCCCATGAGCCGCCGAAGACTAACCATTTTTGAATACCGAGCATTTCGCGTACTTTTTCAATATCGGCAACTAAATCCCATGTGGTGTTGTCTTCAATACAGGCATACGGTTTAGAGCGTCCGCAACCACGTTGGTCGATAATAACGATGCGGAAATGCTCTGGGTTGAAAAAGCCGCGGCAGGCCGGTGATGCGCCTGCTCCGGGGCCGCCATGCAGGAAAATCACGGGGTGTCCATCAGGATTGCCTGATTCCTCCCAGTAGATTTCGTGAATGTCGGATACGCGTAAAAGGCCGCTATTTCGTGGTTCTTGAATCGGATGCATGAGCTTTCTCCTTTGTCTGATGAATATATTTAATTGTAACACTTTACCTGCTGATTTTTCAGACGGCCTACATAGGTTTAACGCCACAAATGGCGTAAAATAGCACTTTTTTGACAGGATTTTTTATGGCTGACAACAAACAAACACATGCGGCACCAGAAGGCCAACTTTTATTGCGTACGGTAGCCATGCCGCGCGATACCAATCCTAATCAGGATATCTTCGGCGGCTGGATTATGTCACAAATGGATCTGGGCGGCGGTATTTTGGCGGCAGAAATCGCACAGGGACGAATTGTAACCGTGGCCGTTCAAGAAATGAATTTCATCAGACCGGTAAAGGTCGGCAACGTCGTGTGCTGCTACGGTCATTGCGTCCGCGTAGGCAATACTTCTTTGCAACTGAAAATCGAAGTGTGGGTGAAGACTTTGATGAACGACATGGTAACGGAAGACCGCCAACTGGTCACCGAAGCCGTGTTCACTTACGTTGCCATCGATTCACAAGGCAATCCGCGCCCTATTCCTCGCGAAGGCAATGCAAAGCTGGCACATTTGTCAGTTTAAGAAATCAAAACCAGGCCGTCTGAAATTTCAATGTTCAGACGGCCTTTTTGAATATGGAGACAAAATGTAATAATATTTCTTTTGAGCTAAAGCAAGGCGAAGTATCTGTTTTTTAGGTTTAATTCAGGCTGATTGATAAGACAAAGACCGTACACCGGCTCCCTATAACACCACTCTACCGCGACAGTTTGTACCACCTTTAAAACAACGTTTCCTCCTCAACCTACTTTAAGGAACATCATGGATTCGCGCGATTTATACCCACAGGAAATTTTACAGGTTGTTCTCGACAAAAGCTGCGCCAAAGCACAATCCAGCATCCCCACACTGGCAATCTTGAGCATTTTGGCCGGCGGATACATCGGCTTCGGTTATCTTGCCTATTTAAAAGTAGTCAGCGGCATTCCGCACGAATGGGGCGGCTTTGCGACTTTACTCGGTGCCGCCGTATTCCCAATCGCCTTGATTTGTATCCTGCTTGGCGGCGGCGAGCTGGTAACCAGCAACATGATGATTATGTCTTTAGGCAGGTTGGCCGGACGGATTTCCTCTAAAATGCTGCTGCGAAACTGGGTTATCGTCTGCATGGGCAATTTGGTAGGCACGCTGGCGATGGCGTTTTTTCTCGGACACTATGTCGGCATGACCGAAGGCAGCGTGGCAGAAAAAACCATTGCCGTGGCGGAAGCAAAAGTCCATATGGATTTCGGTCGTGCTTTCGTATCGGCAGTCGCATGTAACTGGATGGTCTGCATGGGCGCGTGGCTGCACTTTGCCGCTAAAAACACAACCGGACGAATGCTGGCCATTTGGTTCCCCGTCATGATTTTCGTATTAAACGGCTTCCAACACCTTGTCGCCAATATGTTCGTTATCCCGGCCGGCATTTTGGCAGGTGCAAACATCACATGGGGGCAGTTTTTCTTCAACATGATTCCCGTATTCCTGGGCAATGTCGTCGGTGGCGCATCCTTTGTCGGCGCATCGTATCTTTATACTTATAAAGACACGCTGAAAGATAGTGCCGAATAGACCTGCTTTAGAAACAACAAAACCTGCTTTTTTAAGCAGGTTTTTCGTTATTTTCAGACGGCCTTTGCTACACAAAATCATCATACTGCTCCACAAGGTTGCAAGATTTTTTTCAGCCTAATAGCCTATACCGAAGTGAGCAATCTATAATGAAACTTGAAGAGTAAAAACAAAAAGGACTTAACCGGAAAAACAGGTTAAGTCCTTAAAATCTTTTGGTCGGAGTGAAAGGATTCGAACCTTCGACCCCTTGCACCCCATGCAAGTGCGCTACCAGACTGCGCCACACTCCGACTCGATAAGTTGTGAATTTTAGTTTCAAATACTGATTTTGACAAGTGTTTTTTAGGAAGGGAAATTTACTCGTTTGAAAATATTTGAATTATTTATACGCAAAAAAGGCCGTCTGAAATCGTTCAGACGGCCTTTGATTATTCAGTCAAATATCAAGCTTCAACCGGGATAATACCGATTTTGGCCTGCCATTGTTTTGGTGCAATGGCGTGAACCGATTCGCCGTTGCTATCCACTGCAACGGTCACAGGCATGTCTTTGACTTCAAATTCGTAAATCGCTTCCATACCCAATTCTGGGAACGCCAAGACTTTAGATGCTTTAATGGCTTTGGCCACCAGATATGCCGCGCCGCCGACAGCCATCAGGTAAACGGCTTTGTTATCGGCAATGGCTTGGCAAGTCGCTGCGCCACGTTCGGATTTGCCGATCATACCTAGGAGGCCGGTTTGTTCAAGCATTTGGCGGGTAAATTTATCCATACGGGTGGAGGTGGTCGGACCTGCCGGGCCAACAACTTCATCACGGACTGGATCAACCGGGCCGACGTAGTAAATCAGTTTGTTGGTGAAATCTACCGGCAATTCTTCGCCTTTGTTGAGCATATCAACCAAACGTTTGTGCGCGGCATCGCGGCCGGTCAGGATTTTACCGTTCAGCAACAATACGTCGCCGGTTTTCCATGTAGCCACTTCTTCTTTGGTCAGATTGTTGACATCGACACGTTTGCCGTTGTCAGGGCTGTAAGTCAAATCCGGCCAGTCTTCCAAAGACGGGGCTTCCAGTTTGGCCGGGCCTGAGCCGTCCAATTCAAATTCAATGTGGCGGGTTGCCGCGCAGTTTGGAATCATGGCAATCGGTTTGGAAGCCGCGTGGGTTGGGTAGTCAAGGATTTTGACATCCAGCACGGTGCTCAAACCGCCCAAGCCTTGTGCGCCGATGCCCAAAGCATTTACCTTTTTGTAGAGTTCCAAGCGCAGGGCTTCGGTGGTAGACAATTCTGCACCGGAATCGGCTTTTTCTTTGAGTTCCTGAATATCGATATGGCTCATCAGGCTTTCTTTGGCCATCAACACTGCTTTTTCAGGCGTACCGCCGATGCCGATACCCAAGATGCCCGGAGGACACCAGCCTGCACCCATTTGAGGAACGGTTTTCAAGACCCAATCAACGATACTGTCTGATGGGTTGAGCATGGCCACTTTGGTTTTGTTTTCAGAACCGCCGCCTTTGGCCGCGCAAGTAACCTCGACTTTGTCGCCTTTCACGATTTCCATGTGTACAACGGCAGGGGTGTTGTCTTTGGTATTTTGACGTTTGCCTGCCGGGTCGGCCAATACGGAGGCGCGCAGTTTGTTGTCAGGATAGGTATATGCGCGGCGTACGCCTTCGTTAACCATTTCCTGTACGCTCATCTCGGCATCCCACTGTACATCCATGCCCACTTTCAAAAATACGGTTGCAATACCGGTATCCTGACAAATCGGACGATGGCCTTCGGCACACATACGGCTATTGACCAAAATCTGCGCCATCGCATCTTTGGCGGCAGGGTTCTCTTCTTTTTGGTAAGCCTTGTATAAAGCCTGAATGTAGTCTTTAGGATGGTAGTAGCTGATGAATTGGAAAGCGTCGAAAATACTTTGGATAAAGTCTTCTTGCTTGATGACGGTCATGATTGTGTTCCTTTTCGGGAGTCATGGTAGGAAGGGTTTGTTTATTTTTTAAGAGACCGATTTTTCAGACGGCCTTCAATAGTGTAATAGTGCTTTCAAATGAATAATCCAGACAATATCATTTTCATACCTTATTGATTTAAATAGAATTTAATAACATATTAAATCACTTGGTTATTGATAACCTATATCTACTGGCCATTCGCTCACATAGAAATAAAACTACATTATTTTTAAACGATAACCTTATTGCTAGGCCGCCTGAAATATTTGCCCTACACATCTGAGTAAAAAATTTAGTAGCCTGTATTTAAAAGAGAACCATCCCCATTTCAGACGGCCATTTTATTTTTTAATACGATACACAATTGTAAAATTTATGTCATTCCCTCCCTCAACCTTCTTGACGGATGTCAAACTTATTTAATTTTCTGAAATTTTATAACAGCCTTTTCGTTTGTTTACAAAACTAGATATTATCCAATATATACAATAAGTTATATCTTAAACCCTAAGATATAATAATGATTTCTACTAGCAAATATTAGATTATTTTTTCAAATATACTGAAAAGGTAATTTTCTTTTACCTTTAAAATCAAATATAAATAATTAATTTGTCTAAATAATAGGCATATTTTGTTTACAATCTCTTCCTTAAGCAAGGCTAATCCCTCCCTATCATCAAATCCAACAAATTCTGATACACTTCGCCTTATATAGATAAACATTGATTTTAAAAGAATTTCCGAGTAAATCACTTGAATATTTTCCTCATACGCAATAAATGTAATAAAAATACAATTAACCAAATTATCCACTATTCCAACTTCCAATTTCACAGGAACAAATCATGAGTGAAAATTTGTTAACCCTGACCATAGACGGCCACGAAGTCAAAGCTTCCGCCGATTCGTCAATCATCCAAGCCTATGCACGTTCGGACAATGCAATTACTGCCAACGTCGGCTGCATGGGTCAAGGCGTATGCGGTTCCTGCCGCTGTATGATTCGTAAAGAAGGCGAGCGCGAAGTAACCACTGCACTGGCATGCGAGACTAAAGTCGAGGAAGGCATGCAGGTCAGCTTCTTGGACTACTTTATTCCGGAGCATATCCAATATTACGACGTGAGCGAGATTGGCGACGGCTGGAACTGGTTGGACGATACCGCCAAAGCCTTCCCCGAAGCGCAAAACTGCCGTCATTGCGGCGGCTGCAACCGCGCCTGTCCTAAAGGTTTGCAAGTGGAAAACGGCGTAGCGCAGGTAGTTTCCGGCGATTTCGGCGCGGCTGCGCTGACCTTCGACCAATGCGTGATGTGCAACCTCTGCACCCTTTCCTGCCCAGAACACATCCGTCCGAACCACTTAGGCCTGTTCGCTCGCCGTATGAAAGCGGCGCGTACATTGCGTCCGGTGGATTTGATGCGCCGCCTGCGCGAAATCGACAGCGGCAAAATGAAAGTCGAATTTGAAGAGGAGTCAGTGTGATGGCTAACAAAATCCAAGGCATAGACTACGAAACCGCCCTAGCCAATCTGCGTGCATCCTCATTGGAACTGCGTGGCGATTTACCTGAAAAAAACGAATTGCTGAGCCAATTTCACCCTGACTATCAGGCCGATGCGCGTGTGAAACTGCCTATCGGCCCGAACCAAGGCGATTACTGCCACCCTGACCTGGCCAAACTCTTAATCAGTCAGCCTCTGATTGACGACTATGACTTGTCGGGTGCAGAACACTTAAACACCGACGTCTTGGTGATCGGCGGCGGCGGTGCAGGTGCTGCGGCGGCATTGTCTGCTACTGAAGCCGGCGCACGCGTCATCATGGCAAACAAGCTGCGTATCGGCGACAGCAATACCGTGATGGCCGAAGGCGGCATTCAGGCAGCAGTCGGCGCGGAAGACAGCCTGCAGCAACACTTTGACGACACCATCAAAGGCGGCCACAACGCAGGCAAGAAAGAATTGGTGGCGCAAATGGTTACCGACGCGCCGTCCGCCATCCGCTGGCTGATTGGCTTGGGCATGACTTTCGACCTTGCCAAAGGCGCGGACAGCAACGGCATGTTGAGCCGCAAACGTGCAGGCGGTACGACCGTGCCGCGTATTTTGAGCTACCGCGACTTTACCGGCCTTGAAATGATGCGCGTCCTGCGCGAAGCAGTCGAACTCGACGAAAACATCACCCAGCTCAACCGCCACCCCGCCATCGAATTATTATCAGACGAACACGGCCGCTGCGTCGGCGCGATTTTGTACGATTTGGAAAAACGCTCTTTGGTATTGGTTCACGCCAAAGCCGTGGTCTTGGCAACCGGTGGCAGCGGACGGCTGCATTTGCAGGGTTTCGCCACTTCCAACCACTATGGCGCGACTGCAGACGGCCTGGTGATGGCTTACCGCATCGGCGCGAAACTGCGCGATGTCGATTCTTTCCAATACCACCCGACCGGCGTCGCCCATCCGCCACACTTGGCAGGTGCGCTGATTTCCGAAGCCGTCCGCTCCGCAGGTACCAAACTGGTTAACGGTTTGGGCGAACGTTTTGTTGACGAATTGCAGCCGCGCGACGTTGTTGCCGCCGCAATTCTGCGCGAGTGCCGCGAAGGCCGCGGCGTGGTGCGCGACGGTCAAGTCGGCGTGTTCCTCGACACCCCACGCCTGATTGCCAACGACCCCGACGTGTTGAACCGTTTGGTAACACTCGGCCACGTTGCCCACAAATGCGGTATTGACCCTGCTGTTGAGCCGATGATGATTCATCCGACCCTGCACTATCAAAACGGCGGCGTCGAAATCAACGGCGACGGCGCGACTTGCGTCGAAGGCCTCTATTGCGCCGGCGAAGTAACCGGCGGTATCCACGGCCGCAACCGCCTGATGGGCAACGCACTTCTGGACATCATCAGCTTCGGCCGCCGTGCCGGTAAAGCCGCGGCAAATTGCGGCCTGCCGCTGAAAAAAGTGCGCGGCGGTGTCGGACACGTCCACGACCTGCAACGCGAAATGACCCGCGCCGGCCTGACCAGCGACATCAAAGCCCCCATTTTATATCCCGACTACGGCAAATTCGATTTGCGCGAACACGCCGGTTTGCAGGAGCAACTATCATGAATCAAGCCAATCAAAACTTACTGCACCCTTCCCGCCAAGTCGGCGCGGATTTAGCCGCATGGCGTAAAGTTGGCGGCGGCGAAGGCCTGTTGGCGGCGCTTGCCGATCCTCAAAGCATTGTTTCCAAACTGCAAGAAGCCAATCTTTGCGGTATGGGCGGCGCAGGTTTCCCAACCTGGCGCAAATGGGAGGCTGCCGTTGCCGCCCAAAGCAAAAATGGCGACAAATACGTCGTCTGCAATGCCAACGAAGACGAACCGGGTACATTTAAAGACCGCGTTTTGCTGGCAAAAACGCCGCACCAAGTTATCGAAGGCGTCCTGATTGCCGCCGTTGCCTGCCGCGCCAACAAAGCGATTTTGTACATCAACCCTCATCAAACCGAATCCATCGCTTCCATCACACCAGCCATCGAGCAATGGAAAAACAGCGATTTGTTTATCCGCATCGAAAACTACTTGGGCAAACCTTTGGATTTGCAGCTGGTTGAAACTTCGGGCCGTTATATCGGCGGCGAAGAAACCGCTGTCATTTCATGGTTGGAAGGCGGTTTCCCCTTCCCTCGCCGCAAGCCGCCTTTCCCTGCGGAAAGCGGTGTCAACGGTGAACCGACCCTAATCAACAACACCGAAACCTTCGCCAATATTCCGCAAATCCTTGCCAAAGGTGCGGAATGGTACAAATCGCTGGGTTTGGGTGATGCCGCAGGTACGAAACTCTACTCGCTCTCCGGCGACGTATTGAACCCGGGCCTGTACGAGCTGCCGATGGGTACAACGCTGAAATCACTGATTTTCGATCACGGCGGCGGTATGCTTGAAGGCCGCACGTTTAAAGCCGTCTTCACTGGCGGTCCATCAAACACGCTTCTGACTGCCAAAGATTTGGATGTGCCATTGGACTTCGTTTCCGTGCGCGAACGCAAATCCAGCCTCGGTACGGGTGCGATGATTGTGATTTCCGAAGGCACGAGTGTGGTGCGTAAAGTATCTGAATATGTGGAGTTTTTTGCTGCCAACTCATGCGGACAATGCCCACCGTGCAAGGGTGGCACGTTCCAACTTTCCCGCCTGCTCAACCGCGTGGACACCGGCATCGGCACTCCCGACGACCTGCGCGCCTTGCAAAGCCTGTGCCAACTGCTGCCCCGAAGCGGCCGTTGCGGCCTGATTGACGGCGCAGTAACGGTTCTGCAAAGCTCGCTGCGCACCTTCCCCGAAGAGTACGGCCTGCCGGCAGAACAGGAGTAAATCGGTATTGTTTTCAGACGGCCTGTTGCTGTAAAGGCCGTCTGAAAAACGATACCCAACCTCCTTTCTCTTCTTTCTAAGATAGAAAAGAAACCCAATAAGAAAAATACCTTCCGAACCTACCAAAATACGTTCAGACGGCCTTAAGCAACACTCAGGCCGTCTGAAAACCGATTTCCCAATTCTTTAATCCTCAAATTAGGAGATTCAACATGGGCTTCAAGCCAATTCCTGCTGCGGTCGCACTTGTGCTGACGCTGCTTATCTGGTTCGTTATCCCCGTTCCTCAAGGCGTATCGCCTGACGCATGGCATCTTTTGGCATTGTTCGTCGGCATCATCGCCGGCATCATCGGCAAAGCCATGCCTATCGGCGCAATGGCGATTTTGGGCATTACCTTGGTTGCACTGACCGGCGTGACCAACGAAAAAGCCGCCGATGCAACCAAAGACGCTTTGAGCAGCCTCAACAACTCGCTCATCTGGATGATCGGTATCGCCATCATCATCTCGCGCGGCCTGTTGAAAACCGGCTTGGGTATGCGTATCGGCTACCTCTTGATTTCCCTCTTCGGCAAACGCACGCTGGGTGTAGGTTACAGCTTGGCGCTGGCCGACTTGGTCATCGGTCCGGTAACGCCGAGTAATACCGCACGCGGCGGTGCCATCGTGCATCCGATTATGAAATCCATTGCTTTGAGCTTCGACTCCGACCCTGAAAAAGGGACGGAAGGCAAAATCGGTAAATACCTTTCACTGGTCAACTTCCACTCCAATGTAATTACCTGTCTGATTTTTATCACCGCCACCGCACCTAATCCGCTGGTGGTCGAATTGGTTGCCAAAGCTACCAATTCGCAAATCCAACTCTCTTGGGGTACTTGGTTCTTGGCAATGGTCGTACCCGGCCTGATTGCTATGCTGCTGATGCCGCTGGTGCTGTATTTCCTGTATCCGCCTGAAATCAAACAAACCCCTAACGCCACTGCATTGGCAAAAGAGCATTTGGCTGCCATGGGACCGATGAAGCGTGAAGAAAAAATCATGCTCGGTATTTTCCTAGTTCTGCTGCTGTTGTGGGCGGGTATTCCTGAAATGCTGTTCGGCGTGAAAGTGGACGCTACCGCCACTACTTTCCTCGGCTTGAGCCTGTGTCTGTTGACCGGCGTATTAACTTGGGACGACGCGCTGAAAGAAAAAAGCGCGTGGGATACCATCGTTTGGTTTGCCGCCTTGGTCATGATGGCAAACTTCCTCAACAAACTGGGCCTCATCAGCTGGTTGTCCGACTCCATGCAAAGCGGTATCGCCCACATGGGTTTGGGTTGGGAAGCCGGTTGCGCCCTGTTGATGTTGGCCTACCTCTACGCCCACTACGTTTTCGCCAGCGGTACGGCACACGTTACCGCCATGTTCGGCGCATTCTACGGCGCAGGCTTGGCCTTGGGTGCACCACCGATGCTGTTTGCCCTGGTTATGGCATCCGCTACCGGCATCATGATGTCGCTGACCCACTACGCCACCGGTTCCGCACCTGTCATTTACGGCTCAAACTACGTCAACATGACCGAATGGTGGAAAGCCGGCTTCATCATGAGCGTGGTCGAAATCCTGATTTTCAGCACTGTCGGCATCTTATGGTGGAAAGCCTTGGGCTATTGGTAATCCTTTAGCCGATTGAAAAATCAAGCCGTCTGAAACTCCAATTTCAGACGGCCTTTTGTTACAATTTCATTTTTACCGAACACACTCGATTACCGTGAAAATACTCATTCTCGGCAGCGGCCAAGTCGGCTCGACCGTCGCCCAAAACCTCGCCTCCGTTACCAGCAACGACGTTACCATCATCGACATCGACGAAAAAGCGCTCAACCGCATCAGCAGCCGCCTCGATGTCCAAACCATCGTCGGCAACGGCGCATCGCCCTTTACCCTCGAACAGGCAGGCGCGGCGGACTCCGACCTCCTGCTTGCCCTGACACGCAGCGACGAAACCAACATTGTCGCCTCCAAAATCGCCGCCGACCTATTCAACATCCCCAGCCGCATCGCACGCGTGCGCTCAAGCGAATACCTTGAATATCCGGTTGACGGCAGCGACAACCCCGAAGAAGGCAGCCTCAACATCTTCGGCATTACCGAAACCATCAGCCCCGAACAACTGGTTACCGAACAACTCGTCGGCCTGCTCAATTACACCAGCTCATTGCAAGTACTTAGTTTTGCCAACGATAAAGTGCGCATGGTGATTGTTCAAGCACGCAAAGGCGGTTTGCTGATCGGCCGTGAAATTGCCGACATCAACCAACACCTGCTCGAAGGCGTGGACTGCCAAATCTGCGCCATCTACCGCAACAACCGCCTGATCGTCCCCACCCCGCAAACCGTTATCATCGAAGGTGATGAAGTCCTGTTTGCCGCCGACATCAACAGCGTGGAAGCCATCATGCGCGAATTGCGTCCGAAAGAAGCGCGTACCCGCCGCATCATGATTGCCGGCGGCGGCAACATCGGCTACCGCCTCGCCAAGCAGCTCGAATCCAAATACGACATCAAAATTATCGAATACAAACCCCACCGTGCCGAATGGCTGGCCGAAAATCTGGACAACACCCTCGTCCTGCAAGGTTCCGCCACCGACGAAACCCTGCTGGACGAAGAATACATCGACGAAATCGACGTCTTCTGCGCGCTGACCAATGACGACGAAAACAACATCATGTCCAGCCTGTTAGCGAAAAACCTTGGTGCCAAACGCGTGATCACCATCGTCAACCGCTCAAGCTACGTCGATTTGCTTGAAGGCAACAAAATCGATATCGTCGTTTCCCCCCACCTGATTACCATCGGCTCCATCCTCGCCCACATCCGCCGCGGCGACATCGTTGCCGTCCACCCCCTGCGCCGCGGTACGGCCGAAGCCATCGAAGTGGTGGTACACGGCGACAAAAATACTTCCGCCATCGTCGGCCGCCGCATCAGCGGCATCAAATGGCCAAGCGACTGCTACATCGCCGCCATTGTCCGCGGCGCAACCGGCGAGGTCATTATGGGACACCACACCGAAACCATCCTCCAAGACGGCGACCACATTATCTTCTTCGTCTCACGCCGCCGCGTCCTGCCGGAGTTGGAAAAACTCATTCAAGTCAAAATGGGCTTTTTCGGTTAAACCCAAAATCCGTTTGCTTGAAGCCATAAAAAGGCCGTCTGAAAACCTTTTCAGACGGCCTTTATTCTTGTTTTATTTACGCTTTGGCAACACTGTTTTTACGGCCAAACCAAACAAAACCAATCACGCCCAATACAATCATCGGCACGCTCAACCATTGACCCATGGACAAGCCCAAAGTCAACAGGCCGAGATAGTCGTCAGGCTGGCGGGCAAATTCGGCGATAAAGCGGAACAATCCGTAACCGCCCAAGAACAATGCTGCCGTTTGTCCGGCCGGACGTGGTTTTTTTGAGAAAATCCAAACAATGACAAACAGGCAAATGCCTTCAAGGGCAAACTGGTAAAGCTGAGACGGATGGCGCGGCAGCATGCCGTATTGTTGCAACCATTCGGCCCACAAAGGATTATGCGCCGCAGCTTCCGCATCTTCGTAACGCGCTTGCGGGAAACCCATCGCCCAGAAAGCATTGAGTTCGGTCACGCGTCCCCAAAGTTCGCCGTTGATAAAGTTGCCGATACGGCCGGAAGCCAAGCCCAGCGGTACGAGCGGTGCAACGGTATCCATCAGCTTCAAGATACTGATGTTGTGCTTGCGGCCAAACAGCCACATGGCAACGACCACGCCCAAAAAGCCGCCGTGAAACGACATGCCGCCTTCCCACACTTTGAAAATATCCAACGGGTTGGCCAGATAGTCGGAAAATTTATAAAACAAAACGTAGCCGATACGGCCGCCCAAGATGACGCCCAAGATACCCCAAGTCAGGAAATCGTCGAGTGTTTCTTTGGTAAACACAGAATTGCCCTGCGCGATACGGCGGCGGCCCAAAATCGTAAACAGGATAAAGCCGACAATATAGCTCAAGGCATACCAGCGGATGGCAAGCGGGCCGATGCTGATCAGCACCGGATCAAACTGGGGATGTATCATCATAATGTGTGTTCCTTATCTCAAAGGCCGTCTGAAAGCCTGAACTTTCAGACGGCCTGTATGCAGTGTCGGACGGTTTAACGCAAATCGCCAACCACATTCAAAATAGCAGACAACATGGCCTCGCCCAAGCGCAGCGAGCGTTGGCCGTTCCAGCCGAAATCATCGTCCGGCAGGTTGGCATTGTCTTTAAACGGCATTTCCAAAGTATAGGCAAGGCAGTTGAAATGATTGCCGACCCAGTTGGTCGCCAAAGTCATGTTTGCCTGACCCGGCGCATCTTTGTCATAGCCGTAATCGTCTTGGAAATCAGGGCTGGCATTGAGCAGCGCAAGTTTGAATTGGTCTTCCAAGGCTTCGATGCGCTCGTTGTAGTTCGGCACGCCTTCGGTACCGGCCACAAAGACAAACGGCAGACCTTCATCGCCGTGAATATCCAAGAACAAATCCACACCGGTTTCCATCATTTTTTCGCGGACGGTAAAGACTTCGGGGCTTCGCTCCAAAGTCGGGTTTTCCCATTCGCGGTTGAGGTTGGCGCCAGCGGCATTGGTGCGCAGGTTGCCCAATACCGAACCGTCCGGATTCATATTCGGCACAATGCAGAAAGTCGCACAGTCAAGCAGCATGCGCGCAGTCGGATCTTGCGGATCAAGCAGGCGACCCAGCAAACCTTCGACAAACCATTCCGCCATGGTTTCGCCCGGATGCTGACGGGCGATAATCCAGACTTTCATGTCGCTTTCGACTTGGTTGCCGATGGTCAACAGATTAATATCGCGACCTTGAACGGTACTGCCCAAGTCGTCGATACGGCACAAACCGCTGCCCTGCGCATCGCCCAAAAGGTTCAAATGCTGCTCGTTGGAATAAGGCTCGAAATAAGCGTAGTAAACGCTGTTGGACAAAGGCGTATGGTTGATGGTCAACACGCCGTTTTCATAGCTGGTCGGCACGCGGAACCAATTTTGGCGGTCGTAAGAAGCGCAAGCCTGATAGTCCTCCCAGCCCAAAGGATACGCAGCCTCCGCCGCATTTTCAAAATGCATCACGCAGTTTTGATAGGCCGCACCCTGCAAACGGAAGTAAAACCATTGGGCAAACTCCGAAGCATTGTCGGGACGCAGGGCGAGACGGATATCGGCAGGGTTGCTCAAATCTTTGACAACGACCGAACCGGCATCGAATTGGGTGCTGATTTTCATCATGGGTATCCTTAGTAATCGGCAAAGAGGCCGAAGCAAACCGTCATTTTACCGTTTGCATGAGGCTGGTTTCAACCATTTAACTGATTGAACAGGATTTCAAGCGCTTGGAAATATTGTTTCAGACGGCCTTTGGGATTAAGATAAAGGCCGAAATCATGAAACAAGGTTGAAACCATGACTCAGCAACAATCTGTCTCCTCTGCGATCAAAGCGCGCGTCCTTGCCGAATCTTTACCTTATATCCGCCGTTTTTCCGGCTCCATCATCGTCATCAAATACGGCGGCAACGCCATGACCGAGTCAGCCTTAAAAGAGGGCTTCGCACGCGATGTCGTCCTGCTCAAACTGATCGGCCTGCATCCCGTCATCGTTCACGGCGGCGGCCCGCAAATCAATGAAATGCTGGAAAAAGTCGGCAAAAAAGGAGAATTTGTTCAAGGCATGCGCGTCACCGACAGCGAAACCATGGACATCGTAGAAATGGTTTTGGGCGGACACGTCAATAAAGAAATCGTTTCCATGATTACCTCCTTCGGTGGTCGCGCCGTCGGCATTACCGGCCGGGACAACCACTTCATCAAAGCGGAAAAACTCCTGATCGACACGCCCGAGCAAAAAGGCGTGGACATCGGCCAAGTCGGCACCGTGGCCGACATCGATACCCGTTTGGTGGAAGGTTTGGTCGAACGCGGCTGCATTCCCGTCATCGCACCCATCGGCGTAGGCCAAAACGGCGAAGCGTTCAACATCAATGCCGACTTGGTTGCCGGCAAACTGGCGGAAAAACTTCAGGCCGAAAAACTGCTGATGATGACCAATATCCCCGGCGTACTGGATAAAGAAGGCAAATTATTGACCACCCTGACACCAAGCCACATTGACGAACTAATTAAAGACGGTACGCTGTACGGCGGCATGCTGCCTAAAATCGCCTCTGCCGTCGAAGCCGCCAAAAGCGGCGTCAAAGCCACGCATATCATAGACGGCCGCGTTCCCAACGCCCTGCTCTTGGAAGTGCTGACCGATGACGGCGTAGGTTCGATGATTTTAGGCGAAGGCTAATCTGGTTTTCAGACGGCCTTATGCCTGATTTAATCAGCTTTTCACCCTAAAAAGGGTAAAAAATGTTACACTATACGGCTTATGTTTGTTTGACCGATATTGACGTGAAACAAACTTACAGTCGGTTTCATACCGACGCCGATGCCATGCCCGGCAAAGACGGTATAATGTCTGCATTCATCAGACTTCGGCAATCATCCTCAAGGCCGTCTGAAGCGTAACAAAGCTACTTTTCTTTTACCATCCTATTTGGAGATATTCATGAGCGCAATCGTTGATATTTTTGCACGCGAAATCTTAGACTCTCGCGGCAACCCTACTGTAGAGTGTGACGTATTGTTGGAATCCGGCGTCATGGGCCGTGCAGCCGTACCAAGCGGCGCATCAACCGGTCAAAAAGAAGCTTTGGAATTGCGTGACGGCGACAAATCCCGTTACTTGGGCAAAGGCGTATTGAAAGCCGTTGACCACGTTAACAACCAAATCGCGCAAGCCCTCATCGGCATCGATGCCAGCGAACAATCTTATATCGACCAAATCATGATCGAATTGGACGGTACTGAAAACAAAGGCAACTTGGGTGCCAACGCCACTTTGGCCGTTTCTATGGCCGTAGCACGCGCGGCCGCTGAAGATGCAGGCTTGCCTCTGTACCGTTACTTGGGCGGCGCAGGCCCAATGGCTCTGCCGGTTCCGATGATGAACGTAATCAACGGCGGCGAACACGCCAACAACAGCCTGAACATCCAAGAATTCATGATCATGCCTGTCGGCGCAAAATCTTTCCGCGAAGCCCTGCGTTGCGGTGCTGAAATTTTCCACGCACTGAAAAAACTGTGTGACGGCAAAGGCTTCCCAACTACCGTCGGCGACGAAGGCGGTTTTGCACCCAACCTGAACAGCCACAAAGAAGCCCTGCAATTGATGGTGGAAGCCACCGAAGCCGCTGGTTACAAAGCAGGCGAAGACGTATTGTTCGCCTTGGACTGCGCATCCAGCGAGTTCTACAAAGACGGCCAATACCACCTGGAAGCAGAAGGCCGCTCCTACACCAGCGCAGAATTTGCCGAATACCTGGAAGGCCTGGTTAACGAATTCCCAATCATTTCCATCGAAGACGGCATGGACGAAAACGACTGGGAAGGCTGGAAACTGCTGACCGAAAAATTGGGCAAAAAAGTTCAATTGGTCGGCGACGACTTGTTCGTAACCAATCCAAAAATCTTGGCCGAAGGCATCGAAAAAGGCGTGGCAAACGCATTGCTGGTTAAAGTCAACCAAATCGGTACATTGAGCGAAACCCTGCAAGCTGTCGACTTGGCCAAACGCAACCGCTACGCCAGCGTAATGAGCCACCGTTCCGGCGAAACCGAAGACAGCACCATTGCCGACTTGGCCGTTGCCACCAACTGTATGCAAATCAAAACCGGCTCCCTGTCCCGCTCCGACCGCATGGCGAAATACAACCAATTGCTGCGCATTGAAGAAGAATTGGCCGAAGCCGCTTACTACCCCGGCAAAGCCGCATTCTACCAACTGGGCAAATAAGCAAAATATAGGATATTGATTGTATGAAGTGGGTGACTTTTGTTTTAACCTTCGCACTTTTGTGCTGTCAGTACAGCCTTTGGTTTGGCAAAGGCAGCGTCGGGCATACGGAAGAATTGCAGGAGCAGCTCGTCCGTCAGGAGGAAAAAAACCAAACGCTCACTTTACGCAACAATTTCCTCAATGCGGAAGTTGAAGACTTGGCACACGGACAAGAGGCCATCGCCGAAATTGCCCGCGTCGAATTGGGCTATGTTCAAGACGGCGAAGTATATTACCGAATCATCGACCGCCGCTAAACCCTATCAAACAAAGGCCGTCTGAAAACACACTTTTCAGACGGCCTTTTTTATCGCAATCGCTATATAATCACATATCACAAAATCAAATTATACCCATCATGTATGACGTAAACACCCACGATGTCCGCCGATTTTTTGCCTACGTCTGGCAACACAGGCTCGCACCGCTCCAATTGGACGGCCTACAGCAAAAAGCCTTACGCATTATCGAAGCCCATCCCGAATATGGACACTATCTCGAAGACATCGAACAATATTTAGATAAAGAATGGTTGCCCGAAGACGGCGAAAGCAACCCATTCCTGCACATGTCACTACACCTTTCCCTACAAGAGCAAAGCGCCATCGACCAGCCCCCGGGCATCCGTGCCATCCACCAACAACTTTGCGCCCGTTACAACGGCGACTGGGTCAAAGCCGAACACGATATGATGGAAGCCTTGGCAGAAACCATCTGGGAAGCACAACGCTACGGACGGGGCCTTGACGTCAATGCCTACATGACCCGCTTGCGGAAATTGGTCGGCTTAGGCCAAGAAGAAAACGCCCGCCTCAATCCCCATGAGGTCGGCCTGATGGATACAAAGTAACTTCTTTTCAGACGGCCTCAACCCATACAAATCCTTACGCTTGCCAAAACCAACATTTCCATCTTTCATGCTAAATTACTTTTTTAAAGTTCGCATTACAAGGAAAACTAAAATGCTCCGCCCAGCCCTTACCGCCCTACTGCTAGCCGCCTCCCTGCCTGTAGCAGCCGAAAGCCTCAACTACAACATCGTTGAATTTTCCGAATCCGCCAACATGGAGGTACCGCGGGACACCATGACCGCATATTTCAGCGTCAATGCAGAAGGCAAAGACCGTCAAGCCGTCAACCAAGCCTTCATGAAGAAATTCAACCAGTTCAACAAAATCTCCCAAAATAGCAAATTTAAAGCCGAGCTAATGGAGCGCAACGCCTCACCGCGCTATCAATACACCAACGGCAAACGTACCCAAACCGGCTGGGAAGAACACGCCTACTTCAAAGTAGAAAGCAAAGACTTTGAAGCACTCAACCGCCTGATTGCCGACAGCATCAATATCGCCGTTTTGGAAAACTCCTCATTTTCCGTATCCAAAGAAAAACGCGAAGAAACCGTCGACCAACTGAGCAAAGCCGTCATCCTGCGCTTCAAAGACCGCGCCCAGAACCTCGCCCAAACGCTCGGCTTCTCCAGCTACAAAATCGTTAAACTCAACTTAGGCCATATCGGCAACCGCCAAGTAGGCGGCGATTTTGCACACGCCAAAATGCTGCGTGCAATCCCTGCCGCAGAAGTAGCTGCAGGAATAGAAGATGGCATACCGGCCTCTCCGGGTTCGGAAGAAATCAGCCTGACCGTCAACGGCTCGGTACAAATGTAGGATTTTCTTTTAAATCATTTTAAAGGCCGTCTGAAGTCTATTTTTCAGACGGCCTTTTATTATTTAGTCATTAGAAGGGTTGTTTCTATATAAGGAAAGAATGAAAAAATAAAACTCTAATTATTCAACTTGTTGCAATCAAATATTGATGACTTTCTTAAAAATACGTAAAAATAACCCCGATAACAGAGTAATTATATCATTATATTTTACAATATTAACGTAAAATTTTTACACATTGCTTTCAAGAGCCAACCATTTATGTTCTCTGTTTTACTTTTTGAAAATAAAACAGAGGACTTCTATATTTTAGTGTAAATAATTCTCTTGAATAAATTTCTGTTCTATAGCTATGCTCTATTTTTGAGTTTCAAATGTAGTATGGAGCTATCAAAATTGACAACTCCATAAATAATATTCTTATTCTTTGTTTAATCTAACAAGAAAATGCTTAAATTGTTCTTCGTTGTTATCCAACTTTCCGAAAAATAACTCATCAATTTGCTCAATTAACGGAACAGCTGTTTGTAATATTTCTTCTCCTTTTGAGATAAACAGGTCGGTGTTTGTCGGGCATCAATGCCCGACCTGCAACTGTTTTCAGACGACATCAACACCTATTCAAACGCCAAATCCCCCACCAGTTCCGCCAGCGTGTTCAGCCGCTGTTCCGATTTTTCTACAAACGGGTTTGCCGTATCCCACGCATAGCCCGCGAGAATGGCGGAAATCATGCGGCTGATTTCGGGCGCGCGGTTGGGTGCGTACACCACGTTTTGGAAACGGTTGTCGTACCAGCCGTCCACATAGGTGCGAAAAGCGTTTACGCCCACCATCAGCGGCTCGGCGAACTCGCGCTGCCAGTCTGCCGCTTCTCCTTTGAGCTGGCGGGCAAGCAGGTCAGCGGCGAGTTTGGCGGAATGCAGCGCGATGGTTACGCCCGATGAGAACACGGGGTCAATAAACTCGGCGGCGTTGCCTAACAGCGCGAAATGTTTGCTGTGCAGGGCTTTAACATTGGTGGAATAGCCTTGGATGCTGCGGTAGGGGAAGCCGTTTTCCCATTCGGAATGTTTAAAAAATTCAACCAGATTGGGGTATTCTGCCACTATTTGTTTCAACACGGCTTCGGAATCGCCCGCCAGTTTGTCGGGTGTGCCGACCACGCCGAGCGAGCAGGTGTTGTCGCCGAAAGGGATTGTCCAAAACCATACGTCGCGGTGCTGCGGGTGGGTGGTAATCAGGATTTTGTTGCGGTCAAAATCGGCTTCGGCGGCGATGTTGTCGGTGATGCGCGTGAAATGCGCCATGCGAACGCTGCGCCGTTTTTAAACTGAAAGCCTTTCTCGGCGCGCACGGCATCGGCAAAACCGGCTTCTTCCAGCATTTCCATGCAGTGCGGCAGCAGGCTCTCACCAATCACAAAGCGCGGAAAATGCTGTTTTTCCAGCGCGCATACTTTGAAGCCCTGTTTGTTAAGCAGGGCGGAGGCAACCGATCCTGACGGGCCTGCGCCGATGACGGCAACGTCAAATTGGGTGTGGGACTTTCGCAGATAAATTGTTTAGCATAAAAGCGTAATTATAGAATTTTACAAGGCAGCCTGAAAATGGGGGAATGGAGTTTGAGGCTGCTTTTTGTTGAGTGGGTTGGGCAATTGATGCACGGATAATGCCCGATTTGCTTTACTTCAATAAAAAAAGCAGTCTGAAAGGCCGTCTGAAAACTTTTCAGACGACCTTTTACCTTACTTCGTAGCAATGTTCACTTCCGCCGACATCCCCGGCGCGAGGCGTTCCAAATCCTGTTGCCCTGCGTCAAATACGATTTTTACGGCGATGCGTTGGGCGATTTTGACGAAGTTGCCCGTGCCGCTGTCGGCTTTAATCAGGCTGAATTCGGAAGCGGTGGCGGGCGAGATTTCGGCGACTTTGCCGCTGAACGCCTTGCCGCCGAGTGCGTCGATACTCACGCTGGCACTCTGCCCGATTTTCACGTTGGCCATATCGGTTTCTTTGATGTTGGCGATGATCCAGCGTTCGGGCGGCACGACGGACATCAGCTGCGTGCCCGCGCTCACAAGCTGCCCTTGTTTTACGCTGACTTCGCCGAGTTTGCCGCTGGCGGGCGCGTAAATCACAGTATGCCCCAAATCCTGTTTTGCCAAGTCCAGCAGGGCTTGCGCGTTGGCGATGCCCGCCTGTGCGCCCTCGCGCCCTACGCCCGTGTTGATGATGTTCTGCTGCGCCACGGCGTATTGCTCCTGCGCCTGTTTCAGGCCCGCTTCGGCTTGTTTAACGGCGGTTTGCGCGGCATCGCGGCTGCTTTGCGACACGGCATCGGCACTCACCGCCTGTATGCGCTGCCATTCGCGGCGGGCGCGGTCAAGCTGGGCGCGGGCGTTGTCAATCGCGGCTTGGTTGGCTTTGGAGACGGCGAGGGCGGAGGCTTTGTCCTGCGCGGTTTTGTTCAACGCCGCCTGCTGCCCCGCCAGCCCAGCTTCGGCTTGGGCGACTTTGGCGCGGTAGGGCGCGGGGTCGATTTCCACCAGCGGCTGCCCTGCTTTTACGTTGTCAAAATCGCGCACCAGCACTTTCTGCACATAGCCGCCCACGCGCGGGCTGACGGCGGTTACGCTGCCGCGCACATAGGCGTTGTTGGTGTAAACCTCGCCCATGCCGAAGGGCGGCAGGCGGAAGGCATACAGAGCAAGCACCACGCCGATTGCGCTGGCGGCGAGTATGCCGATGCTGCCGAAACGGTGTTTTTCAGGCTGCCATTGGGCGGGCTCTTGTGGCTCGGACGGGGTTTCAGACGACGTTTCAGGCTGCATCTCGGGCTGCGGCACGGCGTTTTTTTGGGATTCGGGGTCGGGTTGTTCGGGGGTGTCGGGTTGGGACATTTTTTGCTTTCCGTTGATTTGGGGGTTGATTCGGTTAATGGGTTGGTGCGGTGGTTTTCAGGCTGCCTTTAATGCCGTCTGAAACACTATTTCCCCAACGCCGCAAACACTTTCGCCTTCTCCGCCGCCAGAATATCAATCTTGTAATAACGGCGGTACAGCCACAGGGCGACGGCGACGAGGGTCGATACCGCCGCCATCGCCGCCAGCAGCGCGAACAGGTCGCTGTATGCCGCCACCGACGCTTCTTTGCCCGCCTGCGCGGTGATTTGCGAGACGGCGCGGCCTTGCAGCAGCACCGGGTCGGAGAGGGTGGCGGAGAGGGCGGCGGCGTTGCGCTGGATGTCGGCGGCGAGCGCGGGGTTGGAGAGGGTCAGGTTTTGCGCGATGGCGGCGAGGTGGTCGCGGGTGCGGTAAGTTAAAAACGCGCTGAATGCCGCCGCACCCGCCAGCCCGCCGAGGGTTTGCGACAGACCGAACACGGCGGAGAAGCTCATCATGTGGTCGGGGCTTTTCGCCAGCGCGCGCAGTGCGCCTTCAAGCATCATCGGCCCCATAAACAGCAGCGAGGCAAAGGCAACGATAAACTGGCTGAAATAAAGTTGCGCGGGGCGGGTCTGCATGCCCACGCCGATTTCCAGCCACGCACCGAGGGCGAAACAGGCGAGCGCAACCATCACGGGGCGGCGGATGTCGTTGATATCCAGCAAAATCAGGCTGCCGACCACACCCGCCAGCATTCCGCCCGCAACAATCAGGTAAAACGTGCTCATCTGCGCGCTGCCCACGCCCACCGCGCCCATCAGCCCCGCCGCGCCGACGGTCTGCTCCGAGGTCAAGAGCCGCGCCATCGTGCCCATCACGGCGAAGATGAGGATTTGCGGCACGGTCATCCAGTGCCAGTCCAGCATCGGCTTGTGCCGCGTCGATTCGATGTACAACGCCAGCCCCGTCAGCCCCACTCCGCCCGCGAGCAGCCAGTCGAGCCACTGCGTCGTCCACCACACCGTGCGCCCCTGCACGAGAAAGGCGCACAACAGCGCGATGCCGGAGGCGAACAGGGTAAAGCTGAGCGCGTCGGTCAGCGTGAACGATTTGCGCACGGTGATGCCGGGCGGCAGCGGCAGGGCGAACAGGCAGGCGGTGCAGGCGAGCGCGAGGGTAGCCTGAAAGGCGAACACGCCGTTGAGGTCGCCGTCGCCATACAGCAGCGGCACGAGGCTCTGCGCCAGCGGCGTGCCGACCTGCATCAGACCCAGCCCGAACACCAGCCCGACCAGCTTTTTCGTGCCGGTAAAGCCCTGCATCATGTAGTAAATCGCCAGCACCAGCAGGCCGCTGGCGGCGATGGCGGCGGCAACACACGCGATGAGTTGCACTTCGTAATGGTGATAAACCAGTTGCAGTAGGCTGGCGGCAAGCTGGGCGAACAGGGTGATGCGGACGAAGCGTTGCAGGCCATACGCCTTGCGGACTTTGAAAAAGAGGACGCTCATGCAGGCGTAAGCCATGAAATACGCCGCCTGAATCCAGCCGCCCTGCTGCAAATCGAGCGACAAATCGCCGCGCAGCTGCGGCAGCGAGGCGGTGAGCAGCCCGTTTTGGAAGCCCGACGACAGCGCGAGTAATAAACCGATGGCAAGATACGCGAGCCGCCGCTTTTTCGGATGCTCGGGCGAGGCGGGCGAACCCGGCATAAAGGGCATTTCATGCGGCTTGAAGGTGTAGCCGCCGGATTGCAGGGGCATGGGGAGTCCTTATGGGTAGGTCGGGTAGGGATGCCCGACTAGCTTGCTGGTTTTCAGGTAGCCTTTGCGTTTCAGGCTGCCTCAAACTTTCGTCATTCCCGCGCAGGCGGGAATCTTGTTCGGGTTTCGGCGGCAGTGGTTTTTGCTGCCTTTTGATGCGGCTCAACCAAGATTCCCGCCTGCGCGGGAATGACAGCAAAATTTTGTTTCAGAAGACATTTAGGATTTTAGCTTCGCAGAAACTCGCGTTGCTCGTTTTCAGGCTGCCTTATTTGTCTGCCGCAAAACCTCCGCCAAAGGCGGTATTTAACTCCAGCCACGCGGTAAACAGCTTCGCCTGTGCCTGCGCCAGTTGCGCTTCGTTTTGCAGGGTTTCGTCTTGCGCCGCCAGAAAATCCAGTTTGTTGTCCAGCCCCGCGTGGAAGCGGCTTTGCGCGGCGGCGGCGTTTTTGCGGGCGAGCGCGGTCATCTCGGTCTGGTCGCGCACCGCCGCCAGGGCGGTTTCGTACTGCGTCAGCGCATCTGCCGCCTCGCGCAGGGCGGTGTAAACGTTTTTGTTGTAACGCGCCGCCTGCTCGTCAAACTCGGCTTCCTTGCGCGACAGGTTCGCCCGCAATGCGCCAGAGGTGAAAATCGGCAGGCTCACGCTGGGCAGCAGCCCCGCCATCCATGACGAGGAATGCGGCAGGTTGCCGATTTCCACGTTAGACAAGCCTGCCAACGCTTTAATCGTAATGTTCGGATAAAACTCGGTTTTCGCGCTGGCAACTAAATGGCGGCGGGCGGTCAGTGCCTCGCGCTGCGCCGCCAAATCGGGGCGTTTGCCGAGCAAGTCGGCGGTGAGCTGCGACACGGGCGGCGCGGGGGTGGTGGCGGCGGGGTTGGGCGCGAAGTTGTCCAACGCCTGCGCCGGTTGCCCGGTCAAGGCGGCAAGCGCGTGGCGCACTTGGGTAATATTGCCGTCCAAATCCGACAAGGCAGCCTGAAAACGGCTATTGCCTTGCTGTACCGCATAGAGCCTGCTCGGCGCGACCTGTCCGGCGCGGATGAGTTCGCGCACCACCTGCTCGCGCTCGCGGTTCAACTGCGCCCGCTGCGCCACGCGCTGCCGCGTTTCCAGCAGCAACTGCCATTGGCGGTAATACGTCGCCACGCCCTGTGCCAGCAGTAGCCGCGTCTGCGCGATTTCGTATTCCACGGCGCGTTGCTGCCCCAGCGCAGCTTCCAGCTGATGCTTGTATTTGCCGAACACATCGGGCGACCATTGCCCTTGCAGTTGCAGCGATTCATAAGTGATATTGGTGCCGTGGTCGCCCAGCAGCCGCTTTTCCAAATCGCTGATGAGTTCGGGCTTCTCGCGCTCGTTTACGCCGTCGCGGTGCAGCAGTGCGCCGCTCAGCCCCAATCCAATCTTCACGCCGCGCTGCGAATCCGCCAAATCCGCCCCCGCCTGCGCCTGCCGCAAGCGCGCCTGTGCCGCCGCCAAATCGGGCGAATGCGCGAGGGCGGTGTCAATCAGGCCGTCGAGCTTGGCATCGTTGAGCGCACGCCACCATTGCGGCGCAATCGGCGGCTGCGAGCTGGCGGGCAGACCGAGCGTTTCGGCAGTTTCCACGGCGGCGGGGGTGTGCTTGGGATGAGTGGCGCAGCCCGAAAACAGCGCGGCACAGAGGAAAAATAAAGGGAAGCGTTTGAACATTTTGAAATATATATAAACAGGAATCGGGATGATTAGAACGGTTGTTTCTATATAATAGAAACCGTAAAAATAAAATCACAATGATTTCAATTTATTATTTCTGAAAATTAGTATAATTCTTCAAAATACGTAAAAATAATGCCAAGAATAGAATAATAATAGCATTATATTTTACAAAATTAACATAGGGTTTTGATTAAAACTTGGGGCTGACATAGAGAACCCTAGAATACAACACATCAATCCAGCAAAATTTTAAGCTGCCGAGACATTGTATCGAAGTTAAATTCAAATTTGCACAAAACCAATATCTTCATTATGCAAAACAAAAGAAACGCTTAGTCTGCCCCTCTATACATTTCCCACAACACCTCCGTCAACCACAAGCAGTTCCAACTTATGCAGCAAGCTCGCCTTCAATTTTTCTACTTCAACAATCAAATCTTGCGATTTGTGCTTCCCCGTTCAATCTTGGCATAGCTGCTAGGAGACATTCTCATTTTTTCAGCTATGTCTCCCTGCACCCGGTTCTGGGTTTCACACAGAAGATTGATTTTCTAGTGTGTTTTCATTAGCCACTACTTTTTCGGAGGGTGGCGTACTTTTTGTGATTGGAGTAACAAAGCTAAAAAAGACATCTTTCAAAAATGAGGCAGCTTTTTTTGATACTTTACTCTTTCTCAAGAGACATCGGGGCTTGTTGCAATTGCTGGGAAACCGTATCTAATGCGGTTAGGATGTCCGCATAATACAAGCTGATGAACTCTTTCACGGCAGAGTTATCTAACAATCTTTTTAAATAACCACCAGCCACAATCAAAGACAGATTGGTATCACTAATTTCTTTCTCTGTCCGGGTATAGTCCTCCTTCAACCTGTCCATTTCTTGTTCCAACAGTGAAAGTTTTTCTAGACTATCCGAGTGCTTTTTCTTTTTCTGAGCATGATCAACCAAGTCTTCCTGGGAGGATGCCACCAAGATCATCTCAGCATAGGACTTGGTGAACTTGTTGGCTGCAATCATCATATCTGCAGCTTCCATCTGTCGGATGGGTTTCATTTTTCGGAGGATCCGAAACGTATCTTGTGCCAGATGCTTGTCTGAGAGTTTCGCGGCTACTTCGGGCATGATATCATTCAGCAAATTCAACTTGCTTTCGATTCCGGATAAGTTGATATTCAGGGTTTTGGCAATCTTCTCCCTTGGTATGCCTTTGCTAATTGCACGGCTGATCATCCGGTATTCCTGAATTGGGCTTAACCGGTTAATTTGCCGGTTATAGGTAAATCCTTCATCGTCTGTGGACAGCAGACATACTACCGTGTCGATTCCTAGTTCTTGTAAGGCAAGCAGACGGAGATGCCCGTCCAGTAAGAGGTACTTACCGTTTTCTTCATAAACAGCCAGCGGCTCAATAACACCAATTTCCTCTACTGAGGCCAAGATGCTTTTGAACTTCACGCTCTCCCGTATCCCTTCGGGGAAGGGGTGCATGGTTTGAATATCTTTGAGCGCGATGTTCTTCAATGATGCTTGAAAAGCATAAGCGATGTGTTTAGGCTGATTCATTGATATATGTTTCCCTATAATGGTTCAGGCATTTACTGAGGTTCTCAGGCATATCTACGATTCTTTCTGCCCGAAGCAGTGTTTTGAAATGATTATCCTCAAACAAACGATTTAACCCGGAAAGGATGATCAGCAGCTGTTGTTGGCAAAATTCAGCCTGTGTTGCCATCAACTGTCTTCGCTTAATCTCATTCTCATACATTTGAAGTAGCTTCTCCTTATTGATAGGTGTATTACGCTTCGGAGTGAAGTGGTAAGTTTTACCATCACGCTTTCTCTGTTGGATCAGCCTCCTGATTTTGGCAATATCTCCGCGCTTTAGCTTCTGCTGTTGGTAGAGATCGGATAAAGCCGTTTGAACTTCTTTTTCTTTTGCACGGGAAATATCGACAGCAACGTCAATCGGCAAATAGCCTTTTTCTACGCCTGCAATCAGGCGTACCTCACCTTCTCGCAACAAATGTAAAATTCCCCGTATGTATGCTTGATGAAGGCCAATTTTTCGTGAAATATCTTTTTCGGAATATCCACGTTCATACAACACCCGAATGGCAGACAGTATTTCCAAATTGGTGTGCTTACGTCTAGCAATATTTTCAGCCAGGCTGATTAAAAATCCTTCGTCACCACTAACCTCCACAATGTGACACGGTATGTACTCTTCACCTAGCTCTTGGCAGGCGGTCAATCTTCCTTCGCCGCATAATAGGCCATACCATTGTTCTCCATCCAATATTTCCGATTTGGTAACGGTAATCGGACGCTTTAGACCGACTGCCGCGATGCTGGCGACCAATTGGTTAAACACTTTGGGGTTCCTACTGCGTGGATTCAGGACCTTGATTCGATTGATCGGTAGTGTTTGAATCACCATCCTCATAAAATTGCCTCCTTAATCAATACCCGTTTACTCATGGCAAAAAAACGACTCAAATCTTTATGGCGATAACAATCCCAGTCAATTGGGTTTTGTTCCGTCAATCTCACTTTGGCACAATGGGTTTTTTCGGAAGGAAGTAGATAGTAATCTACTATTTTCTCCGCCGTTTCATCCAGCCGAACAGCTATGGTCAAATCAGGAGCAAGGCTACTGTCAAAACGTATAAACCAGCGTTTGGTACCAGCATCGGTTATCCGACAGCGTGCCAGCACTAGAGAAACAAAAAACTCCTGATTAATATGGAGTAAATCGTTTTCCGGAATGCGGGATACCGCTCCCCCCAGCCGCTCAATTTCTGCAATCGTCTGCTCAACCAGATCTGCATGAGTCCGTCTCAAGGCACGATTGATTTTCAGATAGCGATAGTCTTGGCTGGGTGTATAACCTACTTCCTGATAGCTCTTAAGTAGGCTTCCGAAGCGGCTACGGAACATACTGCTGGAAGGACAATCTGCGGCTTCATCAATGATCAAACCAGACAGCTTGCCGTTAATTCTGAGTAGCTCCTTTAATTTATCCAGCATTTCTTCATTACTCCAATGCCGGCTTCTTTGGTGGATAATGCTTTGGGCGGCATTGAACAGTACGGTGGAAACAATGGGTTGAAAGACTGAATTAGCCCGTACCCATTGTTCGGAGGCATTCTTGCCTTTATGTGGCTTGAAGGGCGAATAGCTGCTTTTGTTCCAGACATTATTGCCGATGTATTTTTCGTTAATCAGGATTTGATGCACAACACCTCTAGTCCAAGAGGTGCCACGATCGGTCAAAATTTGCTGTCTGTTTAAATCATCAGCTATCGCCTGTTCGCTCATTTTTTGGTAAATGAAGTCCTCGTAAATTTTCCGGATAACGGCCTGTTCATGTTCCGGGCCGGGAACCAGAATTACCCTGTCGGTTTGGATACTCTTATGTTCCCCGGCCTTAAGCTCAAATTTTGGCTGCCTATTCTCGTCTATCAACAAGCGGCGCAATCCGTACCCTGCAGAGCCACCTTGTCGAAAACCGAGCCTGATCAAGTTTTCTTGCCCGAGAAAAACCTTCTTTGATAGTCCCTTGCTAAAGAGACCGGCGGAAGTTTGCTGGAATACATCTATGATACCTGTTACTACCGGATCCAACTCTTCTGTTGCCACTGGAATCGGTTCCGCACATTTGTGCAGAATGATGTTTTGCTGCTGACAGAGGTATTGGTAATAACTAGATTCTTGCGGGTCAATAAAGCGTCCCCAGCGACTCGCGTCATAAACCAAAATATGACCGAAATCTGCTTTGCCGCTTCTGACCAAATCAATTAAGTTCAAGAACTGATACCGTTTTTGCGTCACGACTCCGCTGATGCCTTCGTCAATAAATTCACCAACAACGGCCAGTCCGTTCTTATTGGCATATTCCAGCAAAAAAGCTTTCTGGTTATCAGGCGAATATTTCTGATGATCCGTGGACATACGGATATACAGAACCGCTTTTTGCTGTTTTGATAACTGTTCCTTTGGATCCATAACAAATGGTAGGTAATTTATTGATTAACAAAATATAAAGGAACAGTTAGGAAAAATGTTGCACTCAAATGGAAAAAAACTTCCCTTGAAGAATATCAATGAAGATATGTGGAAAGAGTTACTCTCAAGCGCTTTATACAAAGAATTGCAGAAAAATCATGTCAATGTCAAAAACCTTGCACATTGGACAGGTGTATCAGAGCGGACAGTCAAAAACTGGTTGGAAAAAAGGTTTATGCCTGACAGCTTGGCTATGATCAGGTTGATGCAGCATTCAAGCTTTGTCCGTCAAATCGTACTCGCTCAGATCTGTTTAAACGAAAACTTGAAGGCGGCAATGTTCATGTGTGAATTTAAAAAGTTTCTTACTTCATCAGAAGCATATCTGAGAGACTGATACTAGTAAAACAGGCATACCCTTAGTAGGTCAGGCGCATATCGCCGGCACGCAGCCGGCTCCAATACGGGGCAAAATTGAAGCTGTAGCCTGATAGGCCGTCTGAAGCATCAAAAAGCAGCCTGCACATTTGGTTTTCCACGTGCAGGCTGCTTTCAGGTAGCCTTCATCAGCTTTCAGGCTGCCTTATCCCTTTAGAACCGTCCATCGGGTTGTGAAACAGCCCTTTGGCGGCAGGCGTACCCATCAGGGTCAGTACTTTCGCGCCGCCGCCTGATTCGCCGAAAATGGTAATGTTTTGCGGGTCGCCGCCAAATTGCGCGGCATTGTCTTTCACCCATTGCAGGGCGGCCACCAAGTCCTGCACGCCGCTGTTGGCGGAGTTTTGATACTGTCTGCCGTAGGCGGATAAATCCAAATAGCGGATGTCGGTTCTGATATCATCGAGTTAATATTTGGCAAAATCAGATTCATAAAAATACTTTGCCCTACCGTTTTTATCCGTTTCTAGCGGTGGGGCGTCGCTGAAATGGTTGCCGGTACGACCGATGCCGTACAGATGTTCGGGATCGACCGGCTGATAAGGTTCGGCCGTTCTGACCTGCCGCCGTCCTACATATTCGATGCCGTTGGTTGCAGGTTGTACAGTTGGCCGTCGTAGAAAACGGGGATTTGCAGTCTCAGGCTGTCGTTGTATTCGTTTTGGCGGATACCTGAAATTACGGCGGGATCGGTTATGCCCTTAGCAGTAAGGTAGGGGTGTGCCAATGTGGCGGGCACACTCTGCGCCCATATTCTTTGCTCCGTCCCCTTCACACATTCGTAGCCCTCTTGCCGCAACCGTTCCGCCTCAAGCCGTTTGGCTTCTGATTCAGCCTGCCGCTGGGCTTTTTCGGCATCGGAAAGCGGAACATACGGTTTTTCCGGCCGCCAGCCGTTTTGCCGGGCATGATGAAACAACGTACCGATACTGATATGCCCAGGTTTGAACGACTTCCATGCCGCTTTTGCGTCGCGGGCATTGTAACTGCCGCCCGTCTGAGACCATTCGTCCCACAGGTGGAAACCGTCTTCACCTATTTCGTCCTTGACGGCCTCACCCATACGTATCCACATATCGCGGTCGTCCGCACCGATATGGCTCAACGCCGCCCGAATTTCATCATATTCCGCCATTTTTATTTCCTTCATATGATCCAATGCAGCTTAATGCACTGCCAATGTTGTCGTAGTTGCTCATAATGTATTCTCCAAAATAATAATGGCCGTCTGAAAACTTCAGACGGCCTATAAGAAATTTGAATCGGGCTTTATAATTATTACTCAAATACTATTTCTTCATTTAGCTTATTGTAAATTTCAACTTGAGTTTCTACCTGTAACTTACTCACTAACCACCCTCTTAGCGATGCTTGATGAATAAACTCTTCAATTCGATTGACACCTTTGAGTTCTTTTAATGTTACAACTACACCGAATCGTATTCCCTCCCCATCCTTTTTTTTAAGACGTTCAATGGTTTTAACACTCATTCCCCACTGTGGGTTGGCTGTATTGAAAATAGATTTTGCTTTCTTACTCGATGTAAAAGACTCACAAATATGCTTGGTATTATCCCACTTTCTAAAAAGGGCCCGTGCAGACTCTTCCTTGATATAACCGGGTGCATCATCGAAGTGTTGTCTATCATTATTAATGGGTTTTATCCCTTCATCGTTCAATCTGCCGAATGTTATATTCAATTCTGTGTTAGTATAATCCACCCCTTGGTTTCGTGAACATCTAGGGAAATAGCACATTGTGACTTTTGCAACATAAGGATACTTGCCATCCGATACAGGAACTGGAAAATTATAATTATACGAATTATATTTTTCCGAAACATCTGAAACAATAAACTTAATTTCATCTTCTGGAGTGGAAAGGATTTCCTCTATTTTGATCGGGATCACCCCATTACCAATCAGAATCATTTCTTCAAACGATTGTTTAGCATTCCAGCCTATTGCAGAATCAATTAACAATGCTTTTGCCTCTTCACGTTTTAGCCCCATAATATAAATCAAATATGCCAATTTCCTAGCGACAAGAGGGGCTGCAAAACTGGTTCCTGCAACTCTTGCTGAACCCAATGGTTCACATACGTTAATATAGCTTTCATTCCCACCGCCATAATAGGCAATGTCAGGTTTCGTAAAAAATGATAATACGATACCTTGTCGAGAATAATCTGCCGGTTTACCTTCAAAATCTACTGAACTGACAATTAGTGAATTTAATGAATCAGCAGGGGAACCAATCTTCGTACGTTGTCCATTTTTCATTGCTCCGTTCGTGGCAGCAATAACAAAAATAACATCATTTTCGAATTGGATTTCATCTAAGGCGGCAGCTTCAGCGGAAATAAAATTGGCTTTTATCTCATCATTAGATCCAAGAGATAAATTCCAAACTTTGATATCGCTATTTTGTGACACAATTTCTTTAATTTGTTTAATAATGTTAAACGAATTAAATCCAGTATGCAGAGACACACCAAAATGACGAACTTGAAACCGACCACAACCATCATCAAGACGTTTGTTTAAGTTAGGGGCATCTACAATTAATGATGACACTGCTGTTCCGTGTTTATAATCAGCCGGTTCTTTATGGATATCGTCAGATATCAAATCATGATAGTCAACCCATTCACTGAAATAAACCCTTGAATCAAATAATGTATCAATAACACCTATAATTGGCTCGTTTTTAGGAGAAGGTATAGGTATTTCTACCTGATCTTCCATACACTGAAATTCTTCTGGTGATAGTGATGAGAAATTCTCAACAGCCATTGAAACCAGATAGGGAATTTTTGAAAGGACTATTCCAACATTTTTTTCATCAAGTAAAGCAGTAGTACTATCTAACACATTAGCATTTGATACATCTATATTGATCTTCCTTAAGAGATCATGAATATCTGTTTTAACATCATAAAATGTAATGATGGAATTTTTCAGATTTTGCTTTTCTGCTTTCTCAATATCAAATTTTTCAACATAGCAGGAATCTTTCAGATATTGCTTAAAAGTATTTTTTTTAAAAGGATAGTTATCATACTGCAAATTATCAAATGTTTTTGGATCGTTGAAAGCTTGAGTAGTTAATTCACCATTTGGAAATGATTGTTGAAATAATGCAATAATTTGGCTAGAAATAGTAATCGTTTTATCTAAAATATCTCTAGAAATATAATGAGTAATTATATGTTTTGTTTTATCCGAATTGAATTTCGCACCGACTACTGTATGAGTTGGTTCAAAATTTATACCACCATTTAGATAGCCGTTTATACGGTTACTTTTAGCAATAATCCGATCATAGTAAACACTAACTAAAACACCATCAATGATCTTATTGTCACCCCACGTCTTCTTAACCTTTATTAATGACTCATGGAGATCCTTAAGTCTAGATAATTTAATAATTAAATTATTAGATAGTTTAATTGGCCCTCCTCCCCCATTACGCTTTTCTTGGATAAATTTATTGCCCCTCAATGTCAGAATATTATTCATTTTTCAACCTCATTTTTTAATTCTCTTGACACACTACTTTTTGATATACCTGTTAGCATTTCTATCTCACGTACCGTAAATTGCAAATCATGCAATTGATTAACCGTTAGTGTTTTTCCTTTATGCATACTTCTTAAAAGACGTTTCAAATAATCATATGGATCATTATAATCACTAAAAGCCAATGACGTCCTAATAAGATTTTTTAGGTCTCCTGGATTTGGGATACTTTTAGTACTTTTTATAACTTTCTTGAAAAGACGCATATCTTTTACTGCATGCTTGAATTGTTTCAATAGATGGTTAAGAATGACTTCAGCGACTTCAATTCTGTCATCTTCTGAATACCTATCGAAATCAATGGTCGCATCAAAACGTCTAACTAAAGCTTTGTCTAAATTTGAATACAAATTTGTAGTAGCAATAATTAGAGCATCAGGATTCAAACTATCTAAGGCTTTTAGAAATGTCGAGGTAACACGCCCCATCTCTCGAATATCATTCTGATTAATGCGATCTAATGCAATCGTATCTATCTCATCGAAAAGAATAATATAGTTCTTTAAAAATGGCAGCTTGTTGATTTCACCAAAAACGTGTGTCAGATTTTTAGCAGTTTGCCCTAACTTACTGTCTACCAAATGGCTAAAGTCTACCATCAGTAACTCTCTATTAAGCAATCTCGCAATCTGTTTTGCACTTTCTGTTTTACCTGTACCTGGAGAGCCAACAAATAAAAATTTATTAATCCCAATATTATGATTTACTGCATTAATTATTCCTTTTAAATCGTTTGTAATAGTTGTGGGCAATGGTAGTGGTCCGGTATCTAATTTTACAGGCACAAGATTGTCACTATGGTCGCCATTTTGAGGAACAAATCTATCTGACTGAGATATTAATCCTATAATATATTGTGCAAGTTGCGAATCACCTGCTTTATCGAAACTACGAGCAATTGTGATTGCTTGATTTCGAAATTCAGCTTCTTTGTTCTCAAAATGGTATTTGATTAAATCAAGTACATCAGCTTTTTTCATACGATATTTCCTCTCTCAATGAATTATACAATACATTTGGGACAACTTTAAGCTAATTAGGGACAAATTTTTAAAAACAACAACACAACTAAAAGTCACAAAAACTAGACATTATTTAATTGAAACGCACTTACTAATATGACTGTAAAATGAAAATAAGGCATATATCAATTAGTTTGCGGTTTTCATTTCCAAACAAAAAATACCGCCGTCGGATTGACGGCGGTTCATCAACACCTGCCCTGTTACCAAAAAACAGCCCGTCTGAAAACCATCATTAAGCAGCTTCTTTGCGCATCTCTTTCGTGTCGACCGTAATGCCCGATGTCTCTTTCAATATACTGGCAATAACGGACAGGCTGCCTTCGCCCCAGTTGCGGGCAATCGCCGGAACCATCTGCGCGACAAATTCCGGCGGGCTGCCGGCCGGAAGGATCGCTTCCAGCACCGAACGGGCCAGTTCTTCAGCGTTGGCCGCATCTCGCCAGTTGAAATCCTCCAGCACTTCGGGCGGAACGTATTCCGGCTTGAGTGCGGCGGCCGGCGGCTTGGCCGCAAGATGCACTTTCAGTTCGGGAACATGCGGCAGCGGCAGGTTCGCACGCCCTTTCAAGGCAGGATCCTTGTAATAAAGGATTTTTTCCGCATAAATCGGCTGCATTCCTGCCATACTGATGATGCAATCTGTATCCAGCATCACTTTGAGTTCGTCCGGATTCATCACCGCACGTTTCTGATCGCTGATGCTGCTGCCGCTGCTGCTGCTTTTGCCGCGCAAACGCGAGGTCGATCTGGCTTTGTAGGTGTAGTAGCCGATCAGCTTGCTCAACTCTTCCGCATAGCGGGTGTTTTGCTTGAGTGGATCGGTATGCTCAAGCAATCTGCCTTCCGCATCATGCAGGTAGGATTCCCTCGTGCCGTCTGCTTGGATCACAGCCTCGGGATTGCCCCGTGAGTCATAGCTATAGTGTGTGCTGTTGCCTTGTCCCAGCGGTGTGTCCAGTAATAGGTTTTGACAGCATCAAAATGGGGCGCGTCGTAAAGGTGGTGCAGGCGGTTGGGAACGGCTTTGATGACCGGCCTTAAGGCTTCGTTCAATGCCTGGTAATTTAAAGTCAGCTGTTCGCTGGCATCGCCGACGTCGGGCAGTTCGTCGATTCTGATGACGGAAACGCCGTTTGCCTGCGTTTTGACCGTGATTTCGGGGTACTGGGCCGCCAGCCGCGCCCATACCTGAGGTTCGATACGCATGAATAGGGATTTGCTTAGAATGGTGTACCAAGCGATGCTTTTAGCTGCATCCTTATAATCCCTTAATCCTGCATAAGCATTACAGTTGGGCATCACATTATAGTAATGAGTGGCAACCTGGTATTCGTGCGGCTCCCATTCCTCACAGCCGTAAGGCAAGATGCATTCCAACCCTGCGTAGCCGTGCAGTACGTCGAATTGTGCGCACAGGTAATCCACCCATTCTTCAAATTCCGCCCGTCTGGTTTCATCCTTCAACCAACCGATGGGAAAGGCCAAACTCAAATAGCTGAGGAGATTGTATTGGAGCTCGCCTGTCGGAGATGTGGTCAGAGTGGAGCAATGGTAGTCCGGGGCATAATCGCTTTTTCGTTCCGAACTAATATGGGCTTCTAATCTTTCATTTCGTTGGGCTGTTTTTTGGCTTTTCTCCATACTTTTTTCGAATTGCGCAGCACTGAATTTGACAAATCTTTGATGTTCTTCAAAGAACAAACCGTTCAGATACTTGCTATTATTGTTCTTGATATCTTTTGAATACGTCCAATACCTTCCGCTGCCCGCTTTCACTCCCGCCACCGTAGAAATATATAGTAATGCCCAGCCCCATCTTGGCATACAGCCTGTGTTCGTCGTCGTACAGTTCGCAACGCTGCGCATGAAACATAATGTCGTTCAAACGATTTTTTTGTTCTTGAAAGGTCATGCTTTGTCCTATGTAGAGGTCGAATATTTTAGGCCGTCTGAAAAACCGTTTTCAGACGGCCTTTCCCATTGCCATTCTATATGCCGTCCAATATTGCAAACCCATGTTTGCGGGCATACGGCACTTTGCAGCGGTCTGACTGCCTGATTTTGCAAACGTTGCGATTCTGCAAGCAGGTGGCGCAAATCGGACATGGCTCCGTTAACGCCAGCATCTCTCTGTAAATGATACTTTGAATTCAACAACAGGGTAATGGACTTCTTTAACAGACTTGCCGTTTTATCCAGATAGAACCGATACGGTACTGCCCTAAAAGGGGAAGCGGGAGAAGTTCTTTCACAATCTTCCCCAACTCCAAGCCGGTATCAGTTCGGTCCAGAATTTCTCTGAAAAGCACTTGCAGATTATTTTGACCCGATTCCGGACCTTTTACCAAGGCAGCATACCACCAAAGCAGATAGGGCCGGTTCGGCGACAACTTCGCCAGTGAGAAGGTAGACGTAACAGGATTTTTGACTGTATAGGGATAGGTGAGCATCATTTTGTGTCACCTATTTCTGATTTGTGTCAGATTATTCTGAATACCACACCTGTGCCGTTAAACGAGATCTTTCATTTTATGCCGTACACTTGGCGGTATTGCTGATGCGGAAAGGACGGATTGAAAACCCGTCCTTTTGTTTTGCCGACTGTTTTTCAGGTAGCCTGTGCCATTCAAGGCTACCTGAAAATTGATTTCTAAAATAAAAGCTCATTCATTCAATGCTGTCAATCTCGCCCGAACTTTTACAGCCGCATCTTCCGTGCTGTTGCCGACAATAACGTTTTGCTTGTCGTCGAAATACTGCACGGCAGGGAGGTCGCGCAGGAAGCCGTCAATATCCTGTGCGGTCAGGAAACGGCCGTGCATATCCCAGCCGACATTGAAGGCGCGTCCTTTGACAGCAGCCATGCGGTCGTGCAGATGGCCGTAGAGGTGGTATAGGACGTGGTGGATGCCGTCCCATTCGTATAAAGGATAGTGGCACAAAATCGCGGTATTGCTGATTTCGGGCAGTTTGAGCCGCAGGTAATGGCTGGCGGACGAGAGCTACGGATGGCCGTCGGCTTTGCGCGTGTTGAGGAAATGTGCTTCGTTTTGCCGAATCAAGTAGTCGTGGTTGCCGTAGATCAAATGGTGTTGCCCGTTAAGCCGTTGCAGCACGGCTTCGATGTGTGCGGGCTTTTTGGCAAAGCAGACATCGCCGAGGTTGTACACAGTGTCTTGCGGGGTAACGATGCGGTTCCAGCAGTCGATCAGGTATTCGTTCAGCTCGTCGGCGTTATCGCTTTGCAGGCGGAATTGCGGGCAGTATCGGGCTATGTTGGGATGGGAGAAGTGCCAGTCGGCGGTGAAATAGGTTTGAGGCATGGGATACTCGGTTTCTGGTCATCTGAAAATGAACAACAAGGTGCAGACTGCTTTAGAGGCCGTCTGAAACGGGGTTGGGGCGATATAGTGAATTAACAAAAACCAGTACAGCGTTGGCTCGCCTTGCCGTACTATATGTACTGTCTGCGGCTCGCCGCCTTGTCCTGATTTTTGTTAATCCACTATAAAAAGCAGCCTGCACTTTTTTGCCCGCCTATCTGCCGGTCAATACCAACCGTTGGCAAAAGGCTTCCCAATCGGCAAGGGGCACAACGTGCGTGCCATCTGCTAACCGGTGCACATTGGAAGCGCAGGCGGTGTGCCAATAGGTGTAAAACGGTAGTTTGGCGATGTCGGCTTCCGATACGGCAGGGGCATTATCCTGTTCCGGCGTATGCACAATCGGCAGGCCGAAATAGCTGTATTGGCCGTCTTCCGCTTGATTGCCTGTGTGGCCGGTTTGGCAGCGGTGTTTACCGGTACGAACAAACAGACGGCAGAATGCGTGCCAATCGTGCAGAAACACGGCGGCTTGCCCGTCTATCAGGCTTTGGGCGGAACCGATGCTGCTGTCCCGCCAAAACGGGTAGAACGGCAATTCGGCGATGTGGTGCTCCATGACGACCGGACTGTCGCCCTGTTCTGCCGGCCGCATCACCGGAACGCCGAAACAGGCGGTTTCAGGCAAGGCATGTGCAGGCTGCATGAAGGCGTTTTGCAGGATAACGGCCGCTTCGGCAGGTTCGATACCCAAACTGTCTATGGCGGGCTGCAAGGTTGCAGGCAGGTCGCAAAAGCAGCCTGCACCTTCCGGCAGGCAGTACACCGAGTTGTGCGTATGGGCCAGCGGTGCCGCCCATAGGGTAACGGGCGAGGTGCGGATTCGGCCGCCTGCGGCAAAGCGCCCCGATCCGTCTTGGACGACCGTGCCGTATACCACGGCATACTCGGATTTGCCGGGCGTGTGGTAACGCGTGAAGGTCCAGTCAGCCAGCATGCAAGTGGATATTGTACAGTCGTAGACATGCGTTGATTGGATGGTATGGGTGTGGGTGTTTGGCATGGGCTCATTCCTGAAATGGCGAGGTTTAGACAGCCACAGTCATTGCGAGGTATGCAGATTGCCTGAAATTTCGCGTTACACTTCAATTGCGTTCCTGTTCCGATAACTAGTTTGCACAATTATTTTTTGGAATACCTTTGGGATTAATACCATGCAGCAGTCTTGAATTTTTGCATACATGACCGTGTGCTTGTCTCCGGCAAGACGTGAGCGAGGCTGAGCAAATCCATATTATTAACAAAATAAAGATTTAGTGGAAACTGCTGCAAGTTGGGGTGCGGGCTTGAGCAGAAAGTAGTTCTGTACAATAGTGTTTGACGCGCCATTAAACTGCTGTATCTCTCCGGCTAGAAGAAGTAGATGTTGACGAAAATTGTTTTCTACTCTACCCATCAAGAAGTTTAATAGGTGTGAAGAGATTGTCTGAAAATTGATTTTCAGACGATCTTTTGTAGAGACTACTATAGTAAAAATAATTTACCTTACATCCTATAAATTACCTACGTTGACGGTTAACAGCAATAAGAGGTTTATTTAGTGTATCTTGTGTCATCCCATGCATATATGCATTATATTGCCATACAATAAATTGCTGTTTATATCGCTCATTAATTTCTTCCAAGCGTTGTACCTGAGCCTTCAAATTATTAACTTGTTTTAGCAAATAATCCATCGTGACATTTGGTACTGGTTCTTTTTTTGCATCCTCCTTCATTTTTTGCTTCTGTTGGCTAAAGGCTTTTTGTATATCAGGATAATTAGCCAGTGACTGCCTCTCAATACTCTTAATATTCAATAACTCTGAAACTTTAAAGCAAAGTAAATTCCATGTTAACTTCCCCTCCCAGGTTTTAATCAACATAATGATATCTTCCAAATTTTCTTCTGTAATAAGAATTTTAGGCATACTACATCTCCATTAACCTATATAAATCATCATCAAGTTTAGCCGTTTCTGGTTTTTTAACATCTATATCCATTCCTTTTTCCAATAAGGCTAACTTGACTGGTGAAGGATCATATTCGTCAGGTATTCGTAATAGTGCACCATTTGGAATTTCACTATTTCCCAAGAATGCAATTTTGGTTCTTATATGTGCCAATCTCCACCCTAGGTTACTTATCCAACGATCTGCACCAAAAGCTCCTAATTTATGGTGTTCTTTTGCTTTATTAATTTGCTCTGTAAGCTGAATTTCTCTATGCTTTAATATTTCTAAAGATGATTCTAAACCCTTAATACAAACAAGCTCTTTACATGTTTCACAATCACCCTGACGAGAACATGGAGACATCGCATAATCGTGTTCGCAAATGCCTATTTCTGTTACGGTTGCTATTCCGATTCTATTTTTTCCTAAGTCTTCATAGGTAACAGGAAGATTTAAATGAATTTTATCTAATATTGAAATATCCTCCGAAATGAGTAAATCTCGAACTGCCTCACTTTTTTCTTCTTCTGTTCTGTGATCATAAGCTTTATTATCTGCCACTCTAGCTCTGCCTGCCCAGTTAGCTAAAGTTAATTCATCCATTCCACCTCGCTCAGCTTTTGTACTCAACCAATGCCTTGCATTATGCGATGGTAATCTAATAAATTCTCCTTTAGATGTACCTATACAATGTTTTTCCCATAATGATGTTTTAGGACGAGTTTCTGAATAGCAAAATCTATCATTAATTTGGTTCACTGTTGGTAACACAAAAGAAAAACGTTTAGGGGAAAAATCATCATGAAATTCATTTTCTCTGAATAATAACAAAGCCTCAGAAACCTTCACGCTTTTATGTTTATCAACATAAGGCCAATTATTAAATTTTGATGTGTATTTCTTATACAAAAATTTCCCTAGTATCTCATAAGTTATAATTCCATAGTTTTCACTTATTAAATTTTTAAACCATTTAGTATTACAGCTATTTTTGGAATCAATATCTAACACTTCAGCAATTTCACTTTTAGTCAAATGCTTTTTGTATAAAGAATGGGCTGTTGCAAGATCTTTATCAAATAACATCAATATATTAGGATTTTCTTCTGCAAATTTAGCTGCTTCTCTTGCCAAGGAGCTTATATTTGTTAAACGCTTAACCGCTTCAACAACAATATCTTGCATACAGCTAGGAACCCACTTTAATCCCTCTTTACCATTTTTTGCTGGTATCCATCGAATACCTAATTGCTTATTTCCCAAGCTATCATCCTCCCATTCTAAGCAATTGACAGATAAAGACATCAACTCAGAACAACGAGATGGAGCGAACATAAGTAGAGCCATAACAGCTGTATAATATTCAGTTTCTTTGTCTAAATTGGGAGCATCATGAAAGAGTTTAGCAACCAGCATCATTTCTTCATCAGTTGGCATTTTACTTGAACGGTATTCTTTTCCTTTTTCATCTAGCAATATAGTCAAATCTCTAGGACGTTTATATGGATTTTCCCATAAAGGTAGTTGAGGAGTAATTCGATTTTCTCTACAAAAATCAAATAATTTTTGAATTTGATAACCTAATTTATTGACTGATTCCGTACCTTTTTTATATTTTTTTGATACGATATTTTCTACTTCATGGATAACTAAATAATCAAGTTGTAATATATCAGCATCCTTTTTAACAGCATACAAAGCCATTTCAACTATACGTAATGCTTCCATATGTCTAGCTAATTGACGAATTGGATGCAAGGAGTAAGTATAGCGAATATATGCTTTAGCAAAATCAATGAATTGTGCAGCTAATGGCTCATATTTATAAGCTGTAGATTTAACTCTTTCTGTGGAAAAACGAACCTGAACTGGATAAATGCTGAATGTTGTTTTCCATTGGTTGTTTTCCCAGCAATCATTTCCAAAAGTAGTAAGCTGATTTTTACTGAAATTAATAAATTGCTCTAAATTAGATTTAGGATTATTATCTTTTGGAGTAAAAATTAGATTATTCATAATCAGTGGCTCCCCATAGTTCTTTTCATATCATTGCAAGCTTGAACAACATACTCAACAGCTAAAATAATACGATCTTTGGATGATGCATAATCTATGCTTTTAGTTTTTTTTAAACGTTCTTTCTTTTCCTCATACAACTTATTTAAGATTTGTTGATGAGGACCATCAACGAGCGGTCTAAACTTAGGGCATAAATAACAAGTTTCATAGCCAGTTATACAAAAATCATTTGTACCACAAGCACCTATTGTATCTATTCCGTTATTGGTTATTAAAGATGTTGGATCGTGCCCCCTTTCGCTTTCATTTAAGTTAGAAATAATTCTACCTGTAAATGCTTGAGCTAGTTTTCCCATTTCAGCACCCATAACACGATCAATGTATTGCACTGTATCAGCTGTATTTTCTGTGTAAACTTTTACATTTTGTGTATCTGTGTGATCTAAAAGCTCAGCAATGATTGCTGCTCCAACTCCTTTTCTTCCTAGATTTGTTCCCCTTGTATGGCGAAAACGTCTTGCTGTTACATGAATAATTTCACCTGTTCTTTCTGAAATTGCTTTTTGGTGAATACAGAATTTTCGTAATGAGTGTAGCTCCAACGAAGAAGCTGAATAATGAAAAATATCTTTGTTTAATAATGAAAGATCAAAATTCCTATTTTTGATATTCATTTGCAAACAGTTCCAATCAATAAACATTGGTAATTTCATTTTATAACCAGAAATAAAGGTTTCATCAACCAGACTAAGCAATTTCTTATATTGATATTCTGTAAAGTTTAGGAGAATTAAATATAAGTCCTCTGTGATAGCAAGTTTTTTAAGCGTTTCTCTAAATAATCCTCCTCTTTTTTTTGCACTAGGGATATGTAGAAAATAATTCCATGTTCCTTGAGAGATTTCCTTTCTTAGGTCTTCAAATTTTAAATGGCGTATTTGAATGGGTCTTCTAGCTGTAGCTTGAAGTAAGTGAATATATGCGTATGTTTCAAATGAAATAAGATCTTCTCTCCAAAGTCTAGCTAGTTCAGCCATTAAAGCCAAAATTTCATTTTCGGTAAATGCTCCTGTATAAGGGCATCTCATTATGACCGATTTACCTTTATCATTTCCAGTCAACGTAAAGCTTTCTAGCAACGACACAACAGATTTATCAACTCCATAATAGCCATACTCATGCCATGACAGTAAAAAACCCTTTAATGCTCCTAAATACCATTCATGCTCTTTTCCTAGTTTATTTTTCCAGTCCAAGATTATTGACACATTAATGATTTCTAAATTAGTTGAAATTACTAATCGTTGAAACTGTTGATACATGTGAGATACGTGATAACTTGAGTATTTTTCGGCATATATTGCTAATGTTTTTCTAAACCCGTCTAATGTTTTTTTATTTATATTTAATATGGGTTGAGAAAAGTTAATTGTTTTGTCTTTGCCTATACGCCAAAAGTTTTCATTTTCATCAAATGCATACCCATCTCTTGACTGTCTAAAACGTTTATTCTGACTCATAATTATCAACTTTTTTTTGGAACTCAATTTGAAGATCTAATAATATTTTGTTTGCTTTTTCTCTAATATAACGTTGATTATAGAAATTACCTGATTTTTCTGACGTATGTCCCATGAGATGCTGTCTTATTTTTGCCTCTTTTTCAGGGGAGATAAAATCTTTATGGGAAGAATCATGATTTAAATTTTTATTATTCTTATCTACTTTTCGTGAAAAATATAAGTTCCATTCATGACGAAAAATATGCGGATGAATAATAGAGAATCTTGGATCTACCTTTTTCATCGTTGGTACAATAACGTTGTCAAAAGAACTTGTACTAATTGGACTCCCTTGAGTTTTTCCTTTTCGATGAGTTACAAACAAATATGGATGTGTATTCGCATTGGGAACTTTAGAACGATAATTCATAATATAATCATTAAGTAGTTGAGCTATCTTTTGTGATATTGGCAAGCGCCTTTCTTTAGTTTTACTAACTGCCTGAATTTTTCTTGTGTCAAATTTATCATCATGCGTTCGCTTTATTGTAACCGATGGTTTAGCAGTCCCTATATCGATAAATGGTATTTGAAGTGATAATAGTTCTCCTCTTCTAATTCCTAATTCTTTCAGTAAGATAAACATTAAATGGTTTCTTTTTCTTATTCCGATATCTTGAAACGGATTATTAGGGTTTGAAAAGTTCGCAATAGACATAAACTCATCTAACAATCCATCGGGTAACTCACTTTCTGGTTTGATAGATAATGCTTTATGATTCTTAGGTCTTACTCCTTTAATTAGCGTAAGTAATTTTGTTAATTTTTTGATATATTCGTTAGATACACTTATTACTTTAGATAGAAATAATATGTATTCTGAAAGTGTTGTTAGCCTATTATATTGGTGACTAAGGGATACAGACGAGTAAATATCAATAAATTGAGTTCGACCTTTCATTGACACAATTTTTTTTGTACTAATTACATTTTTTTGCTTTTTTACATTTAGTCTCATATGTTGAATAAGAGATTCTAATTGATTTCCTGTTAAGAGTATCTCTTTATGAATTAGATCACTAATAACAAGATCATTCTCTTTTTCCCAGTTCATTAGCCATTGTATGGTTCCTAGTTTATTTCTAATGGTATTTACTGCGGATTGATTACGTAGTTCTACTGTTACCCATAGGGTTGAATAAAAATCAGGTATACCAGTTTTCTCATTAACTAACAGGGAAAAGCTTTCTCCATTTGAAAACAGGATTGTTTCTAGTCTATACATATCTACTAAATTTACAGAGTTAATATATATAAATACTAACAAAGAAGATAACAAAAGTAAAAATATGTGTAAAAAAAGAGAAACCTTACTATATAAGGTTTCTCTGGGTTTTAATGATTTATTTTTACAAAATTCAAGTATATAGAATTCAGAACGGAATATCGTCGTCGATATCATCAACCGGAGCGGTCGGTTGAGCCGGAGCAGGACGACGGGCCGGGGCGGCCGGGGGTTCTTGCGTCGGGGCAGATTGGTATTGCTGTTGAGGCGCTTGTTGGTAACTGCTTTGGCTTGAATGACCGCCTTGGTTGTAGCCGTCATCGTATGGTGCGCCGCCGCTGTTGTCGTTGCGGCTGCCGAGCATTTTCATCTCATTGGCGATGATGTCGTAAGCGGTGCGTTCGATGCCGTCTTTGCCTTGGTATTTACGGCTTTGGATGCGGCCTTCCAAATACACTTGGCTGCCTTTACGCAGGTATTGGCCAGCGATTTCGGCGAGTTTGCGGTACATGGTGATGTTGTGCCATTCGGTACGTTCTACGCGTTGGCCGTTGCGGTCGTTCCAAGTTTCGCTGGTGGCAACGCTGAAGTTACAGACGGCCTCGCCGTTGGGCATATAGCGGACTTCCGGGTCGCGGCCGAGACGGCCGATAAGGATGACTTTATTTAATGACATTTTACACTCCTGTGATGATTTTTTCGGCGGCCTCTTGGTCGAATCCTTTTTGCAAGGCCTTGATATAAATGGTTTGTTTGTCTGCGCTGAAGCTGATGCTTTCGACGCCTTCAATTTCGGTCAGTTTTTGGTAGAGCAAATCCGGATTTTGTTGCCATTCGGCGTTAAGCGGATAGCTGAGGTTTTTGACGGGTTTCGGTGCCGGTAAGATGAGTGCCAATACCAGCCACAGCAGCATCAATACGCTACAAAAGGTAAAAACGCCTGAAAACCCATATTTTTGGAACAATAAGCCGCCGGTCGCGCCGCCGACAAACAAGCCGACTGACTGTAATGTGTTATACACGCCCATCGCGGTGCCTTTCAAATCTGACGGAGCGATTTTCGACACCATAGACGGAAGGCTGGCTTCCAATACATTGAAACCAATAAAATAAACAATCAGATAAGCGGTAATCAACCATACCGAGTGCATTCCGAACAGCAAACCGATTTGCGCCGCGGCAATGCAGACGATACCAAGGATAAACACTTGTTTGAGTTTGTTGCGCGTTTCGCCAACGATAATCAGCGGCACCATAATAATCAGACCGGTAATGGTTGAAGGTAGATAGACTTGCCAATGATGGATTTTTTCCAAACCCAGCTGTGTCATGGCAAACGGCAATGCGGTAAATAATGCCATTTGCGCCGCATGCAAGGCAAAAATACCGAAGTCGAGATTGAGCAGTTGGCGGTTTTTCAATACCTCGCCCATACGCGAAGGCTGAGCCTGCGTGTCTTCGTGCATTTTTGACACTTCCGGATCAGGTGTCATCCAGGCAACCACGCCGATACTGATTACCGTCAGAATACCGGTCAGCGCAAACAGGCCGGATACGCCGATAAAGCTGGCAATCATCGGCGCCAGCACTAGGCTGACGGAAAAGGTCAAGCCGATACTCAGGCCGATCATCGCCATCGCACGCGTCCGCACTTCGTTACGGGTCAAATCCGCCAGCAAAGCCGTTACCGCCGCACTGACTGCGCCCGCGCCCTGAATGGCACGCGCGGCAACCAACATCTGCAGGCTGTCGGCAACTGCAGCCAAAAAACTACCTGCCGCAAATACAATCAAGCCGGCATAAATTACTTTTTTACGGCCGAACTTGTCGGAAGCCATGCCTAAAGGCAACTGCAGCAAAGCCTGTGTCAGCCCATAAATACCCATCGCCATACCGACCAGCGCTTTATTGTTTTCTGCGCCGGGCAACGAAGCGGCATACATCGCCAAAACAGGCAACACCAAAAACATCCCCAACATACGCAGTGCGTAAACGCCGGAAAGTGTGGTACTGGCACGCCACTCGTGCGGAAACATTTGAATTCGGTTATCTCTTGCCATAAATAATGTTTCAGACGGCCTTAAGTTTGCGAAAGGCCGTCTGAAAGTGTGAATTAACAGATTTTCTGATTATACAGGATTCAAAGGAATTGCATGGGGTCAAATCGCAAGCCGTTTATCGCAAACCTGCTTCATCGGTATAAAACGGTTTTAACAAAAAACAACGTCACGCAAGATCTGCCCTATCCCATTTATCCCGAATCAACCCCACTGCCATCTATTTCGCCACGCGCCTAACACGGCGTTTGGATATTTGTTACTGCCCAAGCTGCCATTAAACCTTGCTAAAGCGCGGACAATATTGCCTTTTTCGATATTGTTGTAATGGCGCAGAATGGTGCAGCCATAGCGTAGATTGGTTCGTATATCGAAAAGATTGTGCGACGGATTACCGATATAGTTTTTCCAAAACGGCATTACCTGCATCAAACCGCGCGCGCCCACGCCGCTGATGGCATATTGGCGAAACGCGCTTTCCACTTCAATCAAGCCCAGAATCACTTGAGTGTTGAGTCCGGCACGACTGCTTTCATATTGAATATTAATCAACAGGCGACGGCGCTCGCCCTCATCGGGAATGAAACGTGCCAATCGGGAAGACATCGCCGCCAACCAACGCTCCCCTTCCCTCAAATCGGCAAACACCAGCCGCGCAGGGCTGGCGCTATTAATCGAACTGCGCATCACGGAAGCCACATCATCCGCCAGCGTTTCTTCACGTTGCGCCCCCGCCCATGCGGTCGCAGGCGTCAAAAGCATGGCTCCGCCGACTTGCAACAGACGGCGGCGCGATAAAAATAAGAAATCTTGGTTTTCCGATTTCATGTGTTTCTCTTTTTAGGCCGTCTGAAAAGTTCAGACGGCCTTTGATATATTTGCTTAAAATCAGCATTATAAAATACATCTATGAGCAGAATCAAAGAGCTGTATTCCTTTTATTGTCAAGTGATACCGCCTCAAGTAACATTTAGGTTTTTCTAATCAAGCGGTATTTTTTATGACCACCACTCCCGCCAACGTTTTAGCCTCCGTCGACTTGGGTTCCAACAGTTTCCGCCTGCAAATTTGTGAAAACAACAACGGCCAGCTGAAAGTCATCGACTCCTTCAAACAAATGGTTCGCTTTGCCGCCGGCTTGGACGAACAAAAAAACCTAAGCGAAGCCTCTCAAGAACAAGCCTTGGAATGTTTGGCAAAATTTGGCGAACGCCTGCGCGGATTCCAACCTGAAAACGTGCGCGTGGTGGCCACCAACACTTTCCGCGTCGCTAAAAACATCGCCCAATTCCTGCCCCGTGCCGAAGCGGCACTGGGTTTTCCTATCGAAGTCATCGCCGGCCGTGAAGAAGCGCGTCTGATTTACACCGGCGTAGTGCATACCCTGCCGCCCAAAGGCGACAAAATGCTGGTTATCGACATTGGCGGCGGTTCGACCGAATTTGTCATCGGCTCGGATTTGCAACCGCTGACCACAGAAAGCCTGCCTTTAGGCTGCGTAACGTACAGCATGCGCTTCTTCCAAAACAAAGTGACCGCCAAAGATTTCCAAGCCGCCGTTTCCGCCGCGCGTATCGAAATCCAACGCATCAGCAAACTGATGAAGCGCACCGGTTGGGATTTCGCCATCGGCACGTCCGGTTCGGCAAAATCCATACGCGACGTTTTGGCAGCCGAATTGCCGCAAGAAGCCGATATTACCGCCCAAGGCATGCGTTATCTTGCCGATAGGATTATCGAAGCCGGTTCAGTTAAAAAAGCCAAATTTGAAAACCTCAAACCCGAACGCGTCGAAGTTTTTGCAGGTGGATTGGCCGTGATGATGGCCGCTTTTGAAGAACTCTCGCTGACCAAAATGACCGTTACCGAAGCCGCCCTCCGCGACGGCGTGTTCTACGACTTAATCGGCCGCAGCCTCAATGTTGATATGCGCGAACAGACAACGGCAGAGTTCCAAAAACGCTACCACGTCAGCCTCAACCAAGCCAAACGCGTTGCCGATACCGCGCAAGCCTTCATGAACAGCCTGTGCCACGCCAAAAACGTAACCGTTCAAGAGCTTGCCCTGTGGAACCAATACCTCGGCCGTGCAGGCCGTCTGCATGAAATCGGCTTGGATATTGCCCATACCGGCTATCACAAACACTCCGCCTACATTCTCGAAAACGCCGATATGCCGGGCTTCTCACGCAAAGAGCAAACCATTTTGGCGCAACTGGTTATCGGCCATCGCGGCGACCTTAAGAAAATGGCGGACATTATCGGCAACAACGAAATCATGTGGTGTGCCGTGTTGTCCCTGCGCCTGGCCGCCCTCTTCTGCCGTTCGCGCCTGCCGCTTGATTTGCCACCGCAAACCCAGCTTCGCGTCGACGAAAACAACCACAGCTTCATCTTGCGCATCAACGCCCAATGGCTGGAGCAACACCCCCTCATTGCCGATGCGCTGGACTACGAAAGCGCGCAATGGCAAAAAATCGATATGCCTTTCTCGGTTCAAGCACAATAAACCGCGCTCCGTTATAATAGGCAGCTTTTCAAAATCCAAACCGCAGGCCGTCTGAAAACGACAGCCTGCCATACATCAAGGAAAACCATGAGAAAACCCCAACGCGGCTACGCCCGCCAAGACCGTGTCAAAGAACAAATCATGCGCGAGCTTGCCGAACTCGTCCGTACCGGCCTGAAAGACCCGCGCGCAGGCTTCATCACCATCAACGAAGTCGAAGTCACCCGCGATTACAGCCACGCAACCGTGTTCTACACCGTCCTCGACGACAGCACACGCGACATTACCGAAGAAGCTTTGGAACACGCCAAAGGCCATTTGCGCAGCGAATTGGCCAAACGCATCAAACTCTTCAAAACGCCCGAGCTGCACTTCAAATACGACGAATCACTCGAACGCGGCATGAGCATTTCCAGCCTGATCGACCAAGTAGCGGCGGAAAAACCGGTTGAAGACTGATTGATTAAAACACGCAGGCCGTCTGAACCCTTTCAGACGGCCTGAACATTAATATTTCCTAATTAATATGACCAATAAACCCACCAAACGCCCGGTCAACGGCGTTCTTCTCCTCGACAAACCTGAAGGCCTTTCCAGCAACACCGCCCTGCAAAAAGCGCGGCGCTTGTTCCATGCCGAAAAAGCCGGACATACCGGCGTACTCGATCCTTTGGCCACAGGGCTTTTGCCTGTTTGCTTCGGTGAAGCGACCAAGTTCGCCCAATACCTGATTGATGCCGACAAAGCCTATACGGCCACGCTGAAACTGGGCGAAGCCAGCAGCACAGGCGATGCCGAAGGCGAAATCGTTGCCACCGCACGCGCCGATATTTCATTGTCCGAATTTCAGACGGCCTGCCAAGCCTTAACGGGCGATATCCGCCAAGTGCCGCCGATGTTTTCCGCCCTCAAGCACGAAGGCAAACCGCTATACGAATACGCACGCAAAGGCATCGTTATCGAACGCAAAGCGCGCGACATTACCATTTACTCCATTGATATTACTGAGTTTAATGCACCCAAAGCCGTGATAGACGTACGTTGCAGCAAGGGTACTTACATCCGCACCCTCAGCGAAGATATCGCCAAACACATCGGCACATTCGCCCACCTGACCGCCCTGCGCCGTACCGAAACTGCAGGCTTTTCCATTGCCCAAAGCCACACGCTCGAAGCCTTGGCAGAATTGGACGAAGCCGAACGCGATGCCTTGTTGCTGCCTTGCGATGTCTTGGTGCAACATTTCCCCAGACTTGAGTTGAACGACTACGCCGTTACCATGCTTAAACACGGCCAGCGCCCCCAGTTTACCGAAGACATTTCCGCCGAACAGCCCATCCGCGTATACAGCCGAGACGGCACATTTATCGGACTGGTGGAATATCAAAAAGAAATAGGCCGTCTGAAAGCCTTGCGCCTGATGAATACCGCCGACCAATAACTTCCTGCAAAGAGAGCCAATCATGAAAGTCTATACCGCCGCCCAAATGCGCGAACGCGAACAAGCAGCCGTCGATAAAGGCACAAGCTTCGACCAACTGATGGAAAACGCCGGCAGCTCTGCCGCCCAAGACCTTATGCAGCGTCATCCTCAAGCCGGACGCGCACTGATCGTTTGTGGCAAAGGCAACAACGGCGGCGACGGCTTAGTCATGGCAAGATATATGCAGGCGCAAGGTTGGCATATCGATATTCTGTTTTCACTCGGAGAAAACCTCTCCCCTTTGGCTCAAACCAATCGCGAACGACTCAACGGTTTGCCCCATATTGAATTGATATCCGTCCAAGAACTGGAAGGCCGTCTGAAAAACGGTTACGACATCATTATCGAAGGCATATTCGGCACAGGCTTCAGCGGCGCACTTCCAACCGAAATCGCCGCCCTCTGCCGCCAACTCAATCATTCAGACGGCCTGAAAGTCGCCCTCGATATTCCCACCGGCCTCAACTGCGACACCGCCGAAGCCGATCTCGATACATTCCGTGCAGACCTGACCTACACCTTTGCCGCCTACAAACCGGCACACTTAAGCGAGTCCGGCAAAATCTATTGTCAAGAAACCGTCTGTTTGCCTATTGGCATTGATTAAAAAAGCAAATAATATGTCATATTTAAATCGCTTTATTTTTAGAAACAACACATTCTAAAAAAACACGCGAATTAATTTACAAGCCAATCATCAACGACACGGAAACAGACAATGAACGAACAAGAATACCGCCAAACTTTTAAAGAAGATCAGGCTGTCGGCTGGGAAGCCATCGATACTGCGCTTAAAGCACTTTATGGTGATATCAAACCTCGTCATTACGGCTCTATTATCAAATACATTCTAGGTGGTGATGACCCATTAGACGGTAGTAGTATTTATGATTGCGAAGAGCAAACCTTCCATCGCCACATTGTTTCCTACGGCATGAGCGAACTTTACTTTAATCCAGAACTTGCCGGTGCAGATTACAGTAAATGGGGATTTGAATTTACCTTCCGCACTCCTCCTTACGATCAGGATCCAGATTCCGACTACAACACCAAACACGAGCCTTATTGGGCAGTCAATATGATGAATAACCTTGGCCGTTACGTTTTTGAAAGCGGCAACTGGTTTGAAGCCTACCACTTTACTTCAACTAACGGCCCTATCCGAATGGATACAGAAACCGCCATCGTCGGCGTAGCCTTCGCACCAGACCCCAAGCTGCCCGCTATCAAAACGCCAAACGGCGAAGTTCAATTTCTGCAGATAGTCGGCCTTACCCAGCCCGAGCTTGACTGGCTCTGGCAAGATCCAACAACCAAACGTTGCCAAGAGCTGATCGATATGATGCGCAAAGACAATCCGCTGTTGATTACCGATTTAGCGCGTACAAAAAGCTATGTACAACCCTAATTGATTAAACCGAAGGCCGTCTGAAAACAGATTTTCAGACGGCCTTCGGTTTATATTTCAAATAAAAAATAGCAACTTACTTCCAAATCTGCGCCAATTTAATCCCCAGCGCCGTCAAACCAAACGAACCGAAAACATGCAGACAGGTTGCCATCAAAGCCATGCCCCAACGTTGCGCCTGCATCAAACCCACCATTTCTACTGAAAAACCTGAAAATGTGGTCAAGCTGCCGAGAAAGCCGGTAATCCAAAGCAAACGCCATTGCGGATCGGTTAAGAGTTCCGCCAATACACCGATCAGCAACGCACCCAGCCAGTTTGCCGCCAATGTACCGATAGAAAAAGGCGCAGAAGACACCAGCACCAAGCCAAACAGCCAACGCAATACAGCCCCGACAACGGCACCGCAAACAATGGGAAAAATATAAGCAAACATAACAAGTTAAACATTCAATTCAAAAAACAGGCCATCCGGTCATGAGGCCGTCTGAAAACCAAGCAAGGATGCCTTCATATCTTATTGCCAAATCTTAGGCGCGGATTTCAAATACCTGTCGTCATCGAAAGTACAAATCCATTGCGGCTTGAGCGCGATGAAAATAGCTGTTGAAATACCGCTCAAAAATGCCTCCGCCCAAGCGATTAAGAAGAAAACAGGAAAAGCGGTTTTCCATAATACCGTCGTATCAAATACATCCGCCCAGTCCAACAAACCGACCAAAATTAAGCCGGTAAACACCATGCCGACCGCCGCGGCCCAGAAACCATTCAGAAAAATAAAGATAAAGATATTGGCAGGCAAACGCGACACCCAATGGCGGAAACCTAAGTTCACCAACAAAGGCGGAAGCAATACGGACAAGGCGTTGATGGGGAACATATGCCAATCGCCCCAAAGCCACAAATACGGAAAAAACAGCAATACGCCAAGGCAGAATGCGGCAGAGGTGCCCAGCATTAAAGCCGTCAAGTTTAAGGCAAGCAAATGATAGCTCATGCCGGCCAGTTGTCCGCTTTCCGGGGAGGCATTCAAACTCCAAGCCAGCGGCAACATCACGGCAGCCACCAAGAATGCGGAACGATGCTGCGATACCGACACCCATGCCTGCTTTGCACACAAAGCAAAAATCACCAGCAACACAGGCCATGCCACCATCACGACACCAACGGGAAACCATCCGTTTTGAAAAATCATCATCTCATCCGCAAAATGTTCAGACGGCCTATTATACGCGTCTCAAGCCATAGCTTTGACAATCCTGCCTGCCTTTGCCGTTAAAGCTTGTTTCGGCTGGTTTTGTTTACCCGAAAAAAGCGTTAGAATAACGGACTTTGCCGTTTAATTAAGGGGATGGACGCATGCTTTGGAAAATATTGGCTTTAATTCTTCTAGCTGTCATAGCCGGCTTGTTCTGGTGGCGCCAGAAACAAGAGCAAAAGTGGCGCCAAGAATTGGCCCGACTCAGTGGCGACGAACAAGAAATAAACGAAGAAGACAGCTCGGTCGGTTTTTCCGGCCAACTGGACAGCCTGAAACGTTTGTTCAGCATGAACAAGCGCACTGCCGACAACCATAAAATCGCCCGCATCCGCCTGCTTTCCGCGATCGAACACAATAAAATGCAACGCGCCGAAACAGAAGAACACGCAGCAGATCCAGTTGCCGAAGAGCCGGAACACATCGCAGCTACCGAAGAAGAAATCAAAGCTGCGCCTAAAACCCGTAAATCTGCCAAACCGGAACGTATTCCCCAAATCACGCCGTTTGCACAAATGGAAACACCCGAATACAGCCCGTCTTTGGTGCAAAACAGCAATTTTGAAGAAATCACATTGGAAGAAGCCACCCGTTCCCTGCACGAAGCGGCGGTTGAAGAATGGAACGAGCATTTGGCCGAAAAAAATGCGCCGATTTACAAAGACGAAATCGAAACCCCATTGTTGCGCGCTTCATCCCTGCCGATGACAGGCATGGAAATCATCGACTACAACGACCCTATCTTGCGCCGCACACGCGAGCGTGCCTTGGCGCGTGCCAATAATGTCCGCGTAGCAGAAGCCAATGCGCCGCATATCGAAACCGTTCAGACGGCCTTAAGAACTGCCGAAAAAGAAGCCATCCTCCCCTATACTTCCATGCAGGCATTCCCTTCTGAAATCCAAGCGGAAGATATTCACGACAACCTTGCCCGCCGTACCGCCGCTCGCCACAAACTGGCCGCGGCCGTCGCCCCTTTGCGCGACTACTCTCCGCGCACCATCGAAAATGACGAAATTCTGGCCAACTTGGGACAAATCAGCCGTCCTGCCAGCCTGCGCCGTCAAGTTCGCTATACCGAAGCGGCCGCCGAAAGATGGGCGCGTAAACAAGCTGCTACGGAAGCTGTTGCACCACAACCTGCCGCACCGGCAACGCCATCCCGTCCGAAACCGGCTGCGCCTGTTAAAAAATCCCCTTATATTTCCCGACCTGCTGCGCCAAACGCAACCGTAGTCGAGCCACCTGCCGTACCGGTTGTCCCTATGGCTAAAACCGATATCCCCGAACCGCCCGTTTTCCAAACCACGATTGCGCCGATTGATATCCCCGAGCCGCCTACTTTTGAACATAAAATCCAAGTACCGATTTTTGATTCGCAAGTCAATGCGCATGTCAGCAATCAGCCTGAACGCAGTATCCACGATTATTTAATCAGCGAATCTGCTGTCGAAGAAACAGAATTCGATGGTGAGCCGGAAGCTCCTGTACAAGCGGAAGCAGAAGCTATTCAAGCGGTTGAAACCATTGAACCCATTGAATCTGTTGAAACAATCGCAAGGCCGTCTGAATATACGCAGACAGTCGTTGAAACACCTGTTCAAAGCGTAGAACCAAGCGTTCAAGAGAGTACGCCAAGTGTAGCTATTCCAGCTTCGGCAACACTGACCGAGGCATACCTGCCGACTACCGCCCTGCTTCTGCCGCCGCAGTTTGATCCAAGCGCATCGCAAACTGAAGAACAGTTGTTGGAAAACAGCATTACCATCGAAGAAAAACTGGCCGAGTTCAAAGTTAAAGTCAAAGTGATGGACTCCTATTCCGGCCCGGTCATTACGCGTTATGAGATTGAGCCTGATGTCGGTGTACGCGGCAGTGCCGTTTTGAACCTTGAAAAAGACTTGGCGCGCTCGCTTGGCGTGGCTTCCATCCGCGTGGTGGAAACCATCCCAGGCAAAACCTGCATGGGCTTGGAATTGCCTAATCCGAAACGCCAAATGATCCGCCTGAGCGAAATCTTCAATTCGCCTGCATTTACCGAGTCCAAATCCAAACTGACCCTCGCACTCGGCCAAGACATCACCGGCCAGCCTGTCGTCACCGACTTGGCCAAAGCGCCGCATCTGCTGGTTGCCGGTACGACCGGTTCGGGTAAATCCGTGGGCGTGAACGCCATGATTCTGTCCATGCTCTTCAAAGCAACGCCGGAAGACGTGCGCATGATTATGATTGACCCGAAAATGCTGGAGCTGAGCATTTACGAAGGCATTCCGCACCTGCTCGCCCCTGTCGTAACCGATATGAAGCTGGCCGCAAACGCGCTGAACTGGTGCGTCAACGAAATGGAAAAACGCTACCGCCTGATGAGCTTTATGGGCGTGCGCAACCTTGCCGGCTTCAACCAAAAAATTGCCGAAGCCGCCACGCGTGGCGAAAAAATCGGCAGCCCGTTCAGCCTAACGCCTGAAGACCCTGAGCCATTGGAAAAACTGCCGTTTATCGTGGTCGTTGTAGATGAATTTGCCGACCTAATGATGACCGCCGGTAAGAAAATTGAAGAACTGATTGCCCGTCTTGCCCAAAAAGCACGCGCAGCCGGCATCCATTTGATTCTTGCCACCCAACGCCCAAGCGTGGATGTCATCACCGGCCTGATTAAAGCCAATATTCCGACACGCATTGCCTTCCAAGTATCCAGCAAAATCGACAGCCGCACGATTCTTGATCAAATGGGTGCGGAAAACCTGCTCGGCCAAGGCGATATGCTGTTCCTTCCGCCCGGCACCGGCTATCCGCAACGTGTACACGGCGCATTCGCTTCCGACAACGAAGTACACCGCGTAGTGGAATACCTGAAACAATTCGGCGCACCCGATTATATCGACGATATTTTAAGCAGCGGTTCCACCGAAGACTTTACCGGCACCAGCCGCAGCAACGACAGCGACCTCGACCCCATGTATGACGAAGCCGTTTCCGTTGTCTTGAAATCGCGTAAGGCCAGCATTTCCAATATCCAACGCCAACTGCGCATCGGCTACAACCGCGCTGCCCGCCTGATTGACCAAATGGAAGCCGACGGTATTGTTTCCCCGGCGGAAAACAACGGCAACCGCACCATCTTGGCACAAAGCAGCGACCATCTGGATTAATTTATCCTCGCTTAAATCAAGGCCGTCTGAAACTTTCAGACGGCCTTTTTAAATCAGATAATGTGTTCAGAGATTCCAATCAAATAAACAAGCAAATAAGTAATCTATAAACAACATTTCTTACAAATCTAAATGCTTTTGCATTAACGGCATTTGCTTCACAAAAAAACAAGGTTCAATCAACCAAACTCGACCTGCAAAATGCATATTTCTACCCGTTTGTCACCATTTTCAGACGGCCTTTTGTCAAGACCGGAAAAAACAGGTAAATCCGTTTTTCGATTAGAAACAATATTATTATGATTCATGCCCTCGGCAACACCCCAACCTTTACGAGGAAAAACAAATGAAAAAATATTTTGCAGAATTTTTCGGCACTTTCTGGCTGGTATTCGGCGGCTGCGGCAGCGCAGTATTGGCAGCAGCCTACCCTGAACTCGGCATTGGCTTTGCCGGTGTCGCCTTGGCGTTCGGCTTGACCGTACTGACCATGGCTTACGCCGTCGGCCATATTTCCGGCGGCCACTTCAACCCTGCCGTTTCCGTCGGCCTTTTCATCGGCGGCCGTTTCAACGGTAAAGACTTGTTGCCTTACATCGTATCCCAAGTCATTGGTGCGATTGCCGCTGCAGGCGTTCTGTATCTGATTGCTTCCGGTAAAACCGGTTTTGATGCTGTTGCTTCCGGCTTTGCCAGCAATGGTTTCGGCGAGCACTCTCCTAACGGTTACGACATGATGGCCGCGTTGCTGATCGAATTCGTACTGACTGCATTCTTCCTGATCATCATCATGGGCTCTACCGACAAACTGGCTCCGGCCGGCTTCGCCCCTATCGCCATCGGCCTGGGTCTGACCCTGATTCACTTGATCAGCATTCCTGTGACCAATACTTCCGTCAACCCTGCACGCTCTACCGGCGTTGCCTTGTTCCAAGGCGGCTGGGCTGTTGAACAACTGTGGTTGTTCTGGTTGGCCCCTATTGCCGGCGCAGCAGTTGGCGCGGCTATTTACCGCTTTGTTTTGGCAAACAACGACAACAAATGATCTAAACGGAATGATATTTCCGGTGCGGCCGACACCCTAAACCGTCCGCATCCAAGTTGCCGAGATACAAACGCACCGCCTGACTCAGACGGTGCGTTTGTTTTTACCATGTTACAATACTTTCTTTTCCCACATTCTCAAACCATCATGCAAACCTTACCTTTTCAAACCGATATCGCCGCCAGAATGCTGGTCAATACTGAAAACGAAACCATCCATCCCGATGCCGTATTCGTACAAACGCAAAACGGCTATTGGATTGCTTGGCACGACCAACAAGCCGCCCTGCTTGCCCCCGACACACCACCCGATATTCCCTGCTTTTGGGTAGAAGGCGCAGAAAGCCTGGAAGAGCTGGTAAGCATGGTAGAAAACGGCGAATTTGACGAAGTCGAAGAATTTGACGGCGACGATGATGCTTGGCAAGAAGCACTCGGATGCGGCCATCATCACGAAGGACACTGCGGATGCAGCCATTGAGATGTACAAAACGCCTGCTTCCGACACTTGCCCTTTGCCTGACGCTTAACGGCTGCGTTGTAGGCGCAGCTGTCGATTTGGCTGCCACGACCGTCCTGACTGCCGGAAAATTGGTTGTCAAAGGAACGGGGGCAGTGATTGATGCCGCCATTCCTGACGGCAAAAAAGAAAAAGAAAAGAGCAAAGAAAAGCCAAAATCGGAAGAAATCATCTATAAGGAAGAGTCCTCCGATGAAGTAACGCAATAATCCTTCAGACAGCCTTGGTAAGGTAACCCATCTTACTGAGGCCGTCTGAACATTCATCCTTACATATAGCCTTGTTCACGCAAAGAACAGGTTTCTTTTGCCGTTACGATAAAATGGTCCAAGAGCGTAATATCCACCAAACTTAAAGCCTGTTTCAAACGCTCTGTAAACTGCACATCAGATTCAGACGGCCTTGCCGAACCACCCGGATGATTGTGTGCCAAAATCAAACTGTCGGCATATTCATCCAATGCCAATTTGACGATTTCACGAATATAAACCGTGTTTTCCGCCACCGTACCACGCGACAATTCCCGTACCGCAATCAATTGATTTTGACGGTTGAGCAGCAACGCAACGCTGACTTCGATTTTTTCATGCCCCAGATGCAGGCGCAGATAATCCGTAACCGATTTCGGGTTTGACAAAACCATCTGCTCCTGCAAATCCTCACACAAAATCCGCCGTCCGATTTCTTTGACTACGGCAAACTGAGTATAGCTCGCCAAACCCATGCCCTTGCAAGCAGAAAGTGTTTTGGCATCCGCACTCATCAGCTTTCCCAAGCTGCCGAACTCGCTCAACAAATAACGCGCCAAATCAACCGCGCTCATGCCGCGCGTTCCGACACGCAATAAAATAGCCAGCAACTCCGCATCACTCAACGCCGCCGCGCCGCGCTCCAACAGCTTCTCACGCGGCCGCTCCCCTTCAGGCCATTCTTTAATGCTCATGTTTTCCCTTTTTATTCATATAACGGATTTGGTTTTTATTCAGAACAAAACCATCTTGCCCGCATAAAACGCAATCCGCACGATTTTATTAAAATTAATGCAATTTGCGTATTTTATTCTATCTTGAATTATTTTTTAAGACATTTGAATATAAATTAAACCCTTTTGTGCAGAAAAACAACGTTACCCATTTTCGCTATCCTGTTCCCCTGCCTGCCTTTCCTTTCCTATTTGCTTCAAATCAGCTGCTACAAGCATTTTCATATTGCCCCTATGAGGCTTAGGCTAATATAATATTGAGTTTGCCGAGAGCAAAAGCTGAGGCTTAAACTGCTTTCTATCCACGCTGCCCGTGCGCTTTACAAGAGTTTCAGACGGCCTCCGTCCGACTCCCGCCAGCAATCAAACAGCTTTTTATCACCCATTCGAAAATCCGTTTTGCCGGTACTCGTCTTTCTTTTTGGAGTATTGCCATTATGACCGCAACCACTGCGTCTTCAGCCAAACCTTATTTGCAAATCCAAGGCTTGGTGAAAAAGTTTGGTGACAATTACGCTGTCGATAACATCGACTTGGACATCTATCAACACGAAATCTTCGCCCTTTTGGGCAGCTCAGGCAGTGGCAAATCCACACTGCTGCGCATGTTGGCAGGCATGGAAAGCCCCAATCAGGGCAAAATCATTCTTGACGGTCAAGACATTACCAAGCTTGCCCCGTACGAACGCCCAATCAACATGATGTTCCAAAGCTATGCCCTGTTCCCACACATGAGCGTTGAACAAAACATCGCTTTCGGCCTGAAACAAGACAAAATGCCTAAAGGCGAAATCGACGCCCGCGTCGAAGAAATGTTGCGCCTGGTGCAAATGACCAAATACGCCAAACGCAAGCCGCACCAACTTTCCGGCGGCCAGCAACAGCGTATCGCTTTGGCGCGCAGCCTGGCAAAACGTCCGAAAATCCTGCTGCTTGACGAACCTTTGGGCGCACTCGATAAAAAACTGCGCCAACAAACCCAACTGGAATTGGTCAACACGCTGGAACAAGTCGGCGTGACCTGCATCATGGTTACCCACGACCAAGAAGAAGCGATGACGATGGCGACCCGCATCGCCATTATGTCCGACGGCCAATTACGTCAAGTCGGCACACCTAGCGACGTGTATGACTACCCTAACAGTCGCTTTACCGCCGAATTTATCGGCGAAACCAATATTTTTGACGGCGTCGTTATTGACGACCGCGCCGATTTCTCCATCGTCAAATGTGACGGCTTGGAAAACCACGTCCGCATCGACCACGGCCTGGGCGTTCCGAACGATCATGAAATTTGGATCAGCATTCGCCCTGAAGACATTGATTTGCACAAAGAAAAACCGGAACACTTGGGCGCGCACAACTGGGCCCAAGGCACAGTCAAAGAAATTGCCTACTTGGGCAGCTTCGCGATTTACCACATCAAACTTGCCAACGGCCGTGTCGTTAAGAGCCAAGTTCCCGCACCTTATTGGTATGTGCGCAACATTACGCCGCCGACTTGGGACGAGACTGTCTATATCAGCTGGCCTGAAAACCAACCGACACCTCTGTTCAGTTAATTTGAGGGAAATGCAATGAACCTTAAAAAACTGAAAAACAAACTGTTCCGCCGCCCCGGTCAGCGTGCAGTGATTGCCGTGCCGTATATTTGGCTTTTGATTCTGTTTCTGATTCCGTTCGCCATCGTATTGAAAATCAGCTTTGCCGAACAAGAAATTGCCATTCCGCCATTTACGCCGCTGACAACGATTGATGAAGACTTAGGCCGTCTGAACATTGCCATCAGCTATCAGAACTACGCCGACATTTTCCAAAACTTTTGGAATACGCTCAATCCGTTTGGCGACAGTGAAAACAGCAATATCTATTTGATGACCTACTGGTCTTCGATTAAGACTGCGCTGACGACGACCATCATCTGCCTGTTGATCGGTTATCCAACCGCTTATGCTATTTCACGCGCCAATCCGGCTGCGCGCAACGGCCTGCTGTTGGCAATCATGCTGCCTTTCTGGACCTCTTTCCTGTTGCGTGTTTACGCATGGATGGGCTTATTGGGACACAACGGCATCATCAACAATTTCTTAATCAAATACGGAATCATCAGCGAGCCTTTAGACTTGTTCTACAATGCGTTTTCGCTGAATTTAGTGATGGTTTACGCTTATTTGCCGTTTATGATTTTGCCGCTGTACACACAACTGGTAAAACTGGACAACCGTCTGCTCGAAGCCGCTTCTGACTTGGGTGCGGGTCCGATCAAATCGTTCTTTACCATTACCCTGCCTTTGTCCAAAACCGGCATCATCGCAGGCTCTATGCTGGTCTTTGTTCCGGCCGTCGGTGAATTTGTGATTCCTGAATTGGTGGGCGGCTCTGAAAACCTGATGATCGGTAAAGTATTGTGGCAGGCATTCTTCGACCAAAACAACTGGCCGCTGGCTTCTGCCGTCGCCGTCGTCATGGTTGCCCTGTTGGTTGTACCGATTGCCCTGTTCCAACACTATGAAAACCGCGAATTGGAAGAAGGAGGCAAATAATGCAGAAAACCAAATTATCCTGGTTCTTGAAACTGATGCTCCTGCTCTCGCTGGCATTCCTCTATATTCCGCTGGTGGTTTTGGTCATCTATTCTTTCAATGAATCCAAACTGGTTACCGTTTGGGGCGGTTTCTCAACCAAATGGTACGGCGCATTGATGGAAAACGACACCATCTTGGAAGCGGCCTGGCTATCATTGCGTATCGCCATCGTTTCCTCGTTTGCTGCCGTGGCACTCGGCACATTGGCAGGCTACGCCATGGCACGGATTAAACGTTTCCGCGGCAGCACCCTGTTTGCCGGTATGATTTCCGCGCCTATGGTGATGCCTGATGTGATTACCGGTTTGTCCATGCTTCTGTTGATTATTCAGGTGCAAATGTTCCTGCAAGGCAGCGAATTGCTGCAATCGCTCTACTTCGATCGCGGTTTCTTCACCATCTTCCTCGGCCACACCACGCTTTGCATGGCGTACATTACCGTCGTCATCCGCTCGCGCCTGGTGGAATTGGATCAATCCTTGGAAGAAGCCGCTATGGACTTGGGTGCCCGTCCGCTGAAGATTTTCTTCGTGATTACCCTGCCGCTGATTGCCCCTGCGATTGCTTCCGGCTTCCTCTTGGGCATTACCCTGTCTTTGGACGACTTGGTCATTACCTCCTTCCTATCGGGCCCGGGTTCATCGACATTGCCGCAAGTGATTTTCTCCAAAATTAAACTCGGCCTTGACCCTCAGATGAACGTTTTGGCAACCATCCTGATCGGTATCATCGGTACGCTGGTGATTGTCGTCAACTACTGGATGATGCGTCAGGCAACCAAACGGGAACGCGAGGCTGCCGAAGCCTACCGCCAAGAAAAATTGGCAGCCGAGAAAGCCGCCTAATATGCAGACAGGCTGTCCGATAAAGCGTCGGAACAGCCTGTTTTATTAACTGCATCTTATCCTTTCAGACGGCCTGAATCTAAGCCCACATTTAAGGCCGTCTGAAAACCAATTTCAATGAAGTGAAAACCAACCTAAAGCTCAAATCATGATCAATCCCAGCTTCAAAGAATACCTTCCTTCCTACTATGTCAGCACAGCCAATCCCCATCCGTCTTATCCGACGCTTGAAGGCCGTCTGAAAACTGAAACCTGCGTTATCGGCGGCGGCTTGACCGGTTTATGCACCGCCCTACCACTTGCCGAAAACGGCCATGAAGTCATCGTACTTGAAGCCGCACGTATCGGTTTCGGCGCATCAGGCCGCAGCGGTGGACAAGTCATCAGCGATTTTGCCTGCGGCATGGAAGAGATCGAAAAACAAGTCGGCTTAGAACAGGCCCAATGGTTCTGGCAGCAATCTCTGCAAGCCGTTGAACTGGTTGACTCGCGCATTCAAAAACACAACATCCAATGCGATTGGCAACGCGGCTACGCGACCGTCGCCGTCCGTCCTCAGCATTGGGAAGAATTGCAACAATGGCACGAACACGCCCAAAAACATTATGGCGCAAGCCATTACCAGCTTTGGGATAAAGTCACGCTGAAACAACAACTAGCCAGCGATATGTATCAAGGCGCGCAATTTGATCCTTTATCCGGCCACTTGCACCCGCTCAATTACACCCTAGGCATTGCCAAAGCGGCAGCCGATGCAGGCGCACAACTTTTTGAGCAATCCCCAATGTCGCGTATCGAGCCATGCGATAACGGCTGGCTGGTTCACACGCCCAATGGCAGCGTTGAGTGCAAAAACCTCGTTTATGCCGTCAATACTTATGCCGGTTTACACCCGAAATTCAAAGTATTGGAACAAAAAGCCATTGCCGTCAGCACCTTTATCATCGCCACCGAGCCTCTGGGCGAGCGTGCTAAAGACCTGATCCGCAACAATATGGCCATCTGCGACAACCGCCACATCCTCGACTACTACCGCCTCAGCGCCGACGGCCGCCTGCTCTTTGGCGGCAAAGACAACGAATTTATCGACGATCCAGACCGCATGACCGAACTCGTCCGCCAAGACATGCTAAAAGTTTTCCCACAACTTGCCGATGTCAGAATCGAGCATTCTTGGGGCGGCGAATGCGACATTACGCGCAACCTCGCTCCACATTTCGGCCGCCTCGCCCCTACCGTTTTCTTTGCACAAGGCTATTCCGGACACGGCATGGCAATTACCGGCATTGCCGGTTTGGCGATTGCCGAAGCCATCATGGGTGATGACGGCCGTCTGAAACCTTTCGAGCAGCTGCGCCACAGCAATATCATCACCCAACCATTACTGCGCAAACTCGGCTCCTACCTCGGTTCCAAATACTACCAGTGGAAAGACAGCCACTAAACCCAAACGACAAACATATTTCAGACGGCGGCAGATTCAAGTAGAATTTAGGCCGTCTGAAAGCGTAGACACGACAAAATTCAATCATTTATCAGCAAGGAAACCATCATGAGCAACCATCACAAACTCATCATCCTCGGCTCCGGCCCTGCCGGCTATACTGCCGCCGTCTATGCCGCCCGTGCCAACCTCAACCCTGTGATCATTACCGGCGTTGAGCAAGGCGGACAACTGATGACCACCACCGAAGTGGACAACTGGCCTGCCGACGCAGAAGGCGTACAAGGTCCGGAACTGATGGCCCGTTTCCAGGCTCATGCCGAACGCTTCGGTACTGAAATGATTTTCGACCAAATCCACACCGTTGATTTGCAAAACCGTCCGTTTACCCTCAAAGGCGACATGGGCGAATACACCTGCGATGCGCTCATCGTTGCCACCGGCGCATCCGCCAAATATTTAGGTTTGCCAAGCGAAGAAACCTTTGCCGGCAAAGGCGTTTCCGCCTGCGCGACTTGTGACGGTTTTTTCTATAAAAAACAATATGTTGCCGTGGTCGGCGGTGGTAATACCGCTGTAGAAGAAGCTCTCTACCTTGCCAATATCGCCAACACCGTTACCCTGATTCACCGCCGCGACAGCTTCCGCGCCGAAAAAATCATGGTGGACAAACTGATGCAACGGGTTGAAGAAGGTAAAATCATCCTCAAGCTCAACAGCTCGGTCGATGAAATCTTGGGCGACGAAAGCGGCGTTACCGGTGCACGCCTGAAACACAATGATGGAAGCACTGAAGAAATCGCTGTAAAAGGCGTTTTCATCGCCATCGGCCACAAACCCAACACCGACATCTTCAAAGGCCAACTCGATATGGATGAAACCGGCTACCTGAAAACCAAAGGCGGTACCGGTGACAATGTCGGCGCAACCAATATCGAAGGCGTATGGGCGGCAGGCGACGTCAAAGACCATACCTACCGTCAGGCCATCACCAGCGCAGCTTCCGGCTGCCAAGCCGCGCTTGATGCCGAACGTTGGCTTGACCGTCACGGCGTATAAGCCTCTAAACTACGCCCTATTCTTTAAAACATAATCAAAAGGCCGTCTGAAATTTCAGACGGCCTATAATCTATCTGCACACTCAAATATTCATTTTAGAAGCAAATTTATATCAAATAAGTACTTTTGCTTTATAATAACGACAAATACCCAACAAACAGGGAACGAACATGAAAAAAACACTAATGACACTTATCCTTTGCGCACTGACTCCTGCCGCCCTGGCTGCCGACACTTACGGCTACCTGGCCATGTGGCAAAACCCAGCCGACAGCAATGAAGCGCTGCAAATCAAAACCACCAAAGAAAATGCCACCCAACTGGATGCGACGGCAGAACTCGAAACATTCTGCAAAGGCCAAGATGCCTTAGCCGGTATCAGCGCAGGCCAAGCAACAGGCTGTAAAACAGTTGTCCCTCTGCACAACACCTGTATCGCTGTTGCCTACCCTAAAGCCATGGGCAAATTGACTGCTCAAAACGTAGTGGCTATTACCTCCCCACGTTTCAAAACCGTGCATCAAATTGCCTTGAACCAATGCATCAAAAAATACGGCTCTCAAGGACAATGTGCTTTAGAAACAGTCTATTGCACTTCTGAAACCTACTATCAAGGTACGGTCAAAACCCTTTGGGAAAAAATCAAATCCATTTAAGGTCGTCTGAAAATAAAACCGGCTTGCCCGATATTCTCCATATCACGGCAAGCCGGTTTTTTATTCTGGCTTTTATTTGCTGTTTTTTTCCAACAATTTGGCCACAACGCCTTCAGCCTGTTTTACCAAATCAGGATTGGTTCGGAAGTGGTTTTCATCGTTCAAAGAGTAGCTGACAGTAGAAACCGCGTACTTCGTACTTCTCAACACAAATACGCCTTTACGCAAGATTTCGTTATTGCCTTTGGTCTTGTAACGCAGATTATACGGGCAAGAAGAATCATACAGTTTGCCGCGGTTGTCCACTGTCACAATAGTGCTGCCAATGCCGCGTTTTGCCAAAGCTTTAGACAAAGCACGATCCAAATCATGCGGTCTTACTTTTGCATTTTGAATGATGCAGACATGTTTGATGCTGGTCAGCTCTTCAGGTTTCAATACTCTTTGTTCAGTAGTGGAACACGCGCCTAGCAATAATACGGCTGAAGCTGCCGCTAAAATCATGGTTTTCATCTGTTTTCCTTTTTAAAATTTTCAAACAATAAATATTCAGACGGCCTTTATCAAAAGGCCGTCTGAAAAAATCAACGTACGTTTTTCATCAAACGTTGTTTCTCACGCTTCCAATCCGCTTCTTTCAGGCTTTGGCGTTTGTCATGCTGTTTCTTACCCTTGGCCAAACCGATTTCTACTTTGATTCTACCGCGGGTGTAATGCAGGTTTAAGGGCACAATCGTATAACCGGCGCGTTCGGTTTTGCCAATTAATTTGTTGATTTCCGATTGTTTCAACAATAACTTACGCGGACGGACAGGGTCGGGTTTGACGTGTGTCGAGGCAGTGGGCAACGCGGTAATGTGGCAGCCCACCAAATAGAACGCGTCTTTTTTCCAGTAGATATAGCTTTCTTTTAATTGCACGCGTGCAGCGCGGATGGCTTTGACTTCCCATCCTTCCAATACTATACCGGCTTCGATTTGGTCTTCGATAAAGAAATCGTGAAAGGCTTTTTTATTATTGGCAATACTCATTGTGCTGATTCTTTACAAACTTTTCAGACGGCCTATTTTATCAGGCATGCTTAAAAAATAAAACGGCAAACGGTTTTGAAACGTTTATTCGCTTAAAACATGGCGGCGGTAAAAGCGGTCTATATCGGCAATCGCTTTTTCATCTTCAGGGCGCAAATCCAATTTCAAATCGGCAAGGCGGATCAAAATTTGGTCTTCACGCTCGGCAACGGCGCAGCTGACCTCGCCTTCGCTGCGGAAATGACGGATAAGCTCGTCCAACTGGTTTAAAGCATTTTGATAAGATGAATTTGGATTCATAATTTTTAACTCGAACGCCCATAAAAAATGGCGGGAAACCCCGCCATGATTTTACGGCTTATGCCGCGCATTTGATTAAGCAGCTTGAATGTTAGCAGCTTGTTTGCCTTTAGGGCCGGTGGTTACGTCGAAAGACACGCGTTGGCCTTCTTTCAGGGTTTTGAAACCTTCCATGTTGATCGCTGAGAAGTGAGCGAACAAATCTTCGCCGCCTTCGTCAGGAGTGATGAAACCAAAACCTTTAGCGTCGTTAAACCATTTTACGATACCGGTTGCCATTAGAAACTTCCTATACTTAAAAATTAACAAAATCAGCAAAACAAGGCATACAGCAAACTAAAACGTTCAGCGTTTCTCCCACGTATTGCATACGCGGTCGAGTGCCAACTTCTGCTTAACCGTCTTTTTACATTTGTTAAGACAAAACGTCAAGCTATGTTTTCAAAAAAGTGGGAAAATAGAAAAAATTGGCCGAAATACAACAGAAAACGGTTTGCACTCTAAAACAGGCCGTCTGAAAACTGAAATCTAAGCTTATGAACCATCCGAATACCGACCACCAATCCGATACCCTGCTCAGCGATATCAACACGCAACCGCCGAAACGTTACGGCGTATTTTTATTGAACGACGATTACACCACTATGGAATTTGTCGTCGAAATCCTGACCGAAGTCTTTATGCTTGCACAAGAACAGGCCGTGGCCGTCATGCTGCTGGTGCACCACGAAGGCAAAGGCCTGTGCGGCACCTACACGCGCGATATTGCGCAAACCAAGCAGCATCAGGTCATGGAACGCGCCAAAGCTGAAGGGCATCCGCTCAAATGTATAGTCGAAGAGGTTTAAACCATGCTTTCACCCGAATTGGAACACATCCTGCAACTGCTCTACCGTGAAGCACGCAACGCGCGTTATGAGTTTATCAGCTTGGAACACCTGCTTTTGGTGCTGATAGAAGAAGATGCGGCTGTGCCAAACGTCTTGAAGCTGTGCGGTGCGGATTTGAAAGTCCTGTCCGAGCAGCTGGCCGCCAGTGTTGCCGAAAATACGCCGCAAATTCCCGATCATCTTCTGGATACGGTCGAAACCCAACCGACATTGGGCTTCCAACGCGTCATCCAACGGGCAATGGTGCATACCCAGTCTGCCGGTAAAGCCGCAGTAGAGCCTTTGGATATTTTGGTTGCCATGATGAGCGAATCCGAAAGCCATGCCGTTTATTTCCTCAAATTGCAATCTATTACGCGCTTTGAAGTCTTGCGTTGCATTGCCCATGGCTCGCCCGATGACGAAGACGGCAATGATTCAGACAGCCTGGAGCGTGAAGGTGAGGAAGCAGAACCAAAAACCGGCTCACTTTCCGACTACACCGTCAACCTCAACGCCGAAGTCAAAGCCGGCCGTATCGACCCTTTGATTGGTCGCAAACACGAAATGGAAAGGCTGGTGCAAATCCTGTGCCGACGCCGCAAAAACAATCCTCTTTTGGTAGGCGAAGCAGGCGTTGGCAAAACCGCGCTGGCGGAAGGTTTGGCGCACCAAATCGTCAACGGCGATATTCCCGACGCGCTTAAAGAAGCCGAAGTGTACGCACTGGATATGGGTTCGCTTTTGGCGGGCACGAAATACCGCGGCGACTTTGAAGCGCGGGTTAAATCCGTCTTGAAACAGCTCGAAAAAATCCCGCACGCCATTTTGTTCATCGACGAAATCCACACCATCATCGGCGCAGGCAGTACCAGCGGCGGCACGATGGACGCGTCCAACCTGCTCAAACCCGCATTGGCGAAAGGCTCGCTACGCTGCATCGGCGCAACCACTTACGACGAATACCGCACCATTTTCGACAAAGACCATGCCTTAAGCCGCCGCTTCCAAAAAATCGACGTGGTTGAACCCACCGTCTCCGAAACCGTGCAAATCCTGCGCGGCTTGAAACCGATGTTTGAAGATTTCCACCAAGTGCGCTACACCCAAGGCGCACTTGAAGCCGCAGCCGAACTTTCCGCCCGCTACATCAACGAACGTTTCCTGCCCGACAAAGCCATAGACGTAATGGACGAAGCAGGCGCGGCACAACGGATTCTGCCCAAATCCAAACAGAAAAAAGTCATCGGCAAAGCGCAAATCGAAACCGTCATCGCCAAAGTCGCGCGGATTCCTGAAAAAACCGTGTCGCACGACGACAAACAAGTGTTGCAATTCCTCGGCCGCGATTTAAAAAACATGGTTTACGGTCAGGAAAACGCCATCGATGCGTTGGTTGCCGCCGTCAAAATGTCGCGCTCCGGCCTTGCCCTGCCCGACAAACCGATAGGCAGTTTCCTCTTCTCCGGCCCTACCGGCGTCGGCAAAACTGAAGTTGCCAAACAGCTTGCCTACTCGATGGGCGTACCGCTGCAACGCTTCGATATGTCCGAATACATGGAACGCCACGCCGTATCGCGTCTCATCGGCGCGCCGCCGGGCTACGTCGGCTTTGAACAAGGCGGCCTTTTAACCGAAGCCGTCAACAAACAGCCGCATTGCGTGTTACTCTTGGACGAAATCGAAAAAGCCCACCCCGATATTTTCAACGTCCTCCTGCAAGTCATGGACGCAGGCAAACTGACCGACAACAACGGCAAGAGCGCCGATTTCCGCAACGTCATCCTGATTATGACCACCAACGCAGGCGCGGAAAGCCTCAGCCGCCCCAGCCTCGGCTTTACGGCCAAACGCGAACGCGGCGATGAAATGCAGGCAATCAACAAGCTCTTCACGCCCGAGTTCCGCAACCGCTTGGACGCGATTATCCCGTTTGCACCCCTGTCCAAACCCGTCATTGCCAAAGTCGTGGACAAATTCCTGCTCCAGCTCGAACACCAGCTCCTCGACAAAAAAGTCGAAGCCGAGTTCATGCCGGCATTGCGCAAATATCTGGCGGAAAAAGGTTTCGACCCGCAAATGGGCGCGCGCCCGATGCACCGCCTGATTCAGGAAAAAATCCGCAAACCGCTCGCTGACGAACTCCTGTTCGGCAAACTCGCCGACGGCGGCTTCGTGCGGATAGACTGGGATGCGGCAAAAGAAGAAGCCGTGTTGAAGTTTAAGAAAAACAAGGTTAAACCTGAAGCAGAAACTGTTTAACCATTTGAAAAATAAAAGGCCGTCTGAAATTTCAGACGGCCTTTTTATCTCAATCAAAAATCCGATTTACAAGACGGATTTAACAGTAGCAACCACATTGTCTACGGTAAAGCCGAATTCTTTAAACAGCAAATCAGCAGGTGCTGACTCGCCGAAGCGATTGATACCGACTACTGCGCCGTTCAAACCGACGTATTTATACCAACCGTCGGCGTGTCCGGCTTCTACGGCTACACGTGGCAAGCCTTCGGGCAGAACGGCAGCTTTATAGGCGGCATCTTGGCGGTCGAATACGTTGGTGGACGGCATGGAAACGACACGCACGGCAATACCTTGTTCTGCCAATACTTTTTGCGCTTCCAGAGCCAATTCAACTTCAGAACCAGTGGCAATGATGACGGCTTGGGCATTGCCTTGGGCTTCGCTGATGACGTAGCCACCGCGTTTGATGTCATTCAGTTGCTGTTCGTTGCGTGCTTGGAATTTCAGGTTTTGACGGCTGAAAATCAAGCTGGACGGATGATCAGCCGCTTTAACGGCTTCAGACCACGCCACCAAGGATTCAACAGTATCGCACGGACGCCATACATCCATATTTGGAATCAGGCGCAGGGTGGCGGTTTGTTCGATGGGTTGGTGGGTCGGGCCGTCTTCACCGAGGCCGATGGAGTCGTGGGTAAACACAAATACTGGGTTGATTTTCATCAGCGCCGCCATGCGCAGGGCGTTGCGTTCGTATTCGCTGAACATCAGGAAAGTCGCGCCGAAGGGTTTCACACCGCCGTGCAAGGCAAGGCCGTTCATGATGGCGCCCATGCCGAACTCGCGTACGCCGTAGTGGATGTAGTTGCCGCCGTGTTCGCGGGTAACGGAGACGCTATTTGACCAGTCAGTCAGATTGGATGGCGTCAAGTCGGCAGAACCGCCCACCAACTCAGGCAGCTCTTTGGCCAGAATTTCGATGCTGTTTTGGCTGGCTTTACGGGTGGCGATGGTTTCGGCTTTGGCACACACTTCTTTCAATGCGGCTTGAACGTATGCATCGAAGTTATCCGGCAGTTTTTTATCCATGCGGCGCACGAATTCTGCGGCTTCGGCAGGGTATTTGGCTTGATATTGAGCGAAGAGCTCGTTCCATTTGGCCTCAAGTTTTGCGCCTTTTTCTTTTGCATTCCATGCGGCATAGATTTCTTGCGGAATTTCAAACGCAGGATATGTCCAACCCAAATGTTTGCGCGTGGCTTCGATTTCGTCCGCACCCAAAGGCGCACCGTGGGTTTTGTGGCTGCCTTCTTTGTTGGCGCTGCCTTTACCGATTAAGGTTTTGCAGCAGATAAGGGACGGTTTGCCAGTTTCGGCTTTGGCCGCTTCAATGGCCGTCTGAATGGCATCGGTATCATGACCGTTTACATTTGGAATCACATGCCAGCCGTAGCTTTCAAAACGTTGCGGGATGTTTTCGGTAAACCAGCCGTCTACTTTACCATCGATGGAAATATTGTTGTCATCATATAAAACAATCAGCTTGCCCAAGCCCAAAGTGCCGGCGAGCGAACAGGCTTCGTGCGACACGCCTTCCATCATGCAGCCGTCGCCCATGAAGACGTAGGTGTGGTGGTCAACGATGTTCAAGCCGTCTTTATTGAATTCGGCAGCCAAGATTTTTTCGGCCAAAGCCATACCCACTGCGTTGGCAATACCTTGTCCCAACGGGCCGGTCGTGGTTTCCACGCCGTCGGTGTAACCGTATTCGGGGTGGCCGGGGGTTTTGCTGTGCAATTGGCGGAAGTTTTTCAAGTCTTCGATGGATACATTGTAGCCGGTCAGGTGCAACAGGCTGTACAGCAGCATGGACGCGTGGCCGTTGGAGAGGATGAAACGGTCACGGTTGTAGAATTTAGGATTGGCAGGGTTATGGTTGAGGAACTTCGTCCACAATACTTCCGCCATTTCCGCCATACCCATAGGTGCGCCGGGGTGGCCGGAGTTGGCTTTCTGTACGGCATCGACTGAGAGGAAACGGATTGCGTTTGCCAGTTGAGACATGGTTTGACCTTCCTTGGACAAGATTGGAAATATGAAAAAAGGTGTACCGATTATCGCCTGAATCAGCCGTGCTTTCAAGGATGGCTTTTGATATTCGCTTTGTCAGACGGCCTGTTTCCACTCGGTTGCCCGAAACAGACAGGATAGATGATATTAACTGTTATTTCGTTTTGAAACAGTGCTTTATATATTTTTATCGTGTAAATAGCAAATCACTATAAGTTTGTACACAAGCTGAACCGTAAACCTTTGAATACCGCCCTTTTCAGACGGCCCTACATCAAACGGCCGCAAGGAATCCGTTGTTAAGACGAAGTCCTTCTTTTGCTTTGAATAGAGTCAAATGTTATGATTTGTATGCACGCGAAAGGCCGTCTGAAAATATTCACATCCAACTACTACCATGACAACAGGCTTGTGTGCACTTCATCAAGGAACACTGAAATGTCACCAGAAAACCAAGCTGAAAACACCACACCCTCAACAGAAAAAACAGCAAAAGCCACTGCGCCCAAACCTTCCAAACCCAAATCCAGCGTGATTCAAATCCATCCTGAAGGCGAACGCATCCATCCCAAAAAGGCGGAAGGACGCTTTGCCAAACTGCGTATCGCCGCCGTATTGGCGACCCAGTTTGTATTTTACGTTATTCCATGGTTCAACTGGAGCGGCCGTCAGGCGGTTTTATTCAATATTCCTGACCGTCATTTCTTCATTTTCGGACTGTCGCTGGGCATGGGCGATTTGATTTACCTTGCCTTGCTGCTGATGATTTGCGCATTCGGATTGTTTTGGTGGACAACCATTGCCGGCCGTTTGTGGTGCGGCTATTCATGCCCGCAAACGGTTTACACCGAAATTATGCTGTGGATTGACAACTTGGTCGAAGGCGATAGAAACAAACGCCTAAAACTGGAAAAATCGCCGTGGAATTTCACCAAAATCCGCATCAAAGCCACTAAATACCTGCTGATTTTCCTTGTCTGCGCATGGACAGGCATTACCTTTGCCGGCTGGTTTGTCCCGATCCGCCAGTTTGTTCCTGATTTGTTTACCGGAGCAGCAGGCGGCGGCGCGATGTTTGCCGCAGCGTTTTACGGATTCATGACGTTCTTCTTCGCCCACATCATGCGCGAAAAAGTTTGTCTGCATATGTGTCCGTATGCACGTTTCCAAAGTGCAATGTTTGACAAAGACACGCTAATTATTTCTTACGATGCCGAACGCGGCGAACCGCGCGGCGCACGCAAGAAAACCGCCAACAAAGAAGACAGCGGCTTGGGCGACTGCATCAACTGCACCATGTGCGTGCAAGTCTGCCCCGTCGGTATCGACATCCGCAACGGTTTGCAATACCAATGTATCGGCTGTGCGGCGTGTATCGATGCCTGTGACGAAATCATGGACAAAATGGGCTACGAGCGCGGCTTGATCCGTTATACGACCGAAGGCGCGTTGGAACACGAATACCCTGAAAGCGACATCAAAAAACGCTTGAAACGTCCGCGCGTAGCCGGTTATGGCGCAGTACTCTTGGTGGTCATCATTGCCTTCCTGGTCGGCATTTCCACCCGAAAAATGGTCGAAGTCGATATCCTGAAAGACCGTGGCGTCATGGTTCGCGAAAACAGCCAAGGCTGGTTGGAAAATGCCTATAACCTGCGCATTATCAACAATAGTGAAAACGAACAACTGATGACCGCAACCGTCAAAGGCTTTGATGAAATCGCGCTGACCGGCCTGCCTGAAAACGGTATTAAAATTGCGCCGCGGGAAACCGTTACCATCCCGGTACAGGTATCTACCATTCCCGAATACGCCGACAAAGGCAGCCATCCGATCGAATTTACCTTTACCTATCGCGAGACCGGCTCTGCCGACTCCAAACCGACTACTTTAGAAGAAAAAGCAACCTTTATCGGAGAATAAACGGTGTCCCCACAACCCCAAATCAAACCTTGGTACAAACATATTTGGCCCTGGGTGCTGATGGCCGGCCCCATCTTCGTCGTTATCGCCAGCGTTTCCATGTTCTTCGTCGCAAAAGAACACACGACAGACTTGGTGTCTGACGATTACTACAAAGACGGCAAACACATCGAAATCCAACTTCACCGCGATGAAGAAGCCGTTAAACGGCAAATTCAGGTGCAGGTCTTAATCAGTCCGGATATGAACGCCGCCAAAGTATTCGTCAGCGGACAATTCGATACCAAACAGCCATTAAACCTATTGTTGATGCACCCGACGCGCAAAGCCGATGACCAAACCGTCAAGCTGCGCGCCGTAACAGTCGAGCCGCAAAACGGCCGCATGGAATACGAAGCCGTCTTTAAGCCTTTACGCCCAACCAATCATTGGTACTTGCGCGTTGAAGATGCCTCAGGCATATGGCGTGTTGAAAACAAATGGATAGTCAGCCAAGGCAATGCAGTCAACCTGACACCCATGGACAAATTGTTCGACAACGGCAAACAAGCCGCTTCAACAGAACAATAAATCCCGACCCAGGCCGTCTGAAACCTTTCAGACGGCCTGAAATCTTCATACCCTCTTATATTTATTCTCTTCCAAAGATGATTTTTTCCGATTGGCGCAGACTGACCGAAAACGAAGTCCGTATGGCAAAACAAGTTTTTGCAGACAGCATAAACTTCCACCGCATCAAAATATATCGCGGCATTCCACTTATACCCAACGCCAATACCGCCATTGTACCCAATGGAAACATATACTTTCCGCGTAAACACTGCCCCGAAGATTTCACTCAAGCCGGCATAGCCTACAAAATTTGGCTGATTCATGAGCTGACACATGTCTGGCAACACCAACACGGTCACAAAGTTTGGCTTTCCGGCCTATTCATCATGCTCAAAGGCGGATACAGAAAACGCAAAGCTTACGCCTATCCCATCCCCTTACCACACATTAACCAATTAAATATCGAACAGCAGGCAGACCTTATTGCCCACTATTTCGCAGCCACTTTTCTACCCAAAAACATTTACACCCCGCAACAGCCTATTTTTCAGACGGCCTTAGCAGATTTTCTTCACAACCCACACGACAAAAATCTATGCCCGAGATACTTGTCGGCAAAAAAACAACACTTCAAAAAGCAGAGTGAACAAATAAGCTATAATGAACAACCCGACACATCATCCAAAAGATCCCAAACCATGCCTTGGAACATACCTATTTTACTTACCTGGATGCGCGTCCTATTAATCCCCGTGTTCACCATCCTATTCTATTTACCGAACACATGGATTCAACCACAAACCGTCAACTGGACAGCCGCTATTATCTTTGCACTTGCCGCTATTACAGACTGGTTCGACGGCTTTTTGGCACGCCGCTGGAAACAAACTTCCGACTTTGGCGCATTCCTCGACCCCGTTGCCGACAAACTCATGGTCGCAGTTGCCCTGCTCCTGCTCGTCAGCCTTGGCAGAACATACGCCATCTTCGCCATGATTATTATCGGCCGAGAAATCACCATTTCCGCCTTGCGCGAATGGATGGCACAAATGGGCAAACGCGGTAGCGTTGCCGTGGCAACCATCGGCAAATTCAAAACCACTGCCCAAATGATCGCCATCTTCCTTTTGCTTATCGGCACAGACAAATATAACGATCCTTTCTATCTCATTGGTAACATATTGATGTTTATAGCATCTGTATTGACCATCTGGTCAATGTGCTACTACCTGAAAATGGCATGGAAAGAATTCAAATAAATTTTTAAAAAAATAAAAACAAAACACTTGACGAACGCGATTAAATCCATAATAATTGCGTCTTCTTCGATATACGAAGCAACAAATATCAGAGCGGGAATAGCTCAGTTGGTAGAGCGCAACCTTGCCAAGGTTGAGGTCGCGAGTTCGAGACTCGTTTCCCGCTCCATTCCGATTACTTGTTGATTGTTCTTTTTCAATATGCGGGAATAGCTCAGTTGGTAGAGCGCAACCTTGCCAAGGTTGAGGTCGCGAGTTCGAGACTCGTTTCCCGCTCCAGTTTAATTTCAGATGCACTCAAATGCGGGAATAGCTCAGTTGGTAGAGCGCAACCTTGCCAAGGTTGAGGTCGCGAGTTCGAGACTCGTTTCCCGCTCCATTAAATCATGCATCCGAATACGCGGGAATAGCTCAGTTGGTAGAGCGCAACCTTGCCAAGGTTGAGGTCGCGAGTTCGAGACTCGTTTCCCGCTCCAGTTTCATACTACAACACTCAAGCGTAGTTTTGGCGAGATAGCAAAGTGGTTATGCAGCGGATTGCAAATCCGTCTACGCCGGTTCGATTCCGACTCTCGCCTCCATCCCTTTCATGGCGGGGTGGCAGAGTGTTTATGCTATAAGGGGTGCAACCCTTATACAGGCCGGTTCAAATCCGCGCCCCCGCCTCCAATTTCTCAATTTACTGTCTATGCCCGGGTGGTGAAATAGGTAGACACAACGGACTTAAAATCCGTCGGCCCTAAACCGGCCGTGCCGGTTCGATTCCGGCTCCGGGCACCAATAAATATCTGAATTTATTGAAAAACCTAAAATTCTAAATTTCCAATTGACAGCTTATTTGTAAGGCTGTCTTTTTTGTTTGTGCCTTATTTGTGTCAAATGTGACAAGCTCCTGCAAAGGCCTCAAACTATGACAGTAAGGAAGACTGGTAGCATCTGGTAATCATCGTTTGCTGGACGGCATTATGCACAAAGCCCACCGCAAACATCCACTGTCGGAAGCGCAAACCAAACGTAACCGACATCTATCGAAGACCCGTTATGTGGTCGAACAAAGCTTCGGTACGCTGCACCGTAAGTCCCGCTACACCCAGGTAGCCTATTTCGGTCTGATTAAAGTGAGTGCGCAAAGCCATCTGAAGGCAATGTGTTTGAATCTGTTGAAAGCGGCTAACAGGCTAAATGTGCCTATTGCTGCCTAAAAGGTGGCTCGGATGCCTGATTAATCAGGTATCCAAGGTGGATTAAGGGGGCATTTGGGTAGAATCAGGAACAATTAGGGGCGAAAACAGCCGAAAATTTGTGTTTGAATTTCGGCTGTTGGGAGGAAAAGGAATTTTGCAAAGGTCTCATTTTAAAATTTCCCAAAGTGATGAGGCCGTCTGAAAATCTTTTTCAGACGGCCTCATCATTCAAATCAGAAGGACTTAAACCAAGTTCTCCAGCATCCATTTCACGTAACGGCTGACGCCTTGTTTTACATCCAAAAATTCTTCTGTATACCCGGCTTCGCGCAGCTTGGTAATATCCGCTTGAGTGAAGCTCTGATATTTGCCTTTAAGTGCATCTGGGAATGGAATATAGCGAATAAGTTCTTCTTCAACCAGCTCTTTCAAACTCATTTCAGGCTTGCCTTCGGCTGCACGGCAGGCGTTGACGGTTGCGGCGGCAAGTTCGTTAAACTGTTGGCTGCGGCCTGTACCGAGGTTAAAGATGCCTGAAAGCTCAGGATGATCGAAGAAGTAAAGGTTAACTTTGGCAACGTCTTCTACGCTGACAAAGTCGCGGGTTTGTTCGCCGTTGCCGTAGCCGTCATTGGCACCAAACAGGTTAACATAGCCGTGTTCGCGGTATTGGTGGAAATGATGGAAGGCGACGGATGCCATACGGCCTTTGTGTTGCTCCTGCTGTCCATATACGTTGAAGTAGCGGAAGCCGACGACTTGGGCGGTCAGGCCTTCTTTCATACGACGGCGCAATACTTGGTCAAATAAGAATTTAGAGTAGCCGTACACATTGAGTGGTTTTTCCAGTTCGCGCTCTTCGCGGAAGATTTCGCCTTTGCCGTACACGGCGGCGCTGGAAGCATAAAGAAACGGAATACGTTCGTCCTGACACCAATCCAAGAGGTCGAGCGTGTACTGATAGTTGTTGTCCATCATGTAAAGGCCGTCATGATTCATGGTGTCGGAACATGCGCCTTGATGGAAAACCGCTTCGATATTATCGTAAGGCAGAAGATGGCCGCGCACTTGGCGGATGAATTCGTGTTTATCGAGATAATGGGCAATTTCACACTCGGCAAGGTTTTTAAATTTTTCGCCTTTGCTCAGATTGTCGACGGCAACAATGTCGGTAATACCGCGCTGGTTAAGTGCTTTAACGATGTTGCTGCCGATAAAGCCGGCCGCGCCTGTTACGATAATGGTCATAATGAGTTTCCTTTATTTTGATTTTTCAGACGGCCTTGAAGTAATCATGCCGTCTGAAAATAAAAACTTGTCTGTCTGGATTATTTTCCAACTCTATTTTCAGAAGGCATTTAGAATTTTAAGGCCGTCTGAAACAATCATTATTGCTCTTCCAATGCCTTGGTCAATTCGGCAAACGAGCAAACCGCCGTACCAAGTTTTGCCACGACAACGCCTGCCGCCGTATTAGCAAGGTGCATCGCTTCGGGCATGGTATAACCTGCCGCCAAACCCAAACCCACTCCGGCAATAACGGTATCGCCCGCACCGGATACATCATAGACTTCTTGAGCCCGTGTAGGCTGATAAATCGGCTCACCCTCATTGAACAAGGTCATGCCCTCTTCGCTTCGGGTCAGCAAAATCGCGGTCAAGTCAAGATGACGGCGCAGGTTTTGGGCTTTTTCGGTCAAATCGTTTTCGTTTTTCCAGCTGCCCACCACTTCTTTCAATTCTGCACGATTCGGCGTAATCAGCGTAGCACCGGCATATTTTTCGTAATCGTCGCCTTTAGGATCGATTAAAACCGGTTTACCGGCCTGTTTCGCCCAATCGATCATATCGGAAATATGCGACAAGCCGCCCTTGCCGTAATCTGAAAAAATAATGGCATCATATTCGGGCAACACTTCGCGGTATTGCTGCTTGATTTGTTCCAATACCTCACGATGAGGCGGCTCTTCAAAATCAAGTCGGATAAGCTGCTGGTTGCGAGCAACAACGCGCAGTTTGACAGTAGTCGCAATTTGCTTGTCGCGCATCAGATAGGAAGAAACACCGTCTTGCGCCATCAACGCATCCAGTGCATCCGCAGCTTCATCATCGCCGGTTACGGACAACAGCCCTGCTTTGCCGCCCAATGAGGCGATATTGCGCGCAACGTTTGCCGCGCCACCCGCGCGTTGGTCGATACGTCCGATTTTCGCCACCGGCACGGGCGCTTCGGGCGAAATACGGGACACATCGCCAAACCAATAACGGTCGAGCATCACATCGCCGACAACCAGGACTTTGGCTTGTGCAAAACGAGATTTGAGGGTTTCTTGTTGGAACTTGGTGGGCATATTGCCTCCGTTGTGTTTTTTTCAGACGACCTCAACCTGTAAGGTCGCCTAAAAATCAGTTTGCTTCAAGGTTTACCACGCGGTTCACTTCGCGCAATACGGCTACCGGATCGGCAGCTTTGGTTATCGGACGGCCCATTACCAGATAAGTCGAGCCTGCCGCCAATGCTTCGGCCGGTGTCATGATGCGGCGTTGGTCGTCGTTATTGCCGGCAACGTCCAAACGAATGCCGGGCGTTACCAAGACAAAATCTTGTCCCAATTCGCGGCGCAACGGTGCGGCTTCTTGGGCGGAACATACCACGCCGTCCAAGCCCGAACTTTGCGCCAGTTTCGCCAAGCGGATGACTTGTTCTTCAGGGGCGATGTTCAAACCGATTTCGGCCAAGTCGCTTTGTTCCATGCTGGTCAACACGGTTACCCCGATCAAAAGCGGCTTGGTGTGACATCCGGCAACGGCTTCTACGGCAGCTTCCATCATGCGGCGGCCGCCCGATGCGTGCATATCGACCATCCAAACGCCCATATCGGCGGCCACTTTGCATGCCTGCGCGACGGTGTGGGGAATATCGTGGTATTTCAAATCGAGGAAAAGTTTGAAACCTTGATTAATTAAGCTTTCTGCCAAACTGCGGCCGGTCGCGGTAAACAGCTCTTTGCCGATTTTGATTTGACATAGTGTCGGGTCAAGATTGCGGACAAATCCGAGCGTATCTTTTTCATTGGCAAAATCAAGGGCGACGATGACGGGGGTACGTTGTTGCTGAGTTTGGAAGTCGGAGATCAAGGGATTCATAAGATGCCTGCGGATAAACGGTTATAGCTTCGATTTTAACAGCTTTTGTACACAAAAGGCCGTCTGAAAATATTTTTTCAGAC